>Ga0209930_1001182_pt1 | contig 44642 bp, 41 predicted proteins | sample ThiBiot_500_biof_2_FD_183948 | JGI IMG/M metagenome (GOLD analysis project Ga0209930, IMG submission 183948) | Wastewater bioreactor microbial communities from Cape Town, South Africa - Thiocy_cont_500_biof (SPAdes) | ecosystem: Engineered > Bioreactor > Thiocyanate-remediating >...
AAATACAGCCAGACCGCATGAGCGATCACAGCGGGAGGAAAGCGATGGCGCTTGTAACTGACCGGGCTCTTGCTCATCACAGCGAAATAGCCGCAAACCCTTCAGCCCAAGTTAACCTGACATCACCCGCTTGACGAGTGCTGAAGGTTTTGTTAGATGGGTAAACGTTAACCCAACAACGGAAGCCAATCGGGATGCCTCCCAAATCGGTATCTTTGCGTGATATAGCTGACAGGCTTTGCCTTTCCGTAAAAACGGTATCGGGTGCGCTGAACGACAGCAACATCCGCATGTCCGACGATACGCGCGAGCGTGTACGTCTGCTGGCCGAGGAGTTGGGATATAGACCCAACGAGGTTGCTCGTGGTATGCGCACGGGTGTAATGCCGATCGTCGGAATGCTTGCCGACGGCCTTATCACTCAACCATTTGCTACCGAAATCCTGCGTCAGTTCGACAACTTGCTTCGCGCACAGGAGCTGGCCGTGATCGTGACCAGTATCAAGGACGGCAGCGAGGTCGAGAAGGGTATCGCCGATCTGCGGCGACTATTACCACAGCATATGGTCTATGCGAGTATGTATCACCAGCCGATCGACCTTCCTCGCGCCGTGCGCACCCAGATCGCGTTGATGATGAACTGCTTCGATGTCCACGGCGAAATTCCCTCACTGGTTCCGGACGAGGAGGCGGCCGGCTATGAGGCTGCCCGCCTTCTTCTGCAGAAGGCTCGGCGCAATATCGCCTATTTCAACTTGCCCGGTCTAATTGCCGGAAATCTCCGCGAAAAGGGCTTCCGCCGCGCGATGGAGGAAGATGGCGCAAGAGTTGATGAGGGATGGGTGAAACCGGCGACGCGGGGGGCGCTCTATTCGGGCGGTGCTCGCAGTCTGGTGCAGCCGACGATCAATTCCTGGTTCGGCGGCGCCCGCCATCCAGACGCTGTCATCTGCGGCAACGATCGCGTGGCGATGGAGGTCTATAACGGCCTGCGCAGGCTGGGGCACACCATTCCGGATGACGTGGCTATTATCAGTTTTGACAATCATGTCGATATCGCCAGTCGGCTCGATCCGCCACTGACCACGATGGCGCTTCCCCATCGGGAGATCGGGCGGCTCGCCGGGGACATTATCACCGGGAAGACGCCGGCCCCACAGGGCTTGGTGCGCATACCATTCCGCATTGTCGAACGGGGATCCGTTTGAATTCATAACGTCTTCAAACCAAGGGAGGATAACTCAATGTCTAAAGGTAAACGTTTACGCAGATCGGTGACCCTTGCCAGCGCTACTATGCTGGCTTTCGGCTGGTCGCTTGCGGCGCATGCCGCGTCGCTCAAGCTGATGTTTCAGGGCGATCCCTATGAAGTGACTGCGATCACCGATGTGGCCAAGCGCTTCGAGGCGGCGAATCCAGGCGTTTCGGTGGAACTGATCAATACGCCACATGATGCTTATAACGAGAAGTTCGGTGCCATGGTCAGCGCCAAGGCGCTGCCGGACATCATGGAACTAGATGCCCCTTTCCTCGCAAACTACGTCTGGTCGGGTTATCTACAGCCTATCAAGGGGCTGGTCGATGACAGTATTATCGCGGATATGACGGCGTCAAACATCTCGCAAGGCACGTACCCGGTCGATGGAAAGCTTTACGCGACTGGCCTCAGCGACTCGACTGTAGCTCTCTACGCGAGCCGCAAACAGCTCGAAAATTTGAAGATCCGCATACCTGCCTCAGTAGAGGATGCCTGGACGAAAGACGAGTTCGAGAGCGCGCTGCAGAAGCTTGCCGACAGCGGTGTGAAATGGCCGATAGATCTGTTCCGAGCCTACGGCACGAAGACAGAGTGGATCACCTATGCCTATGAACCGGCCCTTGTTTCGGCCGGATGCGATCTCATCGATCGCAAAGCCTGGAAGGCGAAGGGCACGCTGGACATCGACGCCTGCGTCGCCATCACGCAGGAAATGGCGTCCTGGGTAAAGAAGGGCTGGGTCGTGCCGCAATCGGCCGGCCAGAACCAGTTTTATGCCAAGGACCGCATGGCGGGGCTCGCGTGGGGTGGTCACTGGCTCTATGCCGACGCCCACGCCGCGATGGGAGATGATCTTGTTGTCCTGCCCCTTCCCAAATTTGGCGCAAAGAGCGCCAGCCCGAACGGAACCTGGATCTATGCGATTTCAAAGACCGCAAGCGATCCTGCAATGGCCGGGAAGTTCCTCACATTCATGCTGGCCGACAAGGCGTACCGCAAGGTTTACGCCGAACACTCTTCCTTCCCAGGCCTGAAGAGCTTTGCCGCGGAATCGCCACTCTACGCTGCGAAGGGCGCGATGGCGGTGGCTTACGAACAGGCGGGCAAAAGTGCGGTTCCGCGTCCGCCACATCCGGGTTACCCGACAATCACCCTGGCGTTCCAGGTGGCCATGACCAACATTTTCGACGGCGCCGACGCCAAGACCGAATTGTCCAAGGCAGCCAAGAAGATCGACGACGACATCGAGGACAACAGCGGCTATCCGCCCTTTGGCAATTGATCGCCCGCTCCCGTGGTGGTTCTCCCGGATCTCGGCGCCTTAAGGAGCCAAAGCGGATCCGGGGACTACCCGGCGGCATAAGCCTTTGCTGGTCATCTCCAAAAAGCATCCAAAGATCGGAAACGTCGAATGCCCACTCTTTCCCAGCCCAGCGCGCGCAGGCTCCAACCTGGATTCTGGCGTCGCCATGGTGGCAACATCCAGGAACTGGCGATGCTGGCTCCTGCCTGCATTCTCGTGATTGTCTTCCTGCTGTTGCCGTTCCTAAGCTCCTTCCGTCTAGCGCTGACCAATGAGAGGCTGATCCCGCGGCCGGTTCCGACGAAATTCGTCGGCCTCGATAATTTCCAGAACGTCCTTGCCGATGGTGATTTTTGGAACGCGGTTTGGAATGTCTTCCGCTTCACCGTGATGGTCCTACCCGTACAATGCGGGCTGGCATTGGCGTTGGCGCTTCTGCTTAATCAGAAACTTCCCTTTCGGAATGCCTTCCGCGGCGTCTTCTTTCTGCCGGCTATCACGTCCATAGCTGTGGTCTGTACGGTTTGGGGGACCCTCTTTCAATATCCCAACGGCCCGCTCAACCAGGTCGTGCATCTGCTCAGCTTCGGTTACGCGCAGCCGATCGATTGGCTGGGAGATCCCCGTTGGGCGATGCTTTCAATCGTGCTGCTTTCCGCCTGGCAAGCCTACGGCTTTCAGATGGTCGTGTACTTGGCAGGGCTTCAGAATATCCCGGCCTCGCTCTACGAGGCGGCGCAACTGGATGGCGCAAACGCATGGAACCGGTTCAGGCATGTCACGCTGCCCGGCTTGCGCCAGACGAATGTGTTCGTCCTCATCATCACCACCATCCAGGCGTTCAAGCTGTTCGTGCAGGTCAACATACTGACGCAGGGTGGTCCGCGCGGCACCACCGATACCGTCGTGCAGTACATGTTCACCGCAGGCTTCGTGAACCAGCGACTGGGTTATGGCGCGGCCGTGTCCATCCTGTTGTTCGTGATCGTCCTCATCATCTCCCTTCTTCAACGCTATGTGACGAGAGGTTAGCCATGATCGCCCAATCCTCTGCCGACACCTCCTCCGACCGGATGAAGTTTATACAGATCGTTTGCGTCGCACTCGTCGCCCTGGTGATCGTGTCGCCACTCGTCGCGCTTTTCGTTGGCTCGCTGAAACCAGATCGTTTCCAGATCCTTTCGGATATGGGAAGCTTTCGCGCCTTTTGGGTGAGTGCGCCGTCCCTCGCCAACTATTCGGAAATCGCCACCTTCTCGGGCGCGGTACCTATGGCGCGCTATCTCCTCAACTCGATCATCATTCTGGCGATTACAGTTTCGGTCGGGCTGGTCTTCAACACGATGGCGGCATTCGTGTTGGCGCGTGGCCGTCTGCCCGGAAGGGCAATCATTCTTACTGCCTTGATCGGCCTTTATATCGTTCCGCAGGAATCCATCGTTCTCCCGTTGCTCACCATCGTCACCCGGCTGGGTCTTGCCGACAGCTTCGCGGCACTGATCCTGCCTTCGATCGCAAGTCCGCTCTACATCTTTCTACTCTATCAGTTCTTTGTGCAGATTCCGGAAGATATCTACAGCGCAGCCGTTGTCGATGGCGCCCGCCCATTCTCGATCTATTGGCGTGTCTATCTGCCGATGAGTGCTCCGGCACTTGCTACCGTCGCCATTCTGCAAGGCATCGAGTCGTGGAACCAGTATCTGTGGCCGCTGATGGTCACGCAGACCAACTGGGCGCGCCCGATCTCGGTCGGCATCGCCTCCTATTTCGGGCACGACACCATCTACTGGAACACCGCGTTTGCCGCCTCGGTGATGATGATGGTGCCGGTCCTCGTCTTTTATTTGCTCTTCCAGCGCTGGTTCGTGGCTTCCATGATCGGCTCGGCGGTCAAGGGCTGAACTCTCGGAGTACATCATTCATGACCAGTCTAGACATCACCCGCAATGGGCCTCTGACGTTGCATCTATGGCAGCGTCCGACCTCCGGCGCTCGTGACAGCGCGGCCAAATCCTCCGTAACGGTCATCTTGGCGGGTGGAGCCCGCCAGCTTGAGGGCGGCCCCACCCATGATTTCCAACTCCATATGGCCGATATTCAAGGCCCTGCGACGGTGCAGTGGGATGTCGCCGGTACAGAGGTTTCTCTTGCCTATGTCTATGATCGCGAGACCGTGGTGGACGACGGCATTACCGTTCTCTTCACGACGGCGCGCAATGCGTTTTCTGCGGACCGCTTTCTTTGCCATCTCAAGCCGCCGTTCGGCTGGATGAACGATCCGAATGGCATGTCGATGCAAGGCGATCGACTGCATCTCTTTTACCAAAGCTATCCTCACGCGCAGCGGTGGAATGCAATGCACTGGGGCCATGCTGCGACCGACAATCTGATTGATTGGGTACATTATCCCATCTTCTTGAATCCCGACAGCGATCTGCTTGCCGACAGGCGGCGGGTAGGGGGCATCTTTTCCGGATCGGCGGTGCCGATGTCGGACGGCTCGCTACGCGTCTTCTACACCGACCGCGACGATGACCGGTTACCCTGTTGGGAATGGCAGAAGACCGCCGTGAGCCGCGATTGGATCACCGCCGAGCAGGCCGTAACGATTATCGAGGACCGTCCGCCTGAACCGAACATCGCTCGCGACAATCGCGATGCCTATGTCTTCAAAGGCGCAGACAATAAGTGGAAGTTGCTTCTCGGCGGAGCGCAAGAAGATTGCGGCGTTGTCTTTCTCTACGAGTCTGATGCGCCGGACGCAGCGTCCAATTGGCGCTACGTCGGCATATTCCATCGAGAAAGGGTGGGCGGCGGTTTGCCGCTGGAATGCCCCGCCCTTGTGCCGCTGACAGGAGCGGGCGAGGGACTGCATTTGCTTATCTTCGGCATAATTGGAGTGCGCAACAAGGAGATACTGCGTCCCCATCTTTCCTATGGTGTCGTTGGACGTCTGGAGGGTGACCGTCTGGTGGATACGCGTCGTTTCGAGCTGGATTTCGGCACCGACGCCTACGCATTCCAGGCGATTGAGCATTCCGATGGGCCCATTGCCATTGCCTGGGCGGCCAATTGGTTTGACGTCATCAAGGGGCATGATTTTCCAAGCGCAATGACCTTCCCGCGCCGTGCCTTCTTCGATGGCGAGCGTCTGCTGACCCCGCCGGACGCGGCGGTCGACGAACTTCACGACGGCATTCTCGCCGAAGGCAGTCTGACATCGTCCATGACGCTCGATCTTCAGGAGGGTCTCGCCGACCTCATCCTGGACGGGATAGACGGCGCGCCCTTCGATATAGCGTTCGTCCATCCCGATTGCACTCTACGTCTGAGCTATGATGGCCGGGAGATGGAGCTGCATTTTCAAATGGCGAACCAGCCGTCCCCCCGCTATCTGCGACAAACGGGTCGGATCAATGATCTGCGGATCCTGGTCGATCGCGGTCTCATCGAGGTCTATGCGGATGGGGGTGCCCACTGCTGCACCAAACGTTTCGATAGCGCCGTGCCAGTCGGTGCAATCAGCATCGCATTCGAGCGCGGCTCACATGGCACGTTTCGTGCGTACAAGCTGCGTCCGGCGCGGAACTTCATTCACTATGATGAAAATACAGTGACGAGGGGGAGATAGTCATGGCTAAGGTCGAACTCAAGCATATGCACAAATCGTTCGGCCAGGTCGACATCATAAAGGATGTCAACCTGACAATCGAGCATGGCGAATTCTGCGTGCTCGTCGGACCATCCGGCTGCGGCAAATCGACGTTACTGCGCATGATCGCGGGACTTGAAAACGTTTCGCGTGGAGACCTCGTCATCGATGGGGAGATTGTTAACGCCGTCGATCCCGTGCAGCGCGGCATCGCCATGGTCTTTCAGTCCTATGCGCTCTATCCCCACATGACGGTTGAGGACAATATGGGGTTCAGCCTGAAAATGGCTGGCCAGAAAAAGAGCGAGATAAAGCGCCGCATCTCGGCCGCTGCCGAGATCCTGCAACTGACCCATCTTCTCAGCCGCAAACCGAGCCAGCTTTCCGGCGGCCAACGCCAACGCGTCGCCATCGGTCGGGCGATCGTACGCAATCCCAAGGTCTTTCTCTTTGACGAGCCGCTCTCGAATCTCGATGCGGAGCTGCGTGTGTCGATGCGTGTCGAAATAGCCAAGCTTCACATGGAACTGGGTAACACAATGATCTACGTCACCCATGATCAGACGGAGGCGATGACGCTCGCCGACAAGATCGTGGTATTGCGCGCAGGGCGGATAGAACAAGTGGGCGCGCCGCTGCATCTTTACGACGACCCTGACAATCTGTTCGTTGCAGGCTTCATCGGGTCACCGAAGATGAACTTCATGTCTGCGGAAGCAAGCGGACCGTGCGCAGTGCGCTTGCCAGACGCTACGGAACTGGCCATTCCCAGCCTTTCGAACGAACTGACCGTTGGGCAAAAGATCACTGTTGGAATTCGTCCCGAACATCTGAAGGGGCGTGACGCCGCCAACTTGACTTTGTCGGTGACGGTCGATGTCGTTGAGCATCTGGGTACCACAACCTTTGCATATGCCCGCACGGCCTTCGGGCAAGCGTTGACGGCCCAATTGGGGGATGAGCGAGAGGTCCGCTCGGGCGATCGGTTTGACCTGCAATTCTCGGCAGCGGACTTGCGGCTCTTCGATTCCTCGGGACTTCGTATGCGATAGGAACTGCCATGTCGGAGCGAGTTCCGATACACGTCTTCCTCAAGCTCAACCTCACGAAGGGCACTGTAAACTTATCGGCCGACGGTTAAGATAAGGCCACCCGGTCAGGGATCACGCCACCTGAAGATGGGCGATCTCGCTCCACATCCGCTCGCGGCCTCTCGCAGCTCGCGATAATGATGAGATGGAATGTCGTGGCGGGGAGTTCGGAAGAGGTTGGCGATCGGGTCGTGGATCGAAACGAAGCGCTGAAGCTGTCGGGCTGACTTGAAGCGCTTCATGATCTTTTCCCTCCGTCGGATCGGTTGATGGGAGTTTTCTGCTCGGTTGTTGAGGCCTTTGTGCGAGCGATGTTCGACGCCGGGCATGACCTGGCGCTTCGCCGCACCGTAGGAGCGGAGCTTATCGGTGATCATGACGCGGGGCGAACGGCCTTGCCCTTTCAGAAGCTTGCGCATCAACCGCTTTGCAGCCCTGGCATCGCGGCGACTTTGGACCAGAACATCGAGGACGAATCCATCCTGATCCACGGCGCGCCAGAGCCAGTGTTTCTTCCCCCAATGGTGATGACGACCTCGTCGAGGTACCATGTGTCACCGAGCCGACCGGCTGATCGCCTTCGGATATCATTGGCGACCTGCCTGCCGAATTTCTCCGCCCACAATCTCACAGTCTGGTGAGAGACGATGACGCCACGGGCTGCCAGCATATCCTCGACCATGCGCAGGCTGAGCGGAAACCGGAAATAGAGCCATACCGCATGGGCAATCACTTCTGCCGGAAATCGATGGCGACGATAAAGAGGATCTCGGGCAAGTCTGGTCATGCAGCCAGACCCCATATTTTCACCAATGCCCGCTTAACGTTACGATGCCCTGTCGTGTTCTGCGTGGAGCAAACTTATTACGAAGTGCTCGAAGCCCGGATCAAAACAGAAAGGATTTTTGGGGTCGCAGTCATCTACGCCGCTGACCACGGGCCAAAAGTCGCTGCAAAGTCCGCCGGCGCAACCTCAGGATGTTGGTTTCCACGCAGAACTGAGCCGGCTCAGTTCCGCGTGGAAACCAACAGCTGTCAAGAATGTTGTCGACAAAGCTTGACGTCGATCCTGCTTAAAAACGAAAGGCCCGCTATCCAGCGGGCCTTTTTCTGTGGAGGCGCCCTCAAGATCTCAGTAGCCTTTGACTGCTTCAAATCATCGGCATCTGACGGCAAAAACTGCTACACGGAAATGCTGCCCATCCGATACGCCGGCTGAGTTTAATTAGGAGAAGCTCCGCATGGGCTGGAAGACACCAAAATTCGAGGTCGTGAACGGCTATAAAATTGTTGAAGTCGATGGACCGATCTTCAAGGTCTACGATGGCACTTTACAGCTGGGTGACGATTTTCCGTACTCTGGAGAAGCTGCTGCTTATGCCAATGCCCTCCCAAAAGGAGATGCGCTAGTGCCAGCCAATCTCCGCCCTCGGTTTTGAATCCGCTCAGTCCTGCTTTCCTGATAGTGAGGCAGTAATTGCGGTGGCGCAACGCTCTTTCCAGATGCCTACAGGTACAGGTTCAGAGGAAACGCTCCCATTACGACCGCTGATTTGCCTGTATCGGCCGCAAGCTTTTGTTTGTCGGGGACATTCGAATACCGCCGCCGCCAGCGGCGGCTGATCGCGCAACTCAGACTGCCATGACAACCAGTAATAGAAATAATGGTATCGAGAAAACTAAGCGTTGACGCCGTTGCTCCGCTACTCTATAGGTGCCTCATCGATCTTTTGCTTGCCGAGCTTTGTCTACCGCGCGATTGGCACCGTGCTCTAAGCGAACTTCCCTCTCAAAAATAGTCGGTCTTTACCTGCGTGGCATCCGCTCCGCAGTTCGTCACTCTATGCTTTGAAAGGGTTCATCATGACCACTGGCACAGTAAAATGGTTCAATTCCACCAAGGGCTTCGGCTTCATCCAGCCTGACAACGGCGGCGCTGACGCCTTCGTTCATATTTCCGCTGTGGAGCGCGCCGGTATGCGCGAACTCGTCGAAGGCCAGAAGATCGGCTTCGAGCTCGAGCGCGACATGAAGTCGGGCAAGATGTCGGCCACCAATCTTCAGGCTGCTTAATTGATATTGGCTTCCCTTTGACCACGGATGTACTGGCATCGCCGGAAGCAATTATCAGTTTGAGGCCAGGCAGTTCGCCTGGCCTTTTTCGTTTTGGTGTCATAGCCAGCATCGAGGAAATTTAATGACAGAGACATATAGCAAATCGCGCCAACAGGCAGAGACCGCCTTCGGCAATCTCCAGACGGAGTTCTTCGCCAAGAACAATGCGGCGGAAGAGCTTGAATCTGTAGCTCAGGCCCGGGTGATGTCAGGTTAACTTGGGCTGAAGGGTTTGCGGCTATTTCGCTGTGATGAGCAAGAGCCCGGTCAGTTACAAGCGCCATCGCTTTCCTCCCGCTGTGATCGCTCATGCGGTCTGGCTGTATTTCCGGTTTCCGTTGAGCCTGCGTTTGGTGCAGGAAATGCTGTTGGCGCGCGGTATCATCGTTTCCTATGAGACGATCCGATGCTGGGCAAAGAAGTTCGGCCCGGACTATGCCGCGCATCTGCGTCGGAAACCGCCAAGTCCGAATGATATCTGGTATCTGGACGAGGTGGTCGTGATCGTCGGCGGCCGGAAACACTGGCTCTGGCGCGCTGTGGATCAAGACGGCTATGTGCTTGACGAGATCGTTCAGATCCGTCGCAACACCAAGGCGGCCAGGCGCCTGCTGATCCGATTGATGAAAAAGCAGGGATGTCAACCGAAACGCATCGTCACCGACAAGCTTCGCTCTTATGGTGCGGCTCGGCGGCAGGTGATGCCAACGATCGAGCATCGATCTTACAAGGGGCTGAACAATCGCGCCGAAAACTCGCATCTTCCACTACGGAAACGAGAGCGGGTGATGCAGCGATTTCGCTCGCCAGGCGGACTGCAACGTTTCGTCAGCATCTTCTCCGCGGTCCGAAATCTCTTCGTCCCAGCACGAAGTCAGCACTCAGCATTCGACATCCGTCTGCATCGCCTCGCGGCGATGGCACATTGGAAGGGCGTCGCCGGAATCGACGCCTGATCGCTCAGCAAAATGCCCGATCCGTAGCTCTGGAACTTAACCTGACATCACCGCGCAAGCTTCTGAAAGGGCAAGGCCGTTCGCCCCGCGTCATGATCACCGACAAGCTCCGCTCCTACGGTGCGGCGAAGCGCCAGGTCATGCCCGGCGTCGAACATCGCTCGCACAAAGGCCTCAACAACCGAGCAGCAAACTCCCATCAGCCGATCCGACGGAGGGAAAAGATCATGAAGCGCTTCAAGTCAGCCCGACAGCTTCAGCGCTTCGTTTCGATCCACGGACCCGATCGCCAACCTCTTTCGAACTCCCCGCCACGACATTCCATCTCATCATTATCGCGAGCTGCGAGAGGTCGCGATGCGGATGTGGAGCGAGATCGCCCATCTTCAGGTGGCGTGATCCCTGACCGGGTGGCCTTATCTTAACCGTCGGCCGATAAGTTTACAGTGCCGCCGGCAGTGTTGAGTGAAACCTTCGAGGCTTTCAGAAGAGGCACCTCGAGGCAATCATCGCAACACGGCGGCGTTTTTCCTATCTCTGAACGGATAGGGCAGCCCGTAGCGATCCCGAATTGTTTTGCCTTCATAGGCCGTCCTGTAGACGCCTCTTTCCTGAAGGATGGGAATAACCTTGTCGACGAACTCTTCGATATCATCGGGTGCGCGTGGCGGCTGCAGAGTGTAGCCATCGACCGTGCCATCGGCCCAGAGATCGATGATGGCGCCGGCGACCTCCTCAGGCGTGCCCAGCACCAGCCGGTGATGGCCTTCGGAACGGCGCACGGCCTGACGCGCCGTCAGCTTTTCGTGGGCGAGCAGATCGGACAATCCGAGGCCCATTCCGACAGCCTGGATGCGGTTGGGATCGGGGATGAAACGCTCGGCCTCCAGAACGGCGTCGGGATCGAAATCATGCGGATCGATGCCGTTATCTTTGACAAAGCGGGCGAGCAGTCCGTCTTCCGAGCCCGCTCCGCTGAAAAGCTCGTGCTTGCGCAGCGCCTCGGCCCGCGTTTCCCCCAGGATTGCGACAAGACCCGGGACGATACGGATCCCGGCGGGATCTCGTCCAAGCTCGGTGGCGCGATTTTTGACTTTCTTGCCGAAAGCCTGGCCTGCTGCGCGCGAGAGAATGTTGCAATAAATGATCTCGCCATGCCGGGCGGCAAGTTCGATGCCGCCTTCAGAAGCACCTGCCTGCGCGATGACGGGATGGCCCTGAGGGCCGACCGGGACATTGAGTGGTCCCTTCACCGTGAAATAGTCACCCGCATGGTCGATTGCCTGCGCGCTTGCCGCATCCCAGAAGCGATTTTCCGGGACGTCACCGTCGCGTGCGGGGTCCCAGCTCGACCAGAGCTTTTTGGCGACATCGAGGAATTCGGATGCTTTGGCATAGCGCTCGCTGCGCGGTGGCAGCGGTTCCGCCCCGAAGTTGGCGGCGACATTTGGGTTGAAGGACGAGACGATGTTGATGATCAGGCGGCCGCCGGAAATGATGTCCGTCGATTGGGTGCGCCGGGCAAGATTATAGGGCGAATTATAGGTGGACGACATGGTTGCGACGAAACCGATGTCGGGCACTTGCGCGGCCAAGGCTGTGCACAGGATCAGGGGGTCGATGGTGTGGAAGGGGCGACCGTTCGGATCGGTCATCAATGCGGGGTGGTCCGAGAAGAACACCGCGTCGAACAGCCCCTTATGCGCCAGTTCGGTCAGCCGCCGATAATAATCGGGATCGTTGATGTCATGCCGGCTGCCGGTGCGATACGGCCACGCATTGCCGAGATAGCCTGTTGTGTTGATGCCAACATTGAGATTGAGCTGTCGTTTCGAAATTGTCATGCGGCTGGGCTTTCGTTCCGGAAGGCCATGCACGCTAGTTCGTAAAGTCAATTCCCTACAGAATTTATAGACTAATATTGCCGGAGCAGAAGGAATTAACTACCAGCCTTTCGATGCAAAGGAGTATGGCGCAAAGCCGTTCCGGCCTTCATGCAAATATCTTGCGCCGCGCGAAGCATTACTTTCGCTATGCGCGAGAAAAACTGCCTTTGGATTTCGGATTTTCCCAAGAATTCTGATGGAAATGGGACGTTGAGCCCAAAGCCCACGCCAATCCATCGGAGCAAAAGCCTATGTCGATCAATCGTCGCCAATTTCACCAATTGCTGCTGCTCGGGGGCGCCGGCCTGGCGTTCGGCATCCCGCAACTCACCGATGCCGCAGACGTGCCGGTCAGTGGTGGAACCCTGAATTGGGCTTACTATCCCGATCCCACAGCGTTGATTGCCATCAATACGTCTTCCGGCACGGGGCAGGCGATCGGGCCGAAGGTGAATGAGGGATTGCTCGATTTCGACTATGATCTCAATCCCACTCCGCTCCTGGCGACATCGTGGTCTGCAAGCGCTGATGGCCTTCGCTATACCTTCGCACTCCGCAAAGGCGTCAAATGGCACGATGGCAAGGATTTCACTTCCGAGGACGTAAGGTTCACGATTTTTCGCCTGAAGGAAGCGCATCCGCGTGGGCGTATCACCTATCAGAACGTCACCGCTGTCGAGACGCCGGACCCGCTGACGGCCGTCATCGTGCTTTCCAAGCCGGCGCCCTACCTCATCTCTGCACTCGGCAGTTCTGAATCGCCGATCGTGCCGAAACATGTCTATGAGGCTTTCAAGCCGACCGAGCAGCCGACACTCGCCCAGACGATCGGCACGGGTCCATTCATCCTCAAGGAATGGGTGCCGGGCAGCCATCTGATCTTCGATCGCAACCCGGACTATTGGGACGCTCCGAAGCCCTATCTCGACCGTATCGTTTTGCGGGTCATTCTCGATCCGGCAGCCAGAGCCGCGGCACTGGAAACCGGGGAGATCGACATCGGGGCCAACCCAGTTCCGCTTTCAGACATCGAGCGGTTGAAGGCCAATACCAATCTAGTTGTCGATACCACGACCTATGCCTATTCGGGACCGCAGCAGCAGCTGTTCTTCAACTACGAGAACGAGATTCTGACAAAAAAGGACGTGCGGCTGGCCATCGCCCATGCCATCGATCTGCAGAAGCTCGTCGATATCGCCCTCTTCGGCTATGGTCAGGTTTCGCCAAGCCCGATCAGCACGGCGCTGCCGAAATGGTATGATCCGAGCGTCAAGGCGCGCGAGCCCGATCCCAAGCTTGCTAACAAGCTGTTGGACGATGCCGGCTATCCGCGTGGTGCCAATGGAACGCGGTTTAAGCTGCGGCTTGCCTATAATTCCTTCCTCCAGCCCTCTTATGCAGATTTCATCAAGCAGTCGCTGGCTACGGTTGGAATCGATGCCGAAATTCTGAAGCTCGATCTCGCGACCTTCTTGAAGACCGTTTATACGGATCGTGCCTGGGATCTGGTCATCGAGTCCCTTTCCAATACCTTTGATCCGACGCTCGGCGTGCAGCGCGCCTATTGGTCGAAGAACTTCAAGATCGGCCTGGTGTTCTCCAATGCCAGCCACTACGCGAACTCGGAGGTCGATGCGCTGCTGGAGGCAGCCGCGACAGAGCCGGATGAAGCCAAACGCCGGCAGATCTGGTACAAGTTCCAGCACATCATTCATGATGACGTGGTGTCCGTCGATCTGGTGGCCGCGGGGACGCAGATCGTCGCCAACAAACGCGTGAAGAACTTCGCGCCGGGTGCGCAGGGGATCAATAACAGCTTCGGCCAGATCTGGCTTAGCCCGAGCGCCTGAAGCCGCGTTGCTACGAGCCGGTTGAGTTTAGCCGGCTCAGCGCGTTCCGTGCCGCGATCGTGCGGATCATGTGACTTTGTGGTGCGTGCGAGCGCGCCGTAATCGCATCGCGGTGGTGGCGCTCAAGCTGGAAGTCTCGATTAAGGCCCGGGTTGCCGGCAAGGTCGAGCGCCAGGCTGGTGATGGCGACGGCATTGTCGATGACGACGTGACGTACGTTCATGCCATCCATACCCACGGGCCTGCCGGCATCGACATCCTCGCCAAGCGAGCGCAGCAACCGCGCATTGGTCGCAAGCCGCACCTCTATCTCGCCAAGCCCATCCTGGATGCGTGGCACTGTGGCAATGGGCGCGCCGAGGCTGGCGGGGGCATGATGACTGACAAAGCTGATCAGGCAGTCACGCGCTGACCTTGCGACGCCGTGATAAACGGCGCCGATCAGGCCGAAAAAGAAAGCTGTCGCATGCTCGTCGCGCCGGATCGGCTCTGTAGCCGATTGCGCTTCGATGAGGTCATCCAACGGGATCGACACATCATCAAGGATGATGTCATCGCTTGCCGTCGCATGCATGCCGGCGGCATTCCAGCTCTTCTCGACGCGAAGGCCCGGAGCGTCGGTCGGGACGAGAAATGAGGCGCGGCGCGGCTGTTCCTCGTCGGTCAAAGCAAGCAGCGATACCCACTTCAAAACGGGGATGCCGGTGACGTAGCTCTTATGGCCTGAGATGCGCCAGCGATGGCCATCGCGGCGCGCGATCGTTTCGGGGAGGGCGCCATGGGCAGGGGAGCCGATACGCGGCTCGGCCTGCGCATTGTTGACCAGCGCGACCCCGCGCTGGTTGGCTGAAAGCACTCTTTGCGCAAGATGCGCGGGCCATTCGCCGAAGCGCCGGATGGTAAAATGCGAGTTGTAGTGCATGGCAAGGACGAGCGCGGTGGAGGGCTCACCGCGGGCGATCTCGCTGATAACGGCCTGGGCTGCGGTCAGGCCCTCGCCAAGCCCGCCGTATTCCCGTGCGCTCACAAGTCCCAGAAGACCGGCCTCGAAAAGCCTGTCGAAGTTTTCGAACGGAAAATCACCGGTCGCATCGTGATGGGCGGCTGTCGTTGAAAAATCCTCGGCAAGGCGCTTCGCCCCGCCGATCACATGGTGAAGCTCTTCAGTCATATCGGTCGTTGCGCCTTTCGTCAGGCAACTGCGCGAGCCGCAAAGCCATCGATATGGCGGCGGTCCACCCAGTCCCCGATGTCGAAATCGGCGGCCAGAAAGCCGAAGTCGCGCAGGAAGTTCTTGTAGTGCTCCACGGCGTCGACAAGCTCCGGCTCCAGTCCGAGGCCCAGATGTCGGTGAACCTCCGCCCCATTGGCAGCCAGGACCTGCTCTTCCGTCGCGCCGGATTCGCGTGCCACGAAACGTCTCGTTTCTTCCGGGTGGGCCTGCGCCCAGGCGCTGGCCTTGAAAATCGCCTCGATGAGCTTGCGAACGAGATCGGGACGTTCCTCGGCAAGCAATTCGTCCACGGTCAACACGCGCGGTGAGCCGGAATTGATGCGGATCTTCGGATCGGGATGGAAACCGAACTCGGCAACCTGAACGGCGCCGATGAGATTGGCGACATTGATGCCAGCCGTTCCCTTGACGTAGATGGCATCCACGTCGCCGCGCAGAAGGGCGGCAATTTCCTCGCCATAAGCCTGCCGGCGTTTTAGGCCGAACAGCGACGGCCCTTCCTGGCTTGCAAGCACGGAATCGGCAAGCGCTATCTCAACAATCTCTACGTCCGTCTGGGACAGGCCCTCGAGCGACAGTGCCGAGATCAGGCCTTTCAGCGCCGTGGCGCGCATGAAATCGACGATCCCTTCGGGGCGGCGGGCGATGCCGAAGCGGCGGCCCTTCAGGTCCTTCGTCGTCTTGATCCCAGTTCCCGGCAGGGTGATGATCGCCTGAAATTCGTCCGTCCAGGTGATGCCAACGAGACGCGTGCGACGGCCTTCCGAACGGGCACGAATAGGCGGCACGTTGCCGCCATGGCGGAAGGACCAGTCAAGCGTATGGTTGAAATGGCTCTGGCGGATGTTGCGGTCGGGTGAATCGATGATCGATTTCAGCGTCACGCCTTCGCTGCGGAAACCCTCTTCGAGATAGCCGAGCTGAGCCGCGAGACCGACGGGCGTCGGCACGGGGCAACGCGTGTACCAGATTTCGGAAATGGCATTGCTGGTCATGATCGTCCCTTTCAGTTGCGCAGGCCGGCCTGTTTCATCAGCGGCAGCACATCGCTGCCGAAGAATTCCAGATCGTCGCGGAAATCGAAGAAGCTGAGCTGCAGGCCGTCGACGCCGGCGGCTTTCAATTTGACGAATTGATCGACCACCTGTTCCGGCGAGCCGATGACGCGGATATTGCCGCCGATGAAGCGATAGGGGTCTTGCGCGTCGCGGCCCTTCCAGGCGTGCGCATCGGAGCTCAACGACTGGAAGCCCTGCGGCGAGCGCTGGTCACCATGGGCAACGATGCGGTCAGCCAGTTCCCAGGCTTCCCTCTCGGTTGGCCGACAGATGACCATCGGGTTCAGGAGCGTACGCACGCTGCGGCCGATATCGGTGGCCGCATCCTTCACCCTCTTCGTATGGGCGGGCAGGGAGGCAAGCGCGCTGTCGATATCGGCGCCTGTCGGGCTGGTGATAAAGACGATGTCAGAATAGCGGGCGGCAAAGGCGATGCCGGCATCCGAGCCGGTGGCGTTCACCAGGATAGGCCGGCCGAAATTCGGTTTCGGCGTGACGAAGCCGCCGCCGAGTTTCCAGCTGCTCTGACCTTCGAAGGAGTAGTTTTCACTATCACTCCACAGCCGCTGTACGACTTCGAGGAACTCCGCCGCCAGTTCATAGCGCTTGTCATGCTCGATGCGCGGCCAGCCGAACATTTCGTGCTCGACGGCTCTGTGCCCGGTGACGACATTGATGCCCCAGCGGCCGCCGGTAATGTGATCGAGGGTGGCGCCGAACTTGGCAAGGTGCAGTGGGTGCCATGGCCCATAAAGGACATGCATGGTCGAAATCAGCATGATCTTCTTCGTGAGGCCCGCAAGGGCGGCCGTCGAGACGAAACTGTCGAGCGCCTGCCCGTCGAACACTCCGCCGTAGCCGCCCTTGGGAAGCCATTGCGACAGCGCGAAGACCAGATCGAAGCCCAGCTCTTCCGCCCGCAAGGTCAGCGCCTTGTTGTAATCGAAGCGCCAGTCGGTTGAACGTTCGAGCGTCGATTGCGTCCAGCCACCGGCCTGGATCGGCAGAAACAGGCCGAGGAGAACCGGTTGCGTCACCAGAGCCTGCGACAGAGGACTGTCCGGAAAATCGGTCGGCGCGGGAAATTTCGGAAGCCCTACGATGGAGCCGGGCGAGTGCTGGATAGACATGGCGTTCCCTTGCTTTCAATGTTCCCGGCTTGGGCTGCGACGATTAGGCGGAGGCGATATAGGCATAGGCCAGACTGCCGGCGACGCCCTCGCCACCAAGGGTGTGGTCGGCGATACGCTTGTTGTAGATGGTCAATTCCGGCTGGCTGACGATGTCGATCGCCGGCAGATCATCGACCAGGATCTCCTGGATCTCGCGCCATTGCTCGACACGCTTCTTCGGATCGACTTCGATGGCGGCGGCTTCGAGCAGGGCGTCGACCTTCGGATTGCTATAGGCTGAACCGTTCGAGAACGGCACGCCGGGCTTGAAGTTCTTGCTCCAGTAAAGCCTCTGCACGCCGACTGTCGGGTCAAAGAGATTGCTCATACCTTCGAAGGCGAAATCGAAGTCGCGGTCGGTATAGATGCGCTTGGTATAGGTCGCGAAATCCTGGCTGCGCACGGTGACATCGACGCCGACCTTGGCGAGTGCCTGACGAATATATTCGGAGCCGCGGCTGTAGCTTTCGCCGCTTGGCACATAGTCGAGACTGATGCGCAGGCGCACGCCGTCCGAACCACGGGGATGGCCAGCTTCGTCGAGGAGCTTCTCGGCAGCAGCGAGATCGATCGGATAGGTCTTCAGATCGGCGACATACCACTTCGTCAGATTGGGATTGATCGGCCCGGGAATCGGCTCGCCATAGCCATAGTTAATGGTGTTTCGAATGACCTTCCGGTCGATGACATGTGCGAAGGCCTGTCGCACGCGGATGTCCTTGAAGGCTGGCCGCTCCAGGTTGAATTCGATGCGGCTGACGCCGTTGGAATATTGGTAGCCGCGCGTTTCAAACGCCAGATTTGGCAGGTCCTTGAAACGTTCGAGATCGCTGAGGGGAACTGGCGTCGATGGGGCCAGGTCGATTTCACCCGTCTCGATCGCGATGGAGCGTGCAGCCGCATCCGGGATGAAGCGGACGATCAACTGGTCGAGATAAGGCCGGGGTTGATCCCAGTAGTCGGGATTGCGCTCATAAACGATATGGCTACCGCGCACCCATTCCTTGAACTTGAAGGGCCCTGTGCCGATAGGCGCCAGATTGACGGGATTTTCGGCGATTTTCGTGCCTTCGTAGAGATGGCGCGGCACGATCGGGGATTCGGATGCGGCCAAGGCCGTGATCAGATAAGGCGCCGGCTTGGAGAGGACGAGGATCGCGGTCAGTGGATCGGGAGTCTCGATGTCGACGAGATTGAGGAAGGTATTGCGCCCACGTGGATGCACGTCCTTGAGGGTCTTGATCGAAAAGGCGACGTCATTGGAGGTAAACGGCTTGCCGTCATGCCATTTGACGCCCTCGCGCAGCTTGAACGTATAGCGCAACCGATCGTCGCTGACGCTCCATTGCGTGGCGAGCAACGGCTGCGGATTGAGATCGAAATCGTAGGTGAGCAATCCTTCGGTCGTCTTCGGCGAGACATAGACCGAGTTGAATGCCGTATGGGCTATCGTCGTCAGGACCGGCGGTTCTGCCGAGAGAAGGAAGATCGCCGTGCCGCCGCGAGCGGGGGTGGCAAGTGCCGGCAAACCGGCTGCGATGGTCGCGCCGAAGGCTGCGGAAGCAAGCAGAAGATTGCGGCGGGTGATTGCCGGAAATTTTGTCATCTGGGTCTGGCCTTCCAAATGGGACCGTCTTTTTGCGTTGGTGGCGATCCCTGGTTTTATCTTCCCGAAGAAGCGGATCCTTTAGAGTTTTTTGTCTCGTCTAGCCGGCAACTTAGAACGTTGCCCTAGTTCCTGCATATTATTTGGTAAAAATTACTAAAACATACGGCAGAAATGATGGTTTCTGGAAATATTTACCAATACTGATTTGACAAAAGCTACAGATTTAGTCAACTACTATTGTGATGCAGCGTCTACAAATTCCATGGCGCTGCCTGGGAGTTGCGATGTCAGCTTACAAGCGGATAGGACGAACGATACGGCGAACGGCCATTCAGGCGGTGCCGACCGTGCTTGGCATCGTCATCCTGAATTTCTTCCTGTTGAAGCTGGCGCCGGGCGATGCGGCTGATGTCATGGCGGCCGAGGCAGGGTCAGCGACTGTGGAGACGATGGCTGCGCTAAGGGAGCGTTTCGGCCTCGACAATCCAATCCTGGTGCAGCTTGCAAACTATCTGAACAATCTCGCCCATTTCAGCCTGGGCTTTTCGCCACGTTACGGCATGCCGGTCGCCGATCTCATCGGACAGCGCCTGCCAGGCACGCTCACCCTGATGCTGGTTGCGCTGGCCATCGCCATCGTGGTCGGCCTTGTGCTGGGATCCCTGATGGCGGTCTTCGCCGGCCGGCTGCCCGATCGGCTGATCTCCATCATCTCGTTGCTGTTCTATTCGATCCCGGGGTTCTGGATCGGCCTGATGCTGATCCTGCTGTTTTCGGTGAAGCTCGGGTGGTTGCCGAGCGGCGGTGATAGCACCATCGGCTCGCGGCTGACGGGTTTGCCGGTACTTCTCGATCGCGCCCGCTACATGATCCTGCCGGCGACATCCCTGGCGCTATTCTATCTCGCCATCTACGCAAGATTGACGCGCGCAGCGATGCTGGAAGTCAGGTCCCAGGATTTTGTTCGCACCGCACGGGCCAAGGGCGTCTCCCCCTTCGTGCTGACAACGCGGCATATGCTGCGCAATGCGCTGGTCCCGATCACTACCATGGCAGGTATGCATTTCGGCGGCATGCTGGGCGGTGCCGTTGTCGTGGAAACCGTCTACAGCTGGCCCGGCCTCGGGAGGCTAGCCTTCGAAGCGGTCATGGCCCGCGACTTCAGCGTCCTGCTCGGCATCCTGCTTCTCTCGTCGTTTCTCGTGATCATCGCCAATGCCGCGGTCGATCTTCTGCAGGCCTGGCTTGACCCCAGGATCGGAGCAAGCCGATGAAAGCACAACAGCTCAAAATCTACTCCGGCTCGGAAAATGAGATCAGCGCCGGCACACCGGAGTTGGAACCAGACGCTGCTCCTGTGCCGGGGAGCCGCTGGACGCATATTCACGCGCCCGATGCGCGTACGACAGCCGTGGCGGACGCGCGACGGCAGGGACGTGGCCGGGAGCTGAAGATCTTCCTGTCGAATCCGAATGCGCTTTTCGGCATCGTCGTTCTGGCGATCATTGCTGTCGCTGCACTGCTTGCGCCGGTGCTCTATCCCGGCGATCCGCTGGAAATGGTGGCACGACCCTTCCTCTGGCCCGGTCAGAATGCCGCTTATCCGCTCGGTACGGATTCCATGGGACGAGACGTTCTTGCCGGCATCCTGCATGGCGCTTGGATCTCGCTGACCGTTGGCATCGCCGCAACCTTGCTCGGGCTGGGCGTGGGCGTAACCGTTGGCGCACTCGCCGGCTATTTCGGTGGCCTGGTCGACGACCTCCTCGTCAAGCTTATCGAAATCTTCCAGACCATACCGAGCTTCGTGCTCCTCGTGGTGCTGGTCGCAATCGCACAGCCGACCACCACGACGGTGACCACCGCGATCGCCATCGTCAGTTGGCCGACCGTTGCACGCCTGACACGCGCCGAATTCCGTGCGATCCGCGAGAAGGACTATGTGCTTGCCGCACGCAGCCTCGGCTTCGGGCATGCCCGCATCATCTTCCGCGAAATCCTGCCGAACGCGCTGCCGCCGCTGATCGTCACCTCGTCGGTCATGGTCGCAAGCGCCATCCTGATGGAATCGGCCCTGTCCTTCATGGGGCTTGGCGACCCCAATCGCGTCTCCTGGGGGTCGATGATCGGTTCCGGGCGCGATGTCATCCGCACGGCCTGGTATCTGACTGCGCTTCCGGGGCTTGCCATTGTCTTCACGGTGCTTGCGCTCAACCTCATCGGCGATGGCCTCAATGACGCACTCAATCCTCGTTTCTCGGAGGAGCGCTGATGGCAAGGCTTCTGGAAGTCCATAACCTCTCAGTCGGGTTCGGCAACGCCCAACCGGTCAAGGGTGTCAGCTTCACTGCCACGCCGGGCGAGATGCTGGCGATCGTCGGCGAGTCCGGTTCGGGAAAGTCACTAACGGCCTTGGGGCTGATGGGGCTGCTGCCGCGGCATGCAAAGACAGGTGGCGAGATCCACTTTGACGGGCGCGATCTCTTGAAATTGCCCGAGAAAGAATTGCGCGGCATTCGCGGGCGCGACATCGCCATGATCTTTCAGGAGCCGATGACCTCGCTCAATCCGGTCATGACGATTGGCGATCAGATCGTAGAGGTCCTGCGCATCCATGAGAAGCTCAATCACAAGCAGGCTCGCCTGCGCGCCATCGAATTGCTCGATCTCGTCAGCATCCCCGATGCGGCAAAGCGGGTGGACGACTATCCGCATCAGCTTTCCGGCGGCATGCGCCAGCGCGTGATGATCGCCATTGCCGTTGCCTGCAGCCCGAGGCTGCTGATCGCCGATGAGGCGACAACGGCGCTCGATGTGACGATCCAGGCCCAGGTGTTGCAACTGCTCGATCGCCTGCGCAGCCAGCTGAACATGGCCGTCATCTTGATCACTCATGATCTCGGCCTCGTCGCCCAATGGGCCGATCGGGTCGTCGTGATGTATGCCGGCCGCAAGATCGAGCAGGGCCTGCCCGACGTGCTCTTCGAAACGCCATACCACCCCTATACGCAAGGGCTGCTTGCGGCGTCGCCGCGCCTGAAGGCCGATTATCATTATCGCGATGGACCACTGACGGAAATTCCGGGTTCGATCGTATCGGCGGCGGCAGAGCTTGGTTGTGCGTTCCGTCCGCGCTGTCCGGTCGCACGATCCGCCTGCGGTTCCTCTGTTCCGGCTTTGGTGCAGCTTTCGGCTGAACGTGAGGTTGCCTGTCCCTATGTTCCAGCCATTGCGGAGGCATCCTATGCCGCTTCTGTCCGTCGATAGGCTCTCGACGCATTATCCGGCGAGGGATGGAACCGTGCGCGCCGTGGATGACGTTTCGCTTGAGATCGTCGAGGGCGAGACGGTCGCACTTGTCGGCGAATCCGGTTGCGGCAAGTCGACGCTCGGCAAATCGCTGATGCGTCTCGTCAACCCGACATCCGGTCAGGTGACCTTCAAGGGGCGTGATGTTGCCGCGCTGACGGGCAAGGAATTGCAGTCTGTTCGCCGGCATATCCAGATGATCTTCCAGGATCCATTTGCCTCGCTCAATCCGCGTCAGACGATCCGGACCATCCTGACGTCGCCGCTCGCCGTTCATGGAATCGGCGATGGCAAGAGCCGCGAAGCCATTGCGGCCTCGATGGTCGCCCATGTTGGTTTGCCGGCCAATTCGCTTAGTCGCTACCCGCATGAATTTTCCGGCGGCCAGCGCCAACGCATCGGTATTGCCCGGGCGCTGATCCTGCAGCCGGAACTGGTGATATGCGACGAGCCGGTCTCTGCGCTCGATCTCTCCATTCAGGCACAGATCCTCAATCTCCTGGTCGAGATGAAGTCTGAGCTTTCGCTCTCCTACCTGTTCATTTCTCACGATCTCTCTGTCGTGCGCTATTTCGCCGATCGTGTGCTCGTCATGTATCTCGGGCGCATCGTCGAGAGTGCTCCCACCGCAAAGCTCTGGAACGACGCCAAGCATCCCTATACGCAGGCGCTTCTCGCCGCCGTACCCGATCCGTCACGGCGCAAGCAGGCAGCGTCGATCACCGGGGATCTGCCAAGCCCCCACAATCCGCCTTCCGGCTGCCGATTCCACACGCGCTGTCCGCTCGCGACCGACATCTGTCGGACTGACGACCCCATCTACACACAACTCGGCGGCGGTCACACCGTCGCCTGCCATCACGCCCAATAGAACTGGAGAATAGACTATGGTCGACTATCGCTATCTCGGACGCAGCGCACTGAAAGTGTCGCCGCTCAATCTCGGAACGATGATGTTCGGCGGTCCGACACCTGATGATGTTGCCTTCCGCATCATCGACAAGGCCCGTGAGCAGGGGATCAACTTCATCGACACGGCCGATGTCTATCACGACGGCAAGTCGGAAGAAGTGGTCGGTCGCGGCATCAAGGCGCACCGGGATCACTGGGTTCTTGCGACAAAATTCGTCAACTCGCACACGAAAGGGCCGAACCTTGGCGGCCATTCCCGCAAGTGGGTGATCGAGACTGTCGAGAATTCACTGCGCCGGCTCAATACCGACTATATCGATATTCTCTACTTCCACCGCGCCGTCTTCGACGCGCCGCTGGAGGAGCCGGTGCGCGCGATTGCTGATCTCATCCGCGCGGGCAAGCTGCGCTATTTCGGCGTGTCGAATTTCCGGGGTTGGCGTATCGCCGAAATCTCGCATCTGGCCGATCAGCTCGGCATCGATCGCCCGGTCGCAAGCCAGCCGCTCTACAACATCGTCAACCGCACGGCCGAGGCCGAGCAGCTGCCGGCAGCCCATCACTACGGCCTTGGCGTCGTCTCCTATTCGCCGCTGGCGCGCGGCGTGTTGACGGGCAAGTATGAGCCGGGCCAGGCGCCGGCCGCCGATACCCGTGCAGGCCGTGGCGACAAGCGCATTCTCGAAACCGAATGGCGCCCGGAATCGATCGCCATTGCCAAGGAGATCGCCGATCACGCCAAAGCCAAGGGCGTTACGCCCACCGAGTTTGCGATTGCCTGGGTGCTCAACAACAGACTGATTACCTCCGCCATCACCGGCCCTCGCACAGAGGAGCACTGGGATAGCTATATCCGCGCCCTCGACGTCAAGCTCGACGCACAGGATGAAGCATTGGTCGACCGGCTGGTTGCGACCGGTCATCCGTCGACGCCGGGCTTCAACGATCCGAGCCATCCCGTCGAAGGCCGGGTTCCCCTTAGTGGCCCCGCTGACGCCGAAAACGTCGTGCCGCTTGCGCGGGCCGTTGCCTGAATGATCGTGCTCAGGCCCCACCAAGGTGGGGCCTGTTTCCTCCTGGCGCCGAAAGAGCCCCACATGCCGAACACAGCCTCATCCGCCATTCCAGCCGCTCCCGCCGCGAGTGATCGCGCCGCACTTCTGGCCAGGATACCCGATCTTGCCGCTGAGATTTCAAAGGAGGCCGCGCGCCGGGATCTTGAACGGGAACTGCCGCACCAGGCTTTCCGGCTGTTCAAGGAGGCCGGCCTCGGCGCGCTGCGCATTCCCGTGGCACTTGGCGGGCCAGGCGGCTCGGTGGTCGACTATATCGACATGATCATGACGATCGGGGCTGCCGACTCCAACGTCGCCCATGCGCTGAGGAGCCACTTCAATTTCACCGAGGCCTTGCTGCTCAATCCCAACAGTGCGCTCGACCGTACTCAGCTTTCCCGTGTCTTGGGAGGCAAGCTCTTTGGCGGCGCCCATACCGAGCAGGGGACCAAACGCCCGGGCGATGTGACGGCGCGACTGACGAAATCGGGGGAAAGCTACAGGCTCAACGGTCGCAAATGGTATGCGACCGGCACGGCTTTTGCCGATTTCGCCTCGTTTAGTGCCAGGAATGATGAGGACCAACTCGTCGGTGTGTTGCTGCCCGTCGACCGCAACGGGATCAGCATCCTTGATGACTGGGACGGCATGGGCCAGCGCCTGACGGCAAGCGGCGGCGTCCTGCTGGAGGATGTGGAGGTCTTGCCGCATGAAATCTCGACGCGCGGTTTGAACACGCTAATTGGCCGCCATACATCGACGCTACGCCAGCTTCACCTTGCCGCCTCGATGGCAGGTGCGGTTCGCGGCGTGCTTGCCGAGGGTACTAACTATGTGCGCAAACAGGCGCGCTCGGCCGCCCATAGCACCGCCGAAACCGCCAATGCTGATCCCTTCGTGCAGAAGATATTGGGCGAGATCGCAGCCGGGTCCTATGCCGTCGACACGCTGATCCGCGAAAGCGCCCGTGCGCTCGATCGGACAGCGGAAGCCTTCGCCGGCGATGAGCCGCAAAGGCTGGAGACAGCTTTGGTCGAAAGCGCTCTGACGACGGCGCGCACCCAGATCGTGGCATCACAGCTGGCGCTTGCGGCTGCGACCAACGTCTTCGAACTTGGCGGCGGCTCCGCCACATCGCGCCATCTCAATCTTGACCGGCACTGGCGCAATATCCGTACCGTGCTCAACCATAACCCGCTGTTGCACAAGGCACGTGTGGTTGGTGACTATTATATCAACGGCACCACGACGCATCTGGAAGAAGGCAAGGTCTTCTAAGCCATGCACGCGGATTTACGCTCACACCATTCGATCGTCATCGTCGGTGGCGGTTTTGCCGGCGCGTTGACGGCGATGAAGCTACTCGACCGGACCGAAGTCCCGCTATCGATCACCATCCTGGAGCCCCGTGAGGAGCTTGGACGCGGCGTCGCCTATAGCACGACCGAGGCTGTCCATCTCGTCAACGGTCCGGCCGGAACATTTTCGCTGCATCCGGAAGAGCCGGACCATCTGACGCGCTGGCTTGCCGACAATGCCTCGCGTTATGGCTGGACGCTACCTGCGGATATCTCTGCGAGTTTTCCGCCGCGCCATCTCTATGGCACTTACGTCCGCGATGAGTTGAGCCGTGCAATCGCGCAGGCGCGTGCCGGGTCGACATTGCGGCACATCAGATCTTCGGCATCCGAGCTTATTGCCGCACCGCACAGGGTTCGGATCAAGACAGGCGATGGCGAACAGATCGAAGCGGACGAAGTGGTGCTCGCTCTTGGCGTGTTCCAGCCCGACCCAGCACCGCGGGAAGCGCCTGTTGCAAGCCATCCGGCTTTTGCTGCTTCAGCGTGGGATGCCACCGCGCTCGACCGCCTTCGGGAGGCCGAAGAGATTCTTCTGATCGGCTCCAGCCTGTCGATGGTCGACGCGGTGGCCAGCATGGAGGCGAGGGGTTTTCGCGGTAGATATCATGTCATCTCGCGGCGAGGGCAGTTTATCGAAGACCGGCGGGATGCCGAGCCGGCGCGAGACTTCCTTGCCGAACAACCTTTTCCGACAACGGCACGCTCGTTGCTATCGATCATCAAGTCCGAGCGCCGCGCGCTTGCCGCCGCCGGCAAGGATTGGCAGAGCCTGCCCATGGCTATCAGACCTCATATCCTGACGCTTTGGCAAAAGGCTGACGATGTCGAGCGCTTACGCTTTGCCCGGCACCTCCGCGCCTTCTGGGATGTGACCGCGCACCGCGCCGCGCCCGACAGCTACCGTGCCGTCACTCAGGCGAGTGCCGAGGGGCGCCTCCAGCACCAGACGTCGAGATTGATCGCAATGAAGCCAGCCGGCCGCCGGATCTCGGCGACATTGAAGAGCCGAACCGGTGTTGAAACGCGCTCCTTCGGCGGGGTCATCGATTGCCGGGGCCATCAGCTCCATGATTGGCGGCGCATTTCCGATCCCTTTGTCCGCAGCCTACTCGAGAGCGGCGAAGTTAGGCCCCATAGTACCGGTTTTGGCATTGATGCCACCGTTGACGGCGATATCATCTCCGAAGAGGGTCGTATTCATCGCAACATCAGTGCGATCGGCCATCCGCTGCGAGGCGTTGCCTGGGAATCGAGTTCGATCACGGAACAGCGGGCTCAGGCGATCGCGCTTGCCGACCGCATTTTGGGTAAACTCACGCCGCTTGCTCTTGTCGCCTCCTAAAGCATGGCGATCAAGGGGACGCATCGCCCCCTTCATAATCATCTGGCAGGTAGCGCCTCAGCCTTCGCCTTCCTTGATGTAGACATCGGCGAAATTCGATTGCACGCCTTCAACGCCGGTGGTGTGATTCTTGACGCGCTTGTTGAAGACGGTGACGTTTTCGAGCGCGATCAGATTGATCACCGGAACGTCGTCGGCGATGATCTTCTGGAAGGCGTTGAACTCCTGCTTGCGCTTCGCCTCGTCAACCTCGACGGATGCGGCCTCAAGCAGGCGATCGACCTCCGGGTTCTGGTAGTGGCTGGCATTGGAAAACGGCAAACCGATCTTAAAATTCTTCGACCAATAGACGCGCTGTACGCCAAGCGTCGGGTCGAACTGATTGCCGAGATATTCGGCCGTAAGGTCGAAGGCGCGCTCGTTGTAGACCTTCTGGATATAGGTCGAAAAATCGTAGGAATCGATCCTGGCGATGATGCCGATGCGCGCAAGGTTCTGCTTCAGATATTCGGCGACGCGCTTGAAGCCTTCATTGTAGGAATTATGGGTCAGGCGAAGTGTGAAGCGGGTGCCACTGCCATCGGGCTTGTAGCCTGCCTCGTCGAGTAATTTTTCGGCTGCCCTGAGATCGAAGGCATAGGGCTTGATAGAGGCGTCGGAATAGTCAGGCAGGAAGGTGCTGATCGGTGTTGGAGAGACGTGGCCATAGCCGTACCAGACGGTATTGAGGATGACGTTGAGGTCGATGGCATGGGCAATGGCGCGTCGGACGCGGACATCCTTCAGATAGTCGTTGTCGAGATTGAGGATAAGCTGCGTCTGGTCTCCCTTGGTCTCGTAGCCGCGAGAATCGATACAGATGTTCGGCAGCGCCTTGATGCGTTCGAGATCGGCAAGTGGAATGGGATTGTCGCCACCGAGATCGAATTCCCCAGTCTCGAAGCCAGCCGCGCGGGCGGCGCCATCGGGTACGAAACGTACGACGACCTGGTCGAGATAGGGCTTGCCCGCGTCCCAGTAATCCGGATTGCGTTCCAGGATGATATGGGAGCCGCGAACCCATTGCCGGAAGATGAAGGGACCGGTGCCGATGGGGGCGCTGCCGTTCGGATTGATCGGGACATCGGCGATCTTGACGCCCTCGTAGACATGTTTCGGCACAATGGGGGATTCTGCAGCATAAAGCGCTTTCAACAGGTAGGGCGCCGGCTTGGAGAGGCGGAAAATCGCCGTCAGATCATCTGGCGTATCCACGGCCGTGACGTTGGCGAAAGTGCCGCGTCCGCGCGGATGAACCTGTTTCAGAAGCTCGATCGAATAGGCCACATCGGCCGAGGTGAAAGGCTTGCCGTCATGCCATTTGACGTTCGCACGAAGCTTGAATGTATAGGTCAGCCCATCGGCGCTCACAGACCATTCAGTGGCGAGTTGCGGCTTCGCCTTGAAGTCGAAATCGTAGGTCAGCAATCCCTCGGTGATCTTCGGGCTGATCTTCTGCGTGCCGCCGGCAGTATGGGCAAGAGCAAGGATCGTCGGCGGTTCCGGCTCGACGATGAAATTGAGCGTCCCGCCTCGCGGTGGCTGCGTCTCTGCTGCATGGGTTGTGATGGATGGCAGCAGCGTCGCGGCGGTGGACAGCAGCAGCAACTGATTAAAACGGCGGCGGTTGATGGTCATCTTGTGGTCCCTTGCTGAAGCTGAGGTATTCGCGATCGAACAGCTGGCGGAGAGATCGCCAGCTACGCAAGCCAAACCATTTTCAGGGTGCGGGCCAGCAAAACGGAAGAATGTTTTTCTCGCCCATAGGCAAAGAAAAGCTTTGCGGCTGCCGCCTTGCTGAGGCAGCTACCGGCGATGTAATCTAGTAAAAACATAGACTATTCCTCGATTTTAGTTTTTGCTTCCGCTGCCTTGGTGCAGCATGGAAGAAAATGTTCGTCGTCTTTCAGACAAACGCAAAGCGCGTTCTCGTCTTTCATGGTCGGTTTGTGCTGCAATCGGCTCATGAACACTCCTGCCAGCACACGAAAGAAAACCATCCAGCCGACCTTGGCGCGCTTGCCGCCATTGACATCGCTGCGGGCCTTCGTCGCCACCGCGCGGCACCTGAATTTTCTCGGCGCTGCCGATGAGTTGCACGTCACCTCGGCAGCCGTCGGCCAGCAGATACGGCTGCTGGAGGATTATCTCGGGCAGCCGCTTTTCCACCGGACGCGCGGACAGTTGCAACTGACAGCCGCCGGTCTCGCTCTGGTTCCGGGCCTGACCGATGCATTCGATGCCGTTTTGGCAACGATGACACAGTTCGCTGCCAGCGATCATGATCTGCCCATCCGTGTCTCGGTGGCGCCGTCCTTTGCGAGCAAGTGGCTTATCCCGCGATTGAACGGTTTGAGACGTGCGGCGCCGAGCCTGCAGGTTCTGGTCGACGCGTCGACGCAATTGACGGATCTCAACACGGATGAGACAGATTGCGCCATCCGCTATGGCAGCGGCGGCTATCCTGGCCTGGTTGTCGATCACCTCTTCTCCGAAGCTGTGGTGCCGATTTGCAATCCCGAATTTGCCGAGCGGCACTGGCTGTGGAACGATCCGCAGGCAATCGAAGGCGTGCCGCTCCTGCATGAGGATGGTGCAGAGCACGATCGTTCGTGTCCGGACTGGAATGCCTGGTTGCGGGCCGAGGGACTGTCCTATCGGCTGTCGCAAGGCGGCTTCCGTCTTAATCAATCATCGCTCGTCATCGATGCGGCCCTGGCAGGGCAGGGACTTGGCCTCGGGAAGGTACGTCTGGCAGAGGCGGAGCTGAGGGCGGGGCGCCTGGTCAGTCCCTTCGGCAGCCCGCAGCCCGTAAGCTTTTCTTATTTCTTCGTGACGACGCCGGCCAAGGCACGGCTCGCGCGCGTGGAGCTGTTTCGCAATTGGCTTCAGGCCGAAACCAAGGCGTTGCGGGCAATCGACGACGTCTTGCTGTGGAATTCACCCCGCAGGCTCGACATCGCCGCCGCCGAATAAGGCGATTACTTCAGCTTGAAGCCGAGGCGTTGCGCCGCGGCCCCGAGCAAATGCCGGCCTTTCAGGGCCGCGACCGTACCGATCCTGTTCCTCACCTGCTCGGTCCAGTCCAAAAGCGGCATGCCTTGCTCGGTCTGGAAGTCTCGCAAAACCGTATTGTAATGCTTGAGATCGTCGGGCTGCCAGCTGTCATCGTAGCGCTCGCGATGCAGAACGGTGGTCTGTGGCAGCCTGGGCTTGATGGCGGCCGGCACCGCTGGATCGGGATAGCCGACGGTCAGACCGAAGACTGGAAATACGCCTTCTGGCAATTCCAGCTCCCGAGCCACCACTTCCGGATCGTTGCGGATTGCGCCGATGTAGCAGGTGCCGAGGCCTTGCGACTCCAGGGCGACGACTGCATTCTGCGCCGCAAGGGCGGCATCTATGACAGCGAGCAGGAAGCTCTCGACATAGTCCAGGCCCTCTGCCGGAGAGCCTTGGTCCGCGGCAATGCTGCGCGGCCTCGAAAGGTCCGCGAGCCAGATCAGCAGCAGCGGCGCCTGAGCGATCTGCCGCTGCGTGCCGGCCACGGTGTTCAGCCTCGCTTTGCGCGCTTCGTCTTCGACGGCAACGACGCTCCAGGCCTGCAGGTTGGATGAGCTTGGGGCTGACTGCGCGGCAGCGACGGCGAGACGGACGGCACTTTCCGGGACCGCTTTTGGCAGATAGCTGCGGACAGTGCGATGCGACAGAAGCGTTTCGACGGTCTCATTCCAGTCCGTACCAAGCTGCTGCTCGGCATCGCGATAGCGCTCTTCGGCAAGGCTTGCTAGTCGATGTGGCGCGGAAACCTTGGCGGTCGCAAATGACGTCATGCTTTACTCTCCTTCATTCGGCGGCGATAGCATAAGGATTGGCGGGCCGGGCGAGGCCGAGATGATCCCGCAACGTATGGCCCGAATAGGCCTGCCGGAAAAGACCACGACGACGCAGGAGCGGCACGACTTCGTCGACGAAAACCTCCAGGCCGTGCGGCAGCACATCCGGCATCAGATTGAAGCCGTCAGCGGCACCCGCGAGATACCATGCCTCTATGTCGTCGGCGATTGCTTCCGGCGTGCCGACGATGGTGCGGTGGCCGGTTCCGCCGTTCAATGCGCGGATGAGGCCGCGCACGGTCAGTTTCTCGCGTTGGGCAAGAGCAAGGGTCGCCCGGAAGAAAGTGTGACCGCCGTCCGGCGGCAACGGGATATCGTCAGGTAAGGGCTCATCCAGTTTCAGTCGCTTCGGATCAATCTGCAGAACGCCAGAGAGGCGTGCGAGGCTGTATTCCAGCGGGATGAGTTCACGCAATTCCTCTTGCCGTCGCTTCGCCTCCGCTTCCGTGCTGCCGATGATCGTTGCGAGCCCGGCGAGGATCAGCGCGCTGTTGGGTGCACGGCCGTAGCGCACTGCCCGCGTCCGCAAGTCCCAAGCATAGTCGAGGGCTTCGTCGAAGGATTGCGATGCAGAAAAGACGGCTTCAGCGTGTTGCGCCGCCAGTTCCCGGCCATCATCGGAACCACCCGCCTGGACGAGAACCGGATGACCCTGCGGCGGGCGCGGAACATTGTGGGGCCCATGAACGGAGAAATGCTTGCCACGATGGGCGATCGGGTGGACCTTGGCGGGATCGACGAAACGGCCGCTGGCGACATCGCCGACGAAGGCATCTTCCTCCCAGCTGTCCCAGAGTGCCTTGACGACGGCGGTAAACTCGGCGGCACGCTCATAACGGCCATGATGCTCAACCGGCTTTTCCAGCCCGAAATTCCGGCTTTGCGAGAGGTCGGCGCTGGTGACGATGTTCCAGCCGACACGGCCGCCGCTTGCATGGTCGAGCGTCGCGAAGCGGCGGGCGATATTGTAGGGCTCGTTGTAGGTGGTCGAAGCCGTGGCGATAAGGCCGATATGCTGTGTGTGGGCGGCAACAGTCGCCAGCACGATCGTCGGTTCCAGCGAGGTGAGCGGCCTGAAATCGACTCGATCGGAGATGGCCGCCTGATCGGCGAGGAAAACCGCGTCGAAGGTGCCGCGCTCGGCAATGCGGGCGACGTTGATGTAGTGATTGATATCGAAGGACGCGCGTGGGTCGCTTCCATCCATTCGCCAGGCTGCTGGCGAGAAGCCGGAATGCAGGATGTTGATGTTGAGATGAAGCTCGCGTTTCTGGCTCACTGAAATATCCCCGGTTCCGGAAACTCGCCATTCAAGAACCATGTGCCGACATTACGGGTCTTGTATTCAGCGGGATTGTGAAGCGTGTGAATGCGCGCATTTCGCCAGAAGCGGTCAAACCCAAGCGGTCTGACGGCGGAGCGGGCGCCCATGACCTCGAAGATCTCGCTGGTGACGTCAAGAGCGACGCGGCCAGCTAGTACATTGGCCGAGGCGACGGCGATCGCCGCTTCGCCACGGTCATCGGCCGTCAGATCCGGCCCCTTGGCGTAAATGGCATCGAGCGCCGTCAAGGCCCGGTCGGCGAGTGCGGTTGCCGCCTCTACCTTGATCCAAAGCTCGCCATATTGCCGCTTGATCCAGGGATCATCGGAATGGCGTTCGACACCGGAATAGATCCAGGGCCGTGAATGCGTAACGGTATAGTCTCGGGCAGCAATCAGCGCGCCCTGCGCTGTGCCGACGAAGACATTGAGCAACACACTCTGCTGCTGCAAAGGGGCCAGCAGGGTGATCGGATCTTGCGGTCGCTCCGGCAGGATCTCACCGGTATCGATGACCACATCCTTGTAGAAGACACGGCCGCTTCCGGTCTGCCTCTGGCCGATCCCGTCCCAGTCATCGGCGATGGTAATGCCCTCTCGGTTCGCCGGTATATAGGCGAAGCTGCGCTTGTTGGTCTCTTCGTCCTCCCAGGCGACCATCAGATAGTCGGCGACATGCGATCCGGAGGAGAATGGCCGAAAGCCGTTGAGAATGATTTTGTCAGCTTCACGTCGACCGAAGAGGCTCTTGGAGAAGCTATTGGTCGTATTGCCCCAGAACCAGCGACCGGCGGCCGAGCGGCGCAGGATATCGCGCGAACGGTCGTCTGGGCCGGTATTGACGGCATTCTGCAGGGGGCTGAAGTGATAGCCGTAGAGATGGGCGACCGACCCATCCACTTTGGCGAATTCGCGGACAATCCGCATGGCGGTGGAGTAGTGCTCGCCCGCACCGCCGAACTCCCTGGGGATCAGCAGATTGACGAGGCCGGTTTCCTTCAGGAGCTTGATTTGCTCGTCAGGCCTGCCACCCAATTGATCCCGCTCGATAGCATCCCTGGCGAAGATTTCGCGCAGTTCGGCCGCCTTGGTGAGATGGGGATTGGTCTTGTCGGTCTCGAACAGTGCCGGCAGCAGGTGGGGCGGCTCGAAGCCATTTGGTTTGATAGTCATGTCGCTCCCCGTTCATTTGTGCAGGCGCGGAAAACCGTGCCGTTCGGTCAGCAGCTCGAGAATACGATCGGTCGAATTGACGAACCGCGTTTCCTCGCGCTCGCTCGCATCGTCGGGAGGATTGTCCGCCAGAATGAAGAGCGGCAGCGACTGGTTTTCCTCGCCAACGACATCGATCACTTGTCGTCGCGGTCGCGCGAAGGCGACCCGCTCGACATCGATCCTGGAAGCAAGGTTCGGAAATGCGGCAAGCAGGCCTTCGATGGAATTGCAATAGGGGCAAACGAAGCTGACGTTCGGATGCTTGGGGTCGGCAAAGCCGGGTGAGATCAGAAACAGTTTGTCGCGTGCCATGATTTTCTCCTATTCTGCTGCAGCCGCATTGCCTGCGGAAAATCTATTGACGGGGCGCTTGAGGCCGAGATTTTCGCGCAGCGTCGTACCCTCATAGTCGGTTCGGAACAGGCCGCGACGGCGCAGCTCCGGCACCACGAGCGTGATGAAATCGGCAAGGCCGCCGGGCATGATCGGCGCCATGATGTTGAAGCCGTCGGCGCCATAATTCTCGAACCGCTCTTCCATGACATCGGCGATCTGGGTGGGAGTTCCGACAACCTGCCAGTGACCGCGCGCGCCGGCGATGCGCAGATAGAGCTGGCGAATGGTCAGGTTCTCGCGATGGGCAAGATCGAGCACCAGTTCCTGGCGGCTCTTGCCGGCATTGGTTGCCGGCGGGTTGGGCGGCACGGGACCGTCAAGCGGATAGGAACTGAGATCGACGCCGGTCAATTGCGACAGGAGATTGAGGCCGACTTCAGGCTGGATCAGGTTCTGCAAGGCCTCGAACTTGTCCTGCGCTTCCGCCTCGCTGCGTCCGACCACCGGGAAGATACCCGGCAGGATCTTCAGGTCGTCGTGAGAGCGGCCGTATTTGCCCAGCCGCCCCTTGACGTCGGCATAGTAGGCCTTGGCTTCGTCGAGCGTGATCTGCGCGGCAAAGATCGCTTCCGCCGTCCGTGCCGCGAGCTCCTTGCCGGGTTCGGAGGCGCCTGCCTGCACCACCACCGGTCGCCCCTGCGGCGAGCGCGGTATGTTCAGTGGCCCGCGCACCTTGAAGTGACGTCCCTTGTGGTCCAGCCGATGCAGTTTTTCCGGATCGAAATAACGTCCGCTCTCACGATCACGCGGAAAGGCATCGTCCTCCCAGCTATCCCAGAGGCCGAGCACGACATCTGCGAATTCCTCCGCCCGGTCATAGCGGTCCGCATGCAGAACCTGCGTGTCGTGGCCGAAATTGAAGGCGGCTTCCGGGTCGGAGGACGTTACCAGGTTCCAGCCGGCGCGGCCGCCGCTCAGACGGTCCAGCGAACCGAACTGGCGAGCAAGGTTGAAGGGATCGGAAAAGCTCGTCGAGGCGGTGGCGATCAGGCCGATGTTGCGGGTGACGCTCGCAAGGGCGGACAGAAGCGTGATCGGTTCAAACGGGTAAACGCCGTTATGCGCCTTTCGGCTGGCTGCGTTCACATCCTTCAACCGTGCCGCAACCCCATCGGCGAAGAAGATCGTATCGAACTTGGCCGCCTCCGCAAGCCTGGCAAGCTCGAGATAGTTCTCGAATTCCATGCCGACGGACGCCTCGGGATGACGCCAGGCCGCGACGTGATGGCCGGTAAAGAGCAGGAAGGCGCCGAGCTTGATCTGGTCCTTGCGTCTCGCCATGGGAAATCCTTTCAGCGGTACATAGCCGGCGTCGGAAGCTCGCCGGTCAGCAGCCAGGTGCCGACCGTGCGCTTCTTGTATTCGGCGGGGTTGTGGAGCGTGTGGGTGCGGACGTTACGCCAGAAGCGATCGAAACCATTGGCAGTCGTCGCCGACCGCGCGCCCATGACCTCGAAGATCTCGCTGGAGACGGCAAGCCCGACCTCGCCGGCATAGATATTGGCGGTGGCTATATCGATGGCAGCGAGGCCACGGTCTTCACGTGTCAGCCCGGGTCCCTGGTTGAATGCCGCGTCGAGGCTGCGGGCAGCTTTGTCGGCCAGTTCGGTGGCGGCCAGCGTGCGAATATAGAGATCGCCATATTGCCGCTTGATCCAGGGATCGTCGGTATGATTTTCGACGCCGGAATAGATCCATGGGCGCGATGACGTCGTCGTGTAGGCGCTACCTTCTTCCAGCGCGCCCTGGGCGCTGCCGACGAAGACGTTAAGCAGCACGCTCTGCTGCAGCAGGGAGGTCAGCGATGTATAGGGTGTCAGCGGGATGGCGGGTGAGCTGATGAGCTCATCATCCTCGATCTCAAGATCGTGGAAGCTGACCGTGCCGCTACCGGTCTGGCGCTGGCCTATTCCGTCCCAATCGTCTTCGATGACGATCCCGTCTCGGTCGGCTGGAACGGCGGCCGTGAGGCGATCCCCCTCGGCGGTTTCGAACGAGATCTGGATATAGTCGGCAATGTGAGAGCCCGACGAGAAGGGGCGTTTGCCGTTGACAAGCCAGCCCTTGTCGATCTGCCGCCCCGATGAGGTCTTCGACATGGCATTGCCGGAATTGCCCCAGATCAGATTCCCGGCAGCCGAGGCACGCAGCAAATGGTCCTTCTGGGCATTCGAACCGCGGAAAAGAACGAGGTTCAGCGGCAGATGGTGATAGCCGAAGAGATGGGCGAGCGAACCGTCCGTGCGCGCGAATTCCCTGACGACACGCAGGATGGAAAGCCAGGAAGCACCCTTTCCGCCGTATTGGACCGGTATCTGCGCAGAGGGCAATCCGCTCTGCTTCAGTACGCGGATCTGCTCGGTCGGCCTGCCGCCAAGCTTGTCGCGTTGAACTGCATCCTGATGGAAAGCCTGCCTAAGTTCGATGGCTTTGGCAACGAATGGATCGGAACTGTCGGAATTGAAAGACATGTCTGCTCCACGCCGATGGATCGTCACGGCGCTGAGCCGCTCATGACGTGAAGGGTTTGGCGAGTGTCGTCCCAAGTCCAGCAATATCTATTTGGTCTCGCGGGAAGAAATTCTTTCCCGAGCAAGCATGCGCGCGGATAACAATATGAATGCCCGGACTTCATAAGAGGTCGCTGCGAAACGTTCTCCGTCCGATCGTTGCTGTGCGCGACGACAAATCCGAGGCGGCATCGCTAAATAGAATATAATTTCTATGGATTATTAGATTTAATGATTAGCCTTCCTTCCGCTACCACGAGGGAGAAGACGATGACGGGTAAACGACGCCAGCTGAGGCTCGGAGCATTTCTTTATCCGACGGGCCACCACATTGCTGCCTGGCGACATCCTCTCGCGCAAGCCGATGCAGGTTCGAATTTCAGCCACTACGTCGAGCTCGCGCAGATCGCCGAGGCGGCGAAATTCGATCTCATATTCATGGCGGATGGCGTCGGAACGCGCGGAGCGGACACTGAGGCCTTGCATCGGACGGCGATCCGCTATGTCGCCCAGTTCGAGCCGATCACGCTGCTGTCCGCGCTGGCTGCGGTGACGCGAAACATCGGTTTCGTTGCCACTGCCTCGACATCCTTCAACGAGCCGTATCATATCGCCCGCAAATTCGCTTCCCTCGACCATATCAGCGGCGGTCGCGCCGGCTGGAACCTGGTGACGTCCTCGAGCGACCATGAGGCGCATAATTTCGGCAGGGACGAACATTATGCCCATGCCGAGCGCTACGAGCGGGCGGAGGAATTTGCCGATGTGGTGCGCGGCTTGTGGGATACCTGGGAAGAGGACGCATTCCCTCGCAACAAGCAGAGCGGCGTCTATTATGATCCGGACAAGCAGCACATTCTCAACCACAAGGGCAAATACTTCAAGGTCCGAGGCCCGCTGAACGTCGCGCGTGCGCCGCAGGGACATCCGGTCCTGGTGCAGGCGGGTTCGTCCGAGCCGGGCAGGGAACTTGCGGCCCGCACCGCCGAGGTTGTCTTCACTGCGCACCAGACAATTGGCGATGCGAAGGCCTTCTATAGCGATCTCAAGGGCCGTCTGGCGAAATACGGCCGCGACCGCGACGATCTCAAGATCATGCCGGGCATCTTTCCCGTCGTCGGCAGGACGCAACAGGAAGCAGAGGAAAAATTCGCGCAGATCCAGGATCTGATCCATCCGGCCGTCGGCCTCTCCCTATTGAACGGCATGTCGGGTGGCGTTGACCTGTCGCAATACCCCATCGACGGCCCCGTTCCCGACCTGCCGGAAACAAACGGCAGCAAGAGCCGTCAGAAGTTGCTGTTCGATCTGGCGCGGCGCGAAAATCTGACCATCCGGCAGCTCTACCTTCGCATTGCCGGCGCACGCGGCCATTGGCAGATCGTGGGAACGCCTGTTCAGATCGCCGACCTGATGGAGGAGTGGTTCAGGGCGGGGGCCGCGGATGGATTCAATGTCATGCCGCCGCAGCTGCCCACGGGGCTCTACGATTTCGTCGAGCACGTGCTGCCGGAGTTGCGCCACCGGGGTCTCTTCCGCAGCGAATACGAGGGCAGGACCTTGCGTGAAAATCTCGGGCTGAAAGTGCCGGAGCATCCTGCGCGGCATGCCGTGGCTGCGGAGTAGCCGGGCGATGAGCAATTCCTTGCACCTCCAGATCTGTCACGTCACGCGCCGGTTCAAGGTCAACGGCGCGACATTGACGGCCCTCGATGATGTCAGCCTCGATGTCGCCGAGGGCGAATTCGTCACCATTGTTGGGGCGAGTGGCTGTGGGAAATCGACATTGCTGCGCCTGGGCGCCGGTCTCGACACTCCCACCTCCGGTTTCGTCGGCCATGCCGGACGGCCGGTCACTGAGCCGAGCCTAGAGCGAGGCATCGTCTTTCAGGAGCCGCGGCTTTTCCCCTGGTTGACGGTCGCGCGCAATATCGCGCTCGGCCTGGAAAACTCGGGGCTATCAAAGGCGGAGAAGAAAAGGCTGGTCGAATCCCACCTCGATCTCGTCGGATTGTCGAGCTTTGCCAACGCCTATCCACACCAGCTCTCCGGCGGCATGGCGCAGCGCGCCGGCATTGCCAGAGGCTTGGTCAATCGTCCGAATGCGCTGTTTCTCGATGAACCGTTCGGGGCGCTCGACGCGATTACCAAGACAAGGCTGCAGGACGAATTGCAGGACATCTGGGCCAAGGAACGCATCACCATGGTTCTGGTGACGCATGACGTCGAGGAGGCTGTCTATCTCGGCGATCGTGTCGTCGTCATGTCATCGCAGCCCGGCCGCATTCGCGACATTATCCCGGTGGACCTGCCGCGCCCGCGTGCACGAACCTCACCGAGGCTGGTCGACGTCCGCAACCGCGTTCTCGAAAGCCTCAATGCAACAACCGCAATACCTTCAGGTGCTCGCGCAACACCCGTTGCCGGCCAACGCACTCCTGAAGCACGGCCCGCAATCGCCGCCGCAGAATAGATAAAACGGAGAATGAGAATGAAGCTGCTATCCATCCTGCGTCTGGTTGCAGGGGCCGCAATCGCTTTAACCATGCTTTCGGTCTCCGCCCGCGCCGAGGACCCATTGGTCATCCATGTCGGCTATGCCGCGATCGGCGTCGACAACCGCCCCTATTCCGAGGGGACCTCGGCGGCGACGGCGCGCGCCGGTGACTTTCTGGAAAAGGAATTTGCCGGCGATCCCAACATCAAGATCGAATGGACCTTCTTCAAGGGCGCAGGTCCTGCCGTGAACGAAGGCTTTGCCAACGACCAGCTCGATTTTGCCTACCAAGGCGATCTGCCGGCGCTGATTGGAAGAGCGACCGGCCTGAAGACGCGGTTCCTGCTGGCGAGCGGCGCCCGCAAGCCGCTTTATCTCGCCGTCGCCAAGGGATCGGGCATCAAGACGATCGAGGATCTGAAGGGCCGCAAGATCGCGCTGCAGCGCGGAACCAATGGTCACCTTGCGGCGATCAAAGTTCTGCAGGCGCACGGACTGACCGAGCGGGATGTGCAGGTCGTCAATCTCGACAGCGCCGGAACCGTTGCCGCGCTGACCAGCAAGGACATTGATGCCGCATTCGGCGATACGCAGCTGATCAATCTGGCGGCCAAGGATAGCGCCGACATCATCTATACGACCAAGGGAGACGATCCGCGCTTCGGCCGCAATGCCGGCATCATTGGCCGCGAGGCTTTCATCGAAGCTCATCCGGAGATCACGCAGCGCGTTGTCGATGCCTTCGTCAAGGCGGCGCAATGGTCGTCCGAAGAGCCGAACCGCGCTCAGCTCTTCGAACTCTGGCATAAATCCGGCACGCCGGTGCCGATCCTCGATGAGTATTTCCGCAACGATACGCTGGCCTATCGCAATTCGCCGCTGATCGATGACCTGCTCGTCTCGCAATACAAGGAACAGGCCGTCAAGAGCAAGGAATACGGTCTCATACGCCGCGACGTCGATCTCAATGGCTGGTTCGAGCCGAAATATCTCGATAACGCGCTCGAGAGGCTTGGCCTGAAGAAATTCTGGCAGCCCTACGGCGCTGACGGCAAGCCGGTTGCTTCCTGAGCTGTGGCCATCGGCCTGCGAAGGGGACTTGCATGAGCGCGATGATTGAGACTTCCGGCCGGACCCGCTTGCGGTGGCCTTCCGCAAGGCTGCGGCGGCTCGCCATACTCGCGACAGGCTTGATCTTTCCGCTCGGCCTATTGGGCCTCTGGTGGATCTCCTCCACCAGAGGCTGGCTGCCGGAGCAGATCCTGCCGGCGCCTGCCTATGTCTACCAGACGGGCCGGGACATGATCCTGAGCGGCGAGCTCCTCTATCATACCGGGGTCAGTCTGGGGCGCGTCATCGTCGGCTTCACGATCGGCGCAGGACTGGGGCTGCTTCTTGGCATCGCCATGGGGCTCTCCGAGAGGGTCGAGGATTATGTAAAGCCGCTTTTCCTCGCCTTTGCGCAGATCCCGACACTCGGATGGATCCCGCTGTTGATGCTGTTTGTCGGCATCGAGGAGACGTTGAAGATCATCATCATCGCCAAAGGCGCCATTGTGCCGATGACGCTGAATACGCTGACCGGAATTCGCGGCGTCTCGCCTAGATATATCGAGGTCGGCAGGGCATTGCGCTTCAGCCGCTGGCAGATGTTGCGGCTGATCATATTGCCCGGCGCCATCCCCTCGATATTCACCGGTATTCGCTACGGGCTGACGCATTCCTGGACGGCGCTGGTCGGGGTCGAGTTGCTCGCCTCCTCGGAAGGGCTTGGATACCTGCTGGTCTGGGGGCGACAGATGTTCTGGCTCGACACGGTCATCGTCGCGATGATCGCCATCGGGCTTGTCGGTTTCATCATGGACAAGGGGCTGGATCGCGTCGAGTTGTCGATCCAGCGCTGGAAGCGACAGGAGATCTGACGATGGCCAGTGCCAGCCGTTTCGTCCGTTTCCGCCGCGGCATCACATTGCCGATCCTTCTCTTCGTCGCGTGGGAAGTCTCAAGCCGGACCGGCCTCGTCGATGCGCGTTTTCTGCCGTCACTGGAAGATGTCGCCGCCACCGCCAAGCGCGAACTGATCGACAATGATCTCATCGGCGAGCTTGGCTTCAGCCTGATGCGCAATATCGCCGGGTTTCTGATCGGCTGCGTGCTCGGGGTCGGCTTTGCGAGCGTGCTTGCCTTGTCGCGCATTGCCGATCGGCTGCTGATGCCGACCTTCAATGGGCTGAAACAGATATCCCTCCTTGCCTGGATACCGCTGATTTCGGTCTGGTTCGGCTTTGGCGAACAGGCGAAGATCGTCTTTGTCGCCCTTGCCGCCTTCATTCCCATTGTTCTCAATACCTATGACGGCATGCGCCAGGCACCGCCAGACCTTTTGGAGGTCGCAAGAGCGTTGAAGTTCAATGCACGTCAGAAGGCGCTGCGGATCTATATTCCGGCGGCCATGCCGTCGATCGCCACGGGCGTGCACCTGGGCCTGATCTATGCGTGGCTGGCAACCGTCGGGGCGGAGTATTTCCTCGCGGTCGGTCCAGGCGTCGGCGGGCTGGTCATAGCTGGTCGCGAGAGGTTCGACATGGCGCTTGTCATGGTCGGCGTCCTCGTGCTTGGCCTCGTCGGCTTCACCCTTAACCGTCTCGCCTATGCGCTTGAAGCCTACTTGTTGCGCTGGCGGCCGAAGCAGACCGCTTAGGTCACGAGCTCGCCCGACCTTGCGGCGCTTTGCCAATTCTGCGTGCGAAAGTCGACGAGCAACAGCGCTATCTCATAGCCGCGACGTTGGAGCCAATGGGCGACGGTACGGGCGCGCACGCCAAGCAGATCATCGATCAGAACGACCCGCGAGCCTCGCACTGCAATGGTACGGTAGGCAACACCCAGTAACTGCCCTCCTTCGGAGGACAAGGTTCCCTCAAGATGCGACTGTTCGAATTCCTCTGGTGTGCGCACGTCCAGCAGATAGGTGGTGCGATCGGGATCGGCAGCCCATTTCCTTGCGGTATCGATATCGATTTGAGGAAAGTGGTCTTGGCTGCTTAGCGTGGTGATATGCTTGCGTGCAAAGCCCCGTGCCTCATCACTTGGGTCCTGGTAGATGCGTGTCTTTCCGCTTTCCAGTTGAAGGCCCGCGGCCGTCCAGGCTTTCGTTCCGTCATGGAGGTATGAGACCGCATTTGGAACCTGTGCGTCGATGAGTGTTTGAGCTCCGAGGATGGCACGCGGTAGCCCGGCACATGAAACGACGACCTTTGTTGTTTCGGAGGGCACCACGTCCTTGTAGCGCAGAACCAGCTCCGCCCCCGGTACGCTGACAGCACCCGGTACGTGATCGCGCGCAAACTCCGCCACGGTGCGTGTATCGATAACGATGACGTCTTCACCGGCGTCTTGCAGCGTCTTCAGTTCCAAGGCCGTGATAACGGGCGTCTTCTTTTCCTTTTCGACGGCTTTGGAGAAATCTACGCCGGGTATGTCGAATGTGGGCAGGGGCGCTCCATTCCCCGCTTCCGTCCAGGCGGGTATACCGCCTCCGAGCACAAAGACATTTGGCCAGCCGGCAGCCTCCAGTTGGCTTGCCAAGCCCGAGGCGATCCCGTCGCCTGCATCGGCAAGGACCGTGCGGACGGCCTTGCGCGGCACGAAGCGGGAGAGTTCGCTGGTGACTCGCTCGGAGGGCAGGTTGGTCGCGAACAGCGGCGAGGCATAGCCGACAACTGCGGGGTCGCGAATATCCAATACGGCTAGCTCTCTGCCATCCTGCAGCCAACTGCGAAGAGTATCGCTGGAAATCGTCTTCTGGCTCATAATTTCGCTCCGCTGTGGGCTGTTTATGCGCACAAGCCTAGCGCTGGAGGCACCGGGTGACGACGACGACACCACGCGCAATCGCCTATCAAATGGGAAAGCATTTTCTTAGTCTATAAAATCTATAGATAAAATATTCTTACGATGAGGCCAATGCTTTCCTAGTGTTCCCGTCATTGAACAGCGGCGCCTTCGGCAGTGCAAATCGGATCTGCCGCGCCCTTGTTCGGCAGGCGAAGTCAGAGCGTTGGAAGGCAGGCTTATGACACATGATCGATTCGCACGGGCGCCCAATCGAGGACCATTTCATGACCCAGATCGATGAAGGCTGGGGCAGCGGCCCCAGTGCCCGATATGACGAGATCGCCGCGCGCTTCCGGTCGATTTTCGAGCAGATCGCCCAGTCCGCGATTGAGCGGGATCAGGAGCGGCGTCTGCCCTTCAAGGAAGTTGAATGGCTTCGTGAGGCGGGATTTGGTGGCCTTCGTATTCCCAAGGCTTATGGGGGCAGTGAACTGACATTGCCGGAGCTGTTCGCTCTTCTGATCGAGCTATCGGCTGCAGATCCCAACATTACCAATATTTTCCGCAGTCATCAAGGCTTTACGGAGGATCTCCTCAACGCCCCTCGTGATCTATGGCGAGACGAGTGGCTGTCACGTCTGGGCGGCGGTGAGATGGTCGGCAGTGGCTTCTCCGAGCTTGCCGGGGCCAAGGTGGGCGACTATGCGACGACGATCGTTCCAGATGGCGGCGGCTATCGTCTGAACGGCGAAAAATTCTATACGACCGGTTCGATCTATGCCGATTGGATCAATCTTGGCGCGGTGGACGGATCAGGCGAGCCGATCGCCGCCTTGGTCCCGACGTCGGCTGCCGGCGTCGAAATCCTCGACGACTGGGACGGCTTCGGACAGGCGCTGAGCGGCAGCGGTACGGCAAGATTCAAGAATGTCCGGCTGGAGAACTTCCATATCAAGCCGAATTCCGCGCGCTTTCCCTATACGACCGCGTTCTTCCAGCTTGTTCATCTTGCAAGCCTTGCCGGCATCGGTCGCGCCGCGGCTGCAGAACTTTCACGCCATGTAGGCGCGCGAGCCCGCATATATCCCCGTGGCAACGGTGCGGCGAGTGCGGACGATCCTCAGGTTCTCGAGGTGGTCGGACGGGTGAGGGGACCGGCTTATGCCGCCGGCGCCATCGTGCTGAATGTTGCAGCTGCGCTTCAGCGATCCTATGACGCCAATCTCGCCGGAATAGACCCGGACGAGACGAACATCCATCTGCTCGCGGAAATCGAATTGAGTCAGTCGGTGACGGTCATTTCGAAGCTGATCCTGGAAGCGACGACGGTGCTCTTCGATGCCCTCGGCGCGTCAGCCGCCAAACGAGCCACGGCTCTGGATCGGCACTGGCGCAATGCTCGCACGATTACGTCCCACAATCCGCGCATCTATCATGACCGTGTCGTCGGCGAATTTGCCGTCTCCGGCAAGAAGCCCGTTGCGGTCGGCTATCGAAAGATCATCACGCCCTTTGACACAACCAGCGAATTGGCTTGATGGAGCGGGCTGTGGAACACAGGGCAAGTGCTCCGGCCAGCCCTCGAGAAATTGAGATGACTGGCGGCAAAACAGTCGCGGATATGAGCGTGCGCCGAAACGGGGTCGGAACAAGAGCAGTCCGAAATCGTACGCTAAGGCCGAACGAAACAGGAACGATGCCGTAGATCGGATGTGCAACATCCGATCTCTGTGGATTGCCATCGACATGCGCCAGTTTTGATTTCT
>Ga0209930_1001186_pt1 | contig 44555 bp, 41 predicted proteins | sample ThiBiot_500_biof_2_FD_183948 | JGI IMG/M metagenome (GOLD analysis project Ga0209930, IMG submission 183948) | Wastewater bioreactor microbial communities from Cape Town, South Africa - Thiocy_cont_500_biof (SPAdes) | ecosystem: Engineered > Bioreactor > Thiocyanate-remediating >...
CTCAGGCGGCGCGGGACAGAGCGATCTCGTACGGCGCTTGCTCGCCGATGCTACGGGCCGGGCGATCGCCATCCCCGAGGCGGCCGAGCCGGTGCTGCTCGGCGCGGCCATGCTGGGCGCGGTCGCGGCCGGCGCCTTCCCCGATACGCTCGCAGCGATCGGCCGCATGTCGCGCCTTTCGGCCGTCTTCCGCCCCGCGCCCGGCGCCGCGGCGCGCATTCACGCGGCGAAATATGCGATCTTCCTCGATCTGCAGCGCGCCGAGATGCGGGCGCGCGCACACATGGCCGAGGCGCTCGAAAGCTAGGGAAGCGGCATGCCGTTCGGCAAGGACTATCATCCCCGGATCGCCAGCCTGCGCGAGCGCGGTGCGCCGCTGCGCGGCTCGGCCGGCCGCAACCTTGTCCACGCCGCCGACCACAATGCCCGCGTCACGCTGGAGGCGCTGCGCCGCGGCGAGGGGCTGACGCGCCTGCAACTCGCCGAGGTCACGGGCCTCTCGGCGCCCGGCATCACCAACATCATCCGCCGCCTCGAGGAACAGGGCCTGATCCGCGCCGTCTCGGGCGGGCGCGGCGCCCGCTTCGGCATCGAGGGCGACGGCGCCTATGGCATGGGCGTCGATGTCGACAGCCGCTTCGTCACGGCGGCGATCGTCGACCTGAAAGGCCGCATCGTCGCGCGCGCCCGCCGCGATGCCGCCTCCGCCGAAGTCGATGACGTGCTGCCGCAGATGCGGGCGGCCGCGGACGCGGCGCTGGCGGCGCTGGGGCCGGCGCGGGCTGAGCGCCTCGCCGGCATCGGCATCGGCACGCCCTTCGACGCCGGCCGCATCATCGAGGTGCTGGCGCCCCATCCCGTCCATGTCGAACGGTCCTCGGTCGCGGCGGCGCTCGGCGAGCGGCTGCTCGGCGATCCCCCGCCCGACGGCAGCTTCGTGCAGGTCCTGTTCGGCCGCGAAGTCCGGGCCGGGCTGATGATCCGCGGCCATCTCTTCCACGGCGTTTCCGATCGCGCCGGCCGCATCGGCCAGATGCGCACCGGCGAGGACGGCGAACTGCTCGAGGACGCCGCCGCGATCACCGAACTCCGCCCGTGGCTCGACCGCCATATCGAGGCGGGCGGCGATCCCGACCATTTCCTCGACACGCTCGACGGCGAGGGGAGGGCCGCTGTCGAGCGCTGGCTCGGGCGCGCCGCGGGTCATTTCGCCGATGCCGCCATCGCGATTTCAGGCTTCCTGGCGCCGGGCCGGATCTTCGTCGGCGGGCGCCTGCCGCGCGACCTGGTCGAACTCTTCGCCACCCGCTTCGCGGCGATCCGCATGGCGCGAATGACCGGGCCGACGCAGCCGCAATGGCTGCCGGAGATCGTGCCGGCGACTCTGGGGCCGGACTGCGTGCTGCTCGGCGCGGCGATGCTGCCTTTTCTCGGCACGCTCCTTCCCGATCCGCGCGACCCGCCCGATGTCGGCGGCGGCGCGGCCGGGTAGGGCCCCTCAGGCGCTCTCGCGGCGGAGCGCGTCCGCCCAGCCCGGCATGGGATGGATGACGGGCGGCAGGCCGGTCAGCGGCAGGCGCGTGCGTTGGGCGGGATCATAGGATTCGAGCCGCAGCACCTCGGCGAGCGGCATGGTCGCGGCGCCGAGCGCGGTCGCATCCTCGGAGCCGGCGGCACGGTGGATGGCCGGGGCGGGGCGGGGATCGCGCGCCAGGTATTCGCTCACATAGCTCAGCATCTCGTCGAGCAGCCGCACCGGCAGACGGCCGCCGATCAGCACCGCATCCGGATCGATGAGCAGTCCGATATGGATCGCGGCGTCGGCGATGTAGCGCGCCGCGCAGCCAGTCCGAGACGAGCGCGCGGCCGCGGAGATCGAGCGACAGAAGGTCGGCCGGCGCGGTGATGGTGATGCCATGCGCCGCCATGAACTCGTAGAGCACATAGAGCGAGACGAGCTGGCCGAGCGGCTGGATGCGGCTTCCTTCCGGCATGTCGGCGGCGAGCGTCGGCAGCCAGCCGATCTCGCCCGAAAGGCCTGTGACGCCGTGATGGCAGACGCCGTCCAGCACGACCGCGCCGCCGAGACCCGAGCCGATGAAGATGTAGAAGAAGCTGCGGCTCTCGACGCCGAGCCCGTAATTGAGTTCGCCGATCGCGGCGGCGATGGCGTCGTTCTCGATATAGAGCGGCAGGTCGGTGAAGGCCGCGACACGGCCGCGCACGTCATAGCCGGTCCAGGAGGCATAGGCGGCCGGCATGCCCGGGAAAGGGATTTCGCCGAGCCAGTCGGGCAGCGCGATGCCGAGGCCGGCGAGGCGGCGCTCGTCGATGGTGCGGCGTCGCTTGAACGTCGCGAAGGCCTCCTCGATCAGGCCGATCGCCTGTTCGGGCAGCGCGAAGGCGACCTCGGTGTGGATGCGCCCGCGCACCGCGCCCGAGGCGTCGATCGCGACCACGGCGACATGGTCGCGCGCGATATAGGCGCCGATCGAGTGGCAGCCGTCGGGATTGATCTCGAGTTCGATCGAGGGCTGGCCGGGCTGGCCATGGCGCCGCCGGGCCTCGAGCACGAGTTTCTCGCCGATCAGCCGCTCGGCGATGCGGGTCACGGTCTGCTTGGTGAGGCCGGAGCGCTGCGCGAGCTCGGTGCGCGAGATCGGCTGGTGGCGTTGGATCGCGCGGAGGATCACGCCGCGATTGTGGCTCGCGGCGAGCTCGGAATTCGAGCCGGTCAGGTCGTTCATCGTGCGCTCTGCTTGCCGCATCACGCCCGCCGAAGCAAGGAGCCAAAGGGCACGGCGCCCGGCCGCAAGGATCGGCCGGACGCCGCGGGATCGTCGCTCAGCCGGGCACGCGGCCCGGCCGGCATCAGCGCGCGAGGCGGAGGCTGCGCACCTCGAACGGGCGGATACCGAAATCGCCCTCGCGCTCAACCGCCTCCTCGAGGAGGTTCACGTCGCCGGCGACCTTCCAGCCGCCCGTCGGCGCGACGTCGAGCGCACCGCGCCCGCCCGCCGGCTCATAGACGCGCAGCACCACATCGGCGCTGTCCTCGGCCGGCTTCAGGCCGGCGAGCGCCACCTTGTGGCCGGAGACGGCGACCGGCGTCACCGTGCCGATCGCCGCGCCTTCCGCCGGAGCGGAGAGGAGCGGCTGGTTGAGGTCTTCCGCCTCGGTGAGCACGCCCGCCGCGAACCAGTCCCCGCCATGCGGCATCAGCGCATAGGTGAAGGTCTGCTCGCCCTCGTCGGCGACCGGGTCGGGATAGATCGGCGAACGCAGCAGGCTGAGCCCGAGCACATTGCCGCGCGCGCTGTGGCCGTATTTGCCGTCGTTGAGCATCGCGACGCCGAAGCCCGGCTCCGAAAGATCGACGAAGCGGTGGCCCGGAACCTCGAACTTCGCCGCGTCCCACGAGGTGTTGCTGTGGGTCGGGCGGCGGACGATGCCGAAGGCGCATTCGAACGTCGCGTGATCGGCGCGGACCGCGACCGGCGTCAGGGTGCGGAGCAGGACGCGGCGGTCATGCCAGTCGATATGCGTCTTGATGTCGAGGCGCGGCGCATTGGCCCAGAGCGTGTAGGTCTGCGTCACCACGGAGTCGCGGAAGCGCTTCACCACCTTGATCGCTGCCCGGTGCGGGCCGCGCTCGACGACCGAGATGCTCTCGACCTCGGTCAGTTCCTGGCCGTTCGCCGTGTAGTCGTCCTCGACGTCCCAGGCGTCCCAGTTGCGCGGCTTGTCCATGGGATAAGCGACGAGCTGGTTGCCGCGGCCGGCCAGCGCCTCGCGGCCGGTGCGCTTGTCGATGAGGCTGGTGACCGTGCCGTCCTTGCCGATGATCGCCCGGATATGGGCGTTCTCGAGCCGGTCCTCCGAAACGGTGAGGCCGGCGGCCGGCGCCAGATCGGCCTTGCCGATGACGGAGATGCCGAGCGGCGCGACGGTCGAGGCCGCGGCGACCGGACCCTCGGGGCCCTCGAAGCGGACGGCGCGCGGGCCGAGCGTCGGATTGACGATCGCGACCGCATCCTTCGCCTCGCCCTTCGGCAGCTTGGCGACGAGCGCGGCGAGCGCCTCCTTCTGGCGGGCGATGCCGGCGTCGCGGGCCGCGGCCAGCTCGTTCTCGGCGTCGATATAGACCTCGCGGACACCCGAGCCCGGCAGGATGTCGTGGAACTCGTTCTTGAGCACCGCGTGCCAATGCGTCTCGAGGCTCTCGGGCTTTTCGGCGCCGAGCAGCATGCCGAGCGAGGAGATCGTCTCGGCGGTGATGAGCGCGCGCTCCGCCTCGCGATGCTTCTTCTTGGTGCCGCTCTGCGTCGTCAGCGTCGCGCGGTGCAGCTCGAGATAGATCTCGCCGAGCCAGACCGGCAGGTCGGCCGGAACGCCCTCGTGAGCCCGGGCGAAGAAATCCTCGACCCGCGCCGGCGCCAGCGCCGGAACGGCCGGGAAATCGGCGAGCTGGGCCTGGCGCTCCAGCATCTCGGGCGTGACGCCGCCGCCGCCGTCGCCATGGCCGACCGCGAGCAGGCTCTCGTCATGCAGCGTCTTGCCGCGGAAGTTCTGCCAGGTGCCGATGATCGCCTTCGGCTCGGTCGAACCGTTGTAGCCGTGCACCGGATTGTCGAAGGTGTGGGCAAGCACGCGGCTGCCGTCGAGGCCTTCCCACCAGAAGAGGTCGTAGGGGAAGCGGTTGGTCTCGGACCAGTTCACCTTGATCGTGAAGAACGAGTCGACGCCCGCCTGACGCAGCAGCTGCGGCAGCGCGCCCGAGAAGCCGAAGCAGTCCGGCAGCCAGCAGACGCGGTGGCGCGTGCCGAACTTCGCCTCGAAATAGCGCTGCCCGTAGAGGAGCTGGCGCACGAAGCTCTCGCCGGTCGGCATGTTGGTGTCGGGCTCGACCCACATCGCGCCGATGGTTTCCCACTGGCCGCCCTTCACTGCTTCCTGGATGGCCTTGAAGAGATCGGGGTCGTCGCGCTCGATCTGGTCGTAATAGGCGGCCGTCGACTGGTTGAAGACGAAGCTCGGGAACTGCTTCATCAGTTGCAGCGCGGTGTTGAAGGTGCGGCGCGCCTTGCGGCGGGTCTCGTCATAGGGCCACAGCCAGGCGAGATCGATATGCGCATGGCCGGTGATGGCGAGCTTGCCCTGCTGCGGATAGCGGGCTTTCAGCGCCTTGAGCTTCTCGCGCAGCGCCTCAAGGGCGGCGACGACGCTGGCGCGCTGGTCCTGGCGGAGCGCATCCGGATTGGATTTCAGCTCCGGCATTTCCCAGATGCGGCGCTGGCCGGCCTGCGGCGCGGTGCGCGCGACATAGTCGGCCGTCGCGGACGGCCAGTCGAGCGCGGCGAAGGTCTCCTCGGCCGCCTTGATGAGATGCGGGACGACTTCGTGGTCGCCGAGATAGGTCGCGGCCTCGAACACCTGCGTCAAAAGGAGGTGCAGCTCGTGCACCGGCTTGTCGATCAGCGCCACATGCGCCTTGGTGAGACGCGGCTCGCGCACCGGCTCGCCGAAGGGCAGGCGCGCGACGGCGTCGATGTCGATCGCGAAGCGCTTGCCGGGGACCGGAAATTCCTGATGGTTCGGATCGAGGCCGAAGCGCTCCGTCGCGCCGCCCCCGGCGGAGAGCGCGATGAGGCTCTCGCCGCCGATATTCAGCATCAGGCGGGTATCGTCGATGTTCCAGTGATCGGGAACGACGGCGGTCGCGGCCATCTTGCGGACGCCGTCGCGGCGCGGCCAGAAGCCGCCGAGCGCGATCGGCTCGCCGTCGAAGGTCCAGCCTTCGACCGGGGCCGTCTCGCGCTCGCGCCAGAACGACAGTTCCTCGACGCGCACATGGATGCGATCCAGCCGCTGCTGGAGGGTGAGGGCCATCGGAATTCTCTCTCCTGAGGGGGGTAGCGGAAATTGAGGCTGCCGGTCAGCCCTTCACGGCTCCGGCGGTCAGCGCACCGACGATCATCCGCTGCAGGAGCAGGAAGGCGACGATGGCCGGGACGACGGCGACGAGACAGGCGGCCGCCAGAACCTGCGTCGACGACGCGTTCGACGTGCCGGCGAAGGTGAAGATCGCGACCGAGATCGGCAGTTTTGAGTCGGTGGTCAGCAGCAGGAACGGAACGAGGAACTGCGACCAGTTGAGGATCATGATCAGGATGAAGGCCGAAGCGAGGCCGGGCGCCACCAGGGGCAGCGTGATGCGCCAGAAGATGCCGAAGCGCGAGCAGCCGTCGATCTGCGCCGCCTCCTCGAGCGACTTCGGAATGCCGTCGATCGAGCTCTTCAGCAGCCAGACGGCCATCGGCAGGCTCACCGCGATGTAGATCATCGTCACGCCGAAATGGCCGTCGAGGAGCCCGAGCGTCGCCATGTAGCGGTAGAGCGGCACGAGGATGACGAGCGGCGACACCATCTGGAAAGCCAGGATGGACATCATCAGCGAGCTGCGGCTCTGGAAATGGAAGCGCGAGAACGCATAGGCGGCGGGCGCCGCGACGATGAGGCAGCCGATGCCGCCGAGCGCCGAGAGCTTCAGCCCGTTCCACAGATAGTTCATGAAGGCCGGGTCGGAGAGGATCTGCTCGAAATTGCCGAGCGTCGGCCGCTTCGGAATGAACCGGCTGGCGCCGAGGAAGACCTCCTGCCGGGTGCGCAGGGCCAGCGACAGCAGCCAGAGCAGCGGCACCAGGAAGAAGGCGGCGATGATGATCGCGATCAGGTAGGTCGCGAGGTCCCAGAGCTTTTCGCGGGATTCCGAAGTCATTCGTTGGCCTCCCGGCGCGGCAGGAACGACGCATAGCCGACGGCGAGCACGAGGCTGATGAGGAGCATCAGCACGGAAAGCACGCTGCCGCCCGCGAGGTCGAGGTTCCGGAACACGGTGTTGAAGGTGTAGAGCGACAGCACTTCGGTGGCGCGGCCGGGGCCGCCGCCGGTCAGCGAGATGATCGCATCGAAGGTGTTGAGCGTCGCGATGGTGATGAGGATCGAGTTGACGAGGATCGCGGCGCGCATCTGCGGCAGCGTGATGAAGCGGAAGCGCTGCCAGCCATTGGCGCCGTCGACGCTCGCCGCCTCGTAGAGCGTGTTGTCGATGCCCTTCAGCGCCGCGTAGAACACGATCATCGAGAAGGCGGTGCCGCGCCAGACATTGGAGACGATCGCCGAGATCATGGCGATGCCCGGATCTGACAGCCAGGCGACCGGCTGGATCGCCATCATGCGCAGCACGCTGTTGATGGCCCCGAACGGCGCCTCGCTGAACAGCATCTGCCAGATGAGGCCGTTGGCGATGCCGGGGATGACCCAGGCGATGAGCACGATGGTGCGCAGCGCGGTCATGCCATAGAGCCGCCGCCGCTCGCCGCGCATCACGAGGACGGCGATGCCGAGCCCGAACAATTGCTGGCCGACGACGCTGCCGGCCGTGAAGACGAAGGTGGTCCACAGGATGTCGGGCAGCGCCGGATTGGCGATCAGCGCGACGAAGGAATCGACCGTGTAGTGCTCCTCGCCGCCGCGCAGGCTCGCATTGGTGAAGGCGAGCCGCAGCACGTCGAAGATCGGGTAGAGATAGAAGACGCCGAGCAGGATCGCGACCGGCAGCAGCCAGGAGAAGGGGTTCTCCTCGATGCGCCGCATGAGGCTCGACCGGGGCATGTTGCCGCGTCGGCCGCCAATGGCTGCCTCACTCACCGTCATGCCGCAGGCCTCCCAACCAATGCGTCCGTCAGATCGTCGTCGAGATGCAAGGTCCCGGCGGAGGCCGCCGGGACCGAGCTCATGCTTGGGCTATCGGCCTCAGAGGCGCGAATAGGCGGCCTGGACGGCGGTGTTGGCCGCGTCGAGAGCGGCTTCCGGCGTCTTGGCGCCCGTGAGCACGTCACCCATCATCACCTGGATCTGGTTCGAGATCTCGGGATAGATCGGCACGCCCGGACGGGCCTGGCCGTCGACCAGCGCCGCGGCGAAGGCCTTGTTCGCGTCCGACTTGAAGACGTCGAACTTGTCATACTGCGCCTTCGAGGTCGGAAGCTGCTGCTGCAGCGCATTGCCCGGACCCGAATAGATCTCCTTGGCGATGCCGGCGCACATGGCGACCTTCTCGGGATCGGACGAGAACGCGCCGATCGTCCAGCCGCCCGTACCCGTCGAGCGCTGGTCCTTGGTCGGGCCGGGGATCGGCGAGAAGGTCCACTTCTCGAACTCTTCCGGCTCGAGCGTCGACTTGAGCTGGGCGAGCTGCCAGTTGCCGCCGATGAAGAGGGCGGTGGTACCCGCCGCAGCCGCGGCGTTGAACTCGTCATAGTTGACGATCGTGGCGACGCGCTTCGGAGCGGCGCCCGAGTCGACGAGGTCCTTGAAGTAGTTGACGGCCTTCAGGAACTTCTCGCGGTTCTCGCCCTCGGCGAAGATCGGCTTGCCGTTGTCGTCGACGAGCTTGCCGCCCTGCGCCCAGAAATTGGCGAGCCAGTCGAAGGTCGTGCCTTCCCAGCGGCCGCCATTGACGAGCACGCCTTCCATGCCCTTGTCCTTGGAAGCGATGGCCGCGGCCTTCAGCTCTTCCCAGGTCTCCGGCGCCGTCGGGACGATGTCCTTGTTGCGGTAGAGAACGCGCAGGTCGGTGTCCCACCACCAGGCGTAGATCTTGCCGTCCTTGCCCGTGATGCCCTCGCGGACGAACGGGAAGAGGTCGTCGATCTCGGCCTGCGTGAAGTGGTCGTTGAGCGGCTTCAGCACGCCGGCGTTCATGAAGAGCGCCAGCACGAAGCTGTCGACGGCGGCGCAGTCCGGACCCGAGCCCGACTTCGCCTGCTCCAGCATGCGCGCCTGCTCCTGGCCGATATTGTCGGACATGCGCTCCAGCTTGATCTGCCAGCCGGGGTGCTTCTGGATGAAGTCGACGAAGAGCTTCTGATAGCCCTCGGCCACGGCCGGGTCGGTGTTGCCGGGGCCGTCGCCGGTCAGGCGGAAGCTCAGGACCTTCGGCGCATCGGCCGGGCCGACGCGGTCCTTGGTGATGAGGTCCTGGGCCAGCGCCGCGCCGGCGACGCAGGTCGCCACGGTCGCCAGAAGGGCGACGCGGAGGGATCTTCTCATGTCTCGCAACTCCTCAAGAAGCGGTTTCCAATCCGGGACCGGCCTCCCGCCGGTCCCGACACGCCTGTCTGCGGCGCTTGGGCGGCAATAAATCACTTTGTTTTCGTTTCGGCAATGAGGAAACCGCGCGCCGCTGTGGATGGCCGGGGCGGTTCCGGCAGGCGGTGAGCGTGGGGCGGGGCTGACTCAGCCGGCCTTTCCGACCAGCGCGCCGTCGCGGTCGAAGACGAGGATGTCGAGTGCGATGGGCGAGCCGGACACAGCCCGCGCGGCGGTCGTGTGGGCCGCCTCGGCGATGGCGGTGCCTAGATCGATGCCGTCGCCGCCGGCGAGCGCGAAGGCCTCGGCTGCGGTATTCGCGCCGGCGATCGCGGCGGCGAGGGCAGGGCGGCCGCCATGCTCGGCTGCAAGGCGGCCAAGGAAGGCGAGGTCGACGCTGCCGCGCTTCGAGTGGAGGTCGAGCAGGCCCTGGCCAAGCTTAGCCATCTTGCCGATGCCGCCGGCAATGGTGACGCGCGGCACGGGATGGGCCTTCAGATATTTGAGCATGCCGCCGACGAAATCGCCCATCTCGAGCAGCGCCTCGTCGGGCAGGCCATAGAGCGCCTTGACGGCGGCCTCCGAGGTCGAGCCGGTCGAGCCCGCGACATGGGTGAGGCCGATCGCGCGGGCGACGTCGATGCCGCGATGGATCGAGTGAATCCAGGACGAGCAGGAATAGGGGATGACGATCCCCGTCGTGCCCAGCACCGAAAGGCCGCCGAGAATGCCGAGCCGGCCGTTCAGCGTGCGCTCGGCCAGCTTCTCGCCGCCGGGGATCGCGATTTCGACGACGATATCCTTGGGGCAGTCCGGGACCTCGGCGAGCGCGGCTCGGATCATCGCGCGCGGCACCGGATTGATTGCCGGCTCGCCCGGCGCCAGCGCGAGGCCCGGCCGCGTGACCGTGCCGACGCCCTCGCCGGCGGCGAAGCGAAGGCCAGTACCGGGCGGTCCGCGCCGCACGCTCGCCACCACCAGTGCGCCATGCGTGACGTCGGGATCGTCGCCCGCATCCTTGACGATGCCAGCGCTCGCCGCGCCCTCCGAAAGACTCGTGGTCGCCAGTGTGAAGCCGGCGCGCCCGCCGCGCGGCAGCGGAATCTCGACGGGATCGGGAAAACCGTGGCCGACCAGCGCCGAACAGGCGGCCTTCGCCGCCGCAGCGGCGCAGCTTCCCGTCGTCCAGCCGCGCCTCAGCGGGCCGGCCGGAACGCCGTCATCCGTCGTCTCTTCGGCTGCGTGTTGATCCTCGGACACGGCCTCCTCTATACCGCCCCAAGCTGCTCCCGTCACGAAAGGCGGTCATGTCGACCCGCGGTCTCATCCTGTCGGCAATCCGCTCGGGTTCGGGCAAGACCGTCGTCGCCACGGCGCTGGTCGCCGCGCTGCGGCGGCGCGGGCTTTCCGTCGCGACCGCGAAGAGCGGGCCGGACTATATCGATCCCGCCTTCCATGCTCTGGCTTCAGGCCGGCCGAGCCCCAATCTCGACACTTGGGCGATGCCGCCGGAGCTACTCGATATCGTCGCGACCCATGCGGCGGCGCGGGCCGATCTCTTCGTCATCGAGGGTGCGCTGGGGCTATTCGACGGCGTTGCAGGGCCGCGCGGACGGCGCGGCGCCACGGCCGATCTCGCGGCGCGGTTTGCCCTCCCCGTCGTGCCGGTGCTCGATGTCTCGGGCCAGTCGCAGACGGTCGCCGCCGTGCTGCGCGGGCTGATGGCGCATGAGACAGGCGTCCGCATCGCCGGCGTGATTCTCAACCGCGTGGCGAGCGAGCGCCACCGGGCGCTCATTGCCGATGCGGTCGCCGAGATCGGCTTGCCGGTGCTCGGTGCCGTTCTGCGCGATGCAGCCCTCGCGCTGCCCGAGCGCCATCTGGGGCTCGTCCAGGCCGAGGAACAGGCCGATCTCGAGGCGCGTCTTGCCGCCGCCTCCGACGTCGTCGAGCGCAGCATCGACTGCGATGCGCTGGTCGCGCTGGCCGAGCCGCTCGCGATCGCGACCAGCGCCGCCCGCCGGCTGCCGCCGCCCGGCCGGCGCATCGCGCTCGCCCGCGATGTGGCCTTTTCCTTCGTCTATCCGCATCTCCTCGAAGGCTGGCGCGCCGAGGGGGCCGAGATCGTTCCCTTCTCGCCGCTGGCGGACGAGCCGCCCGGCGCGGATTGCGACGCCTGCTGGCTGCCCGGCGGCTATCCGGAGCTGCATGCCGGGCGCCTCGCCGCGAACGGGAACTTTCTCGACGGCCTGAGGCGCTTCGCGGAGACGCGGCCGGTGCATGGCGAGTGCGGCGGCTACATGGTGCTCGGCGAGGGGCTCGTGGATGCCTCGGGGCAAAGGCACCGGATGGCGGGGCTGCTCTCGCATGCAACGAGCTTCGAAACCCGCCGCCTTTCGCTCGGCTATCGCGAGGCGCGCCTCCTGGCCGATGGTCCGCTCGGCCCGGCGGGTAGCCTCGTCCGCGGCCATGAGTTCCGCTATGCGCGCGAGATCGAGACCGGCGGCGACGCGCCCTTCGCGGAGATCGCCGACGCCTCGGGCCGGTCGTTCGGCCCGGGCGGCGGGCGCCGCGGCCTCGTCACCGGCAGCTGGTTCCACGCCGTCGCGCCGGCCTGACGAGCGTCAGCCTCAGGGCCCTCCGGCCGGCCCTCTTTTTTCGTCAGAGGGCCATCCCATATAGGCCTCATCACCCCCAGCGCCGCTCTCTCTGGACGCCGGCCTGCATTCGCCCAACTATGCGATTGCACTGCAGCGAGTTTGTCGGCAGGATTCCCTTATGCCACGTGCGATCGGTCTGACATGAGCAAGGACATCCGTCGATCCGAGGATGGCGATACCGGCACCGGCATCGCCACCAAGGCGAAGCCGAAGACCAAGCGGCCGAGCCTCTATCGCGTGCTTCTCTTGAACGACGACTACACGCCGATGGAGTTCGTCGTGCATGTCCTCGAGAGATTCTTCAACAAGTCCAGGGAAGAAGCGACGCAGATCATGCTGCACGTGCATCAGCATGGCGTGGGGGAGTGCGGAGTATTCACATACGAAGTGGCCGAGACGAAGGTCACCCAGGTGATGGATTTCGCGCGCAAACACCAGCATCCGCTGCAATGCGTGATGGAAAGGAAGTGAGGTCCTACCGTGCCGTCATTCTCCAGAAGCCTTGAAAAGGCACTTCATCAGGCTCTCGCTTTCGCCAACGAGCGCCATCAGGAATATGCGACGCTCGAACATCTGCTGCTGGCGCTGATCGAGGATCAGGACGCAGCCGCCGTCATGCGCGCCTGCAATGTCGACCTCGACGTGCTGAAGCGCAGCCTCGTCGACTATATCGACACCGAGCTCGCCAATCTCGCGCGCGGTCCGGAAGAGGATTCGAAGCCGACCGCCGGCTTCCAGCGCGTCATCCAGCGCGCGGTGATCCATGTCCAGTCGTCCGGTCGCGAAGAAGTGACCGGCGCCAACGTGCTCGTCGCGATCTTCGCCGAGCGCGAGAGCCATGCCGCCTATTTCCTGCAGGAGCAGGACATGACGCGGTATGACGCGGTCAACTATATCTCGCACGGCATCGCCAAGCGCGCCGGCATGAGCGAGAGCCGGCCGGTCCGCGGCGTCGACGACGACGCGGCGACGGTCGAGAGCCGCGACGACTCCTCCAAGAAGAAGGCCGATGCGCTCGACGCCTATTGCGTCAACCTCAACGAGAAGGCCAAGAAGGGCAAGATCGACCCGCTGATCGGCCGCGACAGCGAGATCGCGCGCACGATCCAGATCCTCTGCCGCCGCCAGAAGAACAACCCGCTCTTCGTCGGCGATCCGGGCGTCGGCAAGACCGCGATCGCGGAAGGCCTCGCCAAGCGGATCGTCGAGGGCGATGTTCCCGAAGTGCTGGCCGGCGCGACCATCTTCTCGCTCGATATGGGCACGCTGCTTGCCGGAACCCGCTATCGCGGCGATTTCGAGGAGCGGCTGAAGCAGGTCGTCAAGGAGATCGAGGAATATCCCGGCTCGATCCTGTTCATCGACGAGATCCACACCGTGATCGGCGCCGGCGCCACGTCCGGTGGCGCGATGGATGCGTCCAATCTCCTGAAGCCGGCGCTGGCCGGTGGTTCTATCCGCTGCATCGGCTCGACGACCTACAAGGAATATCGCCAGTTCTTCGAGAAGGACCGGGCGCTCGTCCGCCGCTTCCAGAAGATCGATGTCAACGAGCCGACCGTTCCGGATGCGATCGAGATCCTGAAGGGCCTCAAGCCCTATTTCGAGGATTTCCACCGCGTGCGGTTCACCAACGACGCCATCAAGGCGGCGGTGGAGCTTTCGGCCCGCTACATCCATGACCGCAAGCTGCCCGACAAGGCGATCGACGTGATCGACGAGACGGGCGCCTCGCAGATGCTCGTCATCGAGGGCAAGCGGAAGAAGACGATCGGCGTCAAGGAGATCGAGGACACGATCGCCACCATGGCGCGCATCCCGCCGAAGACCATCTCGAAGAACGACAGCGAGGTCCTGAAGTCGCTGGAGACGACGCTGAAGCGCGTCGTCTACGGTCAGGATCGCGCCATCGAGCAGGTGACCTCGGCGATCAAGCTGGCCCGGGCCGGCCTTCGCGAACCGGAGAAGCCGATCGGCTCCTATCTGTTCGCCGGCCCGACCGGCGTCGGCAAGACCGAAGTCGCGAAGCAGCTCGCAGCGAGCCTCGGGGTCGAGCTGATCCGGTTCGACATGTCGGAATATATGGAGCGCCACACGGTCTCGCGGCTGATCGGCGCCCCGCCCGGCTATGTCGGCTTCGACCAGGGAGGCCTTCTGACCGATGGCGTCGACCAGCATCCGCATTGCGTGCTGCTGCTGGACGAGATCGAGAAGGCGCATCCGGACCTCTACAACATCCTGTTGCAGGTCATGGACCACGGCAAGCTGACCGACCACAACGGCAAGCAGGTCGATTTCCGCAATGTCGTTCTCATCATGACGACCAATGCGGGCGCCGCCGACCTCGCCAAGCCGGCGATCGGCTTCAAGAGCTCGCAGCGCGACGCCGACGACCAGGAGGCGATCAACCGCCTGTTCGCGCCGGAATTCCGCAACCGTCTCGACGCTATCGTCCAGTTCGGCAATCTGCCGATCGAGGTGGTCCGGAATGTCGTGCAGAAGTTCGTCATGCAGCTCGAGGCGCAGCTCGCCGACCGGGGCGTCACCTTCGATCTCTCGGACGAGGCGATCGATTGGCTGGCCGAGAAGGGCTACGACCGCCAGATGGGCGCGCGTCCGCTCGGCCGCGTGATCCAGCAGAACATCAAGCAGCCGCTGGCTGACGAGGTTCTGTTCGGACGCCTCAGGAAGGGCGGCACCGTCAAGGTGACGGTCGAGAAGAAGGCGGATGGCGAGACGGGACTGAAGCTCGAGCCGATCGAGGATGCGCCGGTGACCCCGAAGCCGGAGCCGGAAGAGGCGAGGGCCAAGGTCGCAAAGCCGCGGAAGCGCGCGGCGACGGCGAAGAAGCCGTCCGACAAGACCCCGCCGAAGCGCGGAGGCCTTGTGCCGAAGGTTCCGCTGAAGACCGAGTGATCGGGTTCTGCTGAGAAGATCGCGAAGGGCGCCCCTCGGGGCGCCCTTTTCATGTGGAGCAGCCGTTCCAGCCGCTATTCGAACCAGACAAGGCTGTGCGGCGGCGTGATCGGCTCGACGCGAGCCGCGGAGAAGCCCGCCTTGCGCGCCATGGAGCAGAGCTGCTCCGTGGAATAGGCATGCCCGGTCTGCGTCGTCGCCAGCATCAGGAAAGAAAAGGCGGCCGGCCACGGCGGCGAAAGCCGATCCTCGTCGACGACGAATTCGGTCGCGAGGACCCTGCCGCCGGGCGAAAGGCTTGCCCGGGCCCGGTCGAGAAGACGGGCACCACCGCTCTCGTCGAAGTGGTGGAGGAAGCCGGGGATCATCACGAGGTCGTAGCCCGACCCCCAGTCTGCATCGAATGCGCTGCCTGGGATCGCCGTGTACCGATCGCCGACACCGGCCCGCGCCGCGTTGCGGACGGCGACGTCGAGAACGATCTTCCAGTCGAGGCCGGCGACCCTGGCCTCGGGGAGCGCCGTCGCGACCTTGATGCCGAAGAAGCCGTGGCCGGCCGAGATATCGAGCACCTTGCGGGGTGGATCGGGAAGCGCGGCGACCCTGGCCGCGACCTCCTCGGCAGCCGGTATCGACAGGGGTAGCATCGCTTCGGCGAACTTGACCCAGACGGGGTTGTCAGGCGCGACATTGGCAAGCCCGACCGAGCCGCCATTACGCACATAGGCGGCGGGATCGCTCAGAACGAGGTCCATGATTTCCGGCGAAGCGAGGAATTCGACGACGCCGCCGAAATTGGCCGGCGAGGCCGGATCGAGAAACAGCGCGCTCGACGGCGTCAGTCGGTAGCTGTCGTCGCTCTTGGTGAGGAAGCCGAGCACGACGAGATAGTCGGCAAGGATGGCGGCGCCGCGCGCATCGGTCTGCGTCGCCCTCGCGATGTCGCCAGCGCTGCTGTTGCCTGCGGCGATGGCGCCGAAGACGCCGATCTCGACCGCGGCCTTCAGGGCTGCGGTCTTCTGGAAGCTCATCAGGGTTTGGATGAAATGCTCCGGCGACGGCGGGGCGTCGGCGGTCTGGCCTTGCGCATGCGGACTCTCGGGCATCAACTGTCCTCCCAAGTCTTGGCATCACGTCACGTCCGGGCTGAGTGTGCGGCCGGGTAGCAACCATGGCAAGACTGGCCGAAAGAAGGGGGGAAGCGGTGGTTCCGCTCGCTCCGCGCCGCCTCATCGCCTTCGCCCCTTCTGAATCTTCGCGGCCCGCCCGAGGTGGCGGCGACGGGTCGGGCGGTGTAAGGTCCCGGCCTCGCATTTCGGAATCACGGCTCGCAGGGTGGATAGCGTGACGGAACTGGCTGATATCGGCGTGATGGGACTGGCCGTCATGGGCGCCAACCTGGCTCGCAACGCGGCCCGCAAGGGCTTCGGCGTCGCGGTCTATAACCGCCATGGCGGACGCACTGACGAACTGATCGACAATTACGGCTCGGAAGGCCGCTTCTTCCCGGCCAAGCAGGTGGCCGATTTCGTCGCGCAGATCGCCCGCCCGCGGCCGATCATCATCATGGTCAAGGCCGGCAAGCCGGTCGACGAGGTGATCGAGGAGCTGATCCCGCATCTCGACGAGGGCGACATCATCATCGATGGCGGCAATTCGCTGTTCACTGACACCAATCGCCGCTTCCATTATCTCACCGAGAAGAAGCTGCGCTTCATCGGCATGGGCGTCTCGGGCGGCGAGGAGGGCGCGCTCGAAGGGCCGAGCATGATGCCCGGCGGCACGCGCGAGGCCTATGCCCGCATCGAGCCGATCGTGACGCGCATGGCGGCCCAGGTCGATGGCGAGCCCTGCTGCACCTATATCGGCACCGAGGGCTCCGGCCACTTCGTCAAGATGGTCCATAACGGCATCGAATATGCCGACATGCAGCTGATCACCGAGGCCTATGACCTGTTCAAGACGGTCTATGGCCTCGACGCCGGCGCCATCTCGAAGATCTTCGCCGACTGGAACACCGGCGAGCTGAACTCCTATCTCATCGAGATCACCGCCGCGGTGCTCGCCAAACTCGACGACACCGGCAAGCCGCTGGTCGATTCGATCGTGGACGAGGCCGAGCAGAAGGGCACGGGCCGCTGGACGGCGCAGTCGGCGCTCGATCTCGGCATCCCGCTGACCTCGATCACCGAGGCGGTGTTCGCGCGTGCCCTTTCGGCCCGCCGCTCCGCCCGCGCCGAGGCCGAGAAGCTGCTGCCGCATCCGGCGACAGCGACGCTTCCGATCGATCAGGCCGAGATCGACGCCATCCGCGACGCGCTCTACGCCTCCAAGATCGTCGCCTATGCCCAGGGCTTCGAGCAGCTGACGGTCGCCTCGCAGCAATATGGCTGGGATCTGAAGCTCGACGAACTGGCGACCATCTGGCGCGGCGGCTGCATCATCCGCGCCCGCTTCCTGAACCGCATCCGCGAGGCCTACAAGTCGGGCGGCGGCGCGGCCAATCTCATCCTCGAGGACTATTTCCGCGACGCGGTGCTGAAGGCCGAGCCGGCCTGGCGCAAGGTCGTGGCGCTCGCGGTCGAGAAGGGCATCCCGGTCCCGGCCTTCGCCTCCTCGCTCGCCTATTATGACGGCCTCCGCCGCGCCCGCGGCCCTGCCAACCTGCTGCAGGGCCTCCGCGACTATTTCGGCGCGCACACCTATGCCCGCCTCGACAAGCCCGGCAAGTTCCACACCCGCTGGTCGCAGGACGGCTCCGAGGTCCAGACCTCGCAGTAACGGCAGATATCGGGGCCGCGCGGCAAAGGCTGCGCGGCCCTCTCAATCCGTCGTGCTCGCCTCCCAACTCGCATGGCGGACGCCGGGCAGCATGGCGAGGGCGCGCGTTACGGCGTCGAGCTCCTTGCCGACCACGGACGTGCTGACCAGCGTCGCGACCAGTTCGACGACGTCGTCCTCGCGCTCGATCACCTCGACATCGCCGACCGGATATTTCGCTGCCGCGAGACGCTCGACCAGCGCGTCGCGCGTCTCGCCGAGCACGGCCTCGCCGGCGATCAGGTGGACCTCATAGGTCGCTTCCGCCTGCTCGTGGCTGATCGGGATGCGGTTGATGGCGTTGACGAGCGGCCTGAGCAGCGTATTGCCGGCGATGACGAAGACGGTGAGCAGCGCCGCCTCGGCGAGCATGTCGGTTCCCGCGCAGGCGCCGACGGCGGCGGAGCACCAGAGCGTCGCGGCCGTGTTGAGGCCGCGCACATTCATGCCTTCCTTCATGATGACGCCGGCGCCGAGAAAGCCGATGCCGGACACCACATAGGAAATGACGCGCACCGCTTCGACCGACCCGGCGATGCGCACGGCGAGATCGACGAAGGCGGCGGCGCCGACTGCGACCAGAACCGTGGTCCTGAGACCGGCTGTCCGCTGGCGATACTGCCGCTCCGCGCCGATCAACGCCCCGAGCACGAAGGCCGCGACAAGGCTCGCGACCGAATCGAGAAACTGGGCCGGGTCGAAATTATGGATGAACTGCACGCCTGCCCCCGCCTTCACGATCGGTCGCGATCAGGGAAGCGGCGCTCCGTGACGAAAGCGTGACGGCGCGTCCTCTCACGCCGCCTTCTGCTTCATCAGCGCCATGAAGTCCGCCTCGAAGCGCGGGCGGTCGATCGCCATGCAGACATCGGCGTTGCGCTTGTGATGGGCGGTGCGGCGGCGGTCGGCGATGGTCTGGCCGCGCGTCAGCTCGCCATGCAGCTCGATGTCGACATACATCCGCTCCATCGTGGCAAGGCTGGGATCCTCGGCGATGGCGACCGCCAGCGGGTCGTGCAGGCCGCAGCCCTTAATGCCCGGATACATGGTCTTGTAGGAATCGACGTAGAATTCGGTGATCTTCATCAGCGTCTGCGCGGCGTGATCGCCTTCGCGGCTGATCTCCGCCATCATGTCGGTCGAGAGCAGCGTCGTCATGGTCACGTCCATGCCGACGAGGGTCACATTGGCGCCGGACTGCAGCACGATATGCGCCGCCTCCGGATCATTGGCGAAATTGGCGTCGACCATCGGCGGAATCGGGCCATGGATGCCGGGATGGAAGATCGGCGATCTCGGGCGCCTTGGTCAGCGCCAGCGCGACGTTCGTGATCGGGCCGACCGGCACCAGCGTGATCTCGCCGGGGTTCTCCTTCACGACGCGGATCATCAGGTCGATCGCATGCTCGTCGACCGCCTTGAAGGACGGCGCCGGCAGCTCGACATCGCCGAGACCGTTCGAGCCGTGCACATGGTCGGCCATGCGCTTGTAGGGGTTGATGAGCGAGCGGGCGACGCCACGCGCGACCGGGATCTCGGGACGGCCGAGCAGCTCCAGGATCTTCAGCGTGTTCTCGGTCGCGATCGACGTATCGGTATTGCCGAAGGTCGTGGTCAGCGCCTCGAGGCGGATGCCGGGCCGGCGGACGGCGTAGAAGATCGCCATGGCATCGTCGATGCCCGTATCGACGTCGAGGATGATGCGGCAGCGTTCGGTCATGGGAGACTTCTCAAGGTGAGGCGGTGATGGTGGGGTCCTGCCGCTTGCGGCGGCGGCCATGGGTGAGGACGAGCGCCGCGAGCGTCACCAGATAGGGGACGACATCGGTCACCTGGTTGGGCAGGCCCTGGCCCTGCAGGCGGATCGAGAAGGCGTCGGCGAAGCCGAACAAGACGCAAGCCAGCGCCGCCCAGAGCGGATGGTTGCGGCCGAGCATCACCGCGACGACGGCGATCCAGCCACGGCCGGCGCTCATGTCCTCGGAGAAGATGCTGACGGTGCCGAGCGAGAGCTGCGCCCCCGCGAGGCCGACGATGGCGCCGGCGACGAGCACGGTGACGATGCGGTAGCGCGTCACGTCGACGCCCATGCTGGTCGCCGCCTCGGCATCCTCGCCGACCCCGCGCAGGCGAAGGCCGAGCGGCGTGCGGAACATCATGATCGTGACGAGTGCCGTCAGGATCCACGCCGCCCAGGTGATCGCGGTCTGCCGCGAAAAGATCCAGCCGATCACCGGCCAGGCATTGATCGCGGCGATGCGGATCTTGTCGAGCCCGACAATGGCGGGATCGGAAAAAGTGCCGCTGACGCCGAACATCTGGCGCAGCAGATAGGCGGTGAGCCCCGAGGCGAGGAGGTTCATGCCGACGCAGATGACGACCGCGTCGCCGCGGAAGATCGTGACGCCATAGGCGAGTATCGTCGAGAAGAGCATCGTCGCCAGCATGGCGAAGAGAATGCCGCCGAGCGCGCTGCCCGTTGCATAGGAGCCGACCACCGCCGCGAAGGCGCCGACCAGCATCTGGCCCTCGAGCGCCATGTTGAAGACGCCGACCCTTCCGCACAGCGTGCCGGCGAGCGCTGCGAGGAGGATCGGCGTGATCGCCTGGACGGCGGAATTGACGAGGAAGGGCGTGATGAGATCGAGCATCAGCGCGCGCCTCCCTGGCGGCCGATGCCGTGGCGGATGGCGAGGAAGAGGATGATGATCGCCTGCATGACCATGGTCAGCACGCGCGGGATCGCGGTCTCGCGCTGCATGGCGAAGCCGCCGGTCTGCAGCGCCGCGAAGAAGGCGCCGGCGAGGATCGCGGCCAGCGGCTCGCCGCCGGCGAGCAGCGCGGCCATGAGGCCCGACCAGGTATAGCCCGGCGAGAGCAGCGCGCCGTCCTGGTAGCGGAACTGCGAGCCGAGCACGATGAGCGCGCCGACGAGGCCGGCAATGGCGCCGCTCGCGAACATCACCGCCGTCATCTGACGCGCCAGCGGCACGCCGCCATAGCCGGCGAAGCGGGCATTGAGGCCGCGCATGCGAAGCTCGTAGCCGCCGACCGTGAAGCGGTCATAGAGGACGACGAGGACCGCGACCGCCGCCATGATCAGGATGCCCGCATTGAGCGGGCCGGAGAGAACCGGCAGCCGCGCCGCCTCGGGGACCATCGGCGTCTGCGCGAGGCCGGTGGTGGTGTCGCGCAGCGGGAAGCCGACGACATAGGAGGCGAAGCCGATCGCCGGATAGGAGAGCAAGAGGCTGGAGATCAGCATCGGGATGCCGTGCCGCGTCTCGCCCCAGGCCGCGAGCGTCGCATAGAGGCCGGCCGCAATCATGGCGGCGAGTATCGCGCAGAGGATCAGCAGCCAGCCGGGACCGGGGAGATAGAGCGGCACCAGCGCCGCCACGAGCCCGCCGACGACCATCTGGCCGTCGCCGCCGAGATTGATCATGCCGCCACGCAGCGGGATCGCCGCGACCAGTGTCATGCCGACCAGCGGCACCGCCCAGTTGAGCGTGTTCGGCAGGCTCGACCAGGAAAGCGAGCCGGTAACGATCGCGAGATAGGCCGTGAACGGGTTGCCGCCCGAAACGAGAACCAGCAGCCCGCCGAGCAGAACGCCGACGAGAATCGCCATCGGCACAGCCGGCAGCCGCGGGAGGCGCGAGGACGAGCGCGCGGTGTCGCTCATGCCGCCTCCTGCAGCCGGCCGGCCATCAGGAGGCCGAGGCGTTCTTCGGTCGCCTCGGCGGCCGGGACCTCGGCGAGGATGCGGCCTTCGTACATCACGAGGATGCGGTCGGCGAGCGCCAGGATCTCGGTGAGTTCGGCCGAGACGAGCAGCACCGCGGCGCCGCGGTCGCGCTCGGCGACGAGCTCGGCATGGATGAACTCGATGGCGCCGACATCGACGCCGCGCGTCGGCTGCTCGGCGATGAGCAGCGCGGCGCGGTGCGACAATTCCCGGGCGACGACGACCTTCTGCAGATTGCCGCCCGAAAGCGTGCCGACGGCGGTCTTCTCGGAGGCGATGCGGATGCCGAAGCGGGCGATCATCGCTCGCGCCCGCTCGGCCATGACGCCGCGATCGAGCAGGCGGCGGCGGGCAAGCGGGGGATGGCGATGGAAGCCCATGGCGAGATTGTCGGTGGCGCTTGCCGCCCGTGCCGTTCCCGTCACGGCGCGATCCTCGGGAATATAGGCGAGGCCGGCGACGCGATGCCCATCGACATCGGCGCCGGTCACGTCGATGCCGGCGATGGCAACGCGGCCACCATCGGGCTTGCGGAGCCCGGTCAGCGCCTCGATCAGCTCGGTCTGGCCATTGCCGGCGACACCGGCGATGCCGACGATCTCGCCGGACCGGATCGCGAGCGTCGCGCGGTCGACCACTGGCCGTCCATGCTCCGAGAGGACCGTGAGAGCCTCGGCGACCAGAACCGGCGCGCCCGGCGCGGCGGGCGTCTTGTCGACGGTGAGGTTGACGGCGCGGCCGGTCATGGCGCGGATGATCTCGCGCGGCGAGGTCTCGGCCGTGACCATCTTCTCGACGACGCGGCCGTCGCGCAGCACGGTGACGCGGTCGGTCACCGTCATGACCTCGTGCAGCTTGTGCGTGACGAAGAGGATCGTGCGTCCGTCGGCAGCGAGATGGCGGATGACGTCGAAGAGGCCGTCGCGCTCCTGCGGCGTTAGGACGGCGGTGGGCTCATCGAGAATGAGGATCTGCGCTTCGCGATAGAGCGCCTTGAGGATCTCGACACGCTGGCGCACGCCGACCGAGAGCTTGCCGACCGTGGCGGACGGGTCGACGGCGAGTTGATAGCGGGCGGCGAGCTCTGCCACGCGGTCTATGGCGGCGCGGCGATCGATGAGGCCGCCCTTGCGCGGCTCCATGCCGTAGACGACGTTTTCCCAGACGGCGAGCGAATTGAACAGCTTGAAGGCCTGGTGGACCATGCCCATGCCCTCGGCGATCGCATCGAGGGCGGAGCGGTAATGCACGGCACGGCCGGCGAGCAGGATCTCGCCTGCGTCGGGCTGCTGCATGCCGTAAAGGATCGACATCAGCGTCGACTTGCCGGCGCCGTTCTCGCCCATCACGGCATGCACCTCGCCGCGGGTCACGGCGAGGTCGATATGGTCGTTGGCGAGGAGGGAGCCGAAGCGCTTGACGATCCCTCTCGCCTCCAGCACGGCCCCCACGGGAGCGTCGGAGCCGGGCAAGGCGCGCGCCTTACTTCGAAAGCTGCATCGGATCGTCGATCTTGAGCGTGCCCGCGACGATCTCGTCGCGCAGCGCCTTCACCTTGGCGATGACGTCCGGATAGTCGGCGATCAGGCAGCCCGAATCGGCGACGCCGTCCTCGAGGCCGGTCAGCGTCATGCCGCCCTCGGCGAGGCCGAGCGCCGCGACCTGCGGCTGCGTTCCGGCGGCGATGCCGGCGACGCCCTTCTCGATCACGACATCGGTGCGCTTCTCGACATTGTCGACCACCGCGCCCGGCGCCTGCTTGCACTGGTTGACGTCGACGCCGAAGGCCGCGGCGCCGTCGAGATCGGCGAGGCCCTTGAAGATGCCGCCATTGGAGCCGGCGCCCGCCGCCATCACGCGGTCGACATCGTCGGAGACGAGCACGCTGGCGCGCTGCTGGCCGCGGGCCGGATCCGAGAAGGGATTGTTGCCGCCGATCCAGAGCGTCTCGGCGGTCACCACGTCGGGCTTGACGTGCTTGGCGCCGGCCAGGAACGGATCGGTGTAGCGGTGCAGGAAGGGGATATCGAGCGCGCCGATGGCGCCGACCTTGCCGGTCTTGGTCGTCAGGCCCGCTTCGGCGCCGGCGAGGAAGGTCGCCTCATATTCGCGGAACACCGAGCAGAAGATGTTGGGCTGCAGCGCCTGCGGGCAGCTGTCGACGAGCAGGAACTTCGTCTCGGGATTGGCCTTGGCGACCTCGGGCAGCACGTCGTTGAACTCGAAGCCGACCGCGACGACGATGCCCGCCTCCTTGGCCGCCGCCTCGAGATTCTGGCGGATCGTGGTCGGATCGGTGCTCTCATAGGCCTTGGCCGTGCCGCCTAGGGCAGAAGCGGCCTTGTCCGTGCCCGCCTTGGCGAGCTTCAGGAAATCGTTCACGCCGATCGGATTGGGCGAGACGAATACGACCAGCTTCGGATCGGCGGCCTTCGCCGGCGCCGTGAAGGCGGCGGCTGCCGCGACGACGGCAGCCACGCTGCCGAGAACCATGCCCCGAACGCCCATCCCGGTACTCCCTGAGGTTTGACCGCCAAAAGTCTAGCCAGTCCGCCGCCGGGCCACAACCGCGATTGACCCCGCTATCCCCCGGCCTATCCTCCGCGCCACCCCGATCCCAGGAGCGCATGATGTCGAAATACATGATCACCGCCGCGAACGGCGCCTTGCCGGTGCGCGCGCCGCGAATCTTCCCGGTCCACGAGGGCAAGGGAATCGTCGTGACCGGCGGCAGCGGCGGCATCGGAGCCGCGATCGTCGGCCAACTCGTGGCCGAGGGCGCGCGCGTCGTCGTCGCCGATCTGAAGCTCGACGCGGCAGAGGCGACGGCGGATGCGCTGGGCGGGGCGGCGAAGGGTTGCTTCGCGGTCGCCATGGATGTCGGATCCGAGACCTCGGTCGCGGACGGGATCGCGGCCGCGATCGAAAGGCTCGGCGCTGTCGACGGGCTCGTGAACTGCGCCGCCATCGTGCGCCATTCCGATCCGCTCGCCATCCCGCGCGCCGACTGGCAGCGCCAGTTCGAGATCAATCTCTTCGGCGCCTATGAGGCGTCGCGCCTCGTCGCCCTGCACATGATCGATCACGGCATCCGCGGCGCCATCGTCTCGATCGCCTCCGAGGCCGGCAAGAAGGGCCACAAGGAATCGCTCGCCTACAGCGCCTCCAAGGCGGCGCTGATCTCGATGACACGCATGCTCTCGGAGGCGCTGGCGCCGCACGACATCAACGTCAACTGCGTCTGCCCGGGCGGCGTCGCGACGCCGATGCTGCGCGAAGTGTCGGAGGCCTATTCGGGCTTCACCGGCGAGGCCGCGCCGGCGATCTTCGACAAGATGCTGTCGCAGCAGCTGCACCGCCATCTCGACCCGGTGGAGGTGGCGCGCGTCGTCTCCTTCCTCCTGACCGACGCGGCCATGCTGGTGCGCGGCCAGGCGGTCAATGCCGATGCCGGTGAGACCCCCTACTGAGCGACGCCGCGCCGCAGCTGGTGGCGTCTTGCACTCTGCCGGCGGCAACTCGATCTGAGGGGCTCAGCAGGCAAGGAACGGAACCATGACCGCGATCACCGGCGATATCCTCATCGGGGGCGAGGCGCTTGCGGGCGCGGGCGAGCGGAGCTTCCGCGCCACCGACCCGAAGACGGGCGCCAGCCTGGAGCCGGCCTTCGCCTTTGCCGGTGAGGCGGAGGTTGACCGCGCGGCCCGCCTCGCATGGGAGTCGTTCGACGCTTTCCGCGAAACGCCGCTCGATCTCCGCGCCCGCTTCCTGGAGGCGATCGCCGACGAGATCGAGGCGCTGGGTGACACGCTGATCGAGCGTGCCGCCGCCGAGACCGGCCTTTCGCCGCGCCGGCTCGGCCTCGAGCGGGCGCGCACGACGTTCCAGCTGCGGCTCTTCGCGAAGGTCGTGCGCGACGGAGAATGGCTTGATCTGCGGATCGATCCGGCGATCCCGGATCGGAAGCCCTTCCCCCGCCTCGACATCCGCCTGCGCCAGATCGGCGTCGGCCCGGTCGCGGTGTTCGGCGCCAGCAATTTCCCCTTCGCCTTCTCCGTCGCCGGCGGCGACACCGCCGCCGCCTTCGCGGCTGGCTGTCCGGTGCTCGTCAAGGGTCATCCGGCGCATCCGGGCACCGGCGAACTGGTCGGGCGGGCGGTGCAGGCGGCGGTGCGAACCTGCGGCCTTCCCGCCGGCGTGTTCGCGCTACTGCTCGGCGGCACCGAGACCGGCGCAGCGCTGGTCCGCCATCCGGCGGTGCGCTCGGTCGGCTTCACCGGCTCGCGCGGCGGCGGCCTGGCGCTGATGGCGATCGCGGCGGCACGGCCCGAGCCGATCCCGGTGCATGCCGAGATGAGCAGCATCAATCCGGTGTTCATCCTGCCCGCCGCGCTCGCGTCGCGGACGGAGGAAATCGCCAGGGGCTTCGTCGACTCGCTGTCGCTCGACGCCGGCCAGTACTGCACCAATCCCGGCCTCGTCTATGCGCTGGACGGTCCCGATCTCGAGGCCTTCCTCGCCCATGTCGAGGCGGCGCTGGCGAAGAAGCATGCCGAGGCCATGCTGACGGCCGGCATCCACGCCGCTTTCGACAAGGGCGTCGAGGCGCTTGCGACCAATGCCGCCGTTCAGACGCTCGGTCGCGGCCAGACCGGCGACGATGAAAACAGTTCGCCGCCCGCCGTCTTCCTCACCGACGCCGCCGCCTTCGAGGCCGACGAGCGGCTCGGCCATGAAGTGTTCGGCGCGTCCTCGCTCGTGGTTCGCTGCGCCGATGTCGAGGCCATGATCGAGGCCGCCGAGCGCATGGAGGGACAGCTCACCGCGACGCTGCAGCTCGACCAGGATGACATCGCGACTGCGCGCCGGCTGCTGCCCGTGCTGGAGCGGCGCGTGGGGCGCATTCTCGGCAATGGCTGGCCGACGGGCGTCGAGGTCGGCCATGCGATGGTACATGGCGGCCCGTTCCCGGCGACCGCCGACAGCCGCTTCACCTCGGTGGGGACGCTGTCGATCCGCCGCTTCCTGCGGCCGGTCTCCTACCAGAACCTGCCTGAGGCGCTGCTGCCGGAGGTCCTCCGCGACGAGAGCCTGCCGAGGCTCGTCGACGGCAAGCGGGTCTGAGCGGTCAGGTGCCGCCGCCGCGATAGCGGCGGACATAGTCGGGGCTGTAGAGCGCGCTGTCGCGGAAACCTTCCGCGGCGAGGGCAGGACCGACGAGGATGGTGGCAGTGCGGTCGATGCCGCTTGCCTCGACCTCGGCCGCGACGGTCGAGAGCGTCGCACGGATGATGCGCTCGTCCGGCCAGCTGGCGCGGAAGACGACCGCGACCGCCCCGTCCGCGCCGTAGAAGGGGACGAGCTCGTCGACGAGCCGCGGCAGCGCCTGGATCGCGAGATGCAGGACGAGCGTCGTTCCCGTGGCGGCGAAGGCGGCGAGCGTCTCGCGCTCCGGCATCGCCGATGCGCGGCCCGATGTTCTCGTCAGGACGACGCTCTGCGCGATGCCAGGCACGGTCAACTCGCGGCCGAGCGCCGCGGCAGCCGCCGCGAAGGCCGGAACGCCCGGCGTCAGAGTATAGGCGATGCCGTGCCGCTCCAGCCGCCTGAGCTGCTCGGCGACGGCGGAATAGATCGAGAGATCGCCCGAGTGAAGCCGCGCCACGTCGAGGCCGGAGCGATGCGCGGCGAGGAACTCGGCTTCGATCGCATCGAGATCGAGCGGCGCCGTGTTCACGATGCGCGCACCCTCGGGGCAGAAGTCGAGCAGCTCCTCGGGCACGAGCGAGCCGGCATAGAGGCAGACCGGGCAGCGGGCGATGAGGTCGCGGCCGCGGATGGTGATGAGATCGGCGGCGCCGGGACCGGCACCGATGAAATGGACCGTCACGACGTGACCTCCGCCTCATCGGTGGCGAGGGCGCAGGTGGCGCCGCCGGCGACGCGACGCGGTGCGATCAGGCGGGAACTCTCCCCGGCCGCGGCGAGCGCCGCCGCCTCGGCGAGCGAGGGCACCGCGAACAGCGCCACAACCCGCTCCGAGCGTGTCACCGTGCGCTCGCCGGCCGCCTGCAATCGCTCCGCCGGCACCAGCACCAGCGGCCGCCCAAGTTCGGCGGCGGCAGCGGCGATGCCGGCTTCGCCGCCCTTTTCGGCGGCTGTCGCCACGAGGTCGATCGCCTCGGCGGTGAGCGAGGCGGCAGCGAGGGCCTCGTCGATTGCAGCGAGCACATCAGCGCGGCCGGCCCCTCGCCGGCACCCGATTCCGGCGACGATCATGGCTTCGCCCAGCTCCATTGCAGCACCGGCCGGGCTGGCTCCCAGCCCGTCATGCCGGCGAGCGGCGCGGCGCGGTCGATGGCGATGCGGATAAGCCGGCCGCCATGCTCGTTATGCGCCGAGAGCAGCACCCGCTCCGTCTCCAGCGTCACGGCATTGGCGACGAGCCGCCCGCCGGGGCGGACGAGAGCGAGCGCCGCGGCGAGCACGCCCGGCCGCGACAGGCCGCCGCCGACGAAGACGGCATCGGCGCTCTCGATCGCGGCGAGCGCTTCGGGCGCGGCGCCTTCCACGACATCGAGGCCCGGCACGCCGAAGGCGGCGGCATTGGCGCGGATGCGCGCCGCGCGATCGGTGCGTGGCTCGACCGCGGTGGCCCGACAGCGGCGATCGGCGAGCATCCATTCGATGGCCACCGAACCCGAGCCGGCGCCGATATCGACGAGCCACTCGCCCGGCCGTGGCGCGAGCGCGGAGAGCGTCAGCGCGCGGATCTCCCGCTTGGTGATCTGCCCGTCCGTCTCGAACAGCGAATCGTCAAGTCCTGCGGCGCGCGGCAGGATGCGCGCGCCGGGCTCCGCCTCGACCGCGATGGCGAGCGTATTGAGCGGGTTGATCGCCTCCATCGCGAAGGATGCCGCCGCGCTGCTGCGGATGCGTTCGTCCGGGCCGCCCATCGCCTCGAGCAATGTGATCTGCGACGCGCCGAAGCCGCCGCTCGCAAGCAAGGTGGCGATAGCCGCCGGCGCCGCGGCGTCGGAGGTGAGCGCGAGAATGCGGGCGCCGGGGAAGAGATGCGGCCGCAGGAGATCGATCGGCCGGCCATGCAGCGACAGCGCCGTCACCTCCGCCAGCGGCCAGCCGAGGCGGCTCGCGGCGAGGCTGAAGGCGGATGGCGCGGGCAGGGCGGTGTATTCGCCGGGCGCGACATGCCGGGCGATGACATTCCCGACGCCATGGAAGAACGGGTCGCCCGAGGCGAGCACGACCGTCGGTCGGCCACGCCGTGCCAGCAGCGGCTCGATCGTGAACGGGCTCGGCCATTCGACCGCCTCGCCCTTGACGAGCGGCGCGGCCAGCGCGAGATGGCGACGGCCACCGAATACGGCGCCGGCGGCTTCGATCATGCGGCGGGCGAGCGGCGAAAGCCCGTCGACGCCGTCCTCGCCGATGCCGACGATGCCGAGCCAGCGGCCGGCGCTCACGACGGAGACCTTTCGACGCGATGGCGACGCGGCTGCTCATTCTCGGCGGGACGACGGAAGCGCGCGCGCTTGCAGGCCACATCGCGGCCATCGCGGGCTATGACGCTGTTCTGTCGCTGGCCGGTCGGACGGAGCGCCCGCTGCCGCAGCCGCTTCCCGTGCGGACCGGCGGCTTCGGCGGCGCGGCCGGTCTCGCGGCCTATCTGAAGACCGAGAGCATCGCGGCGCTTGTCGTCGCCACCCATCCCTTCGCGGCCCAAATCGCGGCCAATGCCGCCGAGGCGGCGCGCATGGTCGGCATTCCCGCCGTCAAGCTCACGCGGCCGCCCTGGCGACCGGTCGAGGGCGACGTCTGGCGGCTTTATCCCTCGCTGGAAGCCTTGATCGAGGGCCTCGCTGGATCGCCGCGCCGCCTCCTGGTCACCATCGGCCGCCAGGATGCGCCGCGCTTCGCCGCGGCGCCGCAACACGCCTATGTCTTCCGCAGCATCGAGCCGATCGATCTGCCGCCTGCGCTCGGCCAGGCCGTCACCATCGAGGAGCGCGGCCCGTTCACGCTGGAGGGTGAAGTGGCGCTGATGCGCCGCCATGCGATCGAGGCGCTGATCACCAAGAACAGCGGCGGCGAGGCGACCTGCGCCAAGCTGGATGCCGCGCGCGAACTCGGCCTTCCCGTGTTGATGGTCGACCGGCCGCCGGCCCCGGCGCTCCCCAATCTCGCGAGCATCGACGACGTGATCGCGTTCCTCGCGCATCACGCCCCACCCGAGAAGCGCGGCGTATAGACAAGCGGCGCGAGATCCGGCCGCTCGACGATCCGCGTTTCCGCCGTGCCGATGATGACCAAAGTCGCCATGTCGGCCGCTTCCGCGTCGGCCTCGGCGAGCGGGACGATGGTGAGCCGCGCATCGGGTCGGCCGATCGCGCGGCCGAATATGACGGGGACATCGTCGCCGAGCGTTTGGCGGAGCAGCGTGAAGGCTGCGCCGAGCTGCCAGGGCCGGGCGCGCGAGATCGGATTGTAGAGCGCGATGACGAAGCCGGCTGTCGCGGCGGCAGTCAGCCGCTGCTCGACGAGGCTCCAGGGCTTCAGATTGTCCGAGAGCGAGAGCGCGCAGAAATCATGGCCGAGCGGCGCACCGGCAACGGCGGCCACGGCGAGCATCGCCGTCACGCCGGGAACGATGGCGAGGTCGATCGTGCGCCAGGCCGGATCGCCCTTTTCGACGGCCTCGCACACCGCGGCGGCCATGGCGAAGACGCCGGGATCGCCGCCCGAGACCATGGCGACGCGATGCCCCGCGGCCGCGCTCGCCAGTGCTGCACTGGCGCGCACCAGTTCCTCGCGGTTGTCGGAGGCGATCTTGACGAGACCGTCACGGTCGGCGACGCGGTCGAGATAGGGGCCGTAGCCATAGACCATGTCGGCGCTTGCGAGCTCCGCCTCCGCCTCCAGCGTCCGGTGGCGCGCGTCGCCCGGTCCGAGCCCGATGACCGCCAGCCGCCCGCTCATCGCAGCCCCTCCCAGCCCGGTACCAGAACCAGCGAGAAATAGGGCGCCGCGTCATCCGGTTTGTCGGCGAGCTTCATCGTCACCGCGCTTTCGGTCGTCGCGCGCTCGACATAGATGGCCCGCTCGAGGCAGCCGGCGCTGGCGAGCGCGCGGCGCACCTTCGGCAGGTTGCGGCCGAGCTTCATGATGACGGCGGCGTCGGTTGCGGCGAGCCGTGCCCCGAGATCGGCCTCGCCGAGCGTGCCGGGCAGGATGGTCATGACATCGTCGCCCTGCGCGATCGGCGCGCCGGCCGCCGACCAGCCGCCCGACATGCCGGTGACGCCCGGCACCACTTCGGTCGTGTAGCGCGGCGCCAGGCGGCAATGGAGATGCATATAGGAGCCGTAGAAGAGCGGGTCGCCTTCCGACAGCACCGCGACCGTCAGTCCCTCGTCGAGCAGCGCCGCCACCGCTGCCGCCGCCTCGGCATAGAAGCCGCCAATCGCCGACCGATAGGCGTCGTCATGGCGGTGGATTTCGGTGGTGACCGGATAGGCGAGCGGCAGTTCCCGCTTGCCCGCGAGGCGGCTCGCCACAACCGTCCGTGCGTTGGAGCGGCGGCCTTCCTTGGCGAAATAGGCGACGACATCGGCGCCGTCGATGATGCGCGCAGCCTTGAGCGTCAGGAGTTCCGGGTCGCCGGGGCCGACCCCGACGCCATAGAGGCGTCCCATGCCGGCGGGAGGTGTGCTCATAGCCGGTCGCTCGCCAGCGCGTTGACCGCGGCCGAGGCGATGGCGCTGCCGCCGAGGCGGCCGTCGACGACGAGCCACGGCACGCCGATCGCGCTCTCCGCCAGCGCCGCCTTCGATTCCGCAGCGCCGACGAAGCCGACCGGCGCGCCGATGATGGCGGCCGGCCGCGGCCCGCCCGCGGCGATGGCGTCGATCAGGTGGAAGAGGGCGGTCGGCGCGTTGCCGATCACCACCAGCGAACCGGTGAGCCGCTCGCCCCAGAGCTCGATCGCCGCGGCGGAGCGGGTCGTTCCCATGCGTTCGGCGAGGCCGGCGGTGCGGGAGTCGCGCAGCGTGCAGACGACTTCGTTGCCGGCAGGAAGCCGCGCCCGCGTGATGCCGCGCTCGACCATTTCGGAATCGCAGAAGATCGGCGCGCCGGCCACAAGCGCCCCGCGGGCCGCCTCAGCGAAGCCGAGGCCGAAGCGGATGACCTCGGCGAGCGGCACGAGGCCGGCGGCATGGATCATGCGCACGGCGACATGCGCTTCGAGCGGCGAGAAGCGCGATAGATCGGCCTCGGCGCGGATGATGGCGAAGGAGCGCTCGTAGATCGCCGTCCCGTCACGCAGATAGTCGTGCGTCGCGGGGATCGTTCCGGCTCTCTCCTCGGTCGTCGTCGTCACCTGCCGTCTCTCCGGTCACCGCGCCGAGGATGCCGGCCCGTTCCATGCTGTCCACAGCTGCGCGCGCCGTCGTTCCCGGAGCTCTCGTCGCAGCCATCGCCGCCAGCCGGCCGAGGCCGCCGAGCAGGACCGAAGCCGGCGCGATTCCAACGGGCGCGTCGCGTGCCCGTCCGTCAAGCACGAGTCCCGCCCCGTTGTCGACTCCGACGAGCGTGATCTTGGCCGGCTCAGGATGCGCGCATCCCTTGGCGCAGCCGGAGAGATGCAGCGTCAATGACCCGTCGAGGAGGGAGGCGATCGCTCCCGCGGCGGCTTCGGCCATGTGCCGTGCCGCCATGCGGCCGGAGGCGCAGCCCTCGCTGCCGATGCAGGCGGCAATGAAGCGGCGGGTATCGTTTGGCTCGGTGATGAAGCCGAGCCGGGCGGCCACCGAAACTGTCGCGGCGACGGCGTCTGGCTCGCCGGCGAGGAGCAGCACCCGTTCAGGGGCTGGCGCGAAGGCGGCGAGACCCTCCCGGGATGCGGTCGCTGCCAGTTTCCGCAGCGCATCGGCGTGCGACTGCCCGAATGCAAAGGCGATGCCCTGCACCGAGACATCGTAGCCCGCGATCGGTCCGATCGTGGTGCCCGCCGCACCGTTTGCGGGCGGCACGGCGCCGTCGAAGAGACCTGCGACGGTCGAGGCGATCGCCGGATTTCCGGCCAGTCCGCCGGGGCCGCGCAGCCGGGCGCCGGGGCCATGCGCCGCCAGCGTCCCGAGGATCGCCAGCGCCGCATCGATCGCCGCGGTTCGGGCAACCCAGCCGATCCAGTTCGCCGCGCGGGCGTCGTCGCCGCCGAGGCCGATCGCCACCCGGTCGCCTCGGAAGGCGAGGCGAAGATCCGCCGAAAGGCCCTGGGGCGCCAATGGCGAGCCGAAGTCGAGGAGGATGGTGAATTTCGGCGCCAGCCTCGTCTCGACGCCGGCATCCTGGATGCGGCGGTGCAGGTCGTGAACGATCGGCGCCGCGTCGATGCCCGCCAGCGTCGCCAGCGGGTCGAGGCTGATCGGAATGCCTTCGGCGAGATCGAAGCCGGCCTCCTCGAGATCGGCGGCAAGCCCACCGGCGCCATCCTCCGCAAGACCCCGAAGCTGCAGGTTGCCGCGCTTCGAGATCTCGAGGAGGCCATTGCCATGCCGATCGGCGGCCGCGGACAGCTCAGCCAGCATCGCCGGCGTCATCGGCGCGACGAGCGGCGGCAGGCGGGCCAGCCAGCCGTCGCCGGTGCGCATCGGTGCGGCGAGGCTCGGGCAGGCATTGCGGCGGAACGTGTCCATGGCGGAAAGAGTATTGCGCCCGCCCGGCCGTGGCGAGACGGCCGGTCGTCGCGCCTGTCAGACCTCGGGCAGGAGATCGAGCCGGCGCGCGGCGCGGGCGCGGCGGAAGCGGGCCGCGAGCGCGGTGCCGGAGGCCGGGTCGGCGGCGGGAACGGCAGTGGCGCGCGGCGCCACCAGGCCGCGCGCGACGGCGAAGCTGCCGTCGAACCAGCCGATGCCCACGCCGGCGATCAGCCCGGCCCCGAGCGCCGACGCGTCGGCGACGGCGGAATTGACGACCGGCAGGCCGGTGACATCGGCGAGCAGCGCGGTCCAGAACGGAATGCGCGAGCCGCCGCCGGTGAAGACGATGCGCTTTCGAGCGCCGACCGAGGCGAGGAGCGCAATGCTCTCCGCCACATCGGTCGTGACGCCCTCGACGATGGCGCGCAGCATATGGCCGCGGCCATGCTTCATGGAGAGGCCGAGAAAGGCGCCGCGCGCCTCGGTGTCGAAGGCGGGGCTGCCGGCGCCGGAAAGATAGGGCAGGAAGACGAGACCCTCGCTGCCGCGCGGCACGCCGGCCGCTTCCGCCGTGACCGGGCCGAACCAGGCGGGGTCGGGCTCGGCCGCGCCGGTCGCGACGCTCGCCAGCCAGTTGAGCGCGCCGCCGCCGCCGAAATGCGAGCCGATCGCGTAGAGCACGCCGCGATCGAGCGAGACATTGATGTTCATCGCGCCGAGCAGCGCCGGCTCCACGCGCGACAATCCGGCGATCACCGTGGCGCTGGTGCCGATGGTGAGCGCGACATCGTCGGCAAGGTCGATGCCCGTCGCGAGCAATGTCGCCGCCATGTCCGCCGCGCCGGTGACGACGGGGATGCCCGCCGGCAAGCCGAGCAGGGCGGCAGCGGAAGGAAGCAGTGGCCCGGCTATAGCCTCGGAGGCGGTGAGCGGCGCGAGCTTTCCGGGATCGATGCCCGCTGCTTCGGCGAGCGGCCGGTTCCAATCCCAGCGGACGGGATCGAACAGCATCGTGTTGCCGGAATCAGTCGGATCGCTGCCGGTGATGCCGGTCAGGAAATGGCGGACGACATCCTTGGGCATCAGGATCGCCGCCGTGCGCGCCCAGATCTCCGGGTGGTGCTCTTTCCACCAGAGGAGCTTCGGCAGGATCAGATGCGTCGCGGGAAGATTGCCGGACGAGGCGGCGAGGGCGGCGATGATGTCGGCGGGGACCGCCTCCGCTTCGGCGGCTGAGCGGCGATCGGTGATCGTATGGCAGGGGCCGAGTGGCTTGCCCTCGCCGTCGACGAGCACCGGCGCGCTCATATGGCCCGAAAGCGAGATCGCCTCGATCGTCTCCGCGCGCCCGGCCAGAGCGGCGCGGGTTGCGGCGACCGCGGCGGCGATCCAGTCCTGCGGCTCCTGCTCCGACCAGCCGTCGCGCGGCTGGCGGGTCGGATAGGCGGCGCGGCCCGAGGCTAGGACGTGCGCCTCCCGGTCGACCAGCACGGCCTTGACCGAGGACGTGCCGATATCGATGCCGAGGACTGCTGCGCTCATCATGAACCTCAGTGTCGGGGCGCCGGACGAGGCCGGCAAGGCGCTATTTGACCGCGCCTTCCGTGAGGCCGGCGACGAACCAGCGACCGACAAGCGCGAAGAAGACGACCACTGGCAGGATCGACAGCGAGGCGCCGGCCAAAAGCAGGCCCCAGTCGATCTGGTACTGCCCGATGATGCCGGAGAGGCCGACGGGCAGCGTCCGCTTCGCATCGGAGATGATGAGCACCGAGGCGAACAGATATTCCGTCCAGCTCGACACGAAGGCGAAGATCGCGATCGCCGCGATGCCGGGGCGCAGCAGCGGCACCAGGATGTAGAGCGCCGTCGCCAGCCGCGACGCGCCGTCGATGGCGGCCGCCTCCTCGAGCTCGCGCGGCAGCGAGGCGAAGAACGTGCGCATCATCCAGATCGAGAAGGGCAGGGCGAAGGTGACGTTGACGATGACCAGTGCGAGATCGGTGTCGATCAGTCCGACCTTCGCGAACATCAGGTAGATCGGGATCAGGATCACGATCGACGGGAACGCATAGGCGACCATGATCAGCCGATAGAGGAAGTCGCGCCCGCGGAACTCGAGGCGGAAGAAGGCATAGCCGGCGAGCGTCGCGAGCAGGACGGTGACGAAGGCCGAAGAGGCGGCGACCAGCGTCGAGTTCAGGAAATAGGTCGGGAAGGCCGAGGTGCCGAGCAGCTTCTGGTAGTGCTGCAGCGTGAAGCTGTGCGGAAAGAAGGTCGGAAAGCGGCTGATGATCTCGCGCGGCAGCTTGAACGACGACGAGCCGACCAGCCACATCGGCAGCAGCACGAGCGCCGCCAGAACGGCGAGCGAGAGAACGAGCACGAGCGTGCCGGGAACGCCGCGTTTCATTTCGCCGCTTCCTTCGGCGCGAGGCGGTCGATGAGCAGGATCGCGAGGCCGATCATCATCAGGCTGGCGACGACCGACATCGCGGCGGCATCGCCCATGCGGTAGGCCTTGAACGCCGTCTCGTAGATGAGGACCGGCAGCGTCTCGCTCGCCCCCGCGGGGCCGCCCGCGGTCAGCAGCCAGATGATGTCGAAGACGTTGAACGAGAGCAGCGTCCCCATCACGGTGAGCACAAGCAGCGTGGGCTGCAGCAGCGGCCATGTGATCGCGCGGAACCGCGCGATCGGACCGGCGCCGTCGACGGCCGCCGCCTCGTAGAGATCGGCGGGAATGCGCTGCAGTCCGGCCAGCAGCATGATCGCGACGAAGGGAAACCAGCGCCAGGAATTGATGAGGATGAGGCTCGCCAGCGCCATCGGGCCGCTGGAGAAGAAGCCGACCGGGCGGTCGATAATGCCGATCGAGATCAGGAACGGATTGATCATGCCGCCCGAGGGCGAGAGCATCCAGCGCCAGATGATGACCACGACCACCGTCGGGATGATCCAGGTCAGGATGATCCAGACGCGGGCGATCCGGACGCCGGGAAATTTCTCGTTGAGCACCAGCGCCGCGAGTACGGCGAGCACGGTCTGCACGAACGCGTTGCCGACGACCCAGACGGCGGAGACGCCGAGCGCATGCCAGAACGCGCCGGCGGTGAGCACGCGGGAATAGTTGTCGAGGCCCGAGAACGCGCCTTCCGAACCGATGACGCGGATATCATGCAGCGAGATGTTCACCGCCGAGATCATCGGCAGGACCAGCGTCGCGGCGAGTAACCCGAGCGGCAGCGCCAGCAGCAGGATCGCGAGGCGGCCGTCGCCCGACTTCTCGCTGGAGGGATTGTGCGATGCCACCGCTCTGCCTTCGTCTCGGCTTGCCGGAATGCCCGGCGGGACGGGGTTGGGCCCTCACCCCGGCGTCGTGGGCGACGCCGGGGTGAGGATCGTCGGGCGGGCAACGTGTGGGGAGGTCCCCGCCTTCAGTCGTTTGGGGCTTACTTGGTCGCGGCTTCCATCGCGGCCTGGCCGGCCTTGACGGCGGCGGCGGCGTCCTCGCCGTTGACGACGACCTTCTGCAGCGTCTCGGCCAGGATGTTCTGCGCCGAGATCGGGCCGATCGCCGGGAAGACGCGGCCGTCGGTGAAGCCGAACAGCTTGCCGTTGGCGGAGTTGGCGATCATCTGCTCGACCTGCGGCTTGTACTTCACGACGAGCGGATCGCTCCAGAAGCTCGCCGACTTGGCGCCGTCCTCGGTCACGGGCAGGAAGAGGCCGGGCTCCATGGTCAGGAACTTGCCGTAGGTCTCCGGCTCGAGGAGATAGGCGATGAACTTCTTCGCCGCGTCGCGCTTCGCCGCATCCTTGGCGAGGATGATCGCCGCGTTGGAATAGGCGATCGTCGCCGACTCCTTCTGGTCGTCGGCATGGGGAACCGCCGCGATGCCGAGTTCGGCCGGATCGCCGCCGCCCTGCTGGTCATAGGTCGAGATCACCGTGAACTGCAGGATCGAGGCGCAGTTTTCCGATGCGAAGCAGGCCTCGGCCTCGCCCCAGGTCCAGTTCGCCGCGTCGGGCGAGGAATACTTGTAGAGGTCCTTGTAGAAGGCATAGGATTCGACGGTCTTCGGATTGTCGAAGCGCAGCGTGCCATCAGCGTTGAAGAGCTCGGAGGCGCCGTTGTTGACCATGACGGCATAGGTCGTCTGGTCGGTATAGAGCTGCTTGTTGGCCGGCAGGCCGACGCCGAACACGCCGTCCTTGGAGAGCTTCTCGGCGGCCGCCTTCCACTCGCTCCAGGTCTTCGGCGCCTCGATGCCGGCCGCGGTGAAGGCCTTCTTATGGTACCAATAGTTGAGGCTCATATTGTAGAGCGGCACCGCCCAGACGCCGCCGTCATAGCTGTAGGGCTCGACGGTCGCGGGGATGAAGTGGTGCTTGGCGTCGAGTTCCTTCACGAAGTCGGCGACCGACTCGAGCTTGTCGACCTTGCGGATGACGGTCGTGAAGTCAGGGATCGCGAACAGGATGTCCGGCTGGTTGCCGGCTGCGATCGATGCCGGGACCTTGGCATAGACCTCGCCCCAGCTCTGCGGCTCCTGGCTGACCTTGATGTCCGGATTGGCGGCGTTGAAAGCGTCGATCAGTTCCTGGACTCGCTGCACGCGATGCGGCGGCTGCTCCATGTGCCAGATCTTGACCTCGGTCACCGCGAGCGCCGGCAGGGCGCCGAAAACGGTCAGCGCCATGGCGCCGGCCAATGCATGTCCCTTGAAACGCATGGTCTTTCCCTCTGGTTTTGCCGCTCTCGTCAAAGATGCGGATTGCGCGCCTTGTAGCGTTCGGTGAGCTTCGCGTTGTTCTCCACCGCTCCCGGCATATTGGCGCTCTGATAGACGGGAGCGGGGTGGCCTTGTTTCTCGAGGTCGGCGGCGACCTCGACGAGAAATGCGTTGAGAAGCGCCGCGCCAAGCACGGTCGAGACCGGTCCGGCGGTGAGCCCGGAGGCGAGGGTCGCGACGGCGTCGCCGGGCGGTGCGCCATTGTCGAAGACGAAATCGGCGACGTCGGCGATCCGCTCGCGGCCATTGGCGGCGGCGGTGGAATAGGCGACCGAGGTCACCGCGATCACGGTAGCGCCGCGGGCCTTGCCGAAGCGGGCCGCCTCGACGGGCGCCGCGTTGACGCCGGAGGTCGAGAAGACGACCAGCACGTCGCCGGGGCCGATCGGATAGCGGCCGAGCACGATCTCGGCGAGCCCGGTGAGCCGCTCCATCTGCGTGCTTGCCATGGCGCCTTCATGCAGCATCACCGCCGAGGCGAGCACCGGCACCACGCAGGCGAGCCCGCCGGCGCGGAAATGCCCTTCCTCGGCCATGAGATGGGAATGGCCGGTGCCGAAGATGTAGATGAGCCCGCCCGCCGCGACCTTGGAGGCCGCGACCGCCGCCGCCGCCTCGACGGCCGCGGTTTCACGGGTGGCGGCCGCATCGAGCAGCCGCTTCGCTTCGGAGAGATAGGCGCGCGCCGTCATGCTGGATCCTCAGGCATCGGTTGAGCCGGGCGCGAGACGCACCCGCATCGTGAAGCGGTCACCGCGATAGACCGACTGGACGAATTCGAACGGCCGCCCGGCGGCATCAAGGCTGAGGCGGGTCAGGCGGAGCACGGGCGCGCCGACCGGCACGCGCAGGATCGCGGCATCGGATTCGCCGGCCGCGCTCGCCTCGAAGCTCTGCTCGGCCTCGACGGGAAGGATGCCGAAGCGCTGCTTCAGCGTCGCGTAGAGGGAATCGGAGGCGAAGTCGGCGGCCTCGATCAGCCCCGGCGCCATGCTTTCGGGGATGTGCGCCGCCTCGAGCGCGACCGGCACGGCATCGGCCTCGCGAAGACGGAGCAGGTGATAGACGCTGGCGCCTTCCGGCACGGCGAGCCGCGCCGCGACCTCGCCGGCCGCCTCGGCTTTGCGCGCCGCCAGCACGATGCTGGATGGACGGCGGCCGGATCGGCGCATGTCCTCGGTGAAGCTCGTCAGCGTCTGCAGCCGCTGGTCGATGCGGCTCGCGGCGACGAAATATCCCTTGGCTTCGACGCTGTTGACGAGCCCCTGCTCGACGAGGGCCTTCAACGCCCCCCGCGCCGTCATGCGGCTGACGCCGAACTCGGCGCTGAGCTCTCGCTCGGACGGCACCCGCGCGCCGACTTCGAGCGAACCGGATCGGATGGCGTCGACGAGCGAATCGGCGATGCGGCGGTAATGCGGAACGGACGGCAAGCGGGCATCCCCAACTGGTATAGACCGTTTCTATCGGTATAGACCAGTTTGAACGTCCTGCGCAAGCCGTCGTGATGCTGTCGGAGCTTTTTGGCTGGGCGCGGAACGCCGCTTCGGCCCGCCCGTTGTCAGGGCGTCACGGATCGGGGGCCGAAACTCTCAATAAGCGAGAAGGAGGCCGAAAATGGGCTTGTTTTCCAAAGACATCCAGACGCTGAACGATCTCTTCGTCCATCAGCTCCAGGACATCTATTACGCCGAGAATCAGATCCTGAAGGCACTGCCGAAGATGATCGACAAGGCGACCTCGCCCGAGTTGAAGGCGGGCTTCGAGGCGCATCTCGAGGAGACGCGCGGCCATGTCGAGCGGCTGGAGCAGGTGTTCCGTCAGCATGGCGCCGAGATCAAGGGCGTCGATTGCCCGGCGATCGATGGCATCATCGAGGAAGCGAACGAGGTTGCCGGCGAGATCGGCGACAAGGAAGTGCTCGACGCGGCGCTCGTCGCCTCGGCGCAGGCGGTGGAGCACTACGAGATGACCCGTTACGGCACGCTGGTCGCCTGGGCACGACGCCTCGGCCGCGACGACTGCGCCGCTCTCCTCCGCCAGAATCTCGACGAGGAGAAGGCGGCAGACAAGAAGCTGACCGCGATCGCCGAGAGCAAGGTCAACCTGCGCGCGGCCAGCTGAGCCGCCGGAAGGAGAACAATCATGCCTCGTGGCGACAAGTCGAAATACACCGACAAGCAGGAGCGCAAGGCGGACCACATAGCGGAAGGCTATGAGGAGCGCGGCGTCTCCGAGAAGGAAGCCGAGCGCAGGGCCTGGGCGACCGTCAACAAGGACGACGGCGGCGGCAAGAAGCCGGGTGGCTCCGGCCGCGGCAAGGATACCGGCCACCCCGCCGCCCACAAGGGCGGCGAGAAGGGCGGCGAAGCCTCGGCGTCACGTTCGAAGGCTGACCGTTCAGCCTCGGCCAAGAAGGCCGCCGCGACACGCAAGCGCAACGCGGAACACCATGCCCATGGCTGACCGCTCGCTCAGGCGGTTTCCTGGATGGCGACGGCTGCGGCCGCCGCCGTCATGGCGAGGATAGACGCGTAAAGCGCGGCGATGTCGCGCGACAGCAGTTCGGTCGCTTCAACGCTGCCGGTTGCCGTGCGGGTGACGAGTCCTTGCGCCTCCGCCTCTCGGAGCAGCGACGCCACATGCGCCCGCGAGACCCCGAACCGCCGAGCGATCTGGGCGATGGGTGGTCCCGGGATGCCCTCCTTGCGGCCGATGGCCAGCGACGAGAGGATCATGAAGCCGGCATCGCGATCGGTGCAGCTCTTGAGCCGGGGGGACCGTGCGAGTGGCCGGAAGCCGCGTGCGAAGATGCGGGCGAGGTTCCGCGCGAAGGCCTGGCGGAAGCGTTGGTCGCCTGTCGCTGCCAGCGCGGTGGCGCCGATGGGGTCGACGATCATCAGCGCCTCGAACAGGACGCGCCAGCGCGCCAGTACGACGTTCCAGAGCTTTTCGGTCGGCACCAGCGGCCGTTCGCGACGATCCGAGACTCCGGCGGTCGGCGCCAGATAGCCGCCCCAGCGCAGGATGGCGAGCATCGCCTTGACGCGGCCGGGGCTGCCGAGCCCGAAGTCGCGGGCCGCCTCGATCATGCGCGCCGGCGTCAGCCGCCGGCCTTCCTCGTCCGCGTCGGCATCGAGGCAGAGCACGGCGACCGCCAGCAGCACGCGGACCCGGTCACTCATGACCGTCGCCAGCACGCGGTTGCCCTCGAACAGGGCAAGAATCCCGCGGGCGGCGCGGTCATAGGCAGCGTCGAAGCTGCGATGCGCCTCGATCGCGGCGATGGCCGCTTCATCCGGAACGGCCGGCTGCGGCGAATCGGATCCGGGGCGCGCGCGCGTTTGCAGCGTCGCGGTCATGGCAACGACTCCTTTACCGGTCCCCGATCCGGTCAAAAAACGACATTGAGGCCTCCCGGCGCCTGCTGCAAGAAGCGGCATCGGACCCAGAGGTGATTATGACCAAGACGATTCGTTCGACTCTGATGGCGGCCGCTCTGGCGCTTGTCGGGCTGGGCGGCATGGCGATGCCTGGCCCGGCGGAAGCGGTTGTCTACTGCAAGGCGGTTGGCGTGCCGAAGGGCTGCGTCGCGCGGCCGACCGGTGCCGTCGTCTATTGCACGCGTCCGGGCTATCCAGTCGGCTGCGTGGCCGGTGCCGGTGCGCCCGGCGTTGGCGTGGCGCCGGGTGTCGGTGTCGGCGCTCCGGGCGTCGGCGTGCAGCCGATGAACCGCGGCGGTCCGGTCAACCGCGTGGGCGTGCGCTGAATTCTTGTTTCGGGGAATGAAGATGATGAAGACGATCCTGACTTCCGCCGCTCTCCTTCTCGCCATTGGCGCCGGTCCGGCACTGGCTGATCGCGCGGCGGCGGACGCCTGCGCCAACGGCCTCAATGCCGAGGCCAAGGCGATCTATGCCGCCTCCATCGGCTCCGTCGGCAGTGGCAGCCTCAAGAGCGTCGTCACCGACGCGACCAAGAGCCTCGTCGCCGCCGGTACCGTCTCCAAGAGCACGGCGCGCTCGTCGGCGATGGCGGCCGGCGCCTGCCTGCAGCAGGCGATGTAACGGAAAGCGATCACAGATCCGCTCCTTCTCCCCATCCTCGAAGGGATGGTGGAGCGAGGCTGGCTCTCGGCGAAGGCCGGGCTCGTGGTGCAATGGCTTAAAGAGTTTCGAGTAGCCATATGGGTCACGAGAGCCCGGCCGCCCGCACCGGCCGGGCTGCCTTGCGTGAGGAGCCGCCCATGCCGGTCGCCGCCGAGATCGAGCCGATATCCGCCGCCATCGACGCGGCGGTGTTCAAGCATGCCATGCGCCATCTCGCCGGCGCGGTCAGCGTGATCACGACGGGTTCAGGGGTCGAGAAGACGGGCTTCACCGCCTCGTCGGTCTCGTCCTTCTCCGCGGATAGTCCGTCGATTCTCGTTTCGGTGAACCGCACTTCGTCGTCCTGGCCCATCCTGGCGCGGAGCGGGCGCTTCTGCGTCAACGTCCTTGCCGAGGACCAGCAATTCGTCGCCGAGGCCTTCTCGGGACGGGGCGGAATCAAGGGGCCCGACCGCTATCTCGGTGCCGAGTGGCACAGCTTTTCGAGCGGCAGCCTCGGCCTTGTGGGTGCGCTCGCCTCGATCGACTGCGACCTCGAAGAGGCCATCGAGCGCCATTCCCACGCCATCCTGATCGGCGCCGTGCGCGACGTGGTCCTCACGGCAGGCGCCCAGCCGCTGCTCTACTGGCATGGCGGCTACCGACGGATTTCAAACGAAACCGGCTGAATTCAACAAAATTCAACAAAAAGGGGCGGCGCCTCGCAGCCCCGCCCCGTGCATCCGCATCGGCCGGCGATCAGCCCTTGTCGCCCTGCGCGCTCTGCGCCGCTTCCAGCTTCTGGATGTCCTCCTTCGAGAGCTGCGGGCGGTCGATGTCGAGCGTGATCTTGTGGATCGTTCCGTCGAAGACGAAGGGCGACTGGTAGTCGGCATCGTCAACCCCGGTCAGCGTGTCCGAGCCGATGTCCTGGCTCTCGTCCCAGGCGAGCGTGATCGGGATCGTGTGCGGCATCTTCTGCCGCGCCACCTGCTTGCCGTCGACCTTCAGCACCCCTTCCGCCCCCTGTCCGACACCGGAGAGATTGTTGAAGGCGAAGGTGCCGAAGCCGAGCCCGTCATAGGTGAAGTCGAACTCGAGCAGGTGATGGCCGGGCGTCAGCGCGTCGGCGCCCTCCCAGCGGACGCGTTCGAGGTCGAGCAGGTTCCAGACATAGACCGGCTTGCCCTTCAGGAGATAGAAGCCGTGGCCGCCGAAACGGCCGCCCTGCGTGAACAGCATGCCGTTGCCGCCGCCCGCCGGCACGTCGATATCGGCCGTGATGCGGTAGCTGGCATTGAGGAGCAGCGGCTGGGTGCCGTTCGGGTTGCCGGCGATGGGCGCGGTATATTCGAAATGCGACTTGCCGGCGACGACGCTCGGCCGCGGCGTCACCATGCGGGTCGCGACCGAGTTGTCGAGCGGGAAGACCTGGTTCCTCGACGCCTCGGCGATGAAGAGCTCCTGCATCTCGCGCAGTTTGTCCGTCATCTGGGCTGCCAGATCGTCGTTCTGTGTCCAGTCCTTGGTGAGATCGTAAAGTTCCCACTTGTAGCTGTTCATGACATCGGTCGGCGGCACCGAGAACAGCGCCCAGGGATCGACGATCGGCGTCGTGTTCGCATACCAGCCATTGTTGTAGATGCCGCGATTGCCGAACATCTCGAAATACTGGACCGTATGCCTCGTCGGATCGTCGGGTTTGGCGTCCCAGCTATAGACCATGCTGGTGCCGTCGAGCGGCCGCTGCTGGATGCCGTTGACGAAGCTCGGCGCGGTGATGCCGGCCGCTTCGAGGATGGTCGGCTCGATGTCGATGAAATGGCTGAACTGGTTGCGGATGCCGCCCACGTCCTTGATCCGGGCCGGCCAGGACATGACCATGCCCTGCCGGGTGCCGCCGAAATGCGAGGCGATCTGCTTCGTCCATTTGAACGGCGTGTCGAAGGCCCAGGTCCAGCCGACCGCCATATGCGGATAGCTCTGGTCGGTGCCCCAGAGGTCGTAGAAATATTTCAGCTGGTCGGCGACCGGCGGCGTGACGCCGTTGAACTGCGCCACCTCGTTCGGCGTGCCCGTCGGCGAGCCTTCGGCCGAGGAGCCGTTGTCGCCGACGATGTAGATGATCAGCGTGTTGTCGAGCTTGCCCATGTCGCGGATCGCGTCGATGACGCGGCCGGTCTCATGATCGGCATAGGCGAGATAGGCGGCATAGGTGTCGGCCTGGCGGATGAAGAGCTTCTGCTCGTCGGCCGAGAGCTCGTCCCACTTCTTGAGATGGTCCGGCCACGGCGTCAGCTGCGCATGCTCAGGGATGACGCCGAGCCGCTTCTGGTTGGCGAAGATCGTCTCGCGCAGCGCGTTCCAGCCCTTGTCGAAGAGATGCAGCGCCGAGATCCGGTCGACCCATTCCCTGGTCGGGTGGTGCGGGGCATGGGTCGCGCCGGGCGCCAGATAGACGAAGAACGGCTTCGACGGGTCGACCGAGTTCACCGTCTGGATCTGCCGGATCGCGTCGTCGGCCTCGGCGGTGATGAGGTTCCAGCCGGGCTTGTCGCGGAAGGGATAGATCTGCGTCGTGTCGTTGAAGAGGTTCGGCTGCCACTGGTTGGCGTCGCCGCCCATGAAGCCGTAGAAATGGTCGAAGCCGAAGA
>Ga0209930_1001188_pt1 | contig 44505 bp, 51 predicted proteins | sample ThiBiot_500_biof_2_FD_183948 | JGI IMG/M metagenome (GOLD analysis project Ga0209930, IMG submission 183948) | Wastewater bioreactor microbial communities from Cape Town, South Africa - Thiocy_cont_500_biof (SPAdes) | ecosystem: Engineered > Bioreactor > Thiocyanate-remediating >...
TGCCGAGCACTCAATCCTCCTCAGAGGGCTTGTACCCCAGCCAATACGCCCGCGCAACGGCGTGTCCAGCAGCTTAGTCTAGGCCGCAAACCGAAGCCGATCCACTAGCTGTTTGGGGTCAAACCGCTTGAGCCGTAACGCCGGCTTTTCGATCCAGTGCCAGGACGCCAAGGCAAAGAGCGGAACGATCGCAAGTGGCAAAATCAGCATGGGAAAAATTCCTATGTCAGGAAAGAAAGTGATCAGCAATTGCTGGACGGGCCAGCCGTAAATGTACGCACCATAGGACAGGTCGGATTTACGAGTATACGTCGTTAACGCCCCGTAGCTTCTCGCGCCCGCTACCAAAACCAGGTGACCGACAAGAACAATGTACGCTGCCGCTTCAAGTACTGTGCCGGCAAGGACCAAAACGAGAGCGGCAGAAAAAACGAGCAGCCACGGGGAGAGCCGGAGACGATCGCGGTAATGATGCGCGATCACCCCCAACAGAAAGCAGAACCCGTATCGGCCCATTTGGTATAGCCATGACGCGGATTCTTGGCCCTCGGAGAGTGGAGCGGCCAAAACGAATGCGCCCAACGAGAAAGCAAGGGCGAGAAACAAGGCGGAGCTCAGGCGAAACAATCGAAGGCGGAACAAGATAGCCAACCCAACATAGGCTGCGATTTCATACTTGATCGTCCATAGCGGATTGTTTGCGGCTTCGGCAAAGGGCGACCCGGAGAAAATTTCATGGGGTGGAACGGCTCGCGCGAACTGCACGACTACCGCAGCGGGATAGAGCCACGTATGGGCGTCTGTGAAATAGTCGACCAAGCGCACCGATGTAAGCAGAGGTCCGGCCACAAACGCAAAGAACAATCCAAAGGCGAACAGCGCAGGAAAGATTCGCAGAAATCGGGCCCACGCGTATTGTGTGAGGTTAGGAGAACGCTCCAAGCTATTTGAAAGGGTGAGACCGGAGATCAGGAAGAACGCGTTAACCGCGTGCTGGCCCAGTGTGAAAGGCGTAATAGCTGCTAACGGCTCCGACGTGCCTAATCCCGATTGCAGCAGGAATGAATGAGAGATCAACACGCCAAGAGCCGCGACCAGTCGCACCAGGTTGAAGGAATTCCGTTCGGAATCCAGAACGTCCGAAAGCACCAGTTTGCCGTGCATGCTGTTTTCCCCTTAGCGAGAGCAACATATGCGAGGCGTGGTAAATTTAGGCTTATAACTACGTTAGAGCCGTATGCTGCAGACGGCATGTTGGTTAGTATTTCCCTAACTTGACGAAAATAGACGGACTGTTGGGCCTCATTCTGAGCGGTTCATTGATGCCGACACGATCCGCACCAATCACAACGATGGCCCGCCGACCATAAGCGCGCGAAACATATAGCATCTCGCACGTCATATATGAGCCCGTCGTCGATGACATCGACGACGGGCTCGGCCGGAAAGAATCAGTAATCTGATTTGATAGGTGTCCCGCAGACCTCAGGGCACACGCGTGATCTCGGAGTAATTGCCATCGGTACGCAACGTCACCGTAACGTCGGCGCGGCCACGGTTCCGCCAGAACCAGCCGTGATTGCCATCGAACGCCGCCTCCAGCACGCCTTCGGCTCGCGGTACGCCGCGACCCTTTTCATAACTGGTTGACTGGCCGCCGCCATCGCCGTGCAGGTCGAAGTTCACGACGCCGCCCGAGACCGCCCAGGAGAAGTTTACCTTCGCGCCCTTCTTCATCACCAGCTTGATCTCTGTCCCTTCACTGGGCTTCAGCATGATCCTGGTTTCCTCCTTGCGCCCAGCCGGTACCGTCTGCGCCGCGGCCGGTCCGATCACCAAATGCGCGAAGACACGACCAAGCAGGCTAGAGCGTCGATCCGGCGAAGGGGTCGCTGCCGGATTGTCGCCTTGTTGGTCGCGGATGCGATCCCGCTCCGACTCCTCGGCAAGCTGAATCTTGATTTCGCCCATCTCGGCCAGACCGAGGGCGCGCCCTATGCCGGTCGGGTCGATGGCATATTCGGCCGGGAGCACAATGGTGACGAGGATCCCCGCTGCGGCGAAGATGGCAATGATAGTGGAGCGGAGAAGCTGCTTCGATGTCGGCAGTTCGGCGCGTGTCGGGATGTCGGTGTTGTACATGAGAGGGTTCCTTTTTCAGATGTTCAGGAGACGACCCAGCCGGTGAGCTGATAGCCGATCAGCACAAAACCGGCGGTCATTACGATGACGTTGGCGGTATATGCGTGGCGCCAGAAGCTGTCGTTCCGACGCCAGTAGCCCATGACGATAAGAATGGCGGCGAGCGCCAAGAGCTGGCCGATCTCGACGCCGACATTGAAGGCGAGGAGGTTCGGCACGAGGCCGTCAGGTGAGATGTTGTATTCGATAATCTTCGTCGACAGGCCGAAGCCGTGGAAGAAGCCGAAGATCAGGGTGGCGACCTTTGTTCGGCTGGAAACCGATCCAGCTTTGGAACGCGCCCATATTGTCGAGCGCCTTATAGACGACTGACAGGCCGATGATCGCATCGATGATGTAGCTGTTGATGCCGACGTTGAAGTAGACGCCGAGTAGCATGGTCGTGGAGTGACCCAGCGCAAACAGGGTCACATAGATTCCGATATGCTTCATCCGGTAGAGGAAGAAGATTACGCCGAACAGGAATAGGATGTGATCGTATCCCGTCACCATGTGCTTGGCGCCGAGATAGATGAAGGGCAGCAGATTGATGCCGGTGATTTCCTGAATGTAGCCTTTGTCACCTTCGGCCACGGCGTGGGCGAAGGCCGCACCACCCAGGAGCGGCAAGGCCAGGAGGGCGAGCAACATGGGGAGGGCGAGCCGCCAGCGCGCGCAAGGCGAGCGTAACGGCCCCTCGTAGAAGGGTCCTTGCATGAGAATTCCTATCTTCTTCGTTGAGGGTGGCCGCGCGAGCGGCCGCGATCAGGCGATGAAGATCGGTCTCGGAGGTCGTTCAAGCCGGAAGCGGGTTCTCAGATCGGCGAAGGATGGGGGGTGAGCCAGCCAGCGCCGACCAAACGGCGGAACGATCCGGGCTAGATGGGGAAGCGTGCTCGCCGTTTCGTGCGAGTGATCAGCCGGATTGTGGCCGTGGGAATGGCCTGGGCTCTGCTCATCGACTTCGCCGTCATCATGGCTGTGGCCATGGTTGTCGATCGGCACCGCCAGGTCGGCATGGCGTGCGGCCTCGGCGGCCGCCAGCGCGATCGGATTGTGCGAGGCGGAACTGCCGATCGGCGACAGCAGCATGCCGAGCGTCATCGCAAGAGCGATGGCGAGGCGAAAGGCTGCGCTGTGGATCCAGTTCGGCATGCTTAACGACTATTCCCTCAAATCTTAACAAAAGATTGTCAGCGACCCGGCCGGACATCCGAATCGATATTGTCTTATCCCCTCCAAGGGGATAGGAATCAAGCTCATGAGCGAACACTCGCGCGCCCACGAAACCCATCCCGAGATCGCCAAGCGGCTGAAGCGAGCCGATGGGCATCTGCGCGGCGTCATCGAGATGATCGAGGCGGGTCGGCCCTGCCGCGACATCGCCCAGCAACTTCATGCGGTCGAGAAGGCCATCTGCCAAGCCAAGAAGGCCCTGATCCAGGATCACCTCGATCATTGCCTTGAAGACGTCACCGGACCGCTGGCGCGCGAGCAGCGCCGCTCGATCGACGAGTTCAAGGAGATCACCAAGTACCTGTGAAACTCTGATGCCATCCTTCGCCGAGGTGATTCTGCAGAGGTCCAGCCACGCGTGGCTGTTGCCTTCAACTCAAGGAGTTCACCCTTGGCTTCGCCCTGGTGCTGTGCTTCTCGGTCGGCCTTGCGATCACGCTCGTTACTGTGGGCGCCGCCGCAGTCTGCGTCCGCCCTGCGACAAGGCGCTGGTCGGGTTCTCGACCTTTGCTCGTCGGGCTCCCTCCTGCATCCTGTTTATCGCCGTCGGCCTCTATGTCGGCCATCACGACTGGGTCGGCTGGCGGTCCATGCCGCGCCAACAACGGGCTGAGCCTCCACCATGCTTCAAGTCCTCGCCAATCGCACCTACCGTCATCTCTTCCTCGCCCAGGTTATCGCCCTCGTCGGTACGGGCCTCGCCACGGTCGCGCTCGGGCTCCTCGCCTATGACCTAGCTGGCGCCAACGCCGGCGCGGTGCTCGGGACAGCGCTCGCCATCAAGATGATCGCCTATGTCGGGGTGGCGCCGGTCGCCGCCGCGTTCGCCGAGCGCCTTCCGCGCCGGACGATGCTCGTTTCGCTCGATCTGATACGCGCGGCGGTAGCCGTGGCTCTGCCCTTCGTGACGCAGATATGGGAGATCTATGTCCTGATCTTCTTGCTGCAATCGGCATCGGCGGCCTTCACACCGACATTCCAGGCAACCATCCCCGACGTGCTTCCGGATGAGAAGGAATACACCAGAGCACTGTCCCTCTCGCGGCTCGCCTACGACCTTGAGAGCGTCGTCAGTCCGATGCTGGCGGCGGCGCTGCTGACAATCATCAGTTTCCACACTCTGTTCGCAGGGACGGTGGTCGGCTTCCTCGCTTCGGCCGCGCTCGTCGTCTCGGTCGTTCTGCCGAGCCCGAAGGCGACCGAGCGTCGCGGCATCTACGATCGCACCACGCGAGGAATGCGCATCTATCTTGCCACGCCGCGCCTGCGTGGCTTGCTGGCGCTGAATCTCGCGGTCGCGGCTGCGAGCGCCATGGTGATCGTCAACACCGTGGTACTGGTGCAAGCGGAGTTCGGCCTGACCCAGCGTGCCACGGCACTCGCCCTCGCAGCCTTCGGCGGTGGCTCGATGATCGCGGCGCTTCTCCTTCCGCGCCTGCTTGACGACATTAACGACCGAACCGCCATGCTAACCGGCGCGGGCGTTCTGATCGCCGGGCTCTTTGTCGGCACGCTGATCGCTAACTTCTGGCTGCTGCTGCCGCTTTGGTTCACGCTCGGTCTCGGCTATTCGCTGGCGCAAACGCCATCCGGCCGCCTGCTGCGCCGATCCTCGCAGCCTGAAGACCGTCCGGCACTCTTCGCGGCGCAGTTCGCGCTGTCGCATGCCTGCTGGCTGATGACCTATCCTGTCGCCGGCTGGCTCGGGGCGAAGGCCGGCTTGCCATTCACCTTCGCAACGCTCGGACTGATCGCCGCGGTCGCGGTATTCGTCGCGATGCGGCTGTGGCCAGCTCACGACCCCGACGCGATTGAACACGCTCATGACGCGCTCGACGCCAATCACTCCCACCTCGCCGGCGCGGTAAATGTCGACAACGGTCACATGCACACCCACGCTTATGTCATCGACAGCCATCACCCCGAATGGCCACGGTCGGCATGATGTGCCTGCGCAAATCGATGTGGCGTGATGATGCGCTTCAATGATCGATTTCACCGTTTATGCAGGTCTGTTTCTGGCCGCGCTTGCCGCCGCGACCATCTTGCCAATGCAGTCGGAAACATTACTGGTCGGGTTGTTGCTCGCGGGCTATTCGCCTTGGCTGCTCATCACCGTGGCCAGCGTTGGCAATGTCCTTGGGTCGGTGATCAATTGGCTGCTCGGGCGCGGCATCGAGCGGTTCCGGCACCGGCCGTGGTTTCCGGCGAGCAACGCGAGGCTGGAGCGTGCGCAATCCTGGTATCGTCGGTATGGGCAATGGTCGCTCCTGCTGAGTTGGGCTCCAATCATCGGCGATCCGTTGACTGTCGTCGCCGGCGTGCTGCGCGAGCCATTCTCGATGTTCCTGCTGCTCGTCGCCGTTGCCAAGATCGGGCGTTATCTCGTCCTCGCAGCGATCACCCTGAATTGGGCGTGAAACGTCGTCGCGAGGCTGCCACATCGATTTGGCAGTTCTCGTCATGATGGGAACGATCTTCGAATTGCAACGGTGGCTGTATTCGGGGGCGATCGACGCGCTCAATGCACTGCGCACGGCAGGGCTCGGGGGCGTGCCGGCGCTCATCGGCGCCGCATTCGGGTTCGGCATACTGCACGCGCTACTGCCCGGACACGGCAAGTCGGTGCTGGCTTCCTACTATGCCGGCGAGGGTCGCTTTCTCGGCGCACTTGGGTCCAGCACCATCTTGATAATCACCCATGTAGGCTCCGCGATCCTGCTGGTTCTCAGCGGCTTCATTGTCCTGCAACGCACGATCGGCGGCGCGGGCCGGGCACCGAATCTGGAACATGCCAGTCACATTTTAATCGTGCTGATCGGCCTGTGGCTACTCTGGAAAGCGTTCCGTTCGCATACGCACGATCACGGCCGATCCGCTCCCGCGCTCGCCTTCGTCACCGGCCTGGTGCCGTGTCCCTTGACGACCTTCATCATGACCTATGCCGTCACGAACGGCATCATAGTGGCGGGACTCATCCTGTCCGGAACCTTCGCGGCTGGGATGATCGTCACCGTCGCAGCGTTCCCTCTGCTCGCTGTGCTTCTGCGAACGAGGCTCTTGCCGGTCATGACGCAGACCGAAGTTTTACGGATTCGAACCGGTTACGTCCTGGAGGTAGCCGCCGCGTTCGCTATTATCCTGCTTGGCCTATGGCCGATAGTCCGCCACTTCAACTTAGGTTTTGACTTCTGAACTATCATGCAAGGTGGAACTCAAAGCTGCTATCTCTCAACCTCTTGTTCGCCAGATCACATCGATGAACATACCTTTCGCGAAGTCAGCAAAGCATCGAACACGAGGGTGATCGAGCCAGTCAGCAAGCCCTCGCGGCGTATCGCCTTCGCCGAAATCATACTGCAGTGCCGACCAAGCGACCAATTCCCGCTGTTAGCGCCATTGCGAGCGCCCCCCAGATCAAGACACGGGCTGTGCCGCGCCAAATATTCGCACCACCGGCCATTGCTCCTATCGCACCGAGAAGCGCCAAGAATGCCAGCGATGACGCAGCGATCAGGGGGACTGCGAGCTGCGCTGGCGCCAGCACCACAACGAGTAGTGGCGCCGCCGCCCCGATTATAAAAGTCGTGGCAGAGGCCCAAGCTGCCTGCAATGGGCGTGCGGCGGTCATTTCCAGAATCCCCAATTCATCGCGAGCATGCGCGGCCACCGGATCCCTCGCGACGAGCTGAGTGGCTACTTCCTGTGCGGTTTCCGGCTTTAGACCGCGCTCAACATATATTTGTACAAGCTCTTCATGTTCGGCCGCTTTATCATTGTCGTGCTCTTTGCGTTCGCGGCCAAGGTCAGCTTGTTCGGTGTCGGATTGGGAACTGACCGAAACATACTCGCCAGCGGCCATAGACATCGCTCCTGCGACAAGTCCTGCCGCGCCCGCGATTAAAATCTCGCCTCGGGTCGCGTTTGACGCTGCCACGCCGATGATGAGGCTCGCGATCGACACAATGCCATCGTTAGCACCCAGCACTGCGGCGCGGAGCCATCCAGTTCGGGCAACGTAGTGGGGTTCTACCGCGAGACGTGGCATTAAAACTCCTTTGAACGATGATAGTAATGATACGACTCCGCTTCCGAATACCACTCACTTTGACAAAGTCTCATGCAATCATCCCTACAAACGTGCGATTTGTAAGAGCGTAATTCAAATCAAGCTGAATTGAATGACATGGAGGCTGAGCTAGCCGCGTCTGATCGAAGGTCTGGATTCATAACTTGATCCAATAGATTGCTTCCAACAAACGCTGCGGCGGCAAGACGTTACGAGGTGTCGCTGACGCATGCGCGCGGCGAAAGTGCCGGTGATGGTGGCGTTGCGCCTTTTCATTCCCGAGAACGGGGCTGGCGCTGGCGGAGATCGATCGCATAATCGTAGCCGGTGTACGTTTCGGATGTATGCTGGCGAACACCGGGTAGGGGCTAGGCGCGCCATTCCAGCAGGAATTGCATTCGGCGCTGCGAGGCGCTCAGCGAGCGGTGCTCGAAACCATCTTAATCTTTTGCAATACGTCAGGAATATCTCAGCTCAACCCGTGACGAACTGTCCCATCATGCCGCTGTCCTCGTGCTCAAGGATGTGACAGTGATACATGAACGGAGCTTTTTCAGCGGGGTGATCGAATCTCACCAGCAGTTCGACGGTCTCCCGCACAAGCACGGTGTCACGAGCGCCGGCATCCCTGACAGTTGGCTTGCCACCGTTTCGGCTGAGAACCTCGAACTGCACTCCGTGAATGTGGAATGGGTGTGACATCATCTCGCCTGTTACCTCCCAGATTTCGGTGTCGCCCAGGCGTACTTTTTCATCGATCCGGTTCATATCGAACGCACGATCATTGATGAACATGTTGCTCCCCTCGCCGGTCCCGCCACCCATCATGCCTCCCATGCCCATACCCAAGACAAATCGGCGGCGGATCTTGGCGCGTGACGCTTCTAGGAGGGGGCGCTCGACCAGCCGCTCTGGAATTTGGATCGATCCTTCTTGCTTTCCGATGGGGTCAAAATCCAGAACGTCTTGACCGCGACCGCCAAAAAGGCCGCTTGCGAGATTGCGCACCTGCGCCAGCGGTCCCATCATCATTGGGAGGTTCGTGTCAGGCGCCGTCCGTAGCGACACGGCCTGACCGTTCGAAAAGTCCACCAAAAGCTCAGCACGTTCTCCCGGCGCCAGCGTGAGGGAGCGTAGTTGAATCGGCCGTTCGAGAAGCCCGCCCTCGGCAGCGATCCAGTGGAATATGCGATTATCGCTGAAAGATACGTTATAGATCCTGGCATTGGACCCGTTGACGAGCCGAAGCCGCACGAGCCTTTTAGGAACGCGCGCTGTCGCGTTTGGCGTCCCATTGACTAGGATGGTGTTGCCACGTCGCCCTTGCATCATCGTCATCATCCCTTGCGGGACGACTATTTGCCCGTCCTCGAACTGCCGCTCTTGAAGGACGAGGGGAAGATCGTCGATGCCGTAGTCCGAAGGGAGCGCCAGAGCACGCTCCGCTTCGTCGACGACGAGAAGCACGCCAGCCAATCCTGAATACACCTGGGTTCCGGTTCGACCGTGAACATGAGGATGATAGAAAAGCGTCGCAGCTGGTTGCCGAATGGGCAGCATAGGACGCCACGTAGCCGTAGGCTTGATAAGCTGGTGCGGGCCGCCGTCGAGTTCCGCGGGTATGAGAAGTCCGTGCCAATGGACGGTCGTGTCTTCATTCAATGCGTTGGTAACTGCGATCTCGACATCGTCGCCCTGATGCACACGGATGGTCGGACCTAAATTGCTTCCGTTGTATCCAAGAGTCGCGCTGGATCGGCCCGGGAAGAATTCCGTCGAACCAGCCTGCGCGCGTAAGGTGATGGCGTTGCCCCTGGTCCGCGCATCGATCAGCGGAGGAATCTTCAAGGGCTGCCGTTCCGCGGCCGCTGCCGGGTTGGGACCGAACGGCAAGGTCGTGAGGGCGCCTGCGCTCATCATTCCGGCGCCAACCAGCAGGGAGCGGCGGCTATATTCCATTGAGACACCTCTGTTCTGTCGCATAGCGATGAGAGTCAGATATGCTGTCCTATCGAATTAGCAATAGCTAATATACGTGTGACGCCCGACTTTCTCCCGCCACACCTTTTCCGGCCGCCACTCCCCTTTCCAGCTATCGCTTTGCGGCAGCCTTTCTTGCGTCGCTGATCGCCTGTTTGAAGCCGGCCGCGTCGAGCACCCCCGGCACCCTGAACGTCCCGACGATAAACGCAGGTGTTCCCTGGAACCCGAAAGCTTCGGCCTGCGCATTGTTGCGCGCCAGCAGGCTGTCAATCGCGTTCTGATTGGCCTGCAAATCGGCGGTTGTCCGGGCAACATCCACTCCTGCCTTTTCGAGCAGGTCGCGCACGACAGTCTCGGTCAGTTTTGACTTGGCGCTGATGAGCGCCTTGTGGGCCTCCGGGTATTTGTTCTGATATTTCGACGCCAGAGCCATCTTGGCGGCGTAGATCGAGGCGGCTCCGAAAATCGGCCAATCTTTGAAGACGATCCTGACCCTGCCGTCCTCCTGCGCCACCCGCATGATTTCGGGATCGACCTTCTTGCAGTACGGGCACTGATAGTCGAAATATTCGACGATCGTTACGTCGCCGTTCGGATTTCCCAGTGCGGGGATGTCTGGATCACGCAAGACGCTGTCTCGCGAGAGGCCGCCGTCCGGCGCCTCCTGTCCGAGCACCGGTTGCGACAACGGAATGACAGCGCCGATCCCGAGAATTGTAGCGAATACGACGGTAGCGAATGTGAAGTGACGGTTCATTGTTTCTCTCGCGGTTGAGTGATGAGATTGGTGGACTTGGACAGTGCACGGTCAAACGCTGCCTCTAGCGCCGCTCTGGACAGAAGCTCCGGGAGGACGATCCCTTCCGGCGCTCCGGGACCGAACACAATGTTGAATGGCAGCCCATAGCGACCGTGCTCCTTCATGAAGCTTGAGATGTTCGCGTCGGGCCTGGTCCAGTTGCCTTGCAGCGGGACGATGTCCGTCGAGAGCCGCCGGGCGATGTCGGGCCGGTCGATCACGAACGCCTTGTTGACTTTGCACACCACACACCAGTCCGCCGTGATATCGACGAACACTGTGCGGCCGGAACGGACCAGCGATTGAACGTCTTCCTTGACGAATGGACGCCATGGAATCTCTTTGCTGTCGGCGTTGCCCGGCACGCCGACAACCGTCGCGAGGACCGCAACGACAAGTCCCAGCCCCACCACGCCGCGAAAGACCCATGCCCTGCGCGAGACGCCAGTGCGGGGTTGCAGCAGCAGCAACGTCAGCGCGATGGCCGCGCCCGTGATGAGTGCGGCTGCCTTGCCAGCGACATTGCTGAGAACAAACAGCAGCCACGCCGCGGTGAGCAAAAGCGCGACCGCCATCAATGTTTTGACGACACCGATCCAGCGCCCGGGCCGCGGAAGCATTTGCGCAAGACGGGGAAACGCCGAGACAAGCAGATAGGGTGACGCCATGCCGACGCCGAGCGCTGCGAAGATCAGGTAGATTTCCGATGCCCCCCGGGCAAGCGCGAAGCCAACAGCGGTCCCGACAAAGGGCGCCGAGCACGGCGTCGCGAGCAGCGTAGCCACGAATCCCGTCGCGAACTGCGACGGCACCGAGGCGCCCTGAGCTTTGGCGGTGAGCCCGTTCATCACCGCCGACGGCAAAGCGACGTTGAACAGCCCCAGCAAGTTCGCGGCGAAGAGCGATACGACGATCGCCATTCCGCCAAGGAAGAACGGCTGCTGGAATTGTATGCCCCATCCGATCATCGATCCCGCCGCCTTGAGAGCGGCGAGTCCGGACGCAAGAACAAGGAACGAAGCGACGACACCTGCGGCGGTCGCGATGAACCCGAGCCGAATTTGGGCAAGGTCGGCGTCATCCTCGCGGACGAAGGATAGCAGTTTGAGCGAGAGCACGGGAAACACGCACGGCATCAGGTTGAGAATGAATCCGCCAAGCAGCGCCGTGACGACTAGGCTCCACAAGGACAACGGCGCGTCCTCTCCCGGCGCGGGTTGCGCGACCGGACTTTGCAGAGACCCCGCGCCGGTTGCCGGCTCCGACGTCTCGGCGGGCGAAACGGCAACCAACGAATCGTCGCCCGCGATGACCGTGACGGAGAGCGCCTGGGCGCGGATCGCGGCGTCGGACTGCCCGGGGAAAGCGACCGTCAATGAAGCGCTTCCGCTTTCGCCGAATTCAATTCGCGGCTTGTCTGCATAGACCGCTGGATCGCTCTCGACAAAGGCATCGAGGTCTCCGAATGGAAGCGTCGATGCAACATTGATTCGAAGTTGCGGGGGCTCTGAGGCAAGCCGCTCAAGCGATGTCACTGCAAGGATATTCGATGTCGGCCGAGGTACCTTCCCTCGCCAGCCATCGATCGTGGATTGCGATCGGCTATCGCTCGATCCGGAAAGTATGGTTCCCGCAAGGTCGAGTTCTTCGCGCACGCAGATCGTGCTGCATGCATAGACCGTCAGTTTCAGGCGCAGTGCGGTTTCGCGCGCCGGGTCGTTGAGCTGCACCCTGACCGGGAAAACCACTTCGTGAGTGTATCCGATGGTCTCCACTCCCAGAATATTCATGCGACGGGGAGCCGGCCACTGGACCTCCGCGCCTTTCAGATTTGAAGATTGGGACCAGTCGAATTCCGGCGGAAGACCGCCATCGCCCGGAGATTTCCAATACGTCTTCCAGCCAAGCCCGAGTGCGACGCGCACCCCGACCCAGGCGTATTGCGGCTCTTTCGCATCAACGCCGCCAACGATCAGATCGGCCTTGATGTCAGGTTTCTGATTGTGCGGCGACGCCGTCTGCGCGTGGCCGACGCTTCCAAGCGCGAGCAACCCCAGAACGGCTGCATACGCGTACAATCTTAAGGAACGGAACATTGTTTTGGCCTCGACTGTGGATTCAGAAGGATGGGTTTGGTGTGTGGTGGGCCAGTTCCTCAGACGCGGCGGGCGCCGAATCCTGCAACACGACCACCTTCCCGCCGACCGGCGTACGGTTGAAGAGATCGATCACGTCATGATTCAGCAGTCGTACGCAGCCGCTGGACACGTTCTTGCCGATACTTTGCGGTTCGTTGGTCCCGTGAATGCGGTAGAGCGTGTCCTTGCCGTTCTGAAACAGATACAGCGCGCGCGCGCCTAGCGGATTCTCGATTCCTGGCTTCATGCCGCGTCGATACGGCTCCAGCTCCGGCTGGCGGGCGATCATCGTCGCGGGTGGCGTCCAGGTCGGCCACTCGGCCTTGCGCCGGATGTCCGCCGCACCGCTCCAGCCGAACCCTTCGCGCCCGACGCCGATGCCGTAGCGCATCGCATCGCCGCCCTCCATCACCAGGTAGAGAAACTTGGCGCCGGGATCGACGACAATCGTTCCGGGTGGATGCGGCGTGGAATAGCGTACGCGCTGTTTCAGGTACTTTGGATCGACGGCATCCGCCTCCACCGCCGGAACCGGAAACCTCTCATTGGTCAGCGCCGAATATTGGGGTGCTCGCGCTGTGCCTGACGGCTTGCGCATGTCTTCACGGCCGGCGGCTGTCAGCGCCGTCTGGTTACATGCCGCAAGGAAACCACCAAGGCTGATGATAAGAACTCGGCGCAATAGAGCGCCGTCCACGCGAATGCGCGTGCAAGGCCAGAAATGCATTGTATTGACTCCAGAGATGACGACGCGGGTGTGCCCGCAGCGCGACGGGCGCTGCTGTCAGACGTCGGTCCGTGGAGGCCGTAAAAGCGGGGAGCCGCAGCACTGTGTCGCCAGCGCCGAACGAAGCACAGGCCCAAGGCGCGTGTGCTTGGGCAAGCGCTTGACGAGGTTGGGGGTGGAGTCCTCGACCCCGACAACAACGCCGGAGGTACAGATGGCGCCGGCAGCAACGAGGCCGCCACGCTGACAGGGCTTTTTGGCTGGAGCGCCGGTCGTCGCGACAGACACAATTGACATGAACGCGCCTTGGTCGCCTGTCGCGGCGGCGGATGACCGCATCGGGCCCATGAACATCGCCGCGACCACAGCAACGGCGCACAGGCACGCAATCAATGCGCGCGCGGAGAAATCCTTGATGCCTGTCCGCTCTGTCGTCACAATCCACCGTCCAACCCAGCGATGGTCACCGGATGCTCTCTGTTGCCCGGCGTGATGCGCTACGCAAATAACGTATCCGTGAGCGATGGCTCGATCCGAGCCATAACCAATATCAAACTTATCTAAATTAGCAATCTCTAACTTTTATGGTTGAATTGTTCGCTCCAATCCCTAATTTAGTGTTTCCTAACATTCTGAGGGACATGGGGATGGCTCAAGCCAGTATGGACTTGGTGGAGTTCGAGAAGAAGGCGAATGAAGTCGCCGATATTCTGCGCGCCCTCGCGAACGAGCGCCGGCTGATGATCCTTTGCCAACTGGTCGAACACGGGGAAGCCACTGTGGGATCGCTCGTCGATGCAGTCGGGATCAGTCAGTCCGCATTATCCCAGCACCTCGGCAAGATGCGGGACGAGGGCATTGTTGCTTTTCGGCGCGACGCTCAGACGATTTGGTACCGTATTGCGGATGGACGTATTGAAGAGCTTTTTGCGACGCTTCACCGGCTGTTTTGCAAGCCGACCAAGAAAAAAGGGAAACGTAAATGACAATCCGATCGATTGATCCGCGGGAGGCGAAGCGTCTTGTCGATGACGGTGCGCTGCTTGTTGATGTGCGCGAGCCCGACGAGCATGCGCGCGAACGCATCTACGGCGCAAGGCTCGTCCCATTGTCTCGTTTTCCGGCAACCTTGGTGCGGCAAGATGGGCCACCGGTGATCTTTCATTGCCGTTCGGGAGGCCGAACCGCCGCTGCCGTCGAACAACTCGCCGCAGCTACAGGCGGGGATGGATACATGTTGGGCGGCGGCATAGCGGCCTGGAAAGCTGCGGGACTTCCGGTTCTGCGGGATCATCGCAAACCCATCGAAATGATGCGGCAGGTCCAGATCGTCGCAGGCATTCTGGTGCTCATCGGTGTCGGCCTGGGCGCAACAGTGGATCCGAAATTCTATGCGCTCTCCGGATTCGTCGGCGCCGGCCTCGTTTTCGCCGGAGCGACAGGCACCTGCGGGATGGCCCGACTTCTTGCGCTTGCTCCCTGGAATAAAGCGGCTCAGGCCTGATCGGACTTTCCAGTGATTGACCTTCCCGTCGCCATGTCCACAACAGTATCGGGTGCCCTCGTCGGGCTCGTGCTCGGCCTGGTCGGCGGCGGCGGGTCTATCCTGGCGGTTCCACTTCTCGTTTACGCAGTCGGTATCGCCTCGCCGCACGTCGCCATCGGCACCAGTGCGATTGCGGTGTCACTGAGCGCGCTCGGCAATGTCGTCGGCCATGCGCGCGCTGGACATGTGAAATGGCGATGCGCGGCGGTGTTTGCATCCGCAGGCGTGATCGGTGCAGTTGCCGGCTCGATTGTCGCCAAAGCCATCGATGGTCAGAAGCTCTTGGCGCTTTTTGGCGTGTTGATGGTCGTCGTCGGGCTGATAATGCTTCGCAAACGCAACGGAGATGGCAATCCGGACGTTCAGTTGTCGACGACAACGGCGCGAGAGCTATTGCCGATGCTGATCGGCATCGGCTTTGCGGTAGGCCTCTTGTCAGGTTTCTTTGGCATCGGCGGCGGTTTTCTGATCGTGCCCGGCCTCATGCTGGCGACCGGCATGCCGCTCACGATCGCGATCGGCACCTCTCTGGTCGCCGTCGCCGCGTTCGGAGCGGCGACGGCGGCGAGCTATGCCGTCTCGGGACTGATCGACTGGCCGATCGCCGGCATTTTCGTTTTGGGTGGGCTGATCGGCGGGATCGCCGGCGTCGCGCTTGGAAAAGTTCTGGCCGCCCGCAAGCAGGCTTTGAACGTCGTCTTTGCGGGGCTCGTCATCGTGGTGGGCGTTTACGTCGTCACATGGGGCTTCTTGCCGATGATGACTGGTGTGTAGCGCATGACCATGAAACAGGAGGACCACATGACAGATCAAATGTCCCCCGGGCGTCCGGATCGGCCGATCGTCGCGGGCTTCTTTGAAAAACGGACCTCCAGCGTCCAATACGTGGTCGCCGATCCGCAGACGAAGCGCTGCGCCATCATCGATCCGGTGCTGGACTTCGATCCGAAGTCGGGAGCCACGGCCACGCACTCGGCCGATGCGCTGCTCGACCATATTGGTCGGGAGGGCTACGTCCTCGAATGGATTCTGGATACGCACCCGCATGCCGATCATTTTTCGGCGGCCGGCTATCTGAAAGACAAAACCGGAGTGCAGACCGCGATCGGCGAGAAGGTAGTCGAGGTGCAGAAGCTCTGGAAGGGCCTCTACAACCTCCCCGATAGTTTCCGAACCGACGGCTCTCAATGGGACAGGCTTTTCGCCGATGACGAACAGTTCAAGATTGGCAATATGAATGTCGAGGTGCTGCTCACGCCCGGACACACGCTTGCATCGATCGCTTACGTTGTTGGCGACACAGCCTTCATACACGACACCATCTTTATGCCGGACGGCGGCACCGCCAGGGCTGATTTTCCGGGTGGCAGCGCACACGTGCTGTGGAGCAGCATCCAGCGCATCATGGCATTGCCGGATGAGACCCGCTTGTTCACCGGGCACGATTACTGCCCTGCCGGTCGCAAAAAGCCGCTTTGGGAGAGCACGGTCGCTCAACAGCGAGCCGAGAACATCCACCTGACAAAAGCGAACACCGAGGCGGAATTCGTAACCTTGCGGGAGAAGCGTGATCGCGAGCTGCCGATGCCAAAGCTGATCCTGCATTCACTTCAGGTGAACATCCGGGGTGGACGACTTCCTGAGCCCGAGAGCGACGGCAAGCGCCATCTCAAGATTCCGCTTGATGCGCTCGACGACGCCCCCTGGGACGAGTGAAGGAGAGCATCATGACGCCAGTTGGCGATGACCCGGCCAGTCCTCTAGCGCAGTCTACGCGACCCGACCTTGAGCGCTGGAATAAGCGGTCCACGGCTCAGGATAATTTACTCGCTACAGAACCTATGACTCTTGCCGCCCCATGGCATTTGCCGAAGCCGGGACGCAGGGCATTCATCGTCAGCAAGCCCGTTTGACGATCGAAACCAAACATGGTCCCAAACTGAAGGAGATAATCATGACAACAAAGAGCGCAAAAGATCTGGTCGCGGAGGCTAACCGCAATGTCGAAACCTTGTCAGGCGCGCAAGCAATCAAATTGGTGGGCGATCCCAATGTCGTGTTCCTGGACATTCGCGAATCCGAGGAGTTGCAAAAGACGGGTAAATTGGAGGGCGCGGTTCATGTGCCCCGCGGATTCCTGGAATTTCAAGCCGATCCCACCAGCCCTACTCACAAGCCAGAACTCGGCGGCGGCAAAAAGCTGGTGCTCTATTGCGGATCCGGCAGCCGGTCTGCTTTGGGAGCCAAGGCTCTAACGGAGATGGGCATTGCAAGCGTTGCGCACGTGGCCGGTGGCTTCCCCGCACTTCAACAAGCAGGCGCCCCCTGCGAGGAGGCTAAGCGATGATGAATGACACGATGGGTGGCGGAATGATGTGGGGTATGGGCCTCACATGGATCGTTATCATCGTTGTTCTGGTGTTGGCAGGGGCGGCGTTCGCTAGGTATCTTTTTTCGAAACGATGATGCCGCGTGTCACAGGCGAGAGTTCAAATCGAGGTTCCCGTGCAACGCAAATTGACAATCTTTCAGATCAACGACACCCATGCCTATCTGGAGCCACATCCGGAATTGGTTTGGAGCGAGGATGGGCCGTCATATCCCATCATGGGCGGGTATGCCCGCATCGCCGCGCTGCTTAAGCAGGCACGGAAAGAGAATCCCGACGGGGTTCTTGCGCTCGATAACGGCGATACTTTCCATGGGACTTATCCTGCCATGATCAGCAAAGGAGAAGCGCTCGTTCCGCTGGTTAACGCTTTAAAGCTGGATGCCATGACGGTGCACTGGGAGTTTGCGTGGGGCCCAAAACATTTCATGAAAATGACGGGCAGCCTCGACTATCCCATGCTCGCGATCAACTGCTACGACAAACAGACGGATCGACGCCCTTTCCGGGCATCGGTTGTAATCGACCGCGCGGGGCTGCGCGTCGCCATCATCGGTATTGCTGCGACGATCATCGACAAGAGTATGCCGCCGCGTTTTAGCGAAGGACTGCGCTTCACGCTGGGGATCGATGAGCTTCCAGACGAAATCTCTCGACTGCGATCCGCGGAAGGGGCGAACCTCATTGTGGTTCTTTCGCACCTGGGTTTTCCGCAAGACCTCAAGCTCGCTAAGGCCATCGATGGTATCGATGTCCTCGTCAGCGGTCACACTCACAACAGGCTCGTAAGACCCGTTCGTATTGGCGACACACTAATCATCCAGTCCGGTTGTCATGGCTCATTTCTCGGGCGGCTTGATTTGACGATCGAGGCGGGTGAGGTCCGCGATTTTCAGCATCAATTGATAGCGGTCGATGATTCGATTGCAGATGATGCGGAGATGCGGCATTTGGTTGATGCCGTCATGCGGCCGCACCGGGCGATGTTGAGCGAGGTTGTTGGCGCCACTGCAATTGGGCTCCATCGGGGCACTACTCTGTCCTCGCCAATGGACGACGTTTTGCTGGCAGCCGTCGCCGAGGCTGCAGATACCGATATCGCATTTTCCAACGGCTGGCGTTATGGGGCGCCGATTCCTCCTGGCCCCGTAACCATGAACGATCTCTGGAACGTCATTCCGGTAGATCCTTTTATTTCAGTCGTCGATCTGACGGGCTCCGAGATCCGGGCCATGATGGAGGAAAATCTTGAGCGGACGTTTTCGGCGGACCCATTCGCGCAGATGGGAGGCTACCTGAAGCGTTTCAGGGGATTGGCCATCTACGGAAAGCTCGAAAATCCATCCGGAAATAGGATTGAGCGCGTCTTCACGCTGGACGGACTGCTGGATGCGGACCACAACTATAAGGTTGCCTTCGTAACCTCCCAGGGCGTCCCGAAAAAATTCGGACGCAATCGGCAAGACCTGCCCGTCAAAGCAATTGCTGCTCTGCGATCCTATTTTCAGTCCGCCAGGACGGGGCCGGATCATAGGGTAGGTCGGTTTATTCCGGTCTGATCTGCGCACAGGCTAATGGCTGAGCGTAACGCTGGATAAACATCGGACCGAGCGCAACGTCCCGCCGCTGGTCCCAGTATCGGCAAGCGCCTAGCAGGAGCATTCTTTGGCGGCGCGCGGATGATGTTTGGCCCGCCTCGCACACGGGTGCACGAGTGGTCACTGACATACCCGGCACGCTGCAGGGCGCAATCTACGGTTTCGGTAACTTAGGCGAGGTTACGCTTCCGGCTTTGACGGAATCCCGCCTTAGCTTTTTGTGGGAGGTCTTGCGCTGGCTGCAGGGGCGGTGGCGCGCGACGGCGTCGTCGCCGTATTCGATCCAAGCCCGACGTCGAAAAGTACGTGGAGCTTGCCCGCTCGTGCCGGGCGTGCAGTCATCATGGAAGAAGCACGGTACCGGATTTCACGGCAAGGCGATTGTTCGCATCCTCGTGACTGCAACCTAAGGGCGCGATGCGCTTGAGAGTGACCATTTGAGAAATCTCTCCGACGGCCGTGCGGCGAATTCCCAGCGATTAAGCGATCATCCGCTCACTTGGCCGCAGGTGACCTTGGCGTAAGGACATGAACCTCGCGCATGACAATCTTTCGGCGGCGTCGGTTTTTCCCTTTGCTGGATTTACAAAGGATTGATCGGCAGAACACCCTCTTCGCCGATCTCCTGACGGAGCTTCGGCCCCTTGGCGAGCCGCCGGCCGAGAGCGTCGAGGAAACTCTCATAACGCTCACCGGCTTTCGCCCGTGTGGCAGCTTGGGTGGCGTCGGGCAACGGGGGGGTGGAGCTGAGCCAGAAGCGGACGAACAATGCCATGGTCTCAATCGCTATAGCGGTGTCGCGCTCAAGGCGCTGCATCCGGCGGTCGATACCGTCGAGCCGCTTGGCGATGATGGCTTCGCGCCGCTCGTCGGAATCCGGTGAGAGGAACGAGGCGATGGCAGCCTCGGCGACAAGGGAGCGGGACTGGTCGCGCCGTGCAGCGAAGTCTGCGAGCGAGCGCATTAGTTCAGGATCGAGATAAACAGACAGGCGGGCCTTCTTCTCCATCTCAAAGCTCTATGCCGTCGCCGGGGTCCATGGAGATCTGCCGCGCGACATTCCGGGTGTTGCGGGCAACCGCCCGAACGCGGACGGCATCGTCGTCACGCTCGTTCATGTCGGGATCGAACTCATTGGCGGCTGGCTTCAAGGGTTCCGGCGCAACGTCCTTGTGCCGTTCAAGGCCAGGCTCGCGACGCAAGCCGGCGTTGGCCGAATCGTCTTGCACCTTGCCTTCCGTGCGGGGGCTGTTGGGGCGCGCTGCGATCCCATCTCCCTCAGCATTATCCGCGATGGGCGCTGGCGGCTGGACAGGCGCGAGCGCGGACCAGTCGTCGAGCTTGGGATTGGTTCCTCCTTCCGGGTGTTTTGGAGCGGGCAGTATCCGTTCCGCGAGCCGCCGGTCTTCGAAGTAGCGTGCCTTCTTGGCGCGGATCGGCGGAACTCCGGCGACCATGACAATCTCGTCATCGGGAGGAAGCTGCATGACCTCGCCGGGTGTCATCAGCGGTCGCGCCGTTTCGGAGCGCGACACCATCAGATGGCCGAGCCAAGGTGAGAGACGATGGCCGGCATAGTTCTTCATCGCTCGCATTTCGGTCGCGGTTCCGAGCGCATCGGAGACACGCTTGGCGGTGCGCTCATCATTAGTCGCGAAGCTCACGCGGACATGGCAATTGTCGAGGATCGAGTTGTTGGCGCCATAGGCCTTCTCGATCTGGTTCAACGACTGTGCGATAAGAAAGGACTTCAGGCCGTAACCCGCCATGAAGGCAAGCGCAGATTCGAAAAAGTCGAGCCGGCCGAGCGCCGGGAACTCATCGAGCATTAGCAAGACGCGATGACGACGGTTTGTCGCGTGCAGATCCTCGGTGAGGCGCCGGCCGATCTGGTTGAGGATCAGGCGGATCAGCGGCTTGGTGCGGCTGATGTCGGACGGCGGCACGACAAGGTAGAGCGTAGTCGGCCTCTCCTCCCCGGCGATGTCGGCGATTCGCCAGTCGCAGCGTCGCGTCACCTGCGCCACGACGGGATCGCGATAAAGCCCAAGGAACGACATTGCGGTGGAGAGCACGCCGGAGCGCTCGTTATCGGATTTGTTCAGCAGTTCCCGCGCGGCAGAGGCGACGACGGGATGCGGCCCCTTCTTGCCGAGATGCGGGGTGGTCATCATCGCGACCAGCGTCGTCTCGATCGGACGCCGGGGATCGGAGAGAAACGACGCGACGCCGCCGAGTGTCTTATCGGGTTCGGCATAGAGAACATGCAGGATCGTGCCGACCAGCAGCGAATGGCTGGTCTTCTCCCAGTGGTTGCGCCGCTCCAGAGAGCCTTCCGGGTCGACCAGCACGTCGGCGACATTCTGCACGTCCCGCACCTCCCATTCGCCCCGGCGAACCTCGAGTAGCGGGTTATAGGCAGCGCTCGCGGCGTTGGTGGGATCGAACAGCAGGATCCGGCCGAAGCGCGCCCGCAGGCCCGCAGTCAGGCCCCAGTTCTCGCCCTTGATGTCGTGGACGATGCAACTGCCCGGCCAAGTCAGAAGCGACGGCACCACGAGGCCGACGCCCTTACCGCTGCGGGTCGGGGCGAAACACAGCACATGCTCCGGTCCGTCGTGACGCAGGTATGCGTCGCCGAGCCTGCCGAGCACGACACCATCCGGCCCGAGCAGACCGGCCGCCTTGACCTCGCCGGCGTTGGCCCAGCGCGCCGAGCCATAGGTCTCGGCATGCGCGGCTTCGCGGGCGCGCCAGACCGACATCCCGATCGCGACGGCGATGGAGGCGAATCCGCCCGAGACCGCGATCAGCGCGCCTTCCAAGAAGATGCGGGGCGCGTAGGCGTCATAGAAATACCACCACCAGAAGAAGGCGGGCGGGGGATAGACTGACAGCCCGGCGAGATCGAACCACGGCGTTCCAAGCTGCGGCTGGAATCCGAGCCTCCACGCGGTCCACTGCGTCGCGCCCCAAGTGGTGACGAGGACAATGGCAAAGACGGTGAGGATCTGGCCCCAGAGAATTTTGGTGGCGGTCATGACGCTTCCGGATTTCAACCAAGCGTAAGGAAATCCGCGCGTTCGTCCGCGTACAATGGCAATCAAACAACGATCGCAGCGCGACGTAAGGCCGCGAAAAAATACTGACCTTGCCGATCGCCGCTCCGGCCATCGTCAGAGCCCAAGGCCGCGCTTTTTCCCGAAGCTCCAGTCAATACCGCCATCAGCGCGCGCGATGCCAGCGACGTGCTTGCCGAGATTGCGTTCGAGCGACGGCGACCAGGGCACCAGGCGAAAACCCAGTCCGTCGTCGATCATGGCGAAACGACCGGAGGCGAGCATGAGGCGCTGGCGATAGACGCCGGCAACGTGTTCCCCGCTCGCCGCCTTCTGGAACGGCGTCCCCGCCTCGGCGGCGAGCTTCTCGCCAAACGCATCGAGTTCACGCCGGCGGAGCGTGTCGAGCAGATTGCGCGCGTAGATGATTTGTTGTCCCTGCCGCCGCGCCAGACCCTGCTCGATCAGGTGATCGGTGCGCGCCGTCATCGCAGATTGCACCTCGGCGCCGAACCCGTCTCCACCGAGCGCTGCGGGCTCGCGGGCGATGAGTTGGCGATCGATCCAGGTGGCGCCGGACGCCTTCACCTGCGCGTCGATATCGAGATCGGATCGCACCGCCAGTGCGACTCGGCGTCGGCCTTGCGCGTCGTCGAACTGGCGCAACTCGACGATCGATCCGGTCGTACTGTCGCCGGCCGCGTCGAGATCGGGCAACTTGATGTGAAGGGTGCGGCCATCGATGCCGTCGACCACGGCATAGGCGGTGCCCTTCAACTCGTCGTCGAGGCCGCGATCAAGGAGCCGGCCGACAACGCGATCGCCGATGGCCTCGCCGGCAAGCACATAACTCGACGCAGCCCGCTCGATGCCGCGCTCGGTGAGCGCCCGGTGCATGCGCTTGATGATGTCGCCGCGCTCGCCGAGCGCACGCAACGTCGGTTCTGCCTCGTCCGCGATGACCCATTGGCCTGGGCCGGACTGATGGACGAGGCCGAGGGATTCGAGCTTGCGCAGCCGGCCGACTTTCTGCGTCAGGTAAGGGTCGGGCTGTCGATCGGGTCGAGGTGCAAGGTCGATGACGCGGTGCTGACCGACATCGCGGACAAGCTGCCGGTCGAGCCGCGTCCAGCGCTCTGCGTCGATCTGATTGTCGAGGCTGCGGCTGATATCAATGTCCGAGCGAACCCCGAGCTCCTGGGTGACGAGGTCCTGCGCCCGCGCCCGCATGCCCTGGCTGATGTAGTCCCGCGCGATGACGAGGTCTTTCCCGTCCTCGGCACGGCCGCGCAGGATGACGTGGACGTGCGGGTTGTCGGTGTTCCAGTGATCGACGCCGACCCAGTCGAGTTTGGTTCCGAGGTCCTGTTCGACCTGGCGCATGAGGTCGCGCGCGTACCCCTTCAGGTCCGACATGTCGGCAGCCTCCTCGGGCGAGACGATGAAGCGGAAATGATGCCGGTCGTCCTCGCAGCGCTCGGTAAAACCTTTCACGTCGGCATCGTTGGTCTCAGGCCCGAACATGCACGCCTTCTCGCCGTCACGCGAGACGCCTTCTCGGCGCAGATAGTTGAGATGCGCCTTGAGAGTCGCGCGACGGGCATTGTGCCGGACGATCCGCGTCTTGACGGTGGCGAGACGCGATCGGCTCGTCAGTAGCCGGTTGGCCTGCACGCTGGCGACACGGCCGCGGCCGAAGCGTGAGGCACGCGGCGCCCCGATCCTGCCGGCGCGCGAGACGTGCCCGCCGGCCTTTTGCGCGGCGGCGAGCGCCTGCGCGACAAAGGGCTTTGCCCGCTGGACCCCGCGCGAGCGGATGCGGCCTGGCCGGATGCGGAAGTCGTCCTCGCGGCTCATGGCCCAATGTCTCGCGAGGTGCGAATTTCGTTGAACGAATTGCGGAATTGTCGCGTGCGCAGGCTGCGTATTGTTAGCGCGCATCGCGGCGCGACTATCAAAACACTTACAAAAACAATGCCCCGACCGTCCCCCAACCGGGCCGCACCTCGCGGCCTTTTATCTTGCCCTCGAACGGTCGTGTTGCCGCTCCCCTCCCTGCTCGCACTTCCTGGTACGCTGGGCTTCGTAATCTCACGATGATTCACGATGCGCTTCATCTTGGGCGCTCACTGCCTGCGCGGCGGACAAACAGTTCGCGATCTTGCGTATTGCTCTCTGATGGAAGGACCGCAGGCGCACGGGTTAATGGCGGTGCGGCCCCAGCCGGAAGTGCAGTCGAGTTGCTCTCGGGCTCGCTCGTTGCGGGTTTGGACTTGGGTGGAAAGAGTGCGCTCGACCAACCGCGGGTGCGCTCCGCGAATGCCGCTGTTATGTCGACGATGAGCGTCTCAGTGTTAGGCTGCGCATCGTCGGCCGTGTCGAAAATCTCGGTGCTGGTGCCTCTCGGCATGTCGAAATTAGGAGCGTCACCTTTGGCAACAGATGTTGCGACGTCGGTCGCGAATTTGACGTCCGGTTGCTCCCAGGAGCCGCGATAAACAGCAACGGCGCAGAAGGTCGGATCGGCCCTCAGACGCGGATGCGTTTTGCAGCGGCTGGCGTGCTTGGCGATCTGGGCGGCTGCCATCGCGACGTTGCGGCATGGCAGAAGAACGGTTGCTGCGACCCTCGATGGCGCCATCGAAAGACCGGCGAGACCCACACGCAATACAGCACGCGACTCTGAGCGTGCCTCCCGGATTGCTAATTCCATGCTCGAATAAATTCTCGGGTTTGGTTCGCCCTGCACCGAGATCGCCCACGGTTCGCCACCCGACTGGTGCCAGACCAGCGCGTACATGAGCTTCGGATCGACCGCGAGCGCGCATGCGGTCACCAATGTCACGAGGTCCATGATGTTCGCTCCTGGATTGCTCCGTCCGCTGCGCGATTGCGCGGTGCCATCGTGCTCGCGGCCGTCAAGGGCAAGGCGCTAGCGCCGGCCTGCGGCCACCCTTGACCGCCGCTGCGCGTGACGGCTGCCTGACAGGCGAGCGGGACGGAGGAATGAGCCAGGCGTTTCGCGAACAGAGGAATGACGAGGTGATCGCTCATCCCGCACGAACGCATGACATTTGCTTTGCGCAGCGGCGGCACCAGTCAGCTCCGGCTCTCACGCTTGGGCGGGCGGGTCCAGAGCAGATGGAATGCGGCGCGGTCGCTGCCGGACTGGAACAGGTTGGCACGTAGCGGATGTGCGAAAGTGGGATCGTCGATTTGCAGCGAGACATACTCGCCGGCCTTCTCTCCGGTGCGGCTCCAGCCCGCGCCGACCTCGGGTCCATCCTCATCGCCGGCGTGAACACGGTAATCTGGCGTGTTCTCGGTATCGCTGTGCTCTGCCGGAACAAGTGTGAGATCGATGTCGAGCGAGAGCGTGCGCAGACGTCCGGTGAAGCCATGCTTGGTGCGGGTGAAGGTGCCAATCTGTGCCATGTCGTGGTCCTTTCTGCTGGTGGTGGTGAGACAGTCTGCGCGCCGGTCAACGGGTATCGGCACGCCATTCAAAGCGGCCGTCACCTGTCTCGTCGGTCCAGACGGGAAGTGCGCGGCCGATGACCAAGCTGCGTGGGAACGGACCGAAGTAGCGGCCGTCCACGCTGTCCGTGGCATCGTTCATGAGGAAGAGTTCGTCGTCGGCGATGCGGCGGCAGCCTTGCCAGACCGGAAGATCGCGACCGGCATTGTCGCGCTCGCGCGCACGGCCGTAAGTGACGCCATAGGCGAGAATGTCGAGGCCATGGCGGCAAACGACTTGGCCAGGGAGCGCAAGTATGCGCTTCAGCAGCGGCAAGCCCTTCGGCAGATAGCCACGCGCAGCGAGGAAGTCGGTGAGCGCCAGCGGCGGCGCCACGACGACGAGATCGGATACCTGAAGATCGCCGGCCGGCTGCACGGCATAAAGGCCAATGGGGGCGCTGGCGCTGGCATTCCAGATCAGCGGCTTCGGCACTTCGACGAACGCCGATGAACCAAGAGCAATGCTGGACAATGCCGTTGCCAGCATGGTCGCGGCGCGCATCATGAGCCGATCTCCCGCCGCTTGAGCCAAGCCTGATGGCGCGTTCGCGTATAGGTGCGGGGTGTCTCGTTCACGGACAGCCGGTTGTGGACGTGCTGCCAGTAATCCGGCGCGGCCTCGGCCGGATCGACGCCCAGCGCCTCCACCGCGTCGATCGCCTGCAACACGCGCTCGACTTTGGGCCAGCCGTCCATGCGCAGCAGGATCTCGCCGCCGGGGCGTACAAAGGGGAGCGTCTGATAGCGCTCGCCGGCGGCGACCGCGCGAACAATGTCGATGCGTGAGATGATGGTTCCGAAGTCGTTCGATGCCCAGCGGACGAACGCAAAAATACTGCCGGTGGCGAAGCCGACGACGCGGCGGTGACGGTCGATAACTTGCTGTCCAACGTGCCGGCCGAAGCGTATCCGATGCTCAATGCGCTGCTTGTGCCAGGTCAGTTCCACATAGGTCAGTGCGGCGGCTGTATCCTGCGCGCGCGACACGTCGATCATCGTGACGCCCCTCATGATGTGCCTCCATCGGTGTCAGGAAAGGTCTTGAGAAGGAGGTTGCGCAGCATGTCGGCGACGGTGACACCACGGCGGAACGCCGCGACCTTGATGCGGCCGCGCAGATCGGGTGTGACGTCGATGGTCAGCCGGGCGGCGAAGGGGCTGCGCTTGCGCCGAGAGCGAGGCTGCGTTTCGCGCAACTTGACCCAGCGCTGGGCATCGCCTGGCCGGGAGGTGAACTTGCTTCTGCGCTTACGCTGTGTGCGCACGCCGCGATTAGCTGGAGGGGTTGTCATCGGATGATCCTCCCGACTTCGGCGGCAAACCCTCTGACCTCGCGCGCGGCAGAATGCGCAGCGCCGATCTCGCGGACGAGCCGGCCGGTCTTCGCCGCATCGGCGAAGGCGACGCGCTGGCCGATGCGTTGGCGCAGCATCGGCGGATCGTGATCGGCCAGTGCATGGACGGTTTCTCGGGCGATCGCCGTGTGCGCGCAGCAGCGGTTCACGACGAAGCGGGCCAGGAGCCGCCGGCGACGATAGGTCTGCGCCTCGTCGATGAGTGTCAGCATGTCGGCAGAAGCCCAGCCGTCGAAGGCCGAAGGCTGCACGGGAAGCAGAACGATATCCGCGGCGAGCAAAGCCGAGCGCATCACGGCGGCGACGCGCGGTCCGTCGATCACGACATGATCGACGCGGCGGGCGATTGCGGCGACTTCACGGTGAAGCGTGTCGCGCGCAAGGCCAAGAACGCCGAACAAGCGCGGCAGTCCTTCACGCGCACGCTGCTCTGACCAATCAAGTGCCGAGCCCTGCGGGTCGGCGTCGATCAGCGTGACGCTCCGTCCCTGGCGCGCCCAGGCGCCTGCGAGATGCAGGGCCAGCGTCGTCTTGCCGACGCCACCCTTCTGATTGAGCAGCGCGACAATCATGGCGCCACCCCGATGATGGTGGTGTGCGTGATGCTGCCGGCGTGGTGCTGATCGGCGAATGGCGAGGCAGAAGGAGCGCAGGATAATGCGTGTCGCCCGCGCGCTTCCTTGGTTAGCGCTCGCCTTGACGGACCGCTGGTTTCAACCGATCCACGATCGGCGCGGTACGTTAGAAAGAATCCGTAGGATTCTATGTTAGCTAAGTTAGGCGCGCGATTTCGTGAAGCGCCAGAGCAACTTGATGCCGATTCCAGTTCCCGATAGCACGGGTTTCGGGTTCCCGATAGCACGGGTCTTGCGGTTCCTGATAGCACGGGCCGATTCACAGCTTGTCCACCGGCAGACCACGAGATGAACGAGCACGGCGTCCCAGCGGCGAGGCCTGGTTCGCAATCGGCTGAAAGGTCAGGCGGGGTTGGCCTGCTGCGCCGGTCTGGAAGGCGAGCTGATAGCCGGGCAACGGCTGGCGGCGCGCGATGTCGCGCAGCTCGAACGCGAAGCGTTTGAACGGCGAGAGACTGGCCGACTTGAGGTAAAGATGATGAAGGTCGAAGCTCCAGCCATACTGCTGTCGACCGCCATGCTTGCGGACGAGCCGGTACAACCAGCGCTCCAGACCCCCGGTCAAATCGAAATAGGCGCGGTCGATGGTGAGCACGAGGGCGTCCGTCATGACGCCGGCGTAGAACCAGTCCGGCAAGATCAATTCGATGCCCTTCGGCCGGCCGCTGGCGTCGATGCGTTCCTTCCACTCGTTGATCCAGGAGAAGCGGTGCCGCCGGCGTTCGCTCGGTTGCCGGATTGATGTAGCGACGGTGGTGGACTGCAGCCGATCGAGCCCCGCTTTGAGACGTTCGTAGTCGCGGATGGAATCGCTGCGGCCAATGAAGGCCAGAATTTCGTAAGGCGTCGCCGCCATCAGGCGCGACGTGCGCAGACCACGGTCGCGGGCATCGACGATCTGCGAGGCCGCCCAGATCAGCACGTCGGCATCCCAAATGGTCGCCATGCCGTGTTCCGCGGTCGCTTCGACACGGATCGTGACCTCGCCCATGTGGAAGTCGATGGGACGGACGCGCCGCGACTTGGCGAGCGAGAAGAACGGCCAGGACATCAGATCCTGCGCGTCGCGCAACGCTAGGTCCCCGGGTCTCGCCCGGAACAGTTCGAGTTGCTGATCTTCGATGGCGCGACGCATGAGATCAACTCAACGCTGGCGCGCCACAGGGGCGCGCGGCGGGATCGCGCCACGCGACGATTGCTGCTGGCCGGGATCGGAGGTGGAACTGCGGGCACGGTCAGCAGCCCATGCTTCGAGGTCTTCGATTGCATAGACGACGCGGCCGCCGAGCTTGCGGAACACCGGACCCATACCCGTGCAGCGATGCTTCTCGAGCGTGCGGCCAGAAAGTCCAAGAAAGGCGGCGGCGTCGTGCGTGCGCACGAAACGTGGCGCAAGGCCTGATGGCGATGAGGGCAAGAGGAGCCTCCGTGCGGTTTAGGGCCGCTGCCGGGCAAGGCAGCGGAACGGAGGCAAGCGTGACGGAGAATCTACGTCGTGAGGGAGACCCGCCGCAGGAGGCCTTCTGGGGCGTCCCTCTCATCGCCGGAAACGCCGGGCGCGCGCGGGATCACCGCGCAAGAGTGCTAAGTACCCACCGTTCATGAGCGCGACACTGCTGGCAACGACCCGGTTGACCTTCTTGCGCAGGGCTGCATTTTTCCATTCGATCGCCGGGATGTGGCGCGCGTCGGCGTCGAGTAACACGGCGGCGATCTCGCGGCGGCTCGCGCCTTCCTGTTCGCCATCGAGCGCACGAACCAAAAGCGTTAAGCGCGAACGCTGAAGGGGCGATAGTTGCAGGCTCGACAGCGGAGGTCCGGCGCGTTTGCCGGTGAGACGCCGATGCAGGCGCTGAAGGCTGTACAATCGCGCGCCGAAATCGTCATCGAACGGAATGAGGAATGCGCTGCCCCCAGCGTAAGCGCTTTGAATGAGCCAGAGTCGATGACGGCCATCGGGATCATCGAGCAGGATGTGGCTTCCATTCTCCGTGTCGGCGCGAACTGCGACCAGCGTTAGCTGGTCGGGATCGAGGGGACGTGCGGCAGCGAAGTCGTCAGGTGCTGGAACAACGATGACAGCGGCAGGCGAGCATTCCGGCCGCCACAAGGCAGGCGACACCCAGGCAGGCGTGTCGGGTGCATGCGCGAAAGCTCAACCCCCAGCGGCGCGCGAGGCGCGCCATGCCGGCATCGTGCGACAACGATCCGGCGGCAATGCGATTCTGTGTATTGCGATAATCTTTGGCATAGGCGGGATTGCGCCGGAGAAACTCGACGGCAAACTGTTCTTGATCGAGTCGCATGAGTATGTGGGCGGTGCTCGCTGACCGCCAGTCGGGCGTCGCTGGCATATCTCGCCTCCCTAACCGATCCTGTCTCGGATCGCTGGCGAGCGAGTATTCGGACGATTGCACGTTGCGATAGATGTTGAATCGGAATGACGCGATAACGCTCTTCAGTGTTTTCGCGGATGCAGCATGACAGGTTCCACACACATGCGGCTCTTGGCTACTGCATGCGTGGCTCAAGCAGATGCCGATAGCCTTTTTCCGTCATCCAGTGCGCGCGAGAGAGATGGCTGTCGTGGACGCACTTGGCGCGCTCGGGTTCCTGCCTGGCGTCGAGCCCGAAGATGATGGAGACAGCTTCACGCCAGTCGGCGCCTTCAGCTTCGGCGTCGAGCAGCCGAATATAGGTCGCCAAATGCCTTTGATCATAGGGACCGACGCGGTCCAGCTGAGGCGGGCAGTCTTCGAAGGGCGGTATCGTCACGAACTCTCTCGTATTCTTAGCAACCATTAGCGTAGCAATACCCCACTCACCCCAATACCAGCACATTTGGCCGACGCCGAATGGCATCACGCAGGCGACAATGCTCTATCGCGCCAGCGATCTGAGCCATGCTTCCACTGCGCATCGGCCATTTCGTGACGCGGGCACTGCCGCAAGCGTTTCATCGAATGTCTTCGGCTCTCGGTGATATGCCCGAAACGCCGGCGGCCGGGATCATCCGTCGCGTCGGAAAAACTCGACAGGATCAGCCTCAAGAACGACAGCGAGCTTCTCCAGCATGTCGATCGTGGCCGCATGCTGCTCTCGTTCCAGCATGCCGACGTAGTTCCGATTGATGCCCGCACGGTCGGCAAGCTCCTCCTGTGACAGGTTCTTGACCTGGCGCAGCCGGCGAAGATTGGTCGCAACTGTCTCCCGCAATCGCATGCGGAAGACGTCGCCGGATCACTAATATACTGCCACCTAATATACTAGGTATTCGGCTCTCACACCAGTTCAATGACGCCATTTGGGGCCGTGGACGGCTGGGACGCCGGTTACCCAAGTGGACGCTGTGGCCCGGATTTCTTGTCGATGGATTGCCATTGTCACAGCGTCCAAACCGAGCGGTCGAAACTGTCACCGCGCGGCTCGATCCGCCGGATCCCTTGGGGATCCGATTCGAGGAAGCAGCCCCGCCCGATGTCGGGCGGGGCGTTGGAAGCCGGCTCAGTCGGCGTTGGCCTTCCGGCCGCGGGACCAGATGAGCGTGAAGCTCTCGCCGTCCTCGTCGTTGAAGAGGTTGGCGTAGATCGGAGCGTTGAAGCTCGGATCGTCCAGCTTGACCGAGAGGTAGTCGCGGCCTTCGCCGGAACGCTTGGACCAGGCGGCGCCGATCTCGGCTCGGCCGACAAAGGCGCGGTGGGTCGGGGCGTTCTCGCTGCCGCCGCTCGCTTCGGTAACGAGGCGGACGTTCTTGGCCTGGAAGGTGAGCGTGGCGATTTCGCCGACGAAGCCGTTCTCAGTCTTGGTGAAGGTGCCGATGTTAGCCATGATAGTTCTCCTTGCTCTCTGTTTCCGAGCCGCGACCATCGCGGTCTCGATGGCGATCGACAGGCCGGAGACGATCAACGCTGCATCCGCTTGGGGACCGAAGCGCAGCGGAGGATGCCAGGCGGGCGACTTTCTTGCCTCGCGAGGAATGGCGGCGCAGCCGACAGGGGAAGAAAGTCGAACGACGGCATTGCGGCAGGGGATCGAGGCGTAGCCGGTGTTCGGCCAGATCAGGCCATCAATGAGACCGAATGGTGCGCGCTCTTCGGGACAGAGAAGTTCAAGGAGAACGGCGAATATCATCACCCAGCAACCGCAGACCCCGGCAACTGGCAAACCGCCCGCTCTTCCCCAGCCGATTTTGTCCGCAAACCGAAGAGACCAGCCAGGATCGCTGCCGCCCGCCACCTCTGTCGCACCAACACCCGGCGCCGGCTCCAAACGAGCCGAGGCCCGCACTCCTCCTTCACGTTCATCAAGCGGCATATCCAGCTTGAACGTCGTTCCGGTCGAAACTCGCAGACGTTGAGGACGCCGCATCAGTCTCATCGGGTTGCGGCAGCGAGGCTACGACAACGCCGGTCGTCCGGCCGAACCCGACACATCGGGCGGGAACGCTGCAAGCCGCATCCAGGCCGTGGCGCCAACGGCGATCGCGCCGATCACAGCGAAGACCTGCCGCCAGATATCGGACGTCATCGTGAGCCCAGCGAGACCGTAACTAGCATGATAACCAGCGAGCGCTGCGGGCACAGCAAACATCAGGGCGATCGCGACGCGCGGTATGGGCGTGCGAACGAACGAGAAGACAAGTTGTCCGACGGAAAGGGAGATTGTGCCCGCGACCAGACCAAGGACGATCATGCCGAACGGACCTGTCCCCGCTTGATAGGCGTACATGCCCGCGGTCATGCCGATGAAGAACGGCAGCGCATAGATCGCGAGCGTGAACAGCACCCAGCAGAAAACGCCAAGGCCGATGATGTTGAGAAGAATGCCGACGATCAACATGGTGATGACTCCCGTGAAAATAGGTTCAGGGGTTACGCCTTCCACCACTACCACGGCGCAGCAGGAAGTGTAGCCGAGAATGGCTGGCGACGGCAGTGGAAGATTGGTCAGGATTTGCGCGCCTAAGTGGGGCGGTGGCTACGATTTTAGGACGACGGTGCGCAATGGGCGCACGTCACAACACGAGACCGGTATATCCGCCCCTGTTCGAGCGGATCGCGAAGCTCTGCGGGATGCGAATGGCCGACAATCCATGCCGGAGGAATGTCGGTTCGTAGACAGAAGGAGAAGTCGATGGGCGCGGACCAGTCGGGCCGGTTGCACGCTTGTCTCGTCCATTCCCGAAGCATTTTCGTCGCAAGCTCAGTACGTGTCTGCATGCTGCTCATGCCAAGCGGCAAATCGATCTCCAGCAAGGTGGGCACGCCTCGATCGAGTAGAACGCGTCGTCCGGCTGCCCCCAGAACTGCAGAAATCCATTCGCTCCCATAGATCATATAGTGCGCGGCATGCTTTAGCAGCACGGCATCATCGGCGACAACATACAGGCGACCGGGATCAAGCTCGTTTTCGATCTCGGCAATTGCGGCATCAACGCGGTCTCTCATCCACGCGAGTTCCTGCGACCCATCGACGATCGCCCTCACCTGCGCCGTCATCACCGTGCGATCGTGAACGCGCAGTCCGTCCTGAAAATAGCTTCCAGCATCATCAGTACGACAACCATGGAACGTCCGCATCACAGCATGATCGAGCGCGTTCGCAAGCGCAGCTGCATGATAGTCGAAATCCGCGACAAGACATCGCCCGAGAAGGTCGGACCATACGGAATCATCCCAACAAAGATCGCGAAATCGTCCGGGCTTGAGTCTTCTCATTCCATCGGAGCGAAAGCGCGGCTTGAGCCATGCGGTCAATTGGGGAGTCCAAGTGTCTGCCAGTTTCCAAATGAAACGATGGCCACGCCAAACCTGGTCGTCATCCTGCGCGAGATAGCGCGACGGCGCGAGGAGCTGGTCGATGTGCGAATCTGTGCGTTGCATGAGGCCAACAATACCGCGCCCGACAGATTTGTTGTCGAGCGAAAGACGGCGCTCACGCGCCGCCGCTGCCGAATTTCCACACCGGGATGCCGAGCTTCCGAGCCTTATCGGCCAGATTCGCTTGGATGCCGGTGCCAGGGAATACCATGACGCCGATCGGCAGCACGTCGAGCATCTGATCGTTACGCTTGAACGGCGCCGCCTTGGCGTGTTTCGTCCAGTCGGGCTTGAAGGCGATTTGCGGCACCTTGCGGTGATCGGCCCAGCGGGCGGCGATGCGTTCGGCGCCTTTCGGCGATCCGCCGTGCAACAGCACCATGTCCGAATGCTTGGCGTGAACCTGGTCGAGCTTGTCCCAGATCAGCCGATGATCGTTGAAGTCGAGCCCGCCGGTCAACGCGATCTTCGGCCCGGCCGGCAGCATTACTTCGGTCTCTGCCCGACGCTTGGCGGCGAGATAGTCGCGGCTGTCGATCATCGCCGCGGTCAGGGTGCGATGGTTGACCATCGAGCCGCTGCGTGGATGCCAGGGCGATCCGGCGTGGCGCGCGAAGTGCTCGGCCGCCTGGTCGCGGAAGAATTCCATGCTGTTGCGACGTTCGACCAATGTCAGACCCTGGGCGGTGAGGCGCTCCAGCTCGACCGAGCGAATCTCGGAGCCGTCCTGCTCGCGTTGGCCACGTTTCTGCGCCTGCTCGTTGCTGTCCAGTTCGCGTTCGATCCGATCGGTGGCGCGGTGGAAGAGATTAACGGTCGACCACAGCAGATCTTCGAGATCGGGTTCGAGGCGCGTGTCGCTTAAGCTCACGATGACAGCGTCGAAGATGTCGGCGACGGCGCCAGCGATGGTGCGCGCTTCGGGCAATGGCCTCGGGTCGGGTTCGTCCTGAAACGGGCGATAGCCGTAGAGCTGGAGTTCGGCGATGACGTGTTCGGTGGGGGATGAGGCGTGCGGCGGCTCGTAGCCGGTGTCGTCGTGATCGATGGTCATCGGTGCTTTCCTTCGTCGGATCGGCCGCGCCTATCGCGGCCTTCGTGGCGACGAAAGGCGGCGGGCGGACCGGACCTGCACCGCCGAACGAAGTGACAGCGGCCGAAGCGCTACGGAGGATGGCGGGAGCCGGCTATTTTGTTTCGCGATGTAAAGCGCCCTTTAGGGCGCGACGGAAAATAGTCGGCGGACGCCATTGCAGGGGCCGGGCCGTTTGCCGCTTCGATCGCCCTCTCAAGAAGGCCGTGAGCGCGGCCCTCTCCGACATAACAGGAAGCAACCGATGATTCAGTCCGACGGAAACCAGAGAGAATGCGCACGCCTTTCCCGTCCCGGCCATCGCGTCAGAGCCGCATGAACCGCGCGACGTCCTCAGGCGCGATCTGCACCCGCAGGGCTGCCCGCAGCGGACCGACGCCAAGCCGGCGTAAATCGAAGTTGAAATCGTCGTGATGAGGCGACAACGCGACTGCCTCGATCCCGACCATGCGCGCCCGGTCGAACAGCTCCGCCATCGCGCCATCGCCCGCCGGATCGTTGTCATGAACGACATAGAGTCGACGCAGCGTGGCCGGGAACAGGATTGCGGCGAGATGCGCGGCCGAAAGCGCGGCGAGCATCGGCATGGCCGGCATGACGCAGCGAAGTGACAGCATGGTCTCGATTCCCTCGCCCGCGGCTGCAACGTCGCGCACCACGCCGAAACGGACGGCGTTCCCGAGAAGATGACCCATCGCGCGCCGCGGCGTTTTGATCGGCGCCTTGCCGATGCCCGTCGGGTCGAGCCAAAGAGGTGCGAGGTAAGTGCGATGCACACCCGTGATCGTGCCTTCGAGATCGGTGACGGCTGCGATCATCGCCGGCCAGGTTTCGGTCGGCGAATGGTTGTCCGGACGATAATAGCAGCGCGGATGGAAACGTAAGGCTCCGGTTCGGTGCAAAGCCGTAATGCCGCGTGTCCGCAGATACGTTTCCACGACTGTGTCCGCAATCGGTTGCGACATGGCGAACAGCCGACGCGCCGATTCCGGTGATCCGGCGGGAGCGGATGCCGGACGATGCTTGGGCTCGGGGTCTGGTTGCGATCGTGGCAGACACAGGAACCGTCGCGCTTCGTCGACGACATCGTGGAAATCGATAAGGCCGCGGCTTTCGCGGATCACGTCGAGCAGATCGCCGTGCTCGCCGGTCGCGGCGTCGGTCCATTTCCCCGCCGCGCCCTTGCCGGGTTCGCGGCCTTTCAGGCGAACGAACATGGAGCGGCCAGGCGTGTTCTTCACATCGCCGACCAGCCAGTAGCGGCCCTCACGGCGACCGTTCGAGAGATAACAGCGACACACCGCCTCGGCCTCGCGCGCGAGACGATGCGCCAGTTCACCAGCATATCGCAGCATGGTCATGCCGCCCGCTCTGCGACACGCGCGACGGGATAGCGATCCAGCACTTTGGCCAGAATGCTCACGCCGCTGGCGTCAGTCGGCACAAACATGCGCAGCTTCCACGAGATGATCTCGTGGAACAGGCCGTAGGCGCGCAGCCGATCGCGCATGGCGTCGGTGAAGCCGGTCAGTTCGATGCGGTTCGTTCCCATCACGCGTGCGCGGCGAATCTGAAGGCGCTCGGCGAGATCGAGAATGGTCCTGCCGTCCATCAGCGCCGCGAAGGCGGCATTGGGCGTGAGGCCGGATACGCCGGCCTGCGCTACGCTCGCGACCCAGGCGGGCGTAACCTTGCGGCCGATGATGCGCTCCCCAGTGTCGGTCTGGAGCCGATACAACCGCGTCGATTCATTTGGCAGCCGCTTCCAGATCGGCAGCAAGAGACCGGCGACGATGTGGATTTCGCTATCGGTAAACTGCGGCACGTCCGCCACTTCCGCCTCCCAGGCGCGGGCGAAGGTGTCGCGGCTGGCTTCCTGCCAATGGGTCTGCGGCATTGTCGCCAGCGGAATGGCGGAATGCTCCATCGGACGGATGAGCCGCACACGACGTTCGACCTCGCCATCATCGAGCATGATGCTGCGGGCCGAAACCTGCACCGCGGCGCGACCCGACTGGCTGTTGACCAGAAGCACCGCACGGAGATCGGAAAGACGGTCGAGCGCACCGTCGAGCGTGAGCGGTCGATTGCGCTCACGCTGGGTGATCGTGAGCAAGCAGGTCTCGGCTGACGTGCCGGGATGGGTGTAGATCGTCTGCCGGTCGGTGACGGTGAAGCTCTCTGCGATCAGCGTCTCCAAACCGACATCATATGTGCCGGAGGCCATCGCTCCCTCGATGCGCGTTGCCAGCAGTTGCTCGAACGCCGTGAACAGGATGTTCTGCAATCGAATAGTCAGCGCCAGCAGACGGTTGAGGAATGTCGTGATCGGCGGCAGGTCGTCTTTGATTCCGTTGGAATCCGTCAACCTGAGTCCGGTTGCGTCCTCGAAAGTCTGGAGCGAGCATCCCTCGACCTTGCCCATCACCAGCAGGAGATAGAGCTGGCGGAGCGCATCACGGGCGTAGTGGCTTTCCAGATTGTCTTCGGGCCTGAACAGTCCCTGCCCGCCGGTTTGGCGCTGACCCTTGGTGATGGCGCCGAGAGTATCCAATCGACGGGCTATCGTGCTGAGGAACCGCTTCTCGGCCTTCACGTTGGTGGCGATCGGCCGAAATAGCGGCGGCTGCGCCTGGTTGGTGCGATTGGTGCGGCCGAGCCCCTGAATGGCGGCATCGGCCTTCCATCCAGCTTCCAGGAGATAGTGTACCCGTAGCCTCCGGTTCTTCGCCGAAAGCTCGGCGTGATAGGACCGCCCGGTACCGCCAGCTTCGGAGAACACGAGGATGCGCTTAGCGTCATCCATGAACGCCTGGGTCTCGCCCAGATTGGCGGCGAGCCGATCGACGCCATTCGATCCGGTCTTGCGGACGATCCTGCGCGAGCGACCCGTCACCTCCGCCACCATGTCCGTACCGAAGCGCTGGACGATCTGGTCGAGCGCGCCATGCACCGGCGGCAGCGACGCCAGCTTTTCGATCAGCCGGTCGCGGCGTGCGACCGCCTCGCGGCTCTGCACCGGTTGGCCGTCGCGATACACCGGACGCGACGACAGATTGCCCTCGCTATCGGTGAAAGGCGCGTAGAGTTGGGTCGGGAAGCTGTGCGCCAGGTAATCCAGCACGTACTCGCGCGGGGTGATGTCAACCTGCACATCATCCCATTCCTCGGTCGGGATTTCGGCAAGGCGACGTTCCATTAACGCTTCGCCGGTCGAGACGATCTGGATGACGGCGGCATAGCCGTCTTTCAGATCGCGCTCAACGGATGCGATCAGCGAGGGCGTCTTCATCGCCGTGATGAGATGATTGAAGAAGCGCTGCTTGGCGCTCTCGAAGGCCGAGCGGGCGGCGGATTTGGCCTGAGCATTCAGCGTGCCGGTCGCGCCGGTGATGTTCGCTGCCCGCATTGCGGCGTCGAGGTTGTTATGGATGATGCTGAACGCGCCCGCGTAGGAGTCATAGATGCGGATCTGCTCGTCGGTCAGCCTGTGTTCGAGCAACTCGTATTCGACGCCCTCGTAGGACAGAGAGCGCGCCGCGTAGAGACCGAGCGCCTTGAGGTCTCGCGCCAGCACCTCCATCGCCGCGACGCCGCCGGCCTCGATTGCTTCTACGAATTCGGCACGCGTGGCGAATGGAAAGTCCTCGCCGCCCCACAGACCGAGTCGCTGCGCGTAGGCGAGATTGTGGACGGTGGTTGCGCCAGTCGCCGAGACATAGAGAACACGCGCGTTCGGCAACGCATGTTGCAGCCGAAGGCCGGCGCGGCCCTGCTGCGAAGCGGCCTGATCGCCGCGCTCGCCCTTCCCGCCCGCCGCGTTCTGCATGGCGTGGCTCTCGTCGAACACGATCACGCCGTCGAAATCGGAGCCCAGCCATTCAACGATCTGTGCAACGCGCGAGACCTTCAATTCTTGATCTTGAGATCCGTGGCGCGCGTCGGAGCGCAGCGTGGCGTAGGTTGTGAACAAGATGCCTTCGTTGAGCCGGATCGGCGTACCCTGGCGGAAGCGCGACAGTGGCGTCACCAGCAGACGCTCAAGCCCGAGCGCCGACCAGTCGCGCTGGGCATCCTCGATCAGCTTGTCGGATTTACTGACCCACAGCGCGCGGCGGCGGCGTTTCAGCCAGTTGTCGAGCAGGATGCCCGCGACTTGCCTGCCCTTGCCCGCGCCAGTGCCGTCGCCGAGAAACCATCCGCGCCGGAAGCGCACGGCGTTCTCGGCGCCGTCCGCAGCGGCTGCGACGAGATCGAAGGTCTCATCGACCGTCCAGGATCCGGCGAGGAAATCCGAATGGGCCTCGCCGGCATAGATGACGGATTCAAGCTGGGCGTCGGACAGCAGACCGCCCGTGACGACATTCGCCGGCAGATGCGGCCGATAGGTGGGAACCGGCGGTGCGACCGACGCCATCGCGGCAGATTGCACGAGCCGCGTGGGATGCGCTTGAGAACCGGGAATACGGACCGATTGCAATCCGTATTCCTCATAAAGCGTATCCGTGAGTCTGGCGCCTTCGGCCGGCTTCCATGCGGCCGTCTCATAGGCGAGTTCGATCCCTTCCGGCTCCTGGATCGGAGCAGGAACAGAGGACGGGCGCATGGCGTAGGCGCGGACCGTTCGCGGTATGGTCGGACGCACAATCGGCGGAGACGCGATGACACTTGCGATCGGCAGCCGCGGCGGAACGTGCTGCATCACCCAGCCGAGCAGCGTGGCCACGTCAGGCGCAATGCCTTGCGACGGCGGAAACACAGCGACATCGAGCGCCGGCGCTTTATCGATGACGGTCAGGCGCGTGTCGATGGTCGTGCCATGCTTGGCATAGACCGCGCCATCGATGGCGGCCGAGAACACGACGCGCCCGCGCTCCTGCAATCGAACAAACGCTTCGTGCCAGGCCGGATGGTCCGGCGCGAAGCCTGCTCCGGTGATCGCGACCAGACGCCCGCCCGCGGGGAGCCGCGCCAAGGCGGACGAGATGTGCCGCAAGGCGGCGTCGGCCATGCGGCGATCAACATTGGCGACCGCCGAGAATGGCGGATTCATCAGCACGACGCTTGGCGTGATGCCTATGTCGAGATGATCGTCGATATGCGCGGCGTCGAACTGAGTGACAGCGATGCCGGGGAAGAGAAGCGAGAGAAGTCCGGCGCGGGTCTCGGCGAGTTCATTGAGGGCTAGCGACGCGCCTGACAACTCAGCGAGAATAGCAAGTAGACCAGTGCCGGCCGAAGGCTCCAGCACAAGGTCGGTCGGCGCTATCGCCGCGGCAACATTGGCCGCGAGGCCAAGGCCGATCGGCGTCGAGAACTGTTGAAGCGCCTCGCTCTCTTCCGAGCGGCGCGTGTGGGTGGGAAGCAGGCCGGCGATCTTTGCCAGCATCGGCAGCATGGCGGCCGGCGACGCGGCACGCGCGCGCATGGCGGGACCGAACTTGAGGACGAACAGGATGGTCGCTGCCTCGCAGGCGTCGTAGGCCGTCTTCCAGTCCCATGCGCCGCCGGCATCGGAGGCACCGAAGGCGCTCTCCATGGCCGCACGCAACATCGGCGCATCGATGCGCCGACCGCGCTCAAGATGAGGAAGGAGATATTGCGCGGCCTCGGCGATGGCGTTCGCCTTCGTGGGCGAACTGGGCGCAACGGGAAGCGGCGCGGCCGCGACAGCGGCCGTGGAGATGGAAGTCGATGTCATGGGAGAACCTCGGAGAGCGGGATTGGGGTGAGCCGCCGGGCGCACTCTCTCGATACCGCCGGCTCAAACCCGTCCCGGCCCGCCTCTCCCTCTGACCCGCCCATGAACGAAGGGCCTGGCCTCTGAACGCCAGCCCCTTCGAAAACAGGTCTCCTTTCGGTGTGGTTGTTGAATGCCAAAAGCCCGGCACGATGGCCGGGCACATGTCGAACAATGATTGGCACATCACCGGCTTGCAGGCTCGCGCTCGTCGTCGAGCCGGATCAACGCGATGCCTTCGTCGATGGCATAGCCCGCGGCAAGATCAATCGCCCAGCGGCGTGCTTCCGACAGCTCGTCACCGCAGGATTCCCATTTGTAACCGACGCGGGCGCAGCCGTCCGCGATCAGGCGCGGCAGATCGGGATGATCGGCCAGGTCTTCGCGGGCCTGTTCGAGCGTATCCTCGACGGTGAGAACCAGCAGCGGATGCCATCCTGCCGGATCGCGGCAATCGAGCATGATGTGCTGGGCATCGTCCGCCGAGAGCCTGCCGGCAGCATAGCGCCATGCCCGCGACCACAGTGCGCGCCGGATGCCGTAACGATGGCGACGGTTGCTCGCCCATGACGCAAGACCGCGACGACAGTGGTGGACAATGTCAAACATGGCACACCTCGCGGACCCGGCACGCGAGTTCGTCGGGCCTGTTGAGGAGATCGAGCGAGGCAAAGTTGTTCGAGCCGCCGACATAGTCCTTCCGTCCCTTGCAGACGCGGAAGAGAATTCCGGTATCGTGGCCTGTTGCCGGTTGACACGCCTGCACATAGAGACGATCGGCGTGCAGGATGACTTCACCCGAGACGGCAATGCCGCCGTGGTTGGAGCGGAGATCATAACCACCCGGTTCAAGGCCGAGGGCCGTAGCGAGGCGCCGGAGCTGGGATCGTACACGGCTGTGAAAAAGACGCTTTCGATCGAGGTCGTAGGCGACTGCGTTTCGGAAGTCGAAGGCAGCGGCGCGGGATGTTCTGGACATGACGAGACTCCAAGAGCGGATGGAACCATCCCGGCGGCTCGCTCTCGTCGCGCACCGGGCTCGCCCGCCTCCCGGCCGCCCTCTTCCTCTCATGCCGCGGTCGACGGCGCAGATGCAGTGCCTGATGGACTGGGCATCACTTCAAGGCACGGCATGGGCCATGAACTCCTCAAGAAGGTCGCTGGTGGACTTGCCGAGAATCTCGTCCGGCGAGATCAGCACCACCGCACCGCCGAAGCCATCCGGACGCATCCGCGAACAGGTGAAAGATGACATGGCCGAAACATAAGAAAGGCTCGACGAGCGGCGCACGATGTCCTGGACAATAAATTCCCAGGAGGTGGCGCTGAGGTCGAGGTCGATTTGCGCCGGCAGCGGTTCGCCAGATTGCGGCTGCGGTAAGTGGTCCGTGACAAAGACGTTCGCCGAATTCTCGTCGGATGCTTGAGACGCGGTGAGCGCGGCTTCGAGTTCAGTCCGGTCGACCGTGATGACATCGGCCGGACCTTGCTCGGAATAGAAGTACCAGCCGTCGCCATCACGCTCGGCACTAAAGATATGAGAGAGAAGGAGACGCTCCAGCGGCGTCATGTCGGTATCGGGAATTGTCTGCTGGATCACGGTGGGGGTGTAATAGTCAGCCATAGCAGCCTCCAGAAACGCGAAAGCCCGGCGCAACGGCCGGGCTTTTCGCGGGGTTCAGTTGAAATGGTCGGTCAGGCGGACTTGATCGCGAACGGATCGACCTGTCGGTGGATCGGTTGTGCACGGCCCATCCAGGGCTCAGGCCGGATGCAGCGTGCCCAATCCGCGAAGCTCGGGATGAAGCCGAGATCCTCAATGACGTGCTGTTCGCCAATCAACCTGACCGGCACGACGCGGCCCGTCGAGATCGTGATCGTTGCGTCGAAGAAACGCTCCAGCATGAAGATGCCTTCGGCGTGATGGCGTAGCGCACGGTGGCGGAAATCCGCGGTGATCGCCTTGGACTCGTCGAACCATTGATGCAGCGGCAGATAGTCGTCGGCCTCGCCGCCCCATTTCCGCACGGAGGACAGCGCGTGGTGATAAGGATGTCCCATCGTCGCCTCCTCAATAGAAATGCTGGGTGTATTCGGACGTTTCGATCCGCTCATTGTAGTTGAGCGTGATCGTCCGTTCGGCAACATCGAAGACGAAATCGCCATAGGCGCCCTCGTTGTTTTCCCACCCGTCATGGGTTTCCCTGAGAAAGTCGTAGGCAAGCTGCTCGATGGCGTCCTTCATCGAAAACGTTACACGAGCGATATCTCGACTACCCCATTCGGCACGCGCGACCTCAAGGCTGACAATGGGCAGATCGACGGCCTTATCACCAGAGTTGGCGGTGATGTCTTCAATCTGGCCGCTATCGCCATAGCCGTCGAAATTCACGACGATCAAGGTGATGCCTGCGCGAGCGAGCGCCTCGAACAATGTCGCCTTATTCTCAGGACGAATGGAGTCGCACAGCTTCGCGAATTCCTGTTCCCGTGCGAGCCATGAGGTCGGATCCAATTCCGGGACAGGCGTGGAGGTGTTGTCGGTCATGATGTTTCTCCAGAAACGAATATGCCCGGCACGACGGCCAGGCTGATGGTTGAAATTGATGATGGAAGGTTTGCGGGACGGCTGACGCCGTCCCACAATGGAGCTTCACTCGGCCGCGACGACATGCGGCTGCTCATCTTCGGCATCAGCGGCAGCTTCGTCCTCGCCGTCAGCAAGGAATTCAGGAAGCGCTTCTACTTCGCTGCCCTGCTCTTGCGTCGCCGTACCGGCCTCGGCGGGACGCAGCGGCTCCGGCAGCCAACCGGTGCCCTCCAACAAGCGTTCGGCCTCCCGCGCCATGTCACCCTTCTTCAGGTGGTCAATGAGTTGAACTGACGGCTCGCCCTTGGCTTCGCGCACCGCTTCGAGAATGCGGGGCTTTGTGACGCGGCCGAGATAGTTGTCGATGGTTGGTTTCCAGCCTGCGCCGACCATGTCGAGCCCGACAGCGCGAGCCAGAACATCAGCATGGCCGAGCCTGCGGCGGATACCATGGGCGGAGACGCGGCCTTCGTTGTAACGGTTGGCCGGCTCATAGAGCGCATTAACCGTACTGGAAGCGCAATGCGCGAACAGCGCTGTCTGCGCGGTGCCGTCGAGCTTGGTCAGCGCGTCCCATAGGTCGCCCTCGTCCTTGGGCAAAAGGGCCTTCCATCCATCATGGCGTGCATCGATGGCTTCCGCCGATGTGCTCTCCTTCAAGCCCGGAGCCTGAGCGGGGAACGTCGGCGTCCGGATCGCAATCTCCAGGCAGCCACTCGATGCGAAGCGATAAAAGGTCGCCAGCGCGAAATGATGCAGTACCGCCTGGAAGGCAATCGCCGGTTCGTTCGCCAGCGCATTGCGTAACGCCAGCGTGCGATGGGCTGTCAGTTCGGTAATAAGCCGATCGGGTAGCGGCTTGACGACGTCGTCATCGTCGTCCTCGGCGGGCGCGCCGCCGACGGTGATGACAGCACGCTGGACGGAGCCAGCGGTGGTTTGTCCATCGCCCGTCTGTCTTTCATTTCCATCGGTTTCCGGATCAACGACCTCTGGCGCTTCATCTTCCGGCCGGACGTAACCGCGATTGATCAACAGAAGCCCTTCGGCGTCGATGCTGACGAAGACGCCGGCGCGGGCGATGCCTGCCGGATCGTAGAGGAGCGATCGGGCATCGAACGCGGAGCGCGCTGCCTCGATCTCGCCGAGACGCTGATCGATCTCGTCGGGCAGCTCGTCGGCATCCTGATAGTCCGTCTCGATCTTGGCATACTCGACGTTGAGAGCCTCGAGCGTCGCCCGCTCCTCGTCCGTCAAATCGGCCGGTTCGCCGGCAAGCTCGCGCAGGCCGTCGATGTGGCCATAGGGGAAATCGACCGCAACGGCGATCCACTTCCAACCCTCGGCCGCGATGGTCTCGGCCTCGGCCTTGAGCTTCTCGGTGACGAGACGGTCGAGCAGCAGCATGTCCTGCAGCCAGCCGCCATCGTCATGTTCGAAGAGATCGCGCATCACGGCTCCGCCGGCCTGTTCGTACACGTCAAGTCCGATGAACTGCGCGCGGCGGTCGGAGGCGCGCACGGTATTCTCCGTGAGCATCCGGCGGATCTGGTAGGGCTCATCGATCTGCGAGCGGCTCACATTGTCCCAGACCTGCTCCTGCCGTTCATGGTCGGCGATGACCGAGAAGGCCATGAGTTGCTCCAGCGTTATGCCATCCTCGGCATAGACGTCGTGCAGCTTCGGCGACACGGACGCGAGACGAAGGCGCTGCTTGACGATCGCAGGCGTCACGAAATGTCGTGCGGCGATGTCCTCTTCGCTCATGCCGCCGTCGCGCAGGAGCTTGAACGTGCGAAACTGATCGAGCGGATGCAGGCCGACCCGCTCGTCATTCTCGGCAAGAGAATCGTCCTCAGCGATGCCATCATCCCGCACCACGCAGGGAACGGGCTGCGTCTTCGTCATCCGCTTCTGCTTCACCAGCAGCTCGAGCGCACGGTAGCGGCGGCCACCGGCAGGCACCTCGAACATGCCGGTCTCCGCGCCGTCAGCGTCGATAACGGCCCGGACGCTCAAACTTTGCAGG
>Ga0209930_1001190_pt1 | contig 44418 bp, 42 predicted proteins | sample ThiBiot_500_biof_2_FD_183948 | JGI IMG/M metagenome (GOLD analysis project Ga0209930, IMG submission 183948) | Wastewater bioreactor microbial communities from Cape Town, South Africa - Thiocy_cont_500_biof (SPAdes) | ecosystem: Engineered > Bioreactor > Thiocyanate-remediating >...
TGCGATCGGCGGGGCTAACAACCCGACCATGTTTGCTTATGGAGAAGACATGGGCGGATCTGCGCAGACTAGCCCCGCCTCTGGCGTCATCAACGCGCCTACCAGCGCTCAGGCGGCCCCGGACGCCGATGGCATCTTGCGGCCGACGCCCGTCGTCTTTGGCTCCGGCACCGCATGGAAAGGGCTCGACAGCCTCAAGAACCCTTCCGACGATCTGCGCGCGTCACTCCTCGCGGCGGGCCTTGGCATGATGGCCGGCACGTCCGGTAACTTCGCCAACAATGTCGGCACTGGCGGCTTGCAGGGCCTGGAAGAGTGGCGCAAACGCAAGGATCAGGCGCGCGAAAGCTCGATTCAGCAGGGTCAGCTCGGCCTCGAGGGCAAGCGCGTCGATATCGCGGCTCAGCAGCTTCTCAACGACACGAAGCGGTTGCAGGCCGAGATTGCTCAGCAGACGGCACAGACGGCGCAGACCAAGGTCGCCACGCAGGCGGCTCAGTTCCCGACCGAAATGACCCCGGTTGGCGTGATGACCCGCGACGTGATGAAGCCGGGCGAGGTCAAGCTCACGCCGTTCAACAGGCTCGACACGGGCGCGGTCACCGGCGGCACGGCAGAAAACGCCGCAGCGCTGGCCGGCCGTCCGGAAAGTGCGCCGTCCACGCCGGAGCAGATCAAGGAAGCGGCGCAGTCCGACACCTTTGTCAAGGATCCGCCGCCCAATATTCCGATCAACGGAATGCTCATCAGCGATATGGGCCGCCAGATTGCTTCGGATCAGACCAAGAGCGAAATGGATCGCTCTCGCCTGAACTATGAGGCGTCGCAAGGCACCATGATGCAGCTTTCGCAGATGCGCGAGTTGGTCAAGGATTTGCCGACCACGGGCATCCTCAACCAGGGTGCTGGCCTCTCGGCGCGTGCCGGCATCGTCAAACACCTGAATGCTGCCCTGGCAACCGTGGGCGCCAGTCCTATCGACCCAGAGACGATTGGCTCCATCGAAGACCTTAACAAGCTTTCGACCCGCCTCGGCTTTGAGCTGTCGCGGTCGATGGGCAACGAAGCCGCACAGATCGTCGGTACGGCACTGTCCGCCGTTCCGAGCGGCGACAACACGCCGGACGGCTTTGCCAAGATCACCAAGGGAATTGAGGCTGCGGCGCAGCGCCAGGCTGACTATTACGAGTTCCTCGGCAAATGGGTGCAGCAGACCAACGGCGACATTACCGGCGCCGCGGCCTACTTCAACAGCGTCAATCCGCCCGAGAAGTACCTGCGAGCCTTCGGCGTCATCGGCGACAAGACCAGCAATCTCGGCCCGATCCGCAAGACGATCAATGGCAAGACCTATGTCATGCCCGATCCGACCAAGCCGAATGAGATTTTCGAGGAAACGCCATGACCTCGGTCGGACAGCGCGTCACAGACCCGAATATCCTGAAACAGTTTCAGGCGTCGCCCGGAAAGCCGGTGACGGACCCGGCTGTGCTGCGGGCATTCGGGCTTCCAGTTCCTGATGGCGCCACGACGGACACGACCATTTCTCCGAACAATGTCATGCGTTCGGTCGCGACCGGAGTGCCCGTTGTGGGCGGTTTGCTCAACAAAATGGAAGCGGCGACCAACGCAACGCTTGCTCCTGCCGTTGAATGGATGCTGCCGCGCAGCCCGAACGACATTGCTCAAAAGGGCGAAAGCTGGGGCGAGCGATATGACAAGTCGCTCGCAATCCAGAACGCCATGGATACGAATTACGCAGCCGAGCATCCGGTCGCTTCAACCGCAGGAAATGTCGGTGGTGCGATCCTGGGCACGGCGCCACTGGTCGCCGCCGCACCGGCTGCTTTTGGCGTGTCCAAGGCGCCGCTTGCCGAGCGCGCCATCATGGGGTCGATTAGTGGCGGCGCGCTCGGCGGCGCTGATGCTGCGGTTCGCAGCGAAGGCGACCCGACCGCGGCTTTGGTCGGGGCTGGCGTTGGCGCCGGTGTTGGCGCTGTGGCGCCTTATGCCGGCCGCCTGATCGGGAAGGGCGCGAGCAAGGTTGCCGATCTTTTTGCCAATCGCGGTTCGCAGTTCGGTTCCCGCACCATTCAGCAACTGACCAACGATCTCGCGGCCGAAGGGCTGACCATGCCTGAAATCCAAGCGCGGCTCGACAAGCTCGGCCCCGAGGGCATGCTTGCCGACACGGCGGAATCGCTGCGGCTGCGAGCGGAGCAACTTGCTCAGAGCGACAACCCGGCTCGTCCGGCTGTTATCGGGGCGCTCAAGGACAGGGCGGCCAATGCCGGAGACCGGATAGCCTCCGCATTTGATGCCAGCCTTGGCGAGCGCCCAAACGTCTATGAGACGCTGAAAAAGATGACCGCGGCGCGCAAGGCCAGCGCCGATGTCCTCTATGGACAGGCGCGCGCCGAGGCTGGTCCTATTGACGTATCTCGGGTCATTCAGGCGATTGACGACGAAGTGGCGCCGGGCGTCAACCAGATCGTGTCCGGCAAGGAAGGTCCTGGCCTTCTCGACGAAACCGACCGCGCCCTCTTGTGGGTGCGCAGCCGCATGACCAACGGGCAGTCGGTTGTTACCGATTTCGACCGACTTCACCAACTCCAGCGCAAAATCGCCGAAAAGGCCACAGCCGCGGCCAAGCGTGGCGACAATTACCAGGCGGGCATGCTGCGTGACACGCGCAACAAGCTGCTGGAAGCGATCGAGGACGCGGCCCCTACCTATCAGCAGGCGCGGCAAACGTTCAGCTCGGATTCGGCGGTCAAGGACGCTTTCGAGGAAGGTCAGAAGATCTTCTCCTCAAAGGTCCACCCCGACATGCTGCAAGCCGACATCGGCGCCATGAGCAAAGCCGAGCGGGAGGCCTACCAGCTCGGCACTCGAGCCGCGGTAGACGAGGCCATGGGCCGCGTGCGGAACGGCGCGCTCAAGGGCCGTACTCTTCTCGACGCCGATTGGAACGCCGAAAAGCTCAAATATGTGCTCGGCCGTGACAAGGCGCAGACGCTCATCGACGCCTTGACGGGCGAGCAGTCGATGGCAGAAACCGGCAATCAGGCGCTCGCCAATTCAGCCACCGCGCGGCGCGCTCTGGGCAATCCTTTTGCACCGCAGACCGCGCTCAGCACCGACACGCCTGGCGCCATTCGCAGCCTTCTCAACATGAAAGCGGGCGACGCCGCCGCCAAGATCCCCAGCCTGATCGGGTCGGCGATCGAAAAGCGCGGCGTCAATTCCTTGGCAAAGGAGCTTGGGCCGGCTCTGGTGGCTCGAGGTGCCGAGCGGGACGCGATTGTCGACGACCTCCTGCGCCAGATTGAGCGCAATCAGGTCACTGGCGCCATTGACCGCGGGACCGAGCGCGCGGTTCAGGCGGCTCTTCTTTTGGCCGGGCGCCCGGCCTCTGAGCAGACGCTTGTTGGTCGCGGTAATGGAACCCGAACCATCCCCGCATCCCCATAAGGGCGCCGACGCAAAAGCATAGCCACCCGATCACGAGACCATAGAGGAGCCAAAACGGAGCATTCGCGAGGGCGATCTGAATCGTCCATCCGATTGCCCCCATTGCAGCGATGAAGATCATTGCTGCCGTCAAACGTATTATGGTCAAAGCCACTGTCTGTCCAACGCGAGTGAAAAGCCTCTTCACGATGGCAAGATCGTGGTGCCATCTTAGTCGACCCGGTACTGGACCTGTGATGGGCTTACTGACAAAACGGTCAATGTCCTCCCGTTTATTGTTGTCGATTTGCCCGCCGCAACCGGGAACCGGATGGGCGCCTGCGCTGTAGCGATAGACGAGCTTCCGGACGCGGGAAGCACGGTATAGCCGGTTTGCGATGCCGATCCGTAGACGGGGATGCCACCAACCATGCCGTTCATTGATGCTGTGGACCAGTTCGGAACGACCCTTGGGGACTCGGTCATCGTCGTGGCATTCGAGATGACCGTCACGTCATTGCGCTCAAAAAAGGCCGTTTGCCCCTGCGCACCTATGAACCGTACCGATATCTGACCGGCATTGACCGTCCTGCCGTAAAGGTCCGCCTTACCGATCACATTGGGCAAAGACCGGCTTAGGTTGAAGGCGAGAACCGTGTCGCCGACGCCGGCGGTCTTCGCTACCCCGGCCTCGCCCATCATCTGCGAGGTCTCTTGGATCTGTCCGCATCCGGACAGAGCGATGATCGCCACTACGCTCAGCTTCTTGAACAAGGGCGCCCCCAAAGCTTTTGAGCTAGCCAACGGCTAGTCCGGTTAATCCGATCGTCTCAGCGCGGGCGGTTCGAGAACGCGCTCCAGCGCAAATCACACGCCAACCGCTATCACAACGGGCCGCCCGTCGGGAGTGGCCAGTTTCTCATTGCAAGGATATGGGCGCATGTCCATTCGGATCATCCAACTTCCAGCCGTCATCGGGACGCCAAATCCTGCCCTTGTCGTCGCCGTCGATGGCGACTCGACGCAGAAAGCAACGCTCGACCAGGTTGGAGCGGCCATCGCAGACGCGTCACCGTTTTTCTATGGCCGAATCGGCCTTTCCCCATGGATTGTCACGACAAACAGCGTCGTCGCCGTTACAGGCCAGCGCTTTCAGTGCAACACTGCTGGTGGTGCTATGACCGTTGCTCTACCTGGCGATCCGGCCGAGGGCAATGAAGTCTGGACCTATAACTATGGCAGCAACTTCCTGACCATTAGCCGCAATGGCAGCACCATTATTGGCCTGCCTGAAAATGTCATCGTCGAAGTCGACGACGCAGAACTTCACTTCGTTTTCCGCAACGGAACCTGGACCTACTAAGGACCCGCCATGACCGTCATTAGCTCGCTTACCCAGAACGTTTATGCCATCAATGGCGAAGTTCTGACCTTCCCTGTCACGATTGCTTCGGGCGAAAGCCTGTCCGATGCAGCCGATTTTGGTTCTGGCAAACTCGTCGGTATCATCATCCCCGGCAGTTGGACGACTGCCTCGCTAACCTTTAGCGCATCCGCGGACGGAACGACGTTCAAGGATCTGTATGACGATGCGGTGGAGCGGGCCATTCCATCCGGCAGTGTCCTCGCCGATCATTTCATCGCGCTGGACTATCGCAACTGGCTGATGGTCAAGGCTCTCAAGGTTCGCTCCGGCGCCGCTGGCGTTCCCGTGACACAGGGCGCCGATCGCGTTATCACGCTTGTGGCGATCAACTAAGATGCCGCTTCTCCCGCTTGCCGCAGCCACGTTTTCGTCGGCGCCGATTTGGCTGCCTTCGGGGGCGCTCGAATACATCAACGTCCCGCAAGAGCGCTATTTTACCAATGGCGCCGTTCAGCCGACGTTGTCCGACGCTTTGACCGGCGCGAGCTACACCTTTACGCGCGCCACCCAGGCGAGCTACTACAACAGCAACGGCATCCTTGCCTATGCCGCTTCCGGCGCCATTCGGCAAGACTATGATCCAACCACAGGCGCCGCTCTCGGCATGCTGATCGAGCGGGCCATGACCCCGCTTATCAGCAACACAGAAGCCTTCGACAATGCCTATTGGACGAAGACGCTCTGCACCGTCTCGGCCAATCAGGACGTGGCGCCCGATGGCACCACAACCGGTGACCGGATGATCCCGAATGCTGTGACATCGTCCAACATTCAGATCGTGAATGCAACTGTCGTCACGTTGACAAGCGGAACACGCTATGCGTGGTCTGGATTCGCAAAGCCGGATGCAAACACCAACGTCCCTTATGTGACGTTCGGGTTTAGCTATTCAGCGCTCTGGCACGCCGGTTGGTATTCGCTCATCACCCGCTCTGCTGGTGTTGTGCAGCAGGGTGGCGTTGCTCCTCAAACCGCCGTTCGGAACGGCGGCAATGGTTGGCTCCGGTGCCTGTTCTCGCACCAGACATCTGGTACGGCCCAGCGTGTCGGCGTCGCGCCGTCGACCAGCAATGGCGTGCTGGGCTATACCGGCGACGGAAGCAAATATGCTTCGATCTGGGGCGTACAACTCGAGCAGGGCGATTTCGCCACCTCGTACAATGCCGGCGTTGCGCGCAACGCTGATATCCTGATCAGGACCATTACGACGCCCGTCAGGTTTACGCGGCAGGTCGGGTTCACGGCGCCAATCGGTTATAGCACCAATGTCATTTGGCAAATGGATGACGGGACCGCTGCAAACCGGGTGCGCCTTGTACGCGATACGGCCGGCGCCGTGCGGTTCATTATCACTGCGTCAAGCGTTGAGACTGTCAATTATAATCTCGGCACGGTCGACAACCTGAGCTTCAACCGTGTCGCCATAGGATTCGACGGAACGACGTTTAGCGTCGTGATGAATGCAAACCCGACGATCCAGACCGCGACGACGAGCATTCCGGCGGTGACAGTCGAGCGCATTGGATCAAGCGCCACGCCGGGCGAAGAGTTTTGCGGATGGATCCCGGAATGGGCATCTTACGGGCAAGTCGCCCCCCAGGGACTTCGTGAACTTTCGCGCGTGTTCCCGTCGTGGGTCATAACCGACAATAACAATCAACCAGCCGATGGTCAGGTCGACTTCGTCAATGGACGCTATTGGTATCTGGGTAGGACCTATCCGACCCTTGATACATTCAAAAGTGCGCTTGGCGCAACATCCGCTGCCGCCGCCGATTTTAATTGGCCTGGATCTGACGCATCTGTGACAAGCGTTGTTGAAGTCCTTTGCGGTTCAGCGAAAAACGCCGGCGCTGCCTATTCGTACTTTGTGATTGATGATGGAGTGGGGGGGAAGTACCAGAAAACGTACCTTAGCACGTTAAACGCTATTGGCGATGTCGTGTTCTGGGGAACTCCGCAATGGGGAAAAGAAGACCCAAAAATCTTTTCCATCTATAATACAACCCGGTGGGCTCAGACCTGGGATAGCAGCAACTTCTCGCTCTCTCTTGAGGGCAAGACGCCCTATACCCAAGCCTCGGGAAGCGTGATCAACACGCCGTCGACCTATCGCATCGGAAATAATGCTGATGGAACGCAACCCGTTCAGAACGGTGAAATCTGGAAGGTAGCGTGGTTCTTTACGCCGAAAAGTAGCTCGCAAGTTCAGTTGCTTGCCAATGCCAATTTCCCGCTCGTCGCTGTCGGCGACAGTTACGGCGCGGGCGTCGGCGGCGTCGGCTTCCAGCAGTCAATCTCGCGATATCGCAAGCGAATGATGCTCAACGTCGCGGTCGGCGGCTCGACGATTGCTGATCAGGCGGCCGTGGCAACCGCGACAATGCCAAGCTGGCCGAACGCCATTCTCATTCAATGGGATGGAGACGACAACGGCTATGATCCGGACATCAATGTTGATCTTGCCTACTACGCCCAAATCGTGCAGTCGGTGACGGACCTCGGCAGCAACAAGTATGTCATCGCGACCCCGCTGCCGAGGACAGGCCAGTCAGCGGCTCAGCAACAGCGCTGCCGCGATCTTCTGACGGCTTTGTCCGCGCTCTATCCAGGCCACATCGTTGACCCGTTCCCGATCACGGCGTCGCTAAATGATGGCTCCCCGGCTGACTTGGCGGCCATCGCTCAGGGGTGCTGCCCGCCTAGCCAGCTACAGGACGGCGTACATCTCGTCCAAGGGGCCATGGATGCTTGCGCTCTGACGGGAGCCACATGGCAGGGCGTCTTTTACCCCGGCATGATGACCATCGTCGACGCCAACGGCTGGCTGATTCCCGAATAGGGAACGTCCGTCTTTCGGCCGTCAATCGCACCACCCATCATCGGAGACACGACATGGATCGCACGGTCTTTTTCGACCGCGTGCGCGCGAAGCTTGCCGGCGGGAAACTGACCACCGGACAGGTGCAGGGCTTTTTTGCGCTGATGGACTCGTGGACGGGATCTGGGTTTCGCCAGCTCGCCTATGTGCTCGCAACCGCATGGCACGAGACGGCGGCCACGATGCATCCCGTGACCGAATATGGCGGGAAAAAGTACTTCACCAAGTACGATACCGGCAAGCTCGCCGCCAATCTCGGCAACACGCCCCAGGCAGACGGTGACGGCTATCTCTACCGCGGCCGCGGCTACGTCCAAATCACCGGAGCGCGGAATTACCGGCTGGCAACGTCTCGCCTCGGCGTCGACCTTGTGGGAAGCCCCGACAAGGCGCTTGATCCGGCCATCGCCGCGAAAATCATTATCCGCGGCATGATCGAGGGCTGGTTCACCGGCAAGAAACTGTCCGACTATATCGGCGCCAAGGTCGACTACAAGGGCGCTCGCCGCATCGTCAATGGCACGGACAAGGCCGCGCTGATTGCCGGCTATGCCGACACGATCGAGGCCGCGCTACGGGCGGCAGGAGCGGACAAGCCGGCGCCCGCCAAGCCCGAGATCATCGTCATGCAGCCGGCCAGTCCCCAGCCGGCGCGCAATCCGATCGCCGCGTTCTTCGCAGCCCTGTTTGGCTGGCTGAACGTGGATAAGTAGCGTCAACCTGTAAGCGATCCTTACACGTTCCTCCCCCATCCCCAAGGAGACTACCATGAACCGCTTCACCGGCGCGCTGCTCGCGCTCGCCTTGATCGTCGTGCCCATCGCAGCACAGGCCGCCACCGTCGAAGTCCCCATCGGGGAGTGGGCCGCCGCTGCCATCAACTTCGCCCTGCCGCTGGTCGGCGCCGGCATCATCTGGCTGCTCGCCCTGGCGCAGAAGGTCGGCGTGCCGTACGCGAACCGCCTCCGCACCGAACAGGCCGAACAGCTTCTCGCCATGGCCGTGACCTATGGCCTGAACGCCACGGCCGGCGCCGTAAAGGGCAAGGCGGTCTCTGTCGAGGTCGGCAATGCCGTCGTCTCGACCGCGCTCAGCTATGCCATCGCCAATGGCCCGTCCAAGCTCATCGGCTGGCTCGGCGGCGAGGATGGCATCCGCGACAAGATCCTCGCCCGGCTGACTGTGCCGGAGGATGCTGCCATTCAGAATGGCGAGATTGTTCCGGCGCCGAAGGCATGAGCGCAGAGCTGTGCCTGATTTCACGCCCCCTCCGCCCGAGTATTCGATACTCGGCATAAAGCTCGTCCATCTCGTCGCGGGCGCCATCGGGGGCGCGATCCGCGGCCTCTCGAGGCCCGGTGAAAGCATCTGGCGCCGCATCCTCTCAACAGCAATCGGGGCTATCGTGGCAGGCTACGGCACGCCAGTGGCCGCCCCGATCGTCGCCGCACAGTTCGCATCGACCGGCATCACCGCTGAGACCGCTGCCGGCCTTTGCGGCTTCCTCCTAGGCGTAACCGGCATGTCGATTGTCGAAGGCGCCATCGCCTGGGTCAAGCGTCGCTTCGACGCCGCCAGCTAGCATCATCCCAACCCGGAGACCAAGCATGATCCGTGCCATTCTGGCGGCGGTTGCCGTCCTGTGCCTTGCGTCAATCGCCCATGCCCAAGACCCCGCCGCCGCCAAGAAGCTCTGGGACCAGGTTGCCGCACCAACGGCGAAGCTGAGCAACAGTTGCACGGCCGAGATCATTTATTCGAACCGTGACCAGAAGACGGGCAAGGTCGAGACGCTGGTCCTCACGGCCAAGCACTGCGTCGACACTGCCAAGCCGGGCGACACGCAGACGGTCGACGTGACGAGCTATGACGCCCGTCTGAACGCGGTCAAGGTCACGAGCTATCTCGCCGATGTCGCCGGCCGTGCTGCATCGTCCGATGTCGCTCTTCTCCGGCTTCGCGACAAGGATACGTGGTTCGAAAACGTCATTGCTCTGGAATCGGCCGAGGCGCCGCTGCTATTCGGCGAGGACGTGATCGCGGTCGGCTATCCCCGTGCCATGGCGCTCACGCTTACCCGTGGCGCGCTCGGCCCGATCGACCGCATCAACGTCACCGGACAGGAACACGGCTATCTGCGCTCGAGCACGGACATTGCGCCGGGCTCCAGCGGCGGCGGGCTCTACCATATCGCCGCGGATGGCGACTGGAAGCTGATCGGCATCGCTACGGCCGGGGTGACCTCGGCGCCGTTCATGACCTTTTTCACCTCCATCGACGAAATCGAGGCTTACCTGAAAGTCGCGGCGCCGCAGATCTACGCCGCCAAGAAGTGAGGCGCTTCCTGTGGGTCGCCGCCTTCATCGGGTCGGCGGCCCTTTTCGGCACGGGCATGGGCGCGTTCGCGGCGTTCATGCTGTTTCCGTCGCCGTTTCCCCATCCATGACGCACAGGTGACCGATGCCAACGGCCCCGATGACGCGAGCCGATGCTGAGGATTCCGTTGCCCGCGTGCAGCGGTTTGTTGATGCAGGATACCGACTAGGGGGCGCATATCCCAGCGCCGTCGCAGCCGCCGCAAAAGAAGCGGTTGCCCAAGGCCTTGTGAAAACGGAAAGCGCATTCGAGAGCCGCTATTTCAGGTGCAGGCAGCGCTTCAACCTATTCGCCATTGAGCCGCCGGCTGCGCCCTTGGGACCTGCTGCGCCGGTTGACACGCCAGAAAGCCGCCGAGAGGCGAAGGACGCCGATTACTGGCGTCGCCGGGCCAAAGGCCTTGAGCGCGATCTAGCCGAAGCCGAGCACCTGGCTGAAACGCTAGCCGGGATTCGCGGCGCTCCTATCGAAATCCCCGACTGGATCATCAACCCGTCCGACCGCAAGCATCGCTCTGTCGTCGGGCTCCTGCTCTCCGATGTCCATGCCGGCGAAATCGTCAGCGCTGACGAACTGCTCGGCCTGAACGGCTATAGCATTGACATATGCCGCGAGCGACTGCGCCGGCTTTTCTCCGCCGCGTGCACCATTCCGCAGCGATGGATCTCGGACTGCGACAACCAGGGGTTCTTTCTCGCCCTTGGCGGCGATCTTGTGTCCGGCGATATCCATGCTGAGCTGATGGAGACGAACGAGATCGTCTCGCAAGAGCAGATGTTCTTCGTCGCCGCAGAGATTACCGCCGGCATCCGGCATCTGCTTGAGACCTATGGTCGGGTCCACGTCGCGAGCGTGCCGGGCAACCACGGCCGCACCACGGCCAAGCCGCAGGCGAAGCTTGCCGGGCGCCTCAGCATCGACACCGCCGTCGCCAAGATCGTCCAGGACCGGTTCGACGGCGACAAGCGCGTCACGTTCCAGATCGGGCCGTCGGTCGATGCGGTGGTCCCTGTCTTGGGGCACACCATCCTTCTAACCCACGGTGATCGTATGGGCACCGGCGGCGGCGCCGGTTTCGCTGGTCCAATGCTGCCCATTGTCCGCGGCACGAAAAAGATTGAGGCTCAGCAAAGCCGCGCCGGTCGCCGGCCAGACCTCATCCTCCACGGCCATTATCACACCAGCGGCAACCCTGGCCCGGTCCTGAGCAACGGCAGCGTAGTCGGCTACGGAGAATTCGCTGCCGGCCTTCGCGCCTCGCTTGAACCGCCGCAGCAATGGCTCTTTTTGATGCACGCCAAATGGGGCCTTCGCGAGCGCGTCGAGGTGCGGCTTGAGGATCCGGCGGAGCCCGAGCTGCCGCGCGTCCGCGTGCCAGCCAACATGGCGAGGGCGACATGACCCTCGACGACCTCATAGATGGTCCCGGCCTCGTTTTCGTCTCGACGCCGTATACGCACTACAAGCCCGGCCTGAGCTGTGCCGCTCACGATGCTGCGCAGGCCGCTGGCGCTCTGATCCGCATGGGCATCCGGGCCTATTCCCCGATCGCTCACGGCCATATGGTCGCGACGCATTCGCGGATGGACCCGACCGACGCTCAGCGCTGGATGGACAATGACCGGCCCATCTTCGCCATGGCCCGCGCGCTCGTGGTTGTGAAGCTTCGCGAGTGGAAGGAATCGCTCGGCATCTGCGAAGAGATCGCCGCTGCGGAGACGATGGGCAAGCCGATCATCTATGTCTTGCCCTCCGAGATCGGTCTGCCGCGCGAGCTTGACGATCGGGAGGCCACATGAGCCGGCCGCGCGTGTCGTTCGACCGCGGTCGCATCGTGCTGCACTCCGATGGACCGTGGCAGGAGATGACCGCCTATGAGGCGGCGGGGCTTGCCGGGGACATTGCTCGAGCAATCGAGGCCGCCGAGATGTGGCGGCTGCATCCGCCTGCGACCGACCCCGCAACATGGGACGTGCCGGAGGGCTAGACGCGCTCGCGTATATCTCGTGATTATGCGGGATCGCGTATGCTACCGGCTCAACGCTCCGCTCGGCAGCCCGCCCGGCGATATCCGGAGCGACGTGTTCCGCGCCCCGCACTTGCCGCACACCAGAGGCCTCCCAGCGAGCGTGGCAGGGGCTGTGGTAGCGGAGCCGACAAGCCGCGCGTCGCGGCCGTGAATTGCTGCCAGCTCCGCCAGATCCAGCACCGCGCTATGCCGACATGCCTCGCAATAGGCGGTGACGGTGTAGCCGCCGTCCGTGAGGCTGCCGAGGGTGGCGGTCATCGCAGCATGGCAAGAGCCACTGTCGCGGCTATGATGACGCCCACAACAGTCAGGGCGCCGACTGCGATCACGGTTTCCTTGACGCCGCTGACGTTCTTTTCGGTGCGGCTCAACGAAGCGTTTATCCGCGCAAAGTTCGCCGCCAGCTCTGCCTTGACGGCATCGAAACCGCGGTGAATGTCTTCGTACCCGCTCATTCCTTCTCCCCTTCCGCCAGAGCGGCGTCTATGAGCGCGGAGTGTGCGCTGATGTCTTGGGCGCGTTGCTGGGCGTCATCAACCCGCTTCTGAGCCAGTAGCGCTGATTCCTCTTCCGAGCCACCATTGAAGCGGTATTGATCGTACCAGACGGCATATCGCATGGCATCAGTCGGCTCGCGCATCGCCGCGATTGCAGCGCGGGCCGCGTCCTCGCAGATCGACATGATACCGGCCATCGTCTCGTCAGCATTGCTTTCGTCGAGCGCGATCGAGTAGCTGAGATGGACGCCGACAGGGTCGCCATCGATCCTCGTCACGGCGTCTTTGATCGCAGCGGTCACCCGCTCTACCATTCCCGTCATAGCGTCTCTCCGTCGAGTTGGGCGAGTTCGGATAGGGCAGCGGCGCGGCGGCCGAGGATGGCGACGAACTCTGGCGGCAGTTGGCAGTTGGCCGGCGCTCCTCGAAACATCGGCGCGATCTGCTCTGGCTTGTATCCGGCGAGCCCGCAGCCGATTGGCGTTACCTGAAACGTTAGGTCTGGTCGATCCGTTGCGAATCTGAGAAAGCGGTCCACGTATCGGCCGATCTCATCCAAAGGCAGCGTCTTGAGGTCGCGATCTTTGGTGGGGATCGCAAAGCTGTTGCCAGTGAGCCCGAGGCCGACGCCATAGACGGCGCCCCTGTGCTGGCGTGCCCAAAGAGCTGCGCCTTTGCCGTGGCGGCCCGCAAGATTGGACCCAAAGACAAATACCGGTTCACCCATCCTACACCTCCTTCACCGGTAGGCCGGAGGCTCGGGAGCGGCGGCGCTCCTGCTCTGCGATCCACCGCGGGTTGTCTCGGAATGCTGAGACAATCTGTTCCCCGGTGCCGGCGCAGATGCCGCAGCGCGCCTTGTACATGCCGTCGCCGACGAACCATGTGCGGTCGTGCCATTGCCAGCCGGTCCCGCCGCAAGACGCGCACGCGCCCATCACCCGTTCTCCTTCGATAGAGCGGAGCGGGCGAGGATCGAGGCCTGCTGCTCTGGCGTAAGCGTCGGCCAGAAGCCTGTCATGCTCTCTTGCCGCGCCTGTGCCACGACATCTTCGATTAACGCTTCGTCGTGTTCGGTGGGATTATCGATGTCGATGCAAGCTGCGAGTTTGACGATGGCCCGCAGCCTCGCATTCTCCCGTTCCAGCTCCGCCACTCTCTGCTCAAGAGAAGATGTGGTGGGGGTCATGCTGCGGCGTCCTTGGCGAGAGGGAACCGCTGGTACGTGATCTTCCATTTGCCGATCACGCCGTCGGCTCCGACTTTCATGATGATGTAGTCGCCGAAGCCGTTGCCCTCTGGGTAGAGGATCGGTGGCACGTAGCCGCTGATGCGGCAGATCTCGCGGCGCTCGCTATCGAGCAGCGTGTATTCCCCGTCGTCGCAGACCTTGTAGTGGATATCGGCAACGGTTCCTTCCGGCCACGCCTCAATGCGACCGGTTGAAATGTCGATCACAGGCGTCCAGTCGTCGCCTGATCGGAATGGGATCCGCGACCCGTCGCTGTCCTCGACGCCGTTGACATAGGCGTCCTCCCAATAGCGAACGCCAGCGGAAACGCCTAGATATTTCGGGGTGCTCATGCTGCATCTTCCTTGGCGAGAGCATCGATGTTGTGCGCGTGAACGGTGAAGGTATAGGCGGCGATCCACGGGTTGGCTTCCCATGAGCCGGGACCGTTAATGGTCTCCCAGATATCGCGATAACCGCGTGGCCCGTGAATATGCTCCAGGTAGTCAGCGGCGACGCCCTCGGCGACCGCGTCCTCTTCGCTGATCTCCTGCAGCCGCTGCACGCGGACATCGGTTACGACGAGCGTCAGGCGCGAATATTGCCTTGGCATGAACCGGCCAATCCGCTTATGCCACGCAATCGTTGCCGGGTCGGCCGCATGGCGACCCTTGCGGTAGCTCGCCGGCGCTTCGAACAGAAGGACATTATCGGCAGGCACGAAGGCCCATTTCTGCCGATTGCCCTTGCGCGCGATGGCTCCTTGCACTGGCGCCCAATGGCCACGCTGGAAATAGGTCTCGCGGACCCACAGCCGGTCTCGGGGTTTCACCGGAACGTCGCGCTCCCGCCACGATGCGTTGCCGGGATCAAGCACATAGCTGTCCGACCACTGACCGTCGAATAGGCTGGGAGCCTTTCCGCGCGGCTTGATGATCCGCCGCGTCTGCGTCTTCCGGCCGGCGAGCAGCGCCCTGATCATCGGCCCAGAGAATATGATCGGTCGCTCACCCATGAGCATCCTCCTTGGCGAGAGAGGGAACGGGGCGGCGGTTCCAGGCGGCGATGGCGGCGGCTTCTGAGCCGCGCACCGGGCCTCGGGCTCCGCAGACTTCATCATCAACGCCAGGGTCGCTAGCGCAGCCGATGTAAAAACCGTTGTTGTCGATGCTGGTGTAAAGTCCGGCACCTCCGCAGAACGGACAACTTGCAATCATCTCACTCATGTTCGGCCTCCATAGGGGCGGTGACGAGGGGAGAGGGCAACCTCAATCAATGAGGCCGGGCCGCCGGCCACGTCGTCGTCAAAGACTGCGACGACTAGACGGCCGGTGCGCCATGCAAGCGTGTCGAGATTGCAGCGTCCCGAAAGGACCACAGGGCCATCAGGGAATGGCGTGTGGCCGTGGACCACATATCCGGCTGCCGCTGTCAGGTCGGCATTTCGCTCGCGCCGGCTCCAGAGCAACCGCGCTTCCGTCTGCTCATCAGCAGGGCGCGTCTCATCGAAGTCGGCGTGGACAAAGACGCGCCTGCCGTCGAGATAGCAGAGCGGACGCTGGCGGCACCAATCAAGGTGGGCCTGCGGGACAACCCCGTCAGCATATGAGGCTAGGGTGGCGCCTCCTCCATTCCCGACCCACCAGCCAAAATCTAGCGGCTGATTGATCGTCTCGACCATCATGTCCTCATGGTTCCCCTTTAGGCACACCCACCGCCATCCATCAGGCGGCCCAGTCATGAGCCGATCAATGACTTGGCAGCTCTGTGGTCCGCGATCGATGTAGTCGCCGAGGAACACGATTGTCCCCGGCGGGTTCGCCTCGATTGCCTTCAACGCAGCGTCGAGCAAATCATATCGGCCGTGTAGATCGGCTACCGCGTAGGTGCGCCGGGCACGCTTGGGCTCATGCATGGTGGGGGTCTCCAGGGAGGGCATAGACCTCGAAAACGGCATGGCTCTCGCCAGCGGGCCAGTTGTCGAGGATCCAGCGGCATGCGATGGCGCGGCGAACGCGCCACAATAGGACGACAGTGCAGATGAGGGCCGCCGCTGCGTTGAGCGCGCTGCCTGAGCCGCCCAGCACGATCAGGTTGGCCAGATGAGGACGGCATTGATCGCGGACCATGCGCGCTCGCGGTCGAACTCCCGCTTGAACAGCGCGCGTTCTTCAGGCTCGAACCGGAGCACCTGACGCCAACGCTCATGCATGGTTGCAGCCTCCGATCAAAGGCATCGCTCCGCGGTTCACGCGAACCTGGAAGCGTGGCCATAACGGGAACATTGACAGCCATTTTGGCCGTGTCGATTGTATGAAACCGCAGAGTTCAGCCATTTTGGCCGAAACACACTGCCCTCCGAAGGCAGAGGCCAGGGGTTCGAATCCCTTCGGGTGCGCCAGATTTCCCCAATCGTTCTTGACTGTACCTGGCGCCGACGCGCGCGCCATGCCTAGGCGCGGACGGCCGGCGGCGGAGACGTGTGGAAACGGCGGCGTTGGTTGACTTGCCCGGTTATGAGAAGACGTCCTTCGGCAGGTTCCTCGCCAGGAAATCCGTGAAGCGCCTGACCTTCGACGCAATGTTCTTGTTGGCCGGATAGACGGCATGAACGGGAACCGAGCCGATCTCCCATGTTTCAAGCACACGAACGAGACGGCCGTCTCGGATCTCCGCGCCGACTGCGAACATCGGCAGCAGCGTGATCCCGGCTCCGGCGACGGCGACATCTCTCAGCGCGATCCCGTCATTGGCGAGATAGCGCGGGACGATGGGGATGCGCAGCGTCTGGCCGTCCTTGTTGAGTATCCACACATTGCCCCATCGCAGACCGGAGAAGTGAAGACAGGCGTGGTCCGCAAGTTCTGTGGGATCGGCAGGCGCGCCATGCCTGGCGATGTAATCCGGCGACGCGCAGATGACGAGCGGTGAGTCGCCGATGGGGCGGGTGATGAGATTGGGATCCAGGACAATCGTCCCCCGTATGGCGAGGTCATAGCCCTCGTCGATCAGATTGACCGCCCTGTGGGACAATGTGACGTCGATGGAAAGCGAGGGGTTGCGCTTCAGGAACTCAGCGATGATCGGCCCCATGTGAAGCTGCGCGAATTCGGGCGGCACCGTCACCTTAAGCCTGCCGACGACCTCTTCCTGATAGCTCAACGCCGCCCGCTCGGCTTCGCGGACCTGGGGAATTATGCCGACCAGAGACTGGAAATAGGCGGCTCCGGCTTCGGTCAGGACGACAGCGCGCGTCGAGCGCTGAAGCAGCCGGATACCGAGTTTGGCCTCGAGGGTCCGGACCTGGGCGCCGACCGTGGCGCGCGACATTCCGAGTTCTTCGGCCGCTCTTGTGAAGCTCAGATGTTTCGCGACTGTGATGAAAGCGGCTAGGCCTTCCAAGGGGTCCAGAGACCGCACGTTCGCTCTTCCATACAATGATGATCGATAATCGATCTTATCATCTCCGAGCGCCTTGAGTACTCCGGTCGCACCAGAATCTGGTTCCGGAGATGATCATGAAAGCCTTCATCGTCGCGGCGATCTCAAGGTTTCGCCACGGGGAACTCCGCCGTGTCCGTGGCGATGCCGATGACGCGGTTCGCATGCCGGGAGTCCGGGAAGGCATCCCGTCCCCAAGCGATGGGCCGAGTCGATGGTTTCACGCTCGGAAGATCGGCTCCCTCACGAGATCGAGGACCGGTCCTGCCTGATCACCTTGAGCAGGACCAGCCCTCAACCGCGTGGATCATCACGCACTTCACCTCAACGAACGAAAGGAATGCGAGAAATGACCTCGAAAGCCGAGAATCTCTGGTTCATGACTGCCCATCTGCTGATCCGCCTGAGCAAGTCGGACAATGCGGAAGGCCTGTCGATCATCGAACATCGCATGGCCAAGGATTTTGCGCCTCCTCTGCATGTGCATCATCGAGAAAGCGAAACCTTCGTCATTCTGGAAGGCCGGTTCCGGTTTCAGCGCGATGATGACGTCTTCGAGGCAGCCGAAGGTGACGCCATCCATCTGCCAAAGGACTGCGTGCATGGCTTCCGCGTGCTTTCGGACTATGGCCGCTGCCTGACGATCACAAACGGACCTTTCGAAGACATGGTCCGTGCCGCAGCTCGCCCTGCAGCGACCGACGGGCTGCCCGAGCAGGTGCCGCCGACGCCCGAACAGCAGAAGGCCCTTGCCCAGATCTGCAGCGCCCACGCGATCGATCTTCTCGGGCCGCCCATTGCATGACGCACGCCTTGCGGCTCCAGCCGCCATCCTCATGATCGCTTTGGCGGCGAAAGCTCCATGACCTGCTCGATCGCGTCGAGCGACTGCTCGCCCCAAGGCCGAGCTGGAGAGGGTCCGCCGCCTCTCCAGCTCTCGACCTTCTCGTCGCTCGATTTCCGCCGACCCCATTGACAGCGCCTCTGCCCAGTGCATTAATTCGTCAACTAGACGAACTAATGAGATTGAATTGATCACCGGGCGGTCGCTTCTCGTCAGACAATTCTCCCGTCGCGCGGTCGCCGAGGCGCTGCTGCATCTGGGGCCGATTTCGCGGGCCGAGCTCGCCAAGGAAACCGGCCTTTCAAAGCAGACCATGTCGGAGGTGATGGCGGCGCTCGAGAGCGAGGGCTGGGCGCGGCCCGCCGGGCGCACCAGCGGCGCCGTCGGCCGCTCGGCGCTCCGCTACGAGGTGGCGCGCGACGCGGCCTTCTCGCTCGGCGTCGATCTCGGCGGCACCAAGGTCATCGCGGCGCTCGCCGATCTCGCCGGCGACGTGGTGGCGGAGGAGACCGAGCCGACCGATCGGCGCGGCGGCCGCCATGTGCTCGACCAGATCCATGCGCTGGCCTCAAGGCTCGCCAAGGGCGCCGGCGTCGATGCGGCGCGCATCCGCAGCGTCGTGATCGGCTCGCCCGGCGTCGTCGACCCGCTGACCGGCGCGATCGGCCTCGTCCCCAATATCCGCGGCCTCTCCGATTGCGATGTGCCGGGTGTGCTCGGCGCGCTGTTCGGCCTTCCGATCGCCATCGAGAACGACGTCAATCTCGCAATGCTCGGCGAGGCCTGGCAGGGCGCGGCGCGCGGCGTCGAGAATGCCGGCTTCCTGGCGCTCGGCACCGGCGCCGGTCTCGGCCTCATCATCAACGGCAAGCTGGCGCGCGGCGCGACGGGCGCGGCGGGCGAGATCGCCTATCTGCCGGTCGGCCGCGAGACCGATACGGCGGCGGCGCGCGAGATCGGCACTTTCGAGCTCGAGGTCGGCGCCGCCGGCATCGTCCGCCGCTACCTTGAGGCGGGCGGCGCCGCCGAGGTCGAGACCGTGCGCGAGGTGTTCGCCCGGCTCGAGGCCGGCGACGCCACGGCGGTCGCGGTGATCGACGAGACGGCGCGGATCATCGCGCTCGCGGTGACGGCGCTCGGCGCCATCGTCGATCCGGAGATGATCGTCTTCGGCGGCAGCATCGGCATCCGCGAGGAACTGATCGGCCGCGTCCGCGCCGTCATGCCGACGGTGTTCGAGCGACCCATCCACATCACCGCCAGCCATCTCGGCGCCCGCGCCGGCCTTGTCGGCGCCGTCTCCTCGGCCGTCAGCCGGCTGCACAACGAGATCTTCGGAATCCCCAACCTGCCGGGAGACCTCGCGCTTCCCGCCAGCCCGCTGCAGAAGGCCGCCGAATGACCGCGCCCGACCCGGACCTCGTCACCCGCCTCCGCCGCGCGCTCGACCGCGACGCCGCCATCGCTTTGCTCGCGAGGGCGGTCGGGACGCCCTCGGTGACCGGCCACGAGCGGGCCTTCGCCGCCCTGCTGGCGCGCGAACTGGAGGCGATCGGCGCCGAGGCTGTCCGCCTCGACGATTTCGCGCCCGGCCGGCCGAATGTCACCGCCGTCCTGAAGGGTGAGGGCGGCGGGCCGACGCTGATGCTGCTCGGCCATACCGATACGGTGCATGTCCGCGGCTGGGCCGAGCGCTGGGCGGGCACGGAGCGCGAGGATCCGTTCGGCGCTGCCATTGTCGACGGCGCCATGTGGGGCCGCGGCACGGGCGATCTCAAGGCCGGCATCTGCACGGCCGTCGCCTCGGCGGCGCTGCTGCGCGCGGCCGGCATCCCGCAGGCGCCCGACATCGCCTTCGCCTTCATCGGCGACGAGGAGAGCGGCGAGCCGGGCAGCGGCGTCAGCGCCGGCATGAAGGCGCTCACCGCCGCCATCGAGGCCGGCGCGGCCGTGCGGCCCGATTTCGCGATCTATGTCGAGCCGACCGAACTCGACATCTATGCCGCGCAGATGGGCTTCGTCATCTGTGACATCACGGTCACCGGCCGCTCGGCCTATTTCGGCGTGCCGGAGCAGGGCATCGATGCGCTGAAGGCCTCGCATGCGATCCTCTCCGCGCTCTTCGCGCATTCGGCGGCGCTTGAGGCGCGGGCGCCGCATCCGCTCGTCGGCAGCCCGTTCCTGCTGGTGACGACGCTGGAAGGCGGCGGTTATATCGCCGTGCCGGGCGAATGCCGCATCAGCCTGATCATGAAGCTCTTGCCGGGCGATGATCTCGGCGAAGCGGTCGCGGCGATGGAGGCGGCGGTGCGCGCGGCGCCGGTCGATCCGCGCATCGAGATCGCCTTTGCCTATCCCGCCGGCCGCGACCATGAATTCGGCGGCACGCCGACCGAGACGCCGCCCGATCTTCCCGCGGTGGCCGCGCTGGTGGCGGCGGTGAAGGCCGTCCGCCCGGATCGCGGCGCCATCAAGGGCGCGCCCTACTGGTCGGAAGCGCCCTTCCTCTCGACGCGGCTCGGCGTCCCCACCGTCTATTGCGCGCCGGGCGACATCCGCAACTGCCACACCACCGAGGAGCATGTCGAGATAGAGGACTATCTCGACGGCATCGTCGCATTCGCCGCCTTCCTCGCCGGCTTCGGCCGGGTGGGCGGACGCTGAACCGAACGGCCGAAACGGCCACACCAGAGGGAGCATGCCATGACGACGAAGATGAGGATGAAGAAGACCCTGGCCACGCTGGCGCTGTCGGCGCTCCTGGCCTCGACCGGGCTCGCGAGCGCCGGCGAGACCGTCGGCCCGAACGGCGAGAAGGCGACGCCCTCCTCGGCGCTGACCCTTTCCGACGCCGAGATCGCCAAGCTCAAGGACGGCAAGTATACGGCCGCGCTGCTCTGGCACACCTCGTCGGACTTCGTCACCGCCGTGACGGCCGGCGCCACCGACACCTTCAAGAAATACGGCATCGAGGTCGTCGCCGAGACGGATGCCGGCTTCGACAGCGCCAAGCAGCTCTCCGATGTCGAGACCGTGCTCGCCAAGAAGCCGAGCGTGATCCTGGCGCTGCCGCTCGATCCGGTCGGCTCGGCCGCTGCCTTCAAGCCGGCGGTCGAGGGCGGCGTGAAGCTCGTCTTCCTCTCCAATGTCCCGGCCGGCTACACGCAGGGCAAGGACTATGTCGCGATCGTCACCGACGATCTCTTCCAGATGGGCAAGCAGGCCGGCGACGCGCTCGCCACCGCGCTCGGCGACAAGGGCAAGGTCGCCTACATCTTCCATGACGCGCAGTATTACGTGACCAACCAGCGCGACCAGGCCTTCAAGGCGACCATCGAGAACGACCACAAGGGCATGTCGATCGTCGACAGCCAGGGCATCGCCGACCCGGCCCGCGCCGAGGAGATCGCCAACGCGCTCCTGACCAAGACGCCCGATCTCGACGGCATCTACGTCACCTGGGCCGAGCCGGCGGAAGGCGTCCTTGCCGCGCTGCGCCAGGCCGGCAACACGCATACCAAGATCGTGACGCTCGACCTTTCGGAGCCGGTCGGCCTCGACATGGTCAAGGGCGGCAACGTCACCGCGCTGGTCGCCGACAAGGCCTATGAACTCGGCTCGGCCATGGCCACGGCCGCCGCCTATGGCCTCCTTGGCAAGGAGGCGCCGGCCTTCGTCGTCGCCCCGGCGATCACCGTCCAGAAGGACAATGTCGTCGATGGCTGGAAGGCCTCGCTCAACCGCGAGCCGCCGCAGTCGATCCTCGACGCGATCAAGTAAGGCGATCCACGGAGGCCGGGCGAAACCGGCCTCCGCTTCCTGCCACACGAGGATGAGATCATGACCCTGAAGCACCTGCTGGTCGCGGGAACGATGCTGGCCGGGCTCGCGCTCGCCGCTCCCGCCCTGACCGCTCCCGCCTTCGCCGACGACGTCACCAAGGGGCCGCATGGCGAGACGGCGACGCCGGGAGAGAGCATCCAGCTTTCGCCGGAACAGATCGAAAAGGTGAAGGCCGGCAAGTTCACGGCCGGCCTCGCCTGGCACACCACCTCCAACTGGTCGAACGCCGTCGACCAGGGCGCCAAGGACGAATTCGCCAAGCTCGGCATCGAGGTTGTCGCGACCACCGATGCCGGCTTCGACGCGGCGAAGCAGAAGAACGACATCGAGACGATCCTCGCCAAGAAGCCGAGCGTCATCATCTCGCTGCCGGTCGATCCCGAGACGGCGCCCGAGGTCTACAAGCCGGCGCTCGATGCCGGGGCGAAGCTCGTATTCATCGACAACACGCCGAAGGGCTTCGAATACGGCAAGGACTACGTGACCATCTCGACCGCCGACCTCGTCCAGATGGGCGCCAAGGCCGGCGAGGCGCTCGGAACCGCGCTCGGCGGCAAGGGCACGGTCGGCTACATCTACCACGACGCCGACTTCTACGTGACCAACCAGCGCGACCAGTCGTTCAAGAAGACGATCGAGACCAAGTTCCCGGACATGAAGATCGTCGCCGAGCAGGGGCTCGCCGATCCCACACGCGCCGAGGAGATCGCGCAGGCCTTCGTCACCAAGAACCCCGGCCTCGACGCCATCTATGTCACCTGGGCCGAGCCGGCCGAGTTCGTGCTGGCGGCGCTCAGGAATGCTGGCAACACGCATACGAAGATCGTGACGCTCGACCTCTCCGAGCCGCTGGCGCTCGACATGGTCAAGGGCGGCAATGTCGTCGCCATCTCCGCCGACGAGGCCTATTCGATCGGCACCACGGCCGCCAATGCCGCCGCGCTCGGGCTCATCGGCGAGAAGGTTCCGCCCTTCCTCGCCGCCGGCGCGATCGCCATCACCAAGGACAATGTCAAGGAAGGCTGGAACGCCTCGCTTCACCGCGATCCGCCGGCCTCGCTCGGGGTGAACTGATGTCTTCGAAGCCGTTGTCCCTCAAGGGGCTCGATCCGGCCCAGTATGTCGTCTATGTCGGATTCCTGCTGATCTTCGCCGCCTTCGCGGTGGTGCTCAGGGACGACGGCTTCCTGACCGCCAACAACCTCGTCAACATCGTCCAGCAGACGGCGCCGATCACGATCATGGCGATCGGCATGGTGTTCGTGCTGACCTCCGGCGAGATCGACCTTTCGATCGGCTCGGTGGTCGCCATCGCGGCGCTGGTCGCGGCGGTAGTGATGCGCACGATGCCCTGGCCGGTCGGCGTCGCCGCCGGCCTCGGAGCGGGCGCGCTGATCGGCCTCGTCAATGGCGCGCTGGTCGCCTATGTGCGCTTGCCGTCCTTCCTCGTGACGCTCGCCTCGATGGGCCTCCTCGCCGGTGTCGGCCGCTGGCTGACCAACCTGCAGTCGGTGCCGGTCACCAATGATGTCTATACGGCGATCTTCGGCGCCGGCGCACTGTTCGGCATCCCCTCGCTGATCCTCTGGACGGTGATCGGCGTCGCGGTCGGCCATTTCGTCTATCGCGAGACGCCGTTCGGCGCCCATGTGCTGGCAACCGGCGACAATCCGCGCGCCGCCCGCGCCGCCGGCATCAATGTGGATCGCCTGCGGCTCGGCGTGCTGGTCCTTTCCTCCATGACCGCCGCGCTCGCCGGCCTCCTCTATGCCGGCCGCCTGCATGGCGCGCGCTACACGCTGGGCGAGACCGACCTCCTCACGGTCATCGCTGCCGTCATCGTCGGCGGCACCCGCCTCAATGGCGGCACCGGCACCGTGGTCGGCGCGCTGATCGGCTCGCTCATGATGGGCATGCTCAACAACGGGCTCATCCTGATGGGCCTCTCGGTCGCCGAGCAGATGATGGTGCGCGGCCTGATCATCCTCGCCGCCGTCGCGCTGACGCTGCGCGAAGCCCGGCGCTGACCGCCCCTTTCGGAGAAAGATCATGTTTCTCGACACGCTCCGCCGCCGCAATCCGCGCCTGATCGAGGCCGCGATCCGCCTGCACCAGGCCGGCGCACTGCCCGCCAACACCACCGTCATCGATCTCGACGCCGTCACCGCCAATGCCGGCGTCATCGCCAGGGCCGGCGCCGCCGCCGGGCTGGAGGTGCTCGCGATGACCAAGCAGATGGGCCGCAACGGCGACTTCCTGAAGGCTGTGAAGACGGGCGGCATCGGCCGCGTCGTCGCCGTCGACATGGAATGCGCGCGCGCCGGCCATCGCGCCGGGCTCGGCCTCGGCCATGTCGGCCATCTCGTGCAGGTGCCGCGCGCCGAGGCCGATGCCGCCGCTGCCATGGCGCCGGACTACTGGACGGTGTTCAGCATGGAGAAGGCAGCGGAGGCGGGCGCCGCCATGGCGAAGGCCGGCCGCACCGCCAATCTCCTCCTGCGCATCCATGCCGAGGGCGACCGCTTTTATCGCGGCCATGAGGGCGGCTTCCCGGCGGCCGATATCGCCGCCGTCGCCGACGCGGTCGACCGCCTTCCCGGCGCGCGCTTCGCCGGCATCACCACCTTCCCGGCGCTCCTCTTCGACAATGAGACGGGCAAGGTGAAGCCGACGCACAATCTCGAGACGCTCGGCCGGGCGCGCGAGGCGCTGGCCAGGGCGGGCCGCACCAAGATCGCCATCAACGCCCCCGGCACCACCTCCTCGGTCGTGCTCGCCGCGCTCGCCGAGGCCGGCGCGACGCAATGCGAGCCCGGCCATGGCCTCACCGGCACGACGCCGCTGCATGCGCTGGAGGACCTGCCCGAACTTCCGGCCGCGGTCTATCTCTCGGAGGTCTCGCATATCCATGGCGACCGCGCCTATTGCTTTGGCGGCGGGCTCTATATCGATCCGGTCTTCCCGGACTACGAGGTGAAGGCCGTGGTCGGCCGTGAGCCCGACTTGGACCGCCTCGCCAGCGTCGAGATCCCGCCGCCGGCGGCGATCGACTATTACGGCATGATCGACCGGACCGGGCCTGTGAAGCCGGAGATCGGCGACAGCGTCGTGTTCGGCTTCCGCCAGCAGACCTTCGTCACGCGCGCCTATACCGCCGGGATTTCCGGCCTCGCCTCCGGCAGACCGAAGGTCGAAATCATCCACGACGCCTTCGGCCGCCCGGCCGACTGGCCGCTCTGAGGAGACAGCGATGACCCCGCCCGTCCTCTCCCTCGACCGCGTGCACAAGTCCTTCGGCGGCATCACGGCCATCGAGGAATTCTCGCTCGATCTCGCCGCCGGCGAGGTCGTCGCCCTTGTCGGCGACAACGGTGCCGGCAAGTCGACGCTCGTCAAGATGATCGCCGGCGCGCACAAGCCCACATCCGGCCGCATCCTGATCGACGGCGAGGAGGTCTCCTTCGCCGATGCCAGCCAGTCGCAGTCGAAGGGTATCCAGGTCGTCTACCAGGACCTCGCGCTCGCCGACAGCCAGAGCGTCTACATGAACCTCTTCCTCGGCCGCGAGCTGACGCGCGGCCCGTTCCGCCGCCTCGACCGCCCGCGCATGATCCGCGAGACGGAGAAGCTCGTGGAAGCGCTCGACGTGCGCATTCCCTCGGCCCGCTCGGTGATCCGTGATCTCTCGGGCGGCCAGCGGCAGGGCATCGCCATCGCCCGGGCGACACATTGGGCGACCAAGCTGGTGCTGATGGACGAGCCGACGGCGGCGCTCGGCGTCGCCGAGACGGCGAAGGTCGAGAAGAACATCGAGAGCCTCCGCGCGCGCAATCTCGCGATCCTCATCATCAGCCACAGTCTCGACCAGGTGTTCCGCCTGTCGGACCGCATCTGCGTGCTGAGGCGCGGCAAGCAGATCGGCATCCGCGACACGCGCTCGACCGACAAGAACGAGATCGTGTCGATGATCACCGGCCTCGCCGCGGCCGCCTGAGCGGGGCGGGCCGGTCAGCCCGCCGCCAGCAGCGCCTTGCGGAAGCGGGCGAGCGCGATGCCGAAATAGGCGGCGCCGATCAGGACCAGCGCCGCGAGGCGCGGCCAGATGATGTCGAGCCCGGCGCCGCGATAGAGGATCGCCTGCGACAGCGCCACGAAATGCGTCGAGGGCGAGACCTGCATCACCACCTGCAGCCAGGACGGCATGGATTCGAGCGGCGTCGTGCTGCCCGAGAGCAGGTTCATCACGATGAGCACCGGCATCACGATCAGCCCGAACTGCGCCATGGAGGTGGATGCCGTCGCGATCAGGATGCCGAGCGAGGTGACGGAGAAGAGATAGAGCGTCGCCGAGCCGAGGAAGAGCGGGATCGACCCCTGCACCGGCACCCCGAGCAGCCGCTCCACGACCGCCCATAGCGCAAACGCGGCTGCGAGGATGATCACGGCGCCATTCGCCCAGATCTTGGCGAGCATGATCTCGGCCGGCGTCACCGGCATCACCAGGAGATGCTCGATCGTGCCATGCTCGCGCTCGCGGATCAGCGCGGCGCCCGTCAGGATGACCGACAGCATGGTGATGTTGTTGATGACCTGCATCAGCGCCGTGAACCAGGCCGATTGCAGGTTCGGGTTGAAGCGCGCGCGGACGACGAGATTGATCGGCTGGCCGCCGCTCGTGCCGAGCGCCGCGACCGCCTCCTGCATCAGGATCGACTGCAGATAGGAGGCGCCGTTGCCGGCCTGCGACATGGCCGTGGCGTCGATATCGATCTGCAGCGATGGCTTGCGGCCGGCGATCGCGTCCTGCTCGAATTTCGGCGGGATCTCGATGACGAAGACGAAGCGGCCGGAATCCATCGCCTCGTCGATCTCGCCGGCCGAGATCTGCTGCGGCGCCCTGAAATAGGGCGGCAGGATCGCATCGACGAGCCGGCCCGACAGCGGCGAGCGGTCCTCGTCGACGATCGCCACCGAGGCATTCTCGACCTCCATCTTGGCGCCGGTCGCCACCGCATAGATCGCGAAGGTGAAGGAATAGACGATGAGCAGCATCAGGACCGGATCGGCCTTGAGGCTGTAGAGCTCCTTGACGCCGAGGCGGAAGATCCGCGCGAGGCGCGAACCTGCCCCGGTCATCGAGCGCTTGGGCTTGGAGCGCGTCGCCATCTCAGGCCCCCTGCTTGCGCAGCGCCACGACCGAGGCGCCGATGAAGACGAGGCCGAAGGCGATGAGGATCAGGATGTTCGGCCAGAGCTCGGGAAGGCCGAGTCCCTTGGCGAAGACGCCGACGCTGACCGGCTGGTACCAGGCGGCCGGGAAGGCGAGGCCGATCAGCCTCCCGCTGCCGGAGAGCGAGGAGACCGGCACGAGAAGGCCGGAGAAATTGACCGCCGGAATGATGGCGATGATCGCGGTGGCGAAGATCGCCGCGACCTGGCTCTTCACGAAGGACGAGACGAAGAGCCCGAAGCCGGTCGTCGCCAGCACATAGGCGAGGGTCGCCGCCGCGAGCGTCGCGAAGGAGCCCTTGACCGCGACATCGAAGACGAAGCGCGCCAGGAGCACCATCATCAGGAGGTTCAGGAAGGCGATGACGACATAGGGCAATTGCTTGCCGATCAGGAACTCGATCTTCGACACCGGCGTCGCCTGGAAATTGGTGATCGAGCCGGTCTCCTTCTCCTTCACGATGCCGAGCGCGGTCATGATGGCCGGGATCAGCACGAGCACGAGCACGATCACGCTCGGCACGATCGCATTGGTACTCTTGAAGGCCTGGTTGTAGCGGAAGCGCGTCTCGATCCCGATCGGATAAAGCGAGGCCTCGCTGCCCGTCCGCCGCGCGGTCGCATCTGCGAGATAGGACTGGGCGAGGCCGCTCACATAGCCGCGCATCGTCTCGGCCCGGAACGGCATCGCCCCGTCGACGAAGACGCCGACCTCCGGCGTCAGCTGCCGCTGCAGGTCGCGGCCGAAATCGGGCGGGATCTCGATGGCGAGGGCGATGTCGCCGCTCTTCAGCCGCTGGTCGATCTCCTCCGGCGCGGTGATCGGCGGCTGCTCGTCGAAATAGCGCGAGCCCCGGAAGCTCTCGAGCAATTGCCGGCTCTCGCTGCTCTGGTCCTGGTCGAAGGCGGCGAAGCGCAGATGCTCGACATCGAAGGATATGCCGAAGCCGAAGGTGAGAAGGAGGAGCAGGGGGCCGAGAAAGGCGAAGACGAGCCGCGCCGGATCGCGCGCGATCTCGAGCGATTCCCGCCAGGCATAGGCGAAGAGGCGGCGGGCCTCGAAGCGCCGCGTCGGCCGGGGCGCGAAGGCCGGCGCCGCGGCTCCGTCCTCCTCGGCCTGGTCGTTGCCCATCCCGGCCTCTTCCAGCACCGCGATGAACACGTCCTCGAGCTTGTCCATGCCGCGCTCGGCCTTGAGCTCGGCCGGCGTGTTGACGGCGAGCACCTTGCCGGCATGCATCAGCGAGATGCGGTCGCAGCGCTCCGCCTCGTTCATGAAATGGGTCGAGAGGAAGATCGTCACGCCGTCCTTGCGTGAGAGTTCCAGCAGGATGCGCCAGAAGCCGTCGCGGGCCACCGGATCGACGCCCGAAGTCGGCTCGTCGAGGATGAGCACCTCCGGGCGGTGTACCAGCGCGACCGCGAGCTGCAGGCGCTGGCGCATGCCGAGCGGCAGGCTGTCCGGCCGCTGGTCGGCGACCGTGCCGAGGTCGAAGCGATCCAGCATCTCGGCGACGCGGCCGTCGATCTCGGCCATCGGCAGCTGGAACAATTCGGCATGCAGCGTCAGATTCTGGCGGACCGTCAGCTCGCCATAGAGCGAAAAGGCCTGCGACATGAAGCCGACGCGGCGGCGCGTTTCCATGTCGTTCGCGTCGAGCTTCTGGCCGAACAGCTTCGCCTCGCCTTCGCTCGCCGGCAAAAGGCCGGTGAGCATGCGCATGGTCGTGCTCTTGCCGGAGCCGTTGGAGCCGAGAAAGCCGAAGATCTCGCCCTTGCCGATGCGGAAGCTGACATGGTCGACGGCCGTGAAGCTGCCGAAGCGGCAGGTGAGGCCCTCGGCCTCGATCGCGGGCGGGCCGTCCACGACCGTCCGCGGCAGGTTCGGCAGCGGCTGGTCCTCGGCGCGGATCTCTTCCGGCAGCAGCGCGACGAAGGCCCGCTCCAGCGTCGCCTCGTTCGTCCGCTCCTTGAGGTCGGCCGGCGAGCCGCTGGCGATGATGCGGCCGTCATGCATCGCGGCCAGCCAGTCGAAGCGCTCGGCCTCGTCCATATAGGCGGTGGCGACGATCACGCTCATGCCGGGCCGCCGCGCCCGCATGCGGCTGATCAGCTCCCAGAACTGCCGCCGCGACAGCGGGTCGATGCCGGTGGTCGGCTCGTCGAGGATGAGGAGGTCGGGATCGTGGATCAGCGCCGCGCAGATGCCGAGCTTCTGCTTCATGCCGCCCGAGAGCTTGCCGGCCGGCCGGTCGCGGAAGGGCGCGAGCCCCGTCGCCGCCAGCAATTCGTCGATGCGCGCCGCGCGCTCCGCCGGCCCCTGGCCGAAGAGGCGCGCGAAAAAGTCGAGATTCTCGGCGATCGACAGCGTCGGATAGAGATTTCGCCCGAGACCTTGCGGCATATAGGCGATGCGCGCGCCGGCCCGCCGCCGTTCGGAGGCCCGCCGCATGTCGACGCCCAGCACTTCGACGCTGCCCGTCTGGATCCGCGTCGCGCCGGCGACGATGCCGAGCAGCGTCGACTTGCCGACGCCGTCCGGCCCGATCAGCCCGGCCATGATGCCGGCCGGCGCCGCGAGATCGATATCGGCGAGCGCGACCGTCTTGCCGTAGCGATGGCCGACGCCGGCGAAGCGGATCGCGGCGCCGCTCGGATCAGATGCTGGACCGCTCATTGCGGCAGCTTGACCGCGAGCTCCGGCGGCCAGGTCAAGGCGGGATCGACCGCGAGATAGGCGACGCCGCGCACCCCGGTCTTCACATAGTCCTCGTAATGGCGGAGGAGGTCGGGCGCGATGGAGAGCTTGACGCGGAACATGAGCTTCTCGCGCTCGTCGCTTGTCTCGACGGTCTTCGGCGTGAACTGGGCGCTGCCGGCGACGAAGGAGACGGTGGCCGGCACGACATAGTCGGGCGCCGGATCGAGCACGATGCGCGCCGGACCGCCGAGCTTCAGCACGCCGGCGACCTTGGCCGGGACGAAGACGGTCATGTAGACGCTGCCGAGATCGAGCAGCGTCACGATCGGCGCGCCCGCCGCGACCACCTCGCCGGTCTGCACGAGCTTGTATTCGACCCGCCCGCGCCGCGGCGCCTTCAGGACGGAATCGTCGATCTGCGAGGAGATGCGCGCCACCTCGGCGCGGGCGACATCCGCCGCCGCCTTGGCGTCGTCGAGGCTGGCCCTGGCCGCGTTGAGCGCCGCGGTGGCGACGTTGAGCGTCGACTGCTTCAGATCGAGCGTCTGCTGCGTGCCGAAGCCCTTGTCCTTCAGCTGCGCCGCGCGGTCGAGCTCCTGCTTGGCGAGCGCGAGTTCGCTCTCCCGCTGCTGGATCGCCGCCTCTGCCGAGGCGATGGCCGTCTCGGCGCGCCGCACCTGGGCATTGCCGCCCGCGAGCTGCGCCTCGAGTTCGGTGACGTCGAGCCGCGCGATCACCTGGCCGGCATCGACGGTCTCGCCTTCCTGAACCAGCACCTCCGCGACCCGGCCGGGGAACTTGGCCGAGACGAGGATCTGGTCGGCCTCGATGCGGCCATTGGCGGCGGCGATGCCGTCCGGCAGCCGCTTGCCGCCGAGCTTCTGCCAGAGGCCCTGCAGCAGGGAGGCGAAGGGCGAGGAATCCGCCGCGACAGCCGGCCCCGCGAGCGGGGCGCCGGCCGTTGAAAGCATCGTCGCGACGAGAAGCAGCCTGATGGATCGCAAGGGGGGAGCTCCGCGGTTGCACGATCAAGCGCCAGCAACGCTAGCACGTTCATGGGAACACAGATACCGATCGGCCGCATTGACCTTGGTCATATGGCGGCCTTCGCGTCTCCAAACCGCATCCGGCCTCCGACCAACGGAGCCCTCGCATCGCACGGACGGCGACCGAGGACCTCCTTCGATCAGCACCGCCATGCACGATCGGAGCATGGTCTCTGATCCGATTTCCAGGGCCGGACTTCGGACTCCGTAGCGCATCGATCGGGATTGCGCCTCTCCTGAGGGCGACCGGTTGAAGAGGCTGACGGCGGGGGCTCATGCGTCCGTGGTGCGGCCTCGTCCGCATGGCGGATCCGCATGACGATCGCCTCGCCCGTTTGGCGGATGCGCCCATCCGGTATGCCAGCGTTCAACCAATCGAGAAGGCTGTCAAAGTCTGGGTGAGCGAGGCCCTTCCAACCACGGATCGGCCGATTTCGGAACGCACCCCATGATCCGCTTCAGGCCTGCGAGCCATGACTATTCGAGCGTGTCGCATGCGTCCTTGACGTTCACTTCCCGCCACCGCGGCTTCATCCCGGCGGCTCAAATGGTCGGTCTCCGGCCCGAGAGCCGCTTCGTGGATGCCGCGGTCGATGGGGTCTCGATCGATATGGCCTCAGTCGATACGGCCTCAGTCGATGCGGCCTCTGTCAGTGAAGGTGGCGATTTCGTCGCGACATACCGCGCGGACGCGCCATTGTTCGAACCCGGCTCCCCTCCGGCGGCGGCCGGAACGCCGGCGGCCGAGGAGGGCGTAATCGACCGGGCGGCGGTGAACGCTGACGGCGGCGCGGCGCAGCTGGCTGTCGCAGCGGATCGTTCGATCGCCTTGTTCGAGCCGATGAGCGGGTTGTCTGCGGCTCGGAGAGCGGCTGCCGGTCCTGGTCCGGTTCGGGACGATTCCGAGCAGGCGCTCCGATCCTGGCGGAGGCTCCTCTCTGCCGATGGGCATGGATTCTTCGCGCGGGATTCGTCCGCTGGCGGCGGCGCGCCGTCGGCGCCGGCGTGGCTGTCCGAGCTGACGGCTTCGCCGGGGGGCCTCTTTCCGGAGACGTCATCGGCGGGCGGCGCCGCCCCGCCTCGATCGGGCCAGTCGACCCCGTCTGGTTCGGTCGACACGGCGATTCAGGTCGTCTCGGCGGCGCCTGCGGCCGCCTTCGCATTCGATGTGCAGGCGGAGTCCGCAGCGGCCGGCGCCGGGCCGGCGATGACCGAGGACGCATCGTCGCAATCCATGGCCCTCGCCGCTTCGTTGCCGGAGGTCGCGGCTGCTGCGGCTTCTCCGGTCTCGCGCGCCGCCGCGACCGTCATGCCGATGGCCGCCACGACCCTCGCCGCCGAGCCGGCCGCCGCTCTCCTGTCGGCGGAGGATGCCGCCGTGACGACACTGGCCGCCGACACGACGCCAGACGGGCCGCCGCCCGTGGTGCATGTCGATTCGATATCGAGCGAGATCCCGTCGGGACCGGTGGTGCCGATGCCACCGGGCGTCGACACCGAGGTCATCCAGTCCGATCCGGTGGTCACAGTGCAGACCGGCGCGCCGAACAAGATCACCATCGAGAACGCGAAGCAGGGCAATCCGCGCAGCGAATGGGCCGTCGATGGCGACGGCGACGGCAATATACAGGGTTTCGCAACGCAGATCAGCACCAATATCGGCGGCACGGTCGACTTCAAGATCGCGACGGACTCGACGCATTACCGGCTCGATATCTATCGCATGGGGTATTATGGCGGCGATGGCGCCCGCAAGGTCGCGACGATCGACAAGTCGCTGACGAGCGCCCAGGTTCAGCCGCATCCCATCGTCGACATGAGCCGGGGGCTCATCGATGCCGGCAACTGGTCGGTCTCGGCGAGCTGGGAGATTCCGAGCGATGCGGTCTCCGGGGTCTATTTCGCGAAGCTCGTGCGCGAGGACGGAACCGAAGGATCCAGCATCGTTCCCTTCATCGTGCGCGATGACGCCTCGACCAGCGACATCGTCTTCCAGACCTCCGATACCACCTGGCAGGCCTACAATGCCTGGGGTGGCGCGAGCCTCTACTTCGGCGAAGTCCCGGTCGATCCGGCCAACCTGATCGGATACATGCCGCCGAACTGCAGCTGCGGCGTCACGGCCATCGGCCGGGCAACGGCGGTCAGCTACAACAGGCCGATCGTCACCAACACCAGTCCTATCGGCGGAACGCACGACTACATCTTCGGCGTGGAAGCCTCGGCGATCCAGTGGCTCGAGCAGAACGGCTACGACGTCTCATACATTTCAGGCGTCGATACGGCCAGATCCGGCGCGTCGCTGATGAACCACGAAGCCTTTCTTTCGGTCGGCCATGACGAATACTGGTCCGCCGAACAGAGAGCCAATGTCGAAGCTGCGCGCGATGCCGGTGTCGATCTCGCCTTCTGGGGCGGCAACGACATGTATTGGAAGGTCCGCTGGGAGACCAGCATCGACGGCAACGGGACCGCGTATCGCACCATGGTGTCCTACAAGGATACATGGGGCACGACGAGCGACCCGACCGGAACGGCGACGGGCACATGGCGCGACCCCAACAACGCGGCGCCGGGGCAGGAGCCGGAGAATGCGTTGATCGGGACGATGTTCCAGGTCGACGCCTACCGCCAGGACGCCATCACGGTCAGCTCCGACTATTCGAAGCTGCGCTTCTGGCGGGACACCGATGTCGCCGACCTCCAGGCGGGCCAGTCGCTCGAGCTGTCGAAGAACATCCTCGGCTATGAGTGGAATTCCGACGTCGAGAACGGCTACCGGCCGGCCGGCCTCATCAACATGTCGCTGACAACGGTCTCGGTCGATACCTATCTGCGCGACTATGGAACATCCGTCGGCGCCGGCAACGCGACCCACAGCCTGACGATGTATCGCGACGCAGAAAGCGGCGCGCTGGTATTCAGCGCCGGCACCGTGTTCTGGTCATGGGGTCTCAACGCCGATCACGAAGGCCCGGCGACCGAGACGGATCCCAATGTCCAGCAGGCGATGGTCAACATGTTCGCCGACATGGGCATTCAGCCCTCGACGCTGGATGCCAGCCTGATCCTCGCCACGCAGTCGACCGACCATATCAGGCCGACCTCCAGCATCACCGCGCCCAATATCGGCAGCACCTTCCTCGAAGGCCAGCGCGTCACCATCACCGGCACCGCGCAGGACAATGGCGGCGGCGTGGTCGCCGGTGTCGAAGTATCGACCGATGGCGGCGCGCACTGGTTCAAGGCCACCGGTCGCGAGAGCTGGAGCTTCGACTGGGTCGTCCAGGCGAGCGGCAGCTACACGATCATGTCGCGCGCGGTCGACGACAGCCTCAACCTCGAGACGCCCTCGGCCGGAAAGCAGGTCTCGGTCACTCTTCCGGCCACCACCGGCCTCTGGACGATGGCATCGACGCCGACGGTCGAGACCGCGCCTGATCGCGACGGCGTGGAACTTGGCGTTCGCTTCCAGGCGACCAATGGCGGGCTGGTCCAGGGCATCCGCTTCTACAAGGGATTCTACAATGTCGGCTCGCATCCGGTGAGCCTCTGGACGGCGGACGGCACGCTGCTGGCGACGGCCGTCGCCACCGTTGAATCGCTGTCCGGCTGGCAGACCGTGACCTTCTCCAGTCCTGTCGCGATCGCAGCCGGGACCACCTATGTCGCGTCCTACCACAGCGACGGCTTCTATTCGGTCGACGACGGCTATTTCGACGCCGGCTACTCCAACGGCCAGATCAGCGTGCAGCCGGGCGGCAGCGTCTTCGCCTATGGCGCCGCAGGCACCTTCCCGACCAGCGTCCCGAGCGGCAATTCGAGCGGCTCCAACTACTGGGTCGACGTGGTTCTCGATGCCGGACCGAACACGACCCCGGTCGCCGTCGATGACAGCGGGCTGCTCGTCGCAATGGACACCGCGCGGACATTCACCGTCGCCTCGCTGCTCGCCAACGACAACGACCCCGACAATGACGCCCTGAAGATCGTGGGTGTCGGCCAGGCGCTGAACGGGACCGTCAGTTTCAACCAGGCCATCGGCACGATCACCTTCTCGCCGACGGCCGGCTATACCGGCGCCGGGGGCTTCAGCTACACGATCTCCGACGGGCGGGGCGGCACCAGCGAGGCTGAGGTCAGCCTCTCGATCGAGGATGCTGCCGCCGGCGTCTCGGTCTTCCAGCCTGGCGACGGTCCGAGCGGGCCGGCCAACTCCGGCGCTCCGGTCGAGCTCGGCATGAAGTTCGTCACGTCGACGAACGGCACCATCACCGGCCTCAAGTTCTACAAGGCGGCGGCGGATTCCGGCAGTCATACCGGGACGCTGTGGAGCGCGACCGGAACGGCCCTTGCCACGGTGACCTTCGTCAACGAGACGGCCAGCGGCTGGCAGACCGCCGTTCTGTCCAATCCGGTGCCGGTCACGGCGGGAACGACCTATGTCGCCTCCTACCACACGACTGGCACCTATGTGGCGAGCGGCAACTACTTCGCCACCAGCCACGGCAATGGAACGCTGACGGCGCCGTCCTCCGCGTCGAGCGGTGGAAACGGGCTCTATGCCTATTCCTCGTCCAGTGTCTTTCCGACCAACAGCTACAACGCGACCAACTACTGGGTCGACGTCGTGTTCAACAACTCGATGGCGAATGTCGCCCCCGTTGCTGTCAACGACAACGGGATCGGCGCCGTCCAGAACACGCCGCGCGTCTTTGCCTTCTCGGAACTCCTCGCCAACGACACCGACGCGAACGGGGACATTCTCACGATCACGGACGTGGGCAATGCGAGCAACGGGACTGTCTCGATCGATCTGCAGGCGGCGACGATCACCTTCACCCCGACTGAAGGCTATCTCGGTCCGGCCGGCTTTACCTATGTGGTGTCGGACGGCCATGGCGGCAGCGCATCAGCCAGCGCGTCGATCTCGGTCTCACCACCGAGCACGGCGGTAAGCCTTTACGGCGCAAATGACACCCCGGCTGCCACGTCCGTCAGCGACGGCAACCCGGTCGAACTCGGCGTCAAGTTCGTCGCCTCGGCCGCCGGCACGATCACTGGCCTGCGCTACTACAAGAGCGCGCAGGACAGCGGCACGCATACCGGTTCGCTCTGGTCCAGCAACGGAACGCTGCTCGCCAGCGTCACCTTCCTCAATGAAACCGCGAGCGGCTGGCAGACGGCGACCTTCTCGCAGCCCGTCACGATCGCGGCGGGCACGACCTATGTCGCCAGCTACCAGTCGAACGGCAGCTATGCGGCCACGTCGAACTATTTCTCCACCAGCCACAGCAACGGGCCCCTGACCGCCCCCTCCAGCGGCGCAAGTGGCGGCAACGGCCTCTATGCCTATGGCTCGGGCAACGAGTTCCCGAACCAGAGCTACAACGCGACCAACTACTGGGTCGACGTCGTCTATGAGCCGGCCGGAAATCTGGCTCCGGTGGCCGTCAATGACGGCGGCCTCTCGACGCAGAGCGATACCCCGCTGGTCATCCAGGCATCGACTCTGCTTGCCAATGACAGCGATCCGAACGGTGACGCGCTCGCCATTACGGGCGTCAGCAATGCCAGCAACGGCACTGCCGTCTTCGACGCGCAGTCGAATACGATCACCTTCACGCCGGCGTCCGGCTATACCGGCGCGGCCGCCTTCTCCTATGCGATCTCCGACGGCCACAGCGATACCGCGTCCGCGCAGGTGTCGCTTTCCATCCTGCCGCAGGGGCAGGCGCCGGCGCAAAGCGTCTTCTCCGCCAGCAGCACGCCCGCCATCGTCTCGGTTGCCGACACCAATCCGGTCAATCTCGGCATGAAGTTCCAGGCCGACGTCTCGGGCTGGGTCACGGATATCCGCTTCTACAAGGCCGCCGAGAACACGGGCGCCCATACCGGCTATCTCTGGACCTCGACCGGCACGCTGATCGCCTCGGTGAGCTTCTCGAGCGAGACCGCGAGCGGCTGGCAGCAGGCAACGCTCGACACGCCGGTCGCGATCGATGCCGACACGACCTATGTCGTGTCCTACAGCACCAACGGTCATTACTCGGCGACACCCCAGGGCCTCGGCTCGGAGGTTTCGAGCGGCAATCTGCATGCGCTCTCGTCGGCGCTCAGCGGCGGCAACGGTGTCTATGCCTATGGCGCGGCCGGCGCCTTTCCAGGCAGCAGTTACAACGCCACGAACTACTACGTGGATGTCGTGTTCCGGCCACAGCTCGCGGCATAGGCATGGGCATGACGCGCCTCCTCGCCCAGGACGATCGGCTGCCCGTCACGGTCCTCACCGGATTTCTCGGGTCGGGCAAGACCACGCTCCTCAATCATGTGCTCTGCAACCGCGAGGGTCGGCGCGTCGCGGTCATCGTCAACGACATGAGCGAGGTCAACATCGATGCCGACCTCGTCCGCGACGGCGGCGGCCTGTCGCGCACGGAGGAGACGCTGGTCGAACTGTCGAACGGCTGCATCTGCTGCACTTTGCGCGACGATCTGCTCGGCGAGGTTCGCCGCCTCGCGGGCGAGGGCCGTTTCGACTATCTGCTGATCGAGGGAACGGGAATTGCCGAGCCGCTGCCGATCGCGGCGACATTCTCGTTTCGCGACCAGGCCGGCGCGGCACTCGCGGACATCGCGCGGCTCGATACCATGGTCACGGTGGTGGATGCCGCGAATTTCCTCGCCCTCTATGGCAGCGGCGACCGGCTCGCCGACCGGGGGGAACGCCGCGACGCCGACGATGCCCGCAGCCTCACCGATCTCCTCGTCGAACAGGTCGAGTTCGCCGACCTCGTGGTCGTGAACAAGGTTTCCTCGGCGAGTGCCGCCGACCGCGCCGCCATTCGCCGCATCATTGCCGCGCTCAATGCCGATGCGCGCGTCATCGAAACGGATTTCGGCCGCCTGTCGGCGGGCGCGGTGCTCGATACGGGCCTGTTCGATGACGTCAGGGCGGCGCGCCATCCCCGCTGGCACAAGGAGCTCTTCGGCGCCGAGGCTCATGTGCCCGAGACGGAGGAGTACGGCATCCGCAGCTTCGTCTATCGGGCGCGACGTCCCTTCGATCCGGTCCGCTTCGACGCCGTGCTCGACAGGTATTGGCCTGGCCTTCTGCGCGCGAAGGGCCATTTCTGGCTGGCGACGCGGCCGAACGAGATCGGACTTCTCTCGATTGCCGGAGCGCAGCGCCGCGTCGATCCGAAGGGCTTCTGGTGGGCGGCAGTGCCACGCGCCCTGTGGCCGGCGAGCCCGGCATTCCGCGCCTTGATCGACCGCCATTGGAGCGCTGGGTGGGGCGACCGCCGGCAGGAGCTGGTGTTCATCGGCGCGGGTCTCAACGAGGCGGCGCTGCGCGCCGAGCTCGACGCCGCCCTCGTCGGTCCCGAGACCGGCTTCGATCCGGCGTCCGTCGCCCATCTCGTCGACCCGTTCCCGCCCTGGCAGGCGACAGCGCATGCCTGAGCGAGCGGTCGCCGCCCGTTCCTGTTTCCGAGTTTCATCCGAGGAGAGTGCCATGTCTGCCGAACTCTATGCCGACGGTGTCGGCGAGATCACCATCACCGGCTCGATCGTCCGCATCGACTTCGTGAGCCTTTCTCCTGCCGAGCGCGACGGAAACAACAATCCGAAGGCGGTCTTTCGACAGCGCGTGATCATGCCGGTCGACGCCTTCGCCAATTCGGTGGATCTGATGCAGAAGGCGCTGAACGGCCTGGTCGAGGCTGGTGCGATCCGCCGGATCGCGGACATGCCGAAACCGCCGGTGGCTGAAAGCCGCCAGGATGCGGCCGCGGCCGTCAATGTCTCGCCCAACTTCAACTGACGCGCGGCCATCCTGTTGAGGGCCGATAATGGCCGGCACCCCTGATACCGGGCTTCAATGCCTGGCGCTCGTCGCCCGTCATCACGGCATCGACCTCTCGCCAGAGAGGCTGATGCACGATCATGCTCTTGACGGGTCGGCGGTCGCGGCGCGGCAGTTGCTGCGCATGGCGAAAGATGCGGGCCTCCGCGCGAAGCATACGCCGCTGAACTGGGGCGCCCTGACGAAGCTCGGCGCGGCCTATCCGGTCCTGGCCCGGCTGCAGAACGGCAACTGGGTGGTCATCGCGGGGATCGTGGAGGGAAAAGACGGGACGCTTGTCCGCGTCCTCGATCCGCTCGCAGTCCGCCCTGAGATGCTTCTGCTCGATGAGGCGCGGCTCGCCCGGGTCTGGGACGGCACCGCCATTCTCGTCAAGCGGTCGCACGGGATTCTCGACGAGAACCAGCCCTTCGGGCTCCGTTGGTTCATTCCCGAGATCGTGCTGCAGCGCCGGCTGTTTCGCGACGTGGCGCTCGCCGCGATCGTGCTCTACGCCCTCGGACTGGCGACGCCGATCTTCTTCCAGATCGTCATCGACAAGGTGCTGGTGCATCAAAGCTATGCCACGCTGACGGTGCTCACGATCGGCGTCGGCGCGGCGCTGGTCTTCGACGCGGCGTTCACGTTCCTGCGCCGCTATCTGCTGCTCTATGCCACCAACAAGATCGACATCCGCGTCGCGACGCGGACCTTCGGTCACCTGCTCGACCTGCCGATCGCGCTGTTCGAGCAGACGTCGGCCGGCGTGCTCGTCAAGCACATGCAGCAGGTCGGGCGCATCCGCGAGTTCCTCACGGGTCGCTTGTTCCTGACATTCCTGGATGGCCTGTCGCTGTTCGTCTTCCTGCCGATCCTCTTGCTCTACAGCGTCAAGCTGACCCTCGTCGTCCTCGGCTTCACGGCTCTGGTCGGCCTCGTCGTGCTGACTCTGGTCGGTCCGTTCCGCCGGCGACTGAAGGCCCTCTACGAGGCGGAGGGCGAGCGCCAGGCCCAACTCGTCGAAACCGTGCATGGCATGCGCACGGTCAAGTCGCTCGCGCTCGAGCCCCGCCAGCGTCGTGTCTGGGGCGACGGCTCGGCGCAATCGGTCTCGGTCCGCTTCCGGGTCGAGACGATCTCGACCATCGCGCAGGCGGTCACCGGGCTCCTCGAAAAGCTGATGAGCGTCGCGATCATCGGCCTCGGCGCCCTCGATGTCTTCGACGGCAGCATGACGATCGGCGCCCTGGTGGCGTTCAACATGCTGGCGGGGCGCGTATCCGGGCCGCTGGTCCAGATCGTCACCATGGTGCACGAATACCAGGATGTCGCGCTGTCCGTCCGCATGCTGGGCGAGATCATGAACCAGCGCCGCGAGCATTTCGGCCGGGGGCGGGGTCTGCAGCCGCGCCTGGCGGGCCGCGTCGAGTTCTCCAATGTGTCGTTCCGCTACGGGCCGGATGGGGCGCCGGCGCTCGACGACGTCTCGTTCACCGTTCCGGCCGGATCGGTCTTCGGCATCGTCGGCAAGAGCGGCTCGGGCAAGACCACCGTCACGCGGCTCATCCAGGGCCTCTACACGCTCCAGCAGGGGCTCGTCCGCATCGACGGTTATGACAGCCGCGAGCTTGATCTCGTTCACCTGCGCAAGAGCATCGGCGTCGTCCTTCAGGACAGCTTCCTGTTTCGCGGATCGGTGCGCGACAACATCGCGGCGGCGAAGCCTGATGCGAGCATCGAGGACATCGCCGAGGCGGCCCGCATCGCCGGGGCCGACGAGTTCATCGAGCGCCTGCCGCGCGGCCTCGAGACCATGCTCGAGGAAAACGCCTCGAACCTGTCCGGCGGCCAGAAGCAGCGGCTCGCGATCGCCCGCGCCTTGATCACCAATCCGCGCCTGCTCATCCTCGACGAGGCGACGAGCGCGCTCGACCCCGACAGCGAAGCCATCATCCGCCAGAATCTCCGGCGCATCGCCGAGGGACGAACGGTGATCATCGTCTCGCACCGGCTCTCGACCCTGACCGATGCCGACGCCATTCTCGTGATCGAACGTGGCCGCGTCGCCGATCTCGGCCGCCACGACGCCCTCGTCGCGCGCTGCCCGACCTATCGCCATCTTTGGTGCCAGCAGACGAGGCAGGTGGCATGAACGCCAATGTGCGATCGACGGAAGGCAGCGAGCCGGTCCCGCCCGAGCGCCGCCCGGCCGTCGTGCCGTTGCAGCGACACCGCGCCGTCATCGCCGAGTTTCAGTCCGAGGCGCTGGAACTCGAGGCCCGCGACCCGCCGCGCATCGCGCGCATCACGCTTTTCGGCATCCTGGCGCTGCTCGGCTCGGCGGTGCTGTGGGCGTCGCTCGCCTCGGTCGACGAAGTCGTGGTCGCACAGGGCAAGCTCGTCACCACCAAGCCGACCATCGTCGTCCAGCCGCTCGAGACCTCGATCATCCGCTCGATCGACGTCGCCATCGGCGAGACCGTCCGCGCGGGACAGACCCTGGCGCGGCTCGACGCGACCTTCAGCCAGTCCGACGTCGATCAGCTGGAGGCGAAGTTCCGTGCCTTCGATGCGCAGGTGAAGCGGATGGAAGCAGAGATCCGCGGCGACGACTATGGTCTTTCGGCCGGGGGCACGCCGGACGAATTGCTGCAGGTGGAACTCTTCGGACAGCGCCGCGCCTTCCGGCTTTCCCAGCTGCAGAACTTCGATCAGCAGATCGCGGGCCAGAAGGCCGCCCTCCGGTCGGGCACCGAGCAGGAGGCAATCCTCGTCGAGCGGCGGGAGAACCTGAAGCTGATCGAGGCGGCGCGCGATACCCTCTACAAGAAGGAGTTCGGCTCGCTGCTCAACCTCCTCAGCTCTCGCGATTCGCGTCTCGACGTCGACGCGACCATCGTGGCCCTGCATGGCAAGCGGGCGCAGGAAACGCATCTTCTCGCCAAGCTCGAGGCGGACCGGCAGGCCTTCATCGACGATCTTCGCCGCACGACCATGGAAAGCCTGGTCGAGGTCCGCAACCAGCGCGATACGGTCGACGAGGAGCTCAAGAAGATGAAGCTCCGCCGCAACCTCATCGCCCTGACGGCGCCGGCCGATGCGGTCGTGCTGGATCTTGCCCAGCGCTCGATCGGCTCGGTGGTCCGCGAGGCCGAGCCGATCGTCACGCTCGTGCCGCTCAACGTGCCGCTCGAAGCCGAGGTGTCCATCGACGCGCGCGACATCGGCCGCATCAAGGCGGGCGATGCCGTGAGGGTGAAGTTCGACGCCTATCCATTCCAGAAGTATGGGACGGCGACGGGATCGGTCCGCACCATCAGCCGCGACGCCTTTGCGCCGAGCCAGCAGGAAGCGGCAGCCGGCCGGTCGTCATTGCCGTATTTTCGTGCGCGCATCGCGCTGTCGGAGAACCAGCTCCGGGTCGACGGAGCGCCGGTTTCGCTGCTGCCGGGCATGTCGGTCTCGTCCGAGATCAAGGTCGGGCAGCGGACCGTGATGTCCTATTTCCTCTATCCGATCCTGCGGGGTCTCGACAGCGCCATCCGCGAACCCTGACAACGGCTTGTGCTGGGCTGCGTCCACCGTCGCCGTCGGGGCGGCCCGACGGGCGGGCCGGCGGCTTCGAGCTGCCACGCGACAGGCTGCTCGCGAAGGCGGAGGCGATCGACCAACAGGTGCGCGAGCTCGCCGCGCTCGCCGAAACGCTCCGCCATATCGCGCAGCAAGGCGCCATCGCATCTCGAATGCCCGTCCTGCCGCAAGCTCCTCGCGGCCGCCGGGCGGTCACGTGAGGCAGAGCGGGCCGCCCGGGGCGGTGAGCAGCAGCCCGGCGATGCCGGCCGCGACCAGGGCGGCGCCGGCGAGGCCGCGGCGGAGCGGCGTGCGCGTGACGCGGCGGAGGCGGTCGAGCCCCAGCGCCGCGAGCGTGACGGAGGGCAGCGTGCCGAGACCGAAGCCGGCCATCAGCGTGACGCCGCCGGCGACCGAGCCCGTCAGCAGCGAGTTGAACAGAGCCGCATAGACCATCGCGCAGGGCATGGCGCCCCAGAGAAGGCCGCCGGCGAAGAGCGGCGCCGGTCCTGCGCCGGCAAAGCGGAGCCGCCAGCCGCCGACACGGCCTGCGAGCGGCAAGAGCAGCCGGTCGAGCCCGGCCATGGCGGGTACGAGCCCGGCGACCGAGAGGCCCATCCAGACGATCGTCAGCGCCGCCACCCACTGCATCAGCTGATGCGCGGCTTCGATATTGACGAGCCCGTAGAGCGCGGCGCCGAACACGCCGAAGGCGGCCCCGGCCATCATGTAGCTGGCGACGCGCCCCGACTGGGCGAGGAGCGTCCGCGCCAGCATCGCCGTCGGGCGGTCGTCGGGGGAACCGAGCAGCATGGCGCAGGCGATCGGCCCGCACATCCCCGCGCAGTGCAGGCTGGAGGCGAGGCCCATCGCGAGGCCGGTGAGGAGGATGCCGATCAGCACCGTGGCGCATGTCCTAGTGAGGCGGCGCCTGCGACCGAGTGGCGCTTTCGCCACGGTGGCCCCGTTCCACGCGACCATGCTGGGGGCCGTCTCGGCCGGCCTTGACCTCGATCAAGGCGGCAGCCCCGCTTCGACGCCTACCCATGCAACCGAACGAGTTCCCATTGTCGGCTTCGGGCGAGGGCTGGGGTGAAAAACAGCGGTTGGATCATAGGGCTGGCGGTCGCTACGTTTGCGGCGGTCGTATCGGCCGGCTTGGCGCAGGACGAATTGTTCCGCGCCCATATGTGGGTGCTGACGCTCTGCCTGGGCGGCGGCACGCTCTACCTTCTACGCACCGCGAGCTTCGAGCCGGCGACGCCGGTCGACCCCGAAGCCTATATGGACGGCCCGATCCGCGTCGGAACGATCCTGACGGTGTTCTGGGGCGTGGTCGGCTTCCTGGTCGGCGTCGTCGTCGCGCTGCAGATGGCCTTCCCCGAACTCAACATCCAGCCCTGGTTCAATTTCGGCCGCATGCGGCCGCTGCACACCTCGGCGGTGGTCTTCGCCTTCGGCGGCTCGGCCCTCCTCACGACGAGCCTCTATGTCGTGCAGCGCACGACGCGGGCGCGCCTGTTCGGCGGCGGCCTCGCCTGGTTCGTGATGTGGGGCTACCAGCTCTTCATCGTGATGGCCGCGACGGGTTACCTGCTCGGCATCACGCAGGGTCGCGAATATGCCGAGCCCGAATGGTATGTCGATCTCTGGCTGACGATTGTCTGGGTCGCCTATCTGGTGCTGTTCCTGGGCACGCTCGTGAAGCGCAAGGAACCGCACATCTATGTGGCGAACTGGTTCTATCTCGCCTTCATCGTCACCGTGGCGATGCTGCATGTCGTCAACAATCTGGCGGTGCCGATCGGCCCGTTCAGCGAGAAGAGCTATTCCGCCTTCTCCGGCGTGCAGGATGCGCTGACGCAGTGGTGGTACGGTCATAACGCGGTCGGCTTCTTCCTGACCGCCGGCTTCCTCGGCATGATGTATTACTTCCTGCCGAAGCAGGCCAACCGGCCGGTCTATTCCTACCGCCTGTCGATCATCCACTTCTGGTCGCTGATCT
>Ga0209930_1001191_pt1 | contig 44413 bp, 45 predicted proteins | sample ThiBiot_500_biof_2_FD_183948 | JGI IMG/M metagenome (GOLD analysis project Ga0209930, IMG submission 183948) | Wastewater bioreactor microbial communities from Cape Town, South Africa - Thiocy_cont_500_biof (SPAdes) | ecosystem: Engineered > Bioreactor > Thiocyanate-remediating >...
TGAATACTGTTAATATCACCTTCAGTCAGAATAGGTGCAGATGATGTATCCAAAGATGAATAAGCACTTGTTGACAACAATGGTGGTAGTGCATTATTGGTTGGTTTGGATGATTTTCTTGGTGGCTTTTTCTTGAGAGTAAAATTAGATGAAGAAGAAGAAGGAGTAGGAGAAGGAACGGTAGCAGCGGCACCAGATTTACTTTTCTGCGAAGGTGTTGGTGTAGGAGGTTGTTTTGTTGATCTATTAATATTAACGGAGATCTTTGATGACGAACGATAATGTGCTACACTTTGTTTGTCAACAGTAAAAGGCAGTTCATCAGTATCAGTAATGTTTTGGCTTATCACACTATGAGAATGTTTTTTCTTCGATTTCTTCTGACTGGATGGAGTAGGTGATGATGCTAATGTTGATGCTGATTCGGAAGGATAAACTCGTCTATAAAATGATGGAACTTTCACTATACTATGTCCACCCGACGATGATTTTCTCAAACTGCTACTATCTGTCTTTTGATTTGTTGCATTCTTCTCTGGCCAATACGGGTTTTTCCATGTGCTACCTTGTTGTTGATCTGTTGTATTCTTCTCTGGCCAGTAAGGATTCTTCCATGTTCCATTTTTTGATGGTGATTTCTGAGGACCATTGGCATTTGTAGTAGCTTGATTCGATGAATTTTGATCGGTTTTTGGCCAATATGGATTCACCCATGGTTGAATATCATGATTAGTCGTTTCAGGAAATGTTTGTTGTCGATTGAATTCTGGTCGTGATGCACTTCGACTGTCCAATTGTGAACTTGATCGTTGATAAGATTGTCGATTGTCTGCCGTCGATGATACACCAGGCGATGTAACAATTCGACGTTGAATATGTGTTGGAGCAAGAAATCCGCCTGGACCTCCGTTATTATCTGAAACAAATTGACCACCGGCTTGAAAAGAATTATTCGAAGCTCTCGTATTCGAACGAGTGCTATGTTTCGATGATTTATCATCGATTTCACCTTGATCATTGATCATTATCGAACCAGGAATTAATTGCGATGCACTGGTCGCTGTTGGTATTGTCGAACTGACGAGGCAAAACAAAAAACATGTTTACAAATCATTTCTTCGATTTTTTATTTACCTGCTGTTGTTATTACTTTTATTCGATAATGGTTTTTGTTGATTATTCAAAGTCGCATCTGTTACTTTGCTATCCACTGTATTAGCACTCGTACTTGGGACAACTGTATTCGAAATAGTCGAACGTTCATCAGCTTGTGTTTGTTCTGGTGTTGTCGCACGTGATGTTGCGGGTGATGTATCGTCATCAGAATTCTTCGAACGAAATCCTTTACCGAGCATAGTTTTTAATTCTTATAAGGACAGAAAAAAACAACACAAAACAAATTAACGTACGCTTAATGTTTCGTTTTTTATGTTTTATAGTTATACGAATGCGCATGTGCGTCATAACGTTTTTTTTCTTGCTGTACAAGGCCAAAAAAAGAGAAAAATACAAATATATCAATACTGACAAGATAACTGAAGCATAACGAACAAGCGATTGTTATTTTGATGAAATATTTTATTTATTCGTGTGTTTTTCTTTATTTTCGAAATCTTTTCAAGTACTTCGCCTCGACAAAATTATCGAGGGTTTTATTAAAGTTCCTAATCGATGGATCTTCGTTTCAAAATCGCAGTAATCGGTTCTTCATTAAATGTCACATGAAGTTTGGGCGAATGCAATTTCAAATACCAATAAACATTATTGAAATAGAGATAAAATCGATCGAAAAGAAAAAATGTTTCATATAAGTCTAATAATTCAACGAACCAATCAGTAGCACCTCGTTTTTTATTTTGAAATTCTTGATAAAATTCAACGAAATCACGATGAAGAGTTTTATTCTGCATGATCTGTTCGTATGTGCCGAGTAATTCAGGTTCAGCAGAATAAAGATTAACACGCGTATAATTCAAATGAACATCAGGCAAAATTGTCGCATTTAAAGCGTCGAATTTATTCAAAGCACGAATAACAAAACTGGCGCAATCGTACGAATCGAAATACATTGTTGCAGTTTGAGCTAAATTCTCGTTCAGTCATAAATCTCGTTGATCTTATCAATGACGACTTACTTTGATCCGAATAAACAGTCCATGTTTCGTAGTAAACACCTGTGTTATTATCACTAATAGCCCAAGCAGCCCATTCATTATAACCTTTACCTATTTTCAATGAATATATCGATTCGTTGATTTAGAGATTAGAATCAAAAATACGAACCGCTGATTTCGGCGACTTTTTTTAGCATACTTAAATCAGATGTATTAACCCATAATGCATCAACAATACCATCGTAGACGCAAAGTGCACCTAGAATTAATCGAACAAATATCATCAACGATCGATTGATGTTCATGAAAATATCGATAACCTTGATCACACCAAATGAATGAATCGTTGGCAAGAACGTGAGGGAATGTGCAATTAAATAATTGATCGAGTTCATACCTTGTAAGAAAGAGATAGGAGTCATTCGTTTTCAAGGTCATGTTTTACCATTCCATTGTCCAATTTAGGCCGGTTTTTTGACTACGAAAGCCCAATGCGTCATGCATAATTTTCTATTTGAATCGAAAAATGAAATGAAAATTAACTTCGACAATTCTCTCACGAATTTCGCCATCAAATCTCCGTATTTAAATGACCAAACCGGTTTTTTTAAAGCGAAAATTTCGATTACATCAGTATCATCAGTTGCATAGATCATTGCATCTTGAGGTTTACCCGTCGGACAGAATGGTACGAGACCTGCTTGACAATAGTCAATATTTTGTGGACGACTTGTTACACGCTCATACGGAATTGGCCATTGAGTTCCATAAACAAAGACGACAAAACAGAAAAAAATCAATGCACAAATTTGATTACTCATATTCGATAAAATTCGTTTCTCGTTGAAAATAAGTAGAATATTCGTATTTATACTAATCTATATTTCGTTTTTTTTTTATTCTTTTGAGAATAATTGCATCTGTCGAATTATTTTCTGTAGTCTGTGAATATTTTTCAGATGGCTAAAAAAGAAAATGAATCGAACTTTCGATTGATTTCGAATGACGAAGTATCATTTTCTCATTTAGACAAATTACTAGTGTCAAATCTTGTCTCTGGGCACGTGTAAATTGATTCTTTTTTTCTCTTTTGTTCATAACCGCCACTTATACTCTTCAAAATTCACTTCCGTTTTGCATTAGTGGTCATTTAGAGAAAGAAAAAGGAAAATTTACTATCGATTATCGTTCACTCTTGTTTCGTTAAGTGGACATGATCTTCTCATCTCGACGGCGTACGATTGAATGACCATTAGGGCAACTATTCTCTTTTTTCTTCTTCTTCTGTTTACATTCGCGAAACTAAACAAAGTTTTGCTTGATTAAATGTATCAATTTCATTTGACTAATGCCAATTTAATCATTAAACAACAGAAGGTCAATACGAGAAAGTTTTAACTTTTCAACGAAATGAAAATATTCGAATTACACAATCAAATAAATATAATGCATGACTTTTTTTTTTATTCCGTTTTCTCATTATGCTAAATATTACTGACACAATTAACAATTAAAAAGAAAGATGAAACAGAGAGAACAACACACACACATACACGACAGATATACATAGAGCAGAAGAAGAAGAAGAGTAACTATAGTTTGTTCGATGTTTCGACGGAATGACTTAAGATCGTGTCATTGAAATTGATTTGAATTTAACATCTTTTATTTAATTCGTATCGTCGAAATCGATTTAAACGTTGTTCCATACGTGGTCGCCATTCAATGACAACAGATGTTCGATCAAGACTCAATGATGTTTGCATTTGATCATAGAAACCCATGAGAAGATATTGTCTATCAAGTTTCAAACGTGGACACGAACATTGAACATCTTTTCGTGCAACCCAAACCCATTGTTCACTTTCTTGAATACGATTAAGACGATCTTTATAAACTCGTACAATAGTTAATAAATAAGACACCCATTGACCCGCATCATATCGATTTGTAACTCGAGCATGAATAGCTAAATAAATTGTTTTGAATAAATAAGAAAAAAAGAATATTTGTTTGACACTTACTGAAATCTCGTTTACAATATTTTTTAACATGTAAACGACGACTATAGTATCGACAAGCACCACAATATTGTCCCATATCAACAGATGGATTATATTCTGTAAAGGTCGTCGTCGTGGTTGTGGTTGTTGTCGTCGTTGTTGTTGTTGTTGTTTCGGTTGGTGGAGTGTAATCTTCATTATCATCATCGTCATCGTCTGCTTGATCGTAACGATCCGTATTTACATTTTGCTCGTATATATTATACGTATTCGGTGATGATTGAAAGTCGAGTTTTTCTAATTAACCCAAACAGTCAAGAATAGAAATGATGATAAAAAAAACTTACTGATACATGGCGCAACTGGTGAATTCGTTTGTTGATAACCTCGTAAACATCGGTCGCATTTCAAACCCGAAACACCTTCTTTACATGGACATTGGCCAGTTGTTTGATTGCATACTTTACCTCTTGAACCAACAGGATGACAATTACATGCTGGAAATAGAAGAAGAAAAAAGAATCCATTCAATTTTTTATTCTCCTTTCAATAAAAAAAGATCAATAAGTGCAGGTTAGGTACATCTACGTTGTGTTATAAAGAAAACCGCGAAGAGGAAACAATTGATCTACGAACTAAATTTCCTTTTAACCTTGAACAAATGATTCGAAATGGTCCTTTCATTGAATATGACAACAACAACAAAAAAAATCGACTATCAATTGTTTCCTCTTCGCTATATCGATTTCCGTTGATCGACATGCACATATCTCATACTTCATCAGAGCAACGGCAAACAATAGGCCCGGATATATCCTATCATTCCATACTTAACACTAATGAGTAATATACATCGAGATATTAAAACGAAACATACAACAAGGCTACAATAATAAATATACATGCAAGGTTAGTTAAGTGAAGGACACACATGCACACGCAGGCAGAAACCGGAAAAAGAAGATCCAGAAGCAAAGATGATTAATGGGTTGTTCATGCAAGAGTCTGCTCGTTTTTGTTCTTCTTCTGACCGATTCGAAAGCTCATGCGTTTGAATGATTACCTTTGCAAATTTCTGGATGTGTCATCGGCAAATTTGGATCACGATAAAATGTTTCTTTGCAATAACTACAATATCGTCCGACTGTATTATGTTTGCAATTGACACATATTCCACCTGATTTTCGACCCGAGAGCAGATAAAGTTCTTTATTAAAACGACATTGTCGAGAATGATTGTTACAATTGCATGCTGGAAAAATACATACATACAATAGAATCGAAAGCTATCCGATGAAAAAATAAACACGATGGGGATTCGAACGAAGACACTACTGAAAGTTCTTTTTCCTTTTTCTGTGGTGTGCATATGAACAGTGAAAAATAGAGACACAACATTTAGAAGACTTTGTTTTTCTATTCAATCGATTATGTTGCTACCTCGACAAGCGTTTACACTTGTCATTGGTTGACTTAAATCCCGTGTAAAACCTTCTCGACAATAATGACATGATCGACCAGCCGTATTATGTTGACAATCAAGACACACACCACCTGATTTATGTCCGCTCATTTTGTAGAGTTCCATATTAAAACGACATTTCGTTGCATGTTTATTGCAATTACAAACTAGAATTAACCTTTCACACGTAGTAACTTACACGTTTCGTTTCGTTTTTTTTTTGTCTCTACAACGTGTTAGAGCATCGCATCGGACTGCTTAGCGCGTATACAAAGTAGATCATGTTTACATATTATTACGTCAATCTTCAATAGATAAAATAAAAAGAAAAACAACATCTTACCGACACATTCATTTGCATCACGCTGTGTTGAACGAGCCCATGGTCGATCGTAATGAAAATCTTTGCATCGTTCGCATTCATCACCCGCTGTATTATGCTTGCAATCGCATACTAAACGACCCTCACTAGAAAATAAAATCATCAAAATTTCTTTGTCATTGCTTTTTTTTTGTTCTTATTAAATATGTTAAACGAATTTCAAGTTCTCATTTTTGCAGTTTGTCAACTTCCGTCGGGCTTCCTATTCATCGACTAGTTTTAATAAACAATAGAAACAATCCAAATTTGATTGATTGCCGTTTATGGAAGAGGAAACAAAAGTATCAATCGATCATCTCTCATACACACATGTGCACACCTTTCTTTTCTTTTTTTTTATATATTGAACATCTCATTGAATATTCAATTGTCACTTGTCCATTCACTACTTCGCAATATATCAATGTTACATCATCATTATTAAGATTCTTCTATTAACCTCTCTCTAATTTCAATTCGAGCGCAAGGTCATCTCAATGTTCAATTTGTTTAAATAAATACGAACGAAAACTTTGCTTTGCACACATCGATATATCCTAGCGGTGTGACATTTGTCTATGAATAAATCTCGTTTGTCTAAGTAAACGTTATGCATAGAGATGAGATTCTCCTTCTTTGTTATGATGCATCATCATTCCTTATCACCTTTCTCTCTTGCTTTTGCTCACACATCGAAATTCGCAAGAGACACGCAAACGGTGTCTTCGTTGAAATTCAATAAAACAGCTATCAATCCGTTAATTGAATTTGAATATAACAACACATTCTTGAGAATTAATTAAAATATCAATTCTAATGATCCGGAAATAAATCGCTGTCTCTATATTTTCTAGACGAAAGTAATCGAATCTCTCCTGCCGATATTCATGGTCAATCAATTAAATTTCATTCATCTTTTCTTATCAAAAGAACTAACAGAAAGTTGTTGACTCAAGGACATTTTCTCATGGTTAATTCTGTTGCACAATTTTCTTCTCCTTCTCCTCAGTCGGTGTCTACAAAAGATAAACAACATTTTACTTGTCGACATTGTCTATCAATCAACTGAGACAAAACGACGGCAATGTCATGTAATCGAACAATTGTCCAGTCACGAGACATGTTCTTGACTCGATTTGCATATGACGATAGTTCACTGTCGGTCATTGAATATATTAGATTTGTTTAGACAACGACTTATTGCATTTCAATCCTCGATAATTTACCTGTTCGGGATACATTTTGATGCATGACCATTGCATTTGCATCGGCCGCCAACAGCAAAATCAGCTACTGAATATGAACTAACATCGATTTTCGGCGTGAGCAAAACAATTTTGATATCAGTTGCCGTCACCCAATCTTGCAAAACGGGACTTGAATCGAATTCATAGGCCGATGGTCGTCCTTCGAGTGTGCTGAATGCAATACGTGAATCACTCGTAGATGATAATTGAGATTTCGTATCAATACACAATGCTTCTTGTTCATTCGAACGAGTTATAAGACCTTTCGAAGTTTTATTAAATATTTCCTCGCAATTCGTTGAATAATATTGCAACGGTATCCAAGACGAGCCCATGTCCATACTCTTGTAAATAACCATTGAATCCGGTCGACTTTTCGAACAGAATTGTAAACTAATATAAGTTAATTCGAATTTCTTCTTCAATGATAATACTAATGAAACATTGTCACCTTGTTTAATAACATCGGATTGCCAACATGTTAAATTATTCGGATTGTTCATATCCGTTAAATAATCAACAGGATAGAAACTATTTAATTGTGATGAATTACAGAAATCTCCGCAAGTCGATGAGATATAAATCGGTTTTTGGTAGGCAGCATTGATGAAATCAGGAATACAACGTTGAAATCGTTTGTGTCGATCGAGACATGGATCGTCATGATTCGAATTAAACATACGATACCAACGATTTGCTGAGCAAAGAGACGAAAGAAAAAGAAAAGATAATACGAATTTCTGAGAAATCATTTGAGTTCCTAAAAATAGAATAAAAAGCAAATGTTACATGGTGTGAAATATGCTACTATTCAAGATGTATAAGTGATTTAAGTCGCTTTAATTTTTGACAGAAGTATTGTGTATATGTATACAACAACAGCAGAAAAATGATTTCTCGCTTTCTCTCTCTCTCTCTCTCTCTCTTTCGATGATGATGAGTTCTTTCTCTTCTCTAATCCCTTCTTGACTCTTCTCCTCTCCTCTCTCTCTTTCTCAACGAGATGTGTTCATTTGCACAGAGAGAAAATTTTCTCTCTTTTTCTCTCTGTCTTCTATATATGTATGTATGGCATGCAGGAGAGAGAGAGAGAAAAAGGAAAGAGAAGTGACATATACAATACTATTATTATGGAACAAGAAACGGACGGTGGCGAACTTTTTTAATTAGTCGTGTGCATGACATGCTTTTATTGATGTCTGACGACGAACAAAAAAAAGAAAGAACTGATGAAGATGTAGTTTTTGTTAATATATAAATATATGAGAAAATCTAGCAACTGCTAGAAAATTTTCTTCACGAGTATCTTCGAGTGAACAAAAAAAAAACGTAGAAAATCTCACAGTACTTTACTTTGACTATTGAAATCGCTTATGAATTTTTCTTTTATTAGTACTCAGATAGATAGATCTACTTCAAAGTGAGTTCGAAGTGTCAATCAAACAAACTCTTATATCATCATCATTATATTATTCAAGTATTCTTAGACAGATGTTTTTCTCGATTTGATAAGCAAGCATATTCATATAGTATACACTTCGGTTGTTCACTATTACGTCAATAAGTAAATCACAATTACTAGAATCTTGAGATATCAATCATGAAAGAGATTCGAATTGCGATAAGAAATAAACAATTCGAATTATTAGTTTTGTTTTCTGGTTCTTTTATTAGAAGAGAGAATATCACGGGAGAGAAAAAGAAAAGAAAGAAAGTAATCAATGATCTACGATCGGGAGACAATGACAACTAGGATGTGTTTATTTGAGTCCATGGGCTTTTTTATATTCTTCGACGCGTTTTTGATCGACTGGATAACGCATTTCTTCGATCCAATCGCCGAATTTATGATCAAGCTGATGATGGACAATTGTGTAAGGTGTATACGAAAGATCGACACCTTTCAATGGCAAATAGAGTGTCAAAGCAAAAGCTGATAACATAATACGTGAGAACCATCGGAAGACTTGAGAATTCGAGTACCAAAATCTCCATGGTGTACGATAAACTTGTCTAAATTTATAAAGAAATTTGTCTTTTTTTAAAATTTCAATCCGAATGAGAGAATTTTTACCCAAGATAATGATAAGGAAGAACGTTTTGTTTTCCTTGTGAACCATAGATAATTTTCATGGTTTGAATAGCAGCTAGAGCTTTTTTACTGCTCATTTTTGCTTTTAAATCTAGAAAAAAAGAGAGAAAATCGAGCAAATAGAATATTTGTCAACACTAGTATACTAGTTTTTTTTTTTATAAAAGAGAGGAAATGACAACTAGGACTGATAGTAGGGAGCAAGCAAAAAAGATTGGACTGGATAAAGTTCGTTTTTTGTTTCGTATTTAACTATGAATACCAGGGAAAACACCTCGATCCATTTCATCGTCCCATTTACTAATCCATTCTTCTGGACAAAGATCTTTGTAAAGATGTTTGAAATATCCGCAGACTTTTTCGTCGTTTTTCGATTCCATACAACGATGATAATCGACATAATTAATCCAGCATCGTCTACAGAGAAAACAAAATTGAATTCTTCTTTTTTTGCGAATTCGTTGAGAGTCTACTTTGTTTGATTGACATTTGGAAAACGTGGATCGACTGGAGCTGAGCTCATACGTTCTTTCCAATATTCTTTTAAACATTGAGCAACACCGTTGGGAAAGACAGTTGCCCATTTATCGTAGACTGACATATTTTTTCTTGCCTAGAAAGACAAAAAAACCGAAGAATCGAATGAGATTTGTCAATTATCTCGATGGATTTTACCGCATCGAAACGTTCATCATAGCTTAAACCTTTGTCTTTGGTTTCTTGATCGAGTTTAACATGAATGCTTTTGCAAACATCAGGATCGTATCGATCGAACTTTGGATTATTAACAAAATCCGATAGCGATGTGACAATTGACAATGCTGAACTCATTAGAAATCTAGAATAGTGACGTTTTCAAGTTTACTAAGATTTATTAAGAAAAAAACAATAAACATCAATGCAAAGCAAAACTACCACTACATTTGTTGTTATTATTCAGAATGCTATATTGATTCACCATTTCGAAAACATAAAAACCTCTCAAAACCGGCATACAGATGTCGCTATAGGATAGAACAATTTTATTCATTCTACAGTTGTTTAGCTAATAAAGTACATCGATCATGAACGCCCATGTCTGTTAAACGATCGTATCCGGAATAGAAAACTTCGTTGATAATTTGAAAACCTTGATGAAGAAAAGCTTTTCGCGAAAATAAACTCGTACAAACAACGGATGCACCTTTAACACCTAATTGTCGAGCTTTTTCTAACGATGCTTCGATTAAACGAGCACTGAGTTTTTTTCCACGTTGACTTTCATCGATATTAATAATATCACAATGAAAAATACGACCAGTTTGATATAATTCAAAGAGATTATGACCATATGAAACTTTGTCAATTAATGAATATATAAAAGTTAATTTGTCCGATGGAAAATCATGCGATTCGTCTTTATCAGCTCGATTTGATATTCCGTTGAGTATAACACCAACGATTGTTTTGTATGGAGTTTCTGTATCGATTGCAACGAAGGAACAATCATCTCGAAGTGCACAATCGAATATGTAATCGACCCAAGCCAATGGTTCGTGAGGTATTTCGAAGTGAAGCTTAGAATTTAACGGTTCTTGAGTAAAAAATGAGCTCATAATTAAATTGATAACATCTTGTCGATATTCAGCTTGTAACGGTTGTATTTCAATCGTCATTTTCGAAGTAAATAAACAATTAATTGATATAAAGTATAGTTTTGTTTTTCTTCTTCTTCTGCTCGTGCTCTATTACATACGCGAGTACACAGTGAGTAGAACACGAGTCTGTCGATGAGAGAAGTAGACAACTAACACAACACATTTGTAAAGAGACGAAGAAGAAGAACGCAAAATTAAGCTCGTAAATGACATTACTTATTTTTTTTCTATAGACTAGTGGTATGTGTTGCTATTTGACTTTTCTATTACTCAGCCGGTAGCTTTCACTGTTGTCAATTCTTGTCGAGAACGAAAAGAAAAGAAAAAATATCCATAGATACTATAAAAACGTATCATCTGCCTTGGGCTTTATTTAAAAAAAAACTTAGGTGTTGAAATAGTTTTACAAAGATGAAGAATGAGAAAATGATCGAAACGTTTGATCGACAACAAACACTATCTGACATGAAATATCTCGGTTCGAAATCTTGATTTATTGCTCGACAACGCATGTTTTCATAGGCATTTACATCGCCATGTAACATTTTCGAATATTCCCGTTCGATAACTGCGCCTTCGAAGTAATTTTTCGACGAACCAAATGGATATTCATAGCCTGGCTTGCAAACACATCGATAACTCGCTAAATCAAAGCCAGTTTCTTCCCGAGGAATCGATTGTTGTTGACATTCGGTTGTTTCACGATGGCATTTATTGAGATTTCGAAATGGATTATAGTTATTCAAACCGATTTTATCTTCACATGGATTGATTGAATACCAGCGAAGATCAGAACCGAATACAATCGACACGAAACCAACAGGCAATCGAGTGACTTCCTTGAAAATCGGAACGGAATATCGCCAACGAACCATCGTTCGTGGACTTGGATTCGTAAACGAACAATCATGATACGGGCCAAACCTTCAAAATAACAACATATCTTCGTCATTCATCAATCAAACGTTTATCTCCTTCACTTACCAGACACCCGTCGTCGGCGCATCATATAACAAATTTGGCAGTCGAATCAACTGAGTACCCATGAGATCTCGTCGCATTGACATGGATACACCGTATCGTGTTGTCTGTATTGACGAAATCGATTGCATAGCTTTGTCGTACCAAGTTCCTTCATTGAGATAACTACCGTCTAATGTTCGATTGACAATATATTTTTCTTCTTCTTGATCGAAACGGATAAATGAGAGGCCGTAATTCATATGACGAAAGACACTTGTTCGATAGCCGAATTCGTTTTGTGCATCGAAATATTCGCCTCGTTCTTGATACGGATTTTGTCGTTGATATTCCGAGCCATTTAAATAAATGCCCACTTCTAATAGTTGATGATAAGCGAGACCTGTGCTTAGAATTTCCGATTCGAGCCATTGTTCGGTCAGTGGTGGGTCCGATCGTCGATCGATGAAACCATCATTGGCCGGATCTCGATCGGGCCGATATAAAGCTAAATAACTCGAGAATAAATGAGCAAGACGTACGGCTTGTCGAGTGAATGGAAAGGCAACTCGATCGATATGTCGAGTTAGATCGTTGATAAAACGAAGACTTTCGTCGTCGTTCTGTTCGGCAGGTAACATGGCAATGTGAGACCAAGGCGGACATGCTGATTGACGTTTGAAGACTAAATCACGGAGTTTTTCGAAGATATTCGGCGGAAGAATCGATCGACGTTGACGTTGAAGAGGAGTTTTGTCCATTTGCCAAGTTGGATATTGTGTTAAGAGTCGAATCGGTTGACAAACGGGCAACGATGTCAACGAATATTTATCGAAAGCAGGCCGAAATGGAGTTGGCACTTTCGATGGATAACGAAAGTTTGCATGACATGTGCAATGATAGCCGCCACTTTCGAGATTGAAATTAGCAAATGGTTCGCACTATGCACGAGAAAATGTGAATCGATGAAGAGAAAAAGAAAAAAAAATGTTTACAAATGAATTTCGATCGCAAACAGCTGAATTAGCATAGAAATTTCTGAGATGATCACCGGGACATTGATTAACATCTAGTTGAGTGTAATCAAGTTCGACATTGGTCACTCCGGCATAACTAAAAATATTTTTGACATCGGATTACATTTTATTTTCTTCGAAACATCGAAATGATTTTACTTATAACGTCGATTGTTGTGAAAGAACGCTTGATTTTTATAATTGAAATGATTTGTTGCCCAGATAGGTTGAATCGAAGAAACTAACCATTGATAAGGTTTATACGGACAGTAAATATACGGACCTGTCCAACGTGCGTGTTCGAACATTGGAAAGATGAAATTTCGGTCGAGTCGGTCTGGCAGAATTGAATATTTAAATCTAGAGCAAAATTCTTTCTTTCAAATTTTGTTGTTGTTGTTCAAACGTACGTATATTGATTAGGTTCAGCTTGCGTTCGATTAATGAACCATCCTCGTGCGTATCGATAATAATTTCGATCTCGATAATATTCGTAAACGAGATCTGCATAGGGAAAGACCGGATTGAATTCCGATAATCGTTCGGTTAGATCCGTTCGTCTTGGTTTTGGTACTGATCGATAGGGTAACGGAAAGTAACGTTCAAATTCGAGAAGATTATTATATTCTTGAGTTTCTTTTCCCCAATCAGCAGCATCTTCTTGATCAGGTCGAATGCGTGTCGACCACGTTTGAATCAAAGCATTGAAATATTCATCATAATTTCGAAAGCTTTTCAATGGATCATTGTAAATATGATTGAAATGCTCGAAAAATCTCAATGTATAATCATTTGTTGATGTTGGTCCAACACCGATGTCCGTGATGGACAAATGTTCGGGAGTATCAGTTGAAAAAGCGTAGATGGAAAATGGCCGTTCGAAATTAATGAAACTTCCGCCGATTTTATACCAAGGCACGCGAAGAACTTCATTCGAATCGAATGCATATCGAACAGTTTGAACCGTGTCAAGAGATTTCCCGTGATAGACACTCAATTGTTTAAGTGCATGAAGTTGGGCAGCGGCTGACAAATAGAAATAGAGTATGCCTAGAATAGAAACAAAGAAAAACAAGAAACTATTGATTCCATTTACGAAGTTTCAATTACCAGGCACTTTTGCTTGGCTATTGCCTTGGAGAATATGACTGAAATATGTACTTTGCCGCAATGTATCGAGCTGTACGAATGCTTCGAGTGTTCGATGAAGAGGAGGCGGATATTTCGTTCGTTGCCATTGTCTGAGATCGGAATCGAAAAATGACGCATCTAATTGAAGCTTATACGGCGGTATTCGATCACATTGCGGATAGGTTTGAGTGTCACGTGCAAGTTTTTTGAAATATTCAAATGGATCAGTTTTTATCGATGATAATATTTGATTAGGATATATGCACAGAAAAACAAGGATTAAACGTATCGATATTTGCTTCATGAAAAATCGAGTCAAGTCAGATTGAGTTCACTGAACGAGTGAATGAGTGAACATTTTCATTGGATTCTATATCATGGTGACCTTGAGTCAATCAAGAGAGAGAGAGTGAGTAGAAATACATGAACTATAAATCAACATTGGACAAATGTACGTCAAATAAAAATACAGAACTAAATCGAATTCTTTTTTTTCTTCTTCTTCTGCGTCGTTGTTCGTTCTTTATTAGTAAAAAATACGAAGAACAGAAAAAGGAAAAAAAATCTCCGATTCTCTCGTCTTTCTTCTGCTTCTTCCTTTTTTTCATTTTCATTATTTATTGTTTTTACTTGAAGTTCGCAGAGAACTGTTTCACAGTTATTTTTCACTAAGAGAGATGACGAAGAAGATGACGAAGAAAGAGAAGAATAATAATAGCATTTTCAGAGTACAATGCCTCGCAAAATAATCATACATCATTGACGAGTTGTTATAAATATAAAGAGAAAAAAGACGGTGACAACCTTTTAAAAAACTGTTAAAGTTTTTCGTTTCAGACTATGACAACGACAGTAACTGTCCTCTTATTTTTACTCTTCCCGATTCACATTTTTTGTTATACCAACACGGCGATTAATTTACTCGTTCGTTCACCTTCGGACTCAACTCGATATTGTATCGACGTAGCAACATTACCCAATGGTCGTTACGTGAATGTCACTTATTTTGGCTGGCGCAAACCTTATCTAGCTTCATCGTCTGTCAATCCTTGTGATGTCTCAACATTGAATCAAACATTTCCAAATGGATTCTCATCGAATACAATGTTGATTCTCTACGAACACGATTGTAAAATGACAGAACATGCTTGGAATGTTCAAACGGCATTCGGTTCGAATATTTCCCTGATGATAATTACGACTCGAACTGATACTCAATATGAATTGACCTATAATACAACAGCTATGCCGGTGTCGATTCCGGTTGCTGTTTTTTGGCAAGAGGATTTTAAGAAATTACAAAATCGATTCAAGAATTTCGATACAATCGAATTGTCGATTGCCTATCCGCCGGACGATTCACGAAAATTTCGGCCTGCTGTTTTACTGATGTTTTTGTTGGTCTTCTTTGTTTTATTATGTGGAAATCTGTGGGCTGCTGATGAATTCAAAAAGAAAATTCAAGTTGACAAACCAAAAGAAAATATTCAACAAACACCACCACCACCGGCAAGTTCGACTCTGGCAAACACAAACAATCGACCATTGACTCGAATTCTATCGAAAAATGGTTCAATTTCTCCAAGTGAAATTTCTTCAACTGACGTTTCGAGCAAGGCCGAACCTGCTGTTATTCCTATCACATGCTGTGTGATTATTATTATAATTTGTTTTGCAGTTGGCTGGCTTTTATTACTTTATTTTTTTCCATCTGTCATGATTTACATACTGCAAGGTAAATATGAATTTATTTATCCATAGTCGTCGTCGTCTTTCGAAGAAACGAAATAGAAATTTTAAAAAAATGTCATAAAAATTGAGGGTTTCATTAATCATCGGTGATTGTTTAGTCAGACTGTGGACAGAATAGGAAACAATAAAAAGTCGAAAGAAAAAAAAAATTGAATGAAACTCTTGAAAATTTTTGTTTCTTTTCTGAAATATGAAAAACTACTATCGAAGATAATAATTAGCAACTTAAATTCAAGTGTGAACTAATTATTCTGTTGATGAAAAAAATATTGAAATTTCTTTTCAGTGATGTTCTGCATTGGTGCATTTTCATCGTTAACATCCTGTTTCAATCGACTAAGTCGATTCGTTCCGGCTCTTCGTCGTTTTCGTACGCCTTATCATCGATTTCACCGACCTTGTACATGGAAATTGGGTCCACTAAACGCATTCACTGTCGTTGCCGTGGCTATGTCATTGACACTTGTAGTTATTTGGTACGTTTATCGACGTAGTACTTGGTCATGGGTTTTACAAGATATTCTCGGTGCAGCTATTTGTATATCGGTGACATCGATCTATCGAATGGGAAATATGCGTGTGATAACTATTCTTCTAGTGGCATTTTTTATCTATGACATATTCTTTGTTTTTGTTACTCCTCATATTCCTTTTTTTCAAACGTCGAATTCAAGTGATTCATCGTCGTCGTCTTCATCATCGAGTTCATCATCTGATACACAAGTATTCTCTCGACAACCAGCAAAAAATCCGTCAGTTATGGAACAAGTTGCACTTGGCATCGGAGGAAATGGTGAAGTCGTGCCACTTCTCTTCTCGTTGCCTTTGTTAATACCTGAAAATGAAACGGATCCATGTGTTTCAGCGAGAAAATCAATGCTCGGCTTTGGCGATGTCATTCTACCGGTAAAATCATCTTTTTTTCTCTCAACGATCAAACTTCATGATGTCGATTTTCTTTTTCTTAGGGTATTTTGCTAACTTTCTGTAGAATCTTCGATATTGCCAGTCGAAATCGTTTTCCTGTCTATTATGTTCAATCACTAATCTCCTATTTCGTCGGTCTGACTATCACACATGTCGCCTTGTACTTTATGAATACTGCTCAACCAGCTTTGCTCTATCTTGTTCCGTGTTTGCTTATTTCGACGATTGTCACAAGTTTATTTCGACGTGAATTAAAAGAACTCTATACAGGCAAACGAATTCAAGATCTACTCGATGGAACAACGACATTAGATTCATCGGAACTATCAACAAGTAGTGCCGATCGACAACCAAGTCCCGTGCCGATTCATCTCGGCGAACCGAATACTATTGAATGTTTTTAATTTATTCATTTTTTTAGTAAACAGAAATAAATTTTATTTTTTCATAATTTCTTTCTTTGTTCGATGAATTGTTCGATAGAAAACAATGAGAATAATAACGAGAATGCCTAATGTAAGAATAATCAACGCTGTACCAATAAGAAAAATAAGAACTGTTACGAAAAGATTGGTTTTTATACTATCATAACATGTTGGCTGACCAATATCACCATAATAACAAAAGCCAACTAACGCCGGAACATCCCTACCAACAAAAATCCGTCCTGGATGTCCGATATCACCACTATCATAACCGCAACAAGAACGTGGCAATTGACTATTATAACTCCAACCTGTCGATGGTGCGACTATCCAATCTGTATTATTCGATTTGACACCACAGCAACTGAAATAATATTGAACAAAATCCCAACCATCACGAACGAGTGATGTATATGTTGAATTGTAATATGCGTAGACAGTTGTTTGCGTACTGTACGCTAAACGTTGCAATTCAGTATCGCCTGTAATCATAATAAAAAGTGCCAAACCGATTAAAATTACAAATAAGAAAAAGAGTAGAGCCGGTCCTATGAAGAAAAACCAACCGTAGTAACGAAATTTTATACAAATAACGACAATTAGAGTCATGATTGAAATAATTAACATGAAAGCACCAACAATAATACCGATAATTGCAGTAACATAGAGTGTATCCGTTGGACCTTTGCCCGAAAAACCCGATGATGGAAGTGCATTTGAATAGACAATGGCAACACTACGAATTTTTTCCATATTTGGATTGAGCAATAGATTAAGTGAAAATGCAAGAAGAAGTACAGAGATAATTAAAAGAAATACCGAGAGAATTATTGTAAATATTCGAAGACATCGATGTGGAGTTTTCTTTTTCTAATTAAAATTCATAGAATACGATAGTTTTTTATTCTTTCAAAACAATTCTAACCGATGATGATTCGTCTTTATTTGTATCTGTTGTTGGTGATATTGATTCTATCGTTTCAGTTTGTACATTAGCTGATTTTTGTAGTCGTTCTAGTTTCGTAGGTTGTTGAACAACATATGTACGAATTTGCTGATGAGGACTGACTCTTGACTGATGTTTTCGACGACGTCGATGTCGTTTAATCGGTTTTATTTCGATGATACTTCCATCATCATCATCATCATCACTCAAATCCGGTGAAGAAACTGTATAAATCGGATAAGTTCGTGTGATCGTATTTCGTCTCGAACGTTTTGTTCGTCGAGTCATATTTTAGTTTAAAAAAGTAATTTGAAAAAAACTCTCTTCGACTAGATTTTCTTTCCATCGGAACAAAAGTCTCCTGTTGTGTTTTCAGTCAAAGAAAAATAGGTTTTCTTCATTCGTTTCATTCTTCGAAATTTTAATCAATAAAACAATGACGATAGAAACCAAACATACTGCAATGTCAGAGGGTGAAGAATAAATGCATGATTTTTCTTTTGACGGCACGCCAACGCCGATAAACACGATGAGGATGAAGCAAAAAACGGCTTACAATCGTATTTTATTCGTCTTTTCTCTTGTTTCCATTTCATTGTATTGATAAGAGAGCAGGCAGACAGACAGACATGCATATATATATCTACGTGTATGAGAATCCACTAGTCACATTTTCGATTTATACACAAACGTGTGCATTGTTACTGAAACAAGAGTCGTACACTTATATCTGATCTATGTGTATGAGCACGTACAATTCTAAGGCTTTGACAATGATGACAAACTTGGGTAGAGAGAGAGAGAGAGGTAAGCTATTTTCATGTGACTACCTGTCTGAGCAAACATTTGACCATCAACAAAACGAACGAACGAGCGAGAAAAGGACATCGTGCTCATGACATATCTTTCTTTCGTTTCATTTTTTTTTCTTCTATTTCGTCTGTTGTTGTTGTTGATGATGATGTTTAGTAGTGCGTGTGCGTATGTTTGCATTTAAGACTGATGCAGAAAGACGAAAACGCAATGAGGGTTTTTTCGCTTTCTCTTCTTCGGCCCTTTAGTTTTTTCCCTCTCAACCGAAAAAAACAACATAGTACGATAGCAGCACGTAGAAGAATGAAGAGAAAACGTTGTCGTCAATGTGGCTTAAAAAGATACTTGTCTTGTCATTACTTCAATGACCAGTTTGAGAACGAAAAAACAACAACAACAGCAACAAAAGAAAGTGAACGAGTATTGCCTGTAGACATCTATTCGTTTTCAATGGTCTAATGTCTTGATAAACAAAGACAATATTTCGTGTCCATTTGTCTTTGGTCAGTCATCGTTTTTCTTCTTTGTCCGTTGCCTGAGGCAACTTTTTTTTTCTTCTTGCTTCGTACAATAGAGAAAAAGAGAATCAGACATCGACGAAAAAGGTGAAATATCGTCGAACGAAAACGAGTAAGTGAGTGAAAAGAGAAAAGAAAAAGAACGATACGAATTAATGCAATTATATGCACATACGCACACACACATCGACGATGCGACATCCATTCAGCAGACTTTTATTTTCGTTCTTTCTCTTTCTCTCTTTTTTCGCTCTCTCTCTCTCCTCGTTTCGCTCACATATTTTATCAAGATTTGATTAGCTTCATCGACGACAGTTTATGATAAGTTCGAAGATTTTCGTTCTTTTTTTTCTTTTTCTTCTTTTTGTTTTCAATGAAAATCTCTTTCTTACTCCGGTTTGAAGTCACTGAGCGCGAATGTTCGCAGTCAATTTGTAAATTTAATCTATTGACTAGAGCACTTCGTGCTTTGGGAAATCCGGTATCGACGAGTACATTCTTTTATTTAACAGGAGCGAAGAAAAAGAATATGAAATTATCTTAGTTTTTTCGATGAACAATATAATTTACAACATCTTCTAATGTTCCAGCGCCCGTTGGCCAACATTGATCAACTAAATTCAATGTATCTTGACGGAGTTGTTTCAAACGTTGTCGTACTTTATCAACGCCCAAAATTGAAACATAAGTAACCGTATGATTTTTCTGATCTAATTCCGCTGGTTTGCCGATGTTTTCACCTTCGATATCTAGTAAATCGTCTCGCATTTGAAATAAGATTCCCATGAGACGAGCTAGTTCACGAATACGAGTCAATTCGACTGCTTGTACGCCGTGTAGAATCGCTGGAGTAATGAGAACGATTTCAATAGCTTTGCCTGTTTTCAGCCAAGCAATTCGATCTAATTCTTCGAGTTGATTGCCTTCTTCAGCGCCCATGTGTGCTGCACGTAGGTCCATCATTTGCCCGATACATAGATCGTGCATTGAGAATGAAATTTCACCAACTATTTGATTGACACGTTCAGGAGAAAAACCGTTTCTTATTAAATCATTGTTGATCACATTCATACTAACAGCAATTAAATCAACGGCTGCTAATTGTGCTCGACCTTCGCATAGATTCATTGGAATATCATTATTAATAATTGCTTTATGCAAAGTCGGTCGTCCACGTCTGAGATCACTGTTATCTTGTGCTGGTAGATCGTCGAAAATCAACGATGATGTATGCAGATATTCAATTCCACAAGCTAATGGTAGAATATTTTTGACGCTGAGTTGATATTGATCAGCAACCATTAGCATCATCAATGGTCTCAAACGTTTTCCTCCTGCTGTAACACTGTAATTCATCGCTGAAATTAACAATTGTTCATCGCGATCGTTTGTTTCTTCGGAAGACTTTCGAAATGAGTGGATTTTTAAGGCATTTTCGATTTGATTCAAATGATCGCCAACGTATGTTTCTAATTTACAGTTCGTACGAGCGTAGGAAACACTTGCTTTGTGAATATGACGAAAGAATGTCTTTTCGGGATCGGTGACATATGAAAATTGATCTCGAAGATTGAACTGAATGTAATCGCGTAGGTCGGAATTATCCTGACAGAATATATGCAAAAATTGTCGTAATGCTGAGTCACCATTGCTGACTTCGATTGATTTCAATGTCCGAGCTATACGTCGGCCAAGAAATGCACCGGTCTGTGGATCTTGATAAGAATTTTCGTAGATATCAGCACATAAATTAAGAAAGACATAGAATGGATTCGAAAGTTGTTTATCTGTTGCTTCTTGAGAATTACAAAATAAAGCATATTGTGTAAATGAAGTCACTGAATTCGATGTGATATCATCATGAAAATCTCGACAATCATCGGTCAATTGTCCGAGAAATGGCATTAACCATAGACGTTCGCTTTCATCACGAGCTGATCGAACATTGCCGAGATAAGTCGTACATGTATACGTAAAATGAGATTTCAATACAGCACCTAAGAATATCTCTTCATCGGGATAAACTTCTTCGAGTACTTTCTTATCGACTCGTTGTGATCGTAATAATAATGCTAATTCATTGAAAGCTAAACATGTCATATCAATTGTTTTTGTTAATGTTACAAGACTATCGAATGTTTCTAAAAGTAACGGTGTTAACGGTGTTTTCGGTAATTGATTTCGATCGTATTCTTTTCCGCTTAGTAAATCTTCCATAATCAGCAGCCATTTATCGAGAAGTTCTACTGGTGTCGACCGTTGTTCAGTGATTAGATCGGAATAATCTTTAACATTGTGTATTTCATCTTGAATACAATCGACAATTGCATAAGCAATACCGAAATAGAAGCCCATTTGTAGAGCTTGAAAAATCTGTTCGTTGATAATCGTCATGTCGATGAATTGATTTTCGTTGACAATTCTTTCGGCAAAGTGAAATATTCGTGTAATACCAATGCCGATTGTCGTTCGAACAAGACGAGGAAATGCACCGACATTGGTCAGTAGGATTGGAAATGTTCGTAGAGCATCACGCCATTTTTCGATTAACCATGTCCATTGATCGACATTGGTTTTCGGCGAGAAAAGTTCATCGTGATTATCCGGATATTTTTTAATCAATGAATCGATTTGATCAGAGAATTGACTCGATAGAATTGTGAGTAAAGGCGAAGACACATCGTCGACCTTCATTAGAAACGCAAATTGAGATATCGATTTAAGAAATAAATGAACGAGATAGATGAATTGATTGTTGACTTGGCTCGTTGTTGGCGATGCATTCGGACCAAATGCTTTGCCGAAACGAAGAAGCATGAAATCATCGCCCATATTTCGAAGGCCATTGGCATACGCATGTTTACATTTATGAAGAATTGAAATTTTCGAAAGGAAATTTGTCGCATTTTCGAAATCATCAGCTGTTGGTCGAACTTTCATATCTTGCAAACCTAAACAAGAAAAAAAACACTTGGTGTTTTTATTCAAATTTCATCTTTCGATAGTTCTACCGAGATTGACCATCTTTTCGATGAGATCAACATTGGGAATTGGATTTTGCCGATGACTGTCTAATACTTGATCGAGATATTCTCGTCCGATTTGTTCCGATTGTTCATAGGCAAGATCTAAGTCAAATGGTTGTTCACGAAGTTGTGCAATGCAATTTGAACTATCAGGATCAGATTTCGGTGTTAGAGTTTGAAAAATATGTACACGATATTTATCCAAAAGTTCTTCCTTTGTTGAAGTTTCTTCATTCCAATCCGGAAAGATTTGTTGAGCTCGTTGAATTTGCAATGCGTACCATTGATTGTTTTGAGTTTTTAATTTGAGATACTTCTGTGTCAAGTCGATTGATGTTAATTGTATATAATGACGTATTTTCAAAACAGTTTCATCAATCTTGTCAAAGAATTCAAGGATAAATTTACGTGTATGCGTATGAGTCAATCCATGATCGTTGGCAATCGATGATGATCGATCCAAAAGACGTTTTTTAATATGTGATGAATGAGCTATTTGCCAAATGCGAGGTTTATTTGCGTATCGTTGAAGTTGTGAAAAAAGTTCATGTTCAAGTTGTTGACGTTTTTGTTGAGTCAATTTCTGTCGAGCATTTTCATTGTCCTCAGAAGCGGGATTTATCTGTTGAGTTTGCTGAGTCGATTTTTTATGTCCAGGTAAACGAAAACGACGTTTTCGATGATCTTTACAAAACATTCGAAATGTCATACAGACTCAAACGACAATAGCTTACCTTTTAAATTAAACGTATTAGATTGTTTCTGTTTTACTGCTAACATATCAACAAATTGCTAATGTACAAATAATTTGTTTATTCATCCATAAAGCATTACAATATATACAATGCTTCGATATGATAATTTTAGAAAATTGTGTCTTTCTCTTTTCTTTTAGCTCATGCCTATTAGCCAAAAGTAGAGTGCACCGTTGACGTCAATCAAATTTATTATGATTCACATGACTGACTTTTTTCGTTATAACATGCATATATATTTGTTTGTTTGCACTTTAATAAGAGATATGACAATTAATGAATCATTGAAATAGTGACTAAATGAACGCATAATAATTAGAATTTGATAACGCAATCATGTTTCTCTCATTCGTTGAGCAAATTGACATAGGAATTAAATCCGCATATGCATCGCCTACATTTTTAGATAGAGATCGTATGTCAGTAGAAAAAAAAAGAAAATAAAAAAAAACGGATCAAATGAAAAATAAATCATTTTTCTCGTTTTGTGATTAAAAGAACTCCGTCGGATCAAAATGCATCGGCATTATACACACGAACAACTTTTCAATGATAGATTTCCATTGTCTATCGTTGCTGTTCTTGCTATTATTCAAATGTTAACAACATTTGGGATCATAGGACTAGAAATAGGTCATGTGATCATTAATATGAAAGTCACCAATCTTTTTGCCGGTATTTGGACATCGGTACCGTTTACTATTCTTTGGATTTCAATGTTTGCAGCAGGTAAATACGCGAAATCAATTGAGAATATTTCTCGGATTGATGAAATTTTAGTTTGTTGTTGCCGTCGAAAAGGTTGTGCAGCGAATGCTGTTGTTCAAAATTGCATTTCTTTGGTATTTGCAGCGATTTTAATCGGCATTAATATTGCATTTCTCTATCGACCGAATCATTGCTTTTTTACGACAGAAATCTGCGAGAATTTAAATTGGGTCAGTGACATCACATTACCGTTCGATTGTTTCAATGATACTGCGAACAATTGTGATCATTTACGTTTAACATTGATCAAAGCACAATTATCCTGTGCTATTACATTGGCAGTAACTTGTCTTATTTATTTGATTTTATATATTGTTGTTTCATCTCGAGCAAAACGTGCTCATCGACGTCAAGCTAAACCTGAGCCTGTTGTTGCACCTGTTTATCAACCGCCTCCGATTAATTATCAAATACAAACGCATGCAAATGTTCCTCAATTCTATCCACCGACGGCTCCTCCTGTTCAGTATGTTCATCCAATGCCAGTCAATGGATATCCAACATTATATCCGAATATAGGAAACGATCGGTTTTAATGAAAATAATCAAAAAAGAAATGGGAAAGAATGAAAATAGACAGATATTGTATCCTATTTTTTCAATGTTGTTTGCTTCTAATGGCTTAATTGTTCGAGCAGTTTTTGAATGCGATTTTCATCAGCAGCACCCGTAAATCGACTAATTTCTCTACCATCTTTAATAACCACAACTAAAAATAAACAATAAATTAACCAGCCACATGCTTTTATTATTATTTTCGCGGAAAAAATCAGTCGGAATCAATAAAAAAAAAAAGCCTTTTAATTTATGATCATACGGCCATGTATGTGTGTAGTAGATTAAATTCTCACCTGTTGGAACAGCTTGAACGTTATATTTGCCAGTTGTTTCACTCAAATTATCAATATCGACTTTAACTAACTGTATTGGCGTATTATTCGAACCGGTTTTATTGAAATTGTTAACAACTTTTTCCAAACGTGGTTCTAAAAAATTCGATTTTATTTACTGAAAAACTAAATCATCAGTTTTTTTACCTAAAACTTTGCACGGTCCACACCTAAAGAATAGTCGATCGATCGATAGAAGTTTATTTTAAACAACTTGTCACTTACCAAGTCGCATAAAAATCGACGACAGTTGGTTTTTTACTATCTAAAACTCGTTTTTGAAACTCAGCATCGTCTTTAATATGTACGCTGTTCGATGCTAAACGTAGAATCGACGTTTGAAATGCTCGTCGTTGATTACTCAAACAGAGATTTTGAACTTGTCGTACAAGGCAACGAGTCGTCATAATTAACGTTTTTTTTAATCTGAATTAATAAGAAAAAGAAAATAATTTTGTCAAAAGAAAAAAAGAGAGATCATGGAGATAATTATTGTAAAGTTTGAGTAATTAGTCGATTAGAAAACGGAAGTCGATAGGAAATGGATGATTGTTGAGAATGATTTCGGAACTAAAATGTTAGAAAATAAAGATTAAGAATTTTAATTGAGAGAAGTTCTATCAAACCTCATTGTCAATTGAAAACCAATGAGAAATATCCGAAATCTGTTTAGCATTTTTTATGGTCCTATTAACATTGATCAATGGGTATTGATAATGTTGAAAAATTTGTTCGATAAAATCAAGTGTATACAAAGCGATCGGATGGAAATTTTGATTGTTGTTCAAGTTGCTCAATTGAGTATATAAGTCAAAATTTGATTCTTGTGTTAGATATCTCGTACGATAGTGAATATTCAATGCCTACGATGAAGAAATTCGAGATGATATCAATTCAAATTCAAATCATCTTACATATCGTTCGATAGCTTGTTGATTAATAGAGGAATTTGATAATCTCAATAGGTAAATAAGATTAAAATCCGGTATAAAAATCATTTTTTCATAATGAATGAAAATCATTGATATTTCTTGCTGTTGATTCGAAGGTCTATTGTCTCTAATGTGGATTAATTTTATGTTTAATTTAGGCGTAAATGAAGGCGATGACAGATTGGAACTACTCGTACTCGCAGTTCGAGATTGTTGAAGAACTCTACAAAATTAAATTTTCACATAGAAAACAAAAACGCAAATTTTCTTTTCGATTCACACATACTCTCCGAGTCGGTTGTATAAACTAACAACCGGATGTATTAATCCACCATCCTGCTCATCGGATTTGAGCGTATTTTCCTCATTTTGTTCACATCTTTTAGCTTGCTGAATATGCACTAGATAATCATTAACGCATACGTAAAGATTCGAATTCCATACGAATAATTTTGTTTGAAAGCAATTATTTAAACTGATGGATAAAAATTCAATATCAACAGGATTATCTCCAATGACAGCTAAGAATTGTTTGGTTGCATCATCACTCCATGAAAGAAGATCATTTTCATTGTCGTTATGAATCGACGCCAGACGACAAGTTATTGAATAGACAAAAAACTGATGAAAGTATTCGGTTAAATGTCGAAGACGATTGATAGGCACATATTCTTCCCATGTGCCCAGATCGACATAGAATAAATTAACAGACTGATCCGATGGATGATAATCTAAGATTTGCGAACGATTCCAAACTTTATTTTCATCGGAACAGATAACACATAGATTATTTTGAATTTCTTCTCGTCGAACGAGATATCGTTGATCATTGTTTGTATTGTAGAATTGGTTAATTTCACGTTGAAATCTATCAAATTCAAGAGCATGTTCTCGAAGTTGAACAGTAAAACAGAATGGATTATGAGCTGAGATAATCACACATGGCTGTTTGTCTTGTTTAATGAGATGATGTGGAAGAGAAAATTCGTAGGAGAATTTGTTGAAAACGAGTTGTTCGTTTTTAAAATCACAGACTTTTGTCGATGTATCGTTGCTGATATTTTGACAAGTGAGTATTTGTTCAGTTACAGTTAATGATGTTTTCTTTTCGTTTAACAATTCACAATTGATTATAGAATTTGTTGTTAAATAACGAATCGGTTGCTGTTTAGATTGTTGAACGAATGCAATGGCGTTCATTGAATTCTTGAATTTGACATGAATGATTCGTTGGCAACGAGTGGAAAACGATTGTATTGGAATGATTTCTTCAATCGGATAGAATCGATTGAAGAACTCGAAACAATCCTTTGTTTGACAAGTCGATGGAAGACCGGTAACAACGACCGTTTGACATCGAGGACGTATACATCGAGGTTCGAATGAACTCAATTCGAATTGACTCGATGATTTGATTGATAACGCGTGAAGTATTGCCTCATATGTGTACTCAGATAGATTCTTACAACGATTTATAAATTCTAAACGAATCCAACCGTTATTATCTTGTGCACATTTCAATAGAAATCGATCGGTTTTTAAATTGTCTTCAACTAGAATAGGACGATTTCATTTCAAATATGAATCAATTTCGGTTACTTTGATGAACAATCGATGAAGATAAATCCGAACCGATCATAATTATGCATGTACTCAAATCACAGGCTATTAGTTATGTATTTTATTATTTTCTTTCTTTCATTCGTGTGTGTATAAACATGTTCGGAGATAAGTTTGGCCAATTGTATAAAAACGCATCGAAACAGAGGGAGACACCGTATGAGACTGAAGCTTTTTGAGGAAAACTTTTGTTGTGTGCGTGTAAAAGCGGACGTGAAACAATATTTACCTTTACTTTTCAAGAACGGAGAAAAAGAAAACTTTTTTCTTCTGCTTCTTCGGTTTTTCCTTCAGAAATAAGTGTGAACGTTTTCTCACAACAGTTATGATTGTTTTTCTTATCGTATTTTTTCTTAAATATGTCGAATGTCATGATATCTTCGTTCATATCGAATACGGAGAAAATCATAGTTTTATTTTTAATTACAAATTAACAACCAATCAATCCTATTATTTAACATTTCGTTTATTTGAACACGAACAAATTAATTTCGGTTTAATTTCACCTGAAATCCATTCGAATCAATTTCAAATTTCGAATACTTACGAATCATCAACGAATATTTTCTATTATCTATTTATTATTTGTTTTCATTTCGTTTACGATATCAATCAACTCGATATTGAATGCAAAGATGTTCGTCTATCGAAAACAGATCTGAACAAATCGCCACTTCCATCCTACAAACCGTTATTCGTTCCATTGATGTACGCACTTAGTATACTCATGCTTTTACCAGTTATAATTCAGCATCGAAATCGAAAACGAGAAGAATTCATTAAACGTCGTAAACAATTACGACGTATGTCATTGAAAATTGCGGATACTAATCCGGAAATTCTCTCGAATGGAAGTCGAGAACGAAAAAATATCCCGATTAAAATCGATCTCCTTTCCTATCCGTCGGCGAAGACAATGTTCGATGAAATTGATGACAATGATAATGTAACATTTACATTGCAAAATCAAGAATCATTAATGACAGCTGATGATTGTATTGCACATCTACTTGATAGTACACCGTGGGCATCGCCAGTCAACACACCGTTCGATGAGCAAACCGAACCGATTTTGAAAAAATCTGAAAATTCTCTCGTTCATTTATATCGATTGAATCCGGCTTTTTTAGAGTCAGACGTTTGAACACAAACCTTGACATTCATATTGAAACATCACTTAGCACATTAGCAAAAAAAATCGAAATAAAATTTATTGTAAAAGAGACCACTGTCAGATGAAAAATTTTCGCTTTGATTTTGTACAAAAAACTGACTAACCAAAAAATATAACACAGTTCGTTAATCGTCGATTTGACGTGTCTTACAGCAGAAAAATAGACAAGACATAGGAAAGCGTTGTGATCGAGATTTCTCTTTCGTTATTTGTAAATCATGATTTCGTAATTTTTCACATAGTTTACGATCGATCGTCGGCGGCTGATAATAATTGAACGCGAAATTATTTACAATTGGTAAATATGAATCCAACTAAAAGAATTTGGGGAATTGAAAATTGAAAAACTCAAATTCGAATACGAACTAATTTTGGATCGTTTTGTTGAACGAGATCGAAAGCAACTTGTTCGAAGAAATCTTGAACATTTTCACCTGTTTTACAACTTGTTTCGAAATAGGCCATGCTATTTCGAAGAGCAAACTGAAAGACAACGTACGAAAGTCAATATTTTCGAATTTCAACATGTTGACATACACGTCGACCGAGATCTTCATCGACGACTCGATTTTCAACAAGATCGATCTTATTCGCGACTAAATATCGACGTTCCAGATCTAAACCTGCCTGAAATTCATCGAAATCGAGATCGTTTCAAGTGAAAAGATTTGTTTTCAACTCACTTTTTCAATCAATTGACTGAAATATTCAATCAATCGAAATGAATCCATATTTGTCACATCATAAACAAGTACGAACGCTTTCGTCGATGTGTAATAACCTCGACCAATCGTTCGAAAATTTTGTTGACCAGCTGTATCCCTAGAAAATCTCCTTTCACCTCGAACTAGCCGGCAAAATCAGTTCGTCATCCTACCAGATTTGTAAATTAATCTTCGATTGTTCGATGGGAATTATTTTATTCACAAAATCGACGCCTAAATTTCGGACTTATTCTTTCGATTACAAACTCTCATTAGCATACCGATCGTCGATCCAATATCCGTCCGAAAATCCTTGCCAGCAATAAAACGTTGTAGCGATGTTTTACCAACGAGCGTATCACCAAGTAGCAAAACTTTGTATTTAACATCGAAATAATTCTCCTTCAAACCATTCGTCATTGATCGAGATTGAACAAGCTGCGCACCGTTTGCAGACGATTGTCGACTAATAAATGCAATAAAAACAAATTTACAACATTTTTTATATCATCCAGCGCTCTTTTTTTTCCTTCTATTGTCTAACTAATCAATTATTCAAGTTCGAAGTCGAACACTTTCTCTTCCGAAACCGATTTCAATTGAGTCCTACCGTAGGACTCCTACGTACTCACTTGTATTCACTTAATGGAGCCATGAGAAAAACTATAGTATCATATTACTCGAACGAGACAAATTAAATCGAATGAGCTAACCTTTGAATCTAAAATGTAATTTCATCTAGCCTACACGTTCTTTTCAATTAGAAGACAAAAAAAATTCGAGAGAACTCTGATTCAAGGTAAGAACGAAAATGTCATCTAAGACAACATTTTTCTTCGACACACATACACGCGTACGTACATATTGATGAATACACCTTGTTTGATTTTTTTTCTCTCTTCGTCACGACGTTCTTTCTTTCGTTCTCATTCTTTTTTTTCGCTCTCGTAGTCAATTGAATGTACGTATGCGTAGGTTTCGAAGAGAAAAGAGTATGTATGCATATTATTCAGTCACTCAAAGTGGCGGATAACATTCCATCTTCCGCCCTTCATTTACAGAAGAGCAAAAGAGGAGGAGAGAAAAAAAACTATTAATTAAACTACGCTAACGTATGAAAATGTCAAACTGTGTGTTTTGTGATTTTTTTCTTCTTCTTCTTTGGTCTATAGAATATTAGGTCTACTACTATTGTCTCATTGTTCGAAAACGGCGATAAGAATCGAAGGAGAAAATATTTGTTCACACTGTTCGATGAGAGAGTTTTGAGTTCATACGTTTGACCCCGCTCAATAGAGTTTTACTTTCTTTTTTCTCTTCTTATCTTGTCGAGCAACAAATCAATTATCGACTGGTGTGGATTCGAAGCAAATGATGAAGAAAACAAGTGCACATATATACATATTTATCCATATGTACGTCATAAGGAATCAATCTATTTCTCTTGTCCTACGACAGTTATGGCTTGAAGTGATGAGAAGAAAACAACTATGATAATGCATTCATGATTATGTAAAAAAACAACATTCGATTGCTATGATACTGATCTCATAAACAATATACTCAATTGTTGATTATATCTTATCAGTAAATCAAATGAATCATAAAAGTATTTTATCAATCGGATTGTATACTCGTATAATTTAAATATTTGACATAAAAATTCTTTCTTCGTTTTTTTTTCTTGTGGCTGCTGCTTCTATTCTATTCTTGTTAAGACAATGAAAAATTCATAAAGAAAATTCTCTTTCTGTATGAATAAATAATTGAATAAAATATTAAATAGAGATCATAGAAATGATTATATTTTCCCCATAGCGTGAGAGAAACAATTCCGGACTAATTTCTTTTGAAAAGTTAAACTGTATAATTTTGTAATTTTGATTAAAAAAACAAGCCGTTATTCAAACAATTCGTTGACAAATGTTTCTCTCGATTATTCATTTATGTTAAATCTTCCTTCCTGTTTGACGATACGGTTTTTTGTTCATTGGCAGACTATAAGCATTGCAAATGAATGACAAGCAGAGAGAGAGAGAGAGAGAACACATCAAAACGTTCGTTCCATCTGTTTCGAGATCATCGTTAAACAAATTAGAAATCAGTCATTGAAAACGATAAGAAAAAGATATTTAGACATCTGTCAAATTAAAAAGAAAAAGAAATAGATTCATTCGATTCGATTCGATTCTGTTATTTCAAAAAAATTTGCCTAATTAAATTTGTCTTGATGATGAGCGTCGTTGCGGCACAAAATCAATTTGGATTTCAGTTCGATCGACGGAGTCATTTTAATGTGATATTTTTCGACTTAAAAATGCACGATAGAAGAAGACAAATCAATGAGAGAACTGTTCAGGTGCTTTCGGTTGATTGAACAAATATTAAAAAGCAAAACTTTGAACCGTTGTTTCTATTTTTTTTTGTCTTTAATGTTAGCATTTGAAGAAATGACACACACGCATACAGAGATCATTTGTCTTTTTTTCTCTTTCTCAGAAAACAAATACACACAATTAATCAGGTATGATTTTCTTTGAAACACACAATTCTCTTGCCAATGTTTGTCTAACTATAAAAACAAAGGAGCGTATAAGTAAGAAGAAGAGAAAAAAAATCGGGAAAAGTCCGTACTCATTTACTTTCTTAGTTGATTGAACTAGTTACGAGTTAGATTTATTTTCCGTTTGTTTTCTCTCTCTCTCTCCTTCAGCCGATAATTATATTGGAGATAAAATGCTAGAACGAAAATCCTCACGATAGGCAAATTTTGACCGCTTGCTGATTCAATTCAATTTCCTAATTGTAATAATGCGTTCGCGCGCGCGAGCGTACAACAAGAAAGAGAGAGAGAGGAGGGAGGAAAACGTCTTCCGTTTATGATCAGTTATTGGCTTTAAATTGTAAAATGATGATTAGAAGAACTCATCATTCATGAGCTATTCTATTTGGATAGAGACTGACAAAACGTCATTATTATTCACACTCGTTCATAAAGATGATTATCACATCGATCTTTGGTCTATCTTAAAGTATTGACGAAAAACGTCTTATGTCAATATATTGATGTCGTGAGCTACAAACATTTTTCTTCTTTTCCTCCGTTTTTTTTGGTTTAACATATAAATTAATTCTTTTTTTTCCTAGTTGTTCATTCTTGCTATAATGGTCGACAATGTAAAGATGATTTTCCCTTTCTTTTTCTCTCTGTCTCTTCCTCCGTTTTCTTTCTCATTCACTAATCATACTAGTTTTTTTTGCCTTTTCTGCCTATCGTATTAAAAAAAACGCAAGTATACATATCGATGAGGGACATTGGGAGAAAAAAATAGAAAGAGAAGATTTTTCTTCTGCCTATTTGTTACTCTTTCATAGTCTCGTTTTTTCTTTCTTCTCTCTGTTACTATATTTTTGGAATGCATTTGCAGAAAGTGTGTGTGTGTGTCAATATAACAGTCATAGTCCTCATTAAGCGATCTGTTTTTTTTTCTCCTTGAATTTTTTTTTCTCTCCTTCGTCTTGTCACAAGTGTGCTTACTCATTCTTCCAGATCATTATTCCTACCAAATGCAATACAGTCACCAACAGCCATTACCATCGTCACATACATATTTCACTCCTATTCAAACAACATCATCAATGCAATATGCAACATTGTATCCAACAGCAGCACCGACCGTTCTTCCTCCGCCTCCGCCTACTTCGTCATCATCATCATCATCGTCAAGTTCGTCAATATCAACACAACATAAACGACCGCCACCACCACCACAACAGAATAATCATTTATCATCTCAATTAACACCTATACAACCGGCAAGCTCGTCTTATATGTCGCCCATTGCTTCGCCAACAACCTATATGTCACGTGGTTCAACATCACCTTTATCCGATCTCAAAGATACCGATACAGTTAAATTATTTGTTGGACAAATACCACGACATTTAGAAGAACATGATCTTCGGCCTATATTTGAAGAATTTGGACAAATTTATGAATTGACTGTTCTCAAAGATCGTTTCACGGGCATGCATCGTGGTAGGTGCCTTGTTTGAATTGAAAATTGAAATCGATTTCACACGCGTATTTCCGTTACTTATTTGTCCATTTGAGCGGCTAGTCAATTTCAATCTTTTAATGTTGTTCACGTTAGGTAGACATGACAAGTGGGAGAAGAAAGAAAGAAAGAAAAATCAATCGATTGATCATATTTGTGTGTGTGTGTGTGTGTGTGTTGAGGTCGCGTGCCACCAGCCATCTGCCTAAGCGGAACATGAAATAGAACATAATACATTTCGACAACTTGTTAAATACATTCGCGTTTGTCAGAACGAAAAAAAGAACAAGAACAACATTCGATGGCATAAGGTGATTTTTCTCAGCTTATATGTCCGAGACGGCGACATTAATCATGAGTTTCGATATTTTTTTTCGCGTTCTGCTTCCTTGACAGATGGTCAATTCGAAAATTTAGTTGAGACACTTATTCACAAGCAAATTTCTAATCATCATGTTGCTCGATACCTACGATGGTACGAATCGAAAATATTTTTTCCAATATTCGATGTTTTCTATTCGTTTTAGGATGTGCTTTTTTAACTTATTATCATCGTGATTCAGCACTCAAAGCTCAACAAGCACTGCATGAACGTCGCACGCTGCCTGGCGTAAGTATCGTTCAGATGTCACTAGTTTAGTTACTCAGCAACATTCACCCGAGAAAATCATCTAGCAAACTAAATTCTCCATTCAGAAATAACGTGTTCAATTTTTTCTATTCAGTCGATGAAAATCAAGTTCGTCTGTTAGCTTTGAATACCTGTGGGATTCGATTATTGACAAAAGACAGCTATTTCATTTACAGATGTTTAGTTGATAAGTCTTTTTATACTTTCTCGATTAAATAAATACGGTTTCCATACGCTTTATTTTTCATCGTCACACGCAACAAACTCATTCATATAGATGTGATTTTTTTTATGCTTGACGTTTTTTTTGCTTCGCATCGCCTTTTTTTCCTCGTTCTTTTCTCTCTCGTTTTTCTTTTCTTCGCTGGTGTTCGGAAAATTACTTCGAGTTTAGAGAGAATACGAGAAGAAAAAAGAAAAAGAAGAAGAAATAAGCCATTATTGTATCGATCTACTCCGACTGTGCGTGTATTTGAACATGCTTTTCAATTCCGACTAACCAACGTCAGTTGGAGAGCGCGATACAAACGCGCAATGAAAAGAAAATATCGTGACAACAGCATTGATACGTCTCCTGCTTCGACATCGTCTGAATCTCCAACTCTAGTCGTAAGTTAAAAAGAAGAAAGACGTTCATTCTCTCGTTGATTACATACGCTTGGTCGAAATAATTGTGTTTAGTAAAAGGACACGTGTCAGTTTTCTTGTTCATTATGATTTTGAACTCAACGATCGAGTTGACGACGAGAGAAAAACATGCAGATGGTCAGTAAACAGCCCGTCGATTCTGCTGCGGAAATCGCCGCTGGCGAATCATCACGAGCGTGTGCTTTCGAGCTAAATCATGTTGAAATCGAAAGAGCATCATGCTTTGCAATTAATATTTCAAGCTCCACGTTCCAATGCTCCTCCTTAGGTTAAAACGGAAATGCAACGTCATTGACTGAATAGTCATCGCATCATTTTAGTTTCTAATTATGTAGCTCAGGAGAGACATGCGCATAGAGAAGATTAGAGAATGATAGAGAGAAACGACGAAAGAAAAGTAGAAGAAAATGATGAAGTAGAAAAAGAAAAAAAAACGAGTCGACGGAGACGACGTTGTCACAGAAAAATTGAAGAGTAAGAACATGATAAAATACTGCCAAGTTTGCTAACATCTTCAATTCTAAGGAAAAGCAAAATTCTTATATTAATTTTCATCATTTTAGATGAGTCGACCTATTCAAGTCAAGCCAGCTGATAGCGAATCACGAACAGGTAATCAATTCATTGGTTCTTTCTCTTTGATATCTTATAACGAACGGATCGTTTATTTATTGGTCATTCCATTTTCACATACACACACACACACATACACGCGCATAACACCTTAGTAGAAACGAGAAGGAAATGAACAAAATTTTGCTAATGAGAAAAGAAACGACGGAAATGAGGCGGCATCAATCGGAGTTTATTTTCTCAAGACAAAGAATGAAATCAAAATAAAAAATCTGCCAATTCTTCCGGTTCTCTCTCATAATCTTTTTTGATTAGTACCTACTGATATGATTCTAACGACAGCAGCAGCAGCCGCAGCCGCGACAACAGAATTTCATAATGTGAGTTATTTTATATCGATGGTAGTTCTTATTTTGATGGTGCCTGTGTTGTTGCTGATTCACTTCATCTTTTTTTTCTATATTCTCTAAAATCAATGGTGTCATGTCAAATCGTCGTGCTGGTTCTTTTTTTCATTGTGCTCAGTCTTATCGTTGTAAAACCAAAAGTACATCACCAACATACGTATCTTCTCGTTTAATGATTATCTTTGTTCTCTCTTTTGAATTGCCAATATTTTCCCCCCGTTTTTTCCTGTCATTTTCGTCATATTACACATACACACATATACATTAGGTTAATTGTTCAATGAAAAGAAATTTCTTCTTTTTTTTTCTTCTGAAAAGAAACAAATTGTCCAATCGGTACGAGAGAAGCAGCAGCATCCTCTTTTTTTCTTTGATAGACACAAAAAAAGGAGACTAATAAGATTTTCTCATCGTCGACGCGCTCGTCGTGAAAAAAAAAGAAACTTGACCCAGCAGAAAAAAAAGAATAGAACGACGGATAGCTAGCTAGGTATTTGCTGAGAAAAAGAAAGAGAAAGAGAAAGAAAAATAGAGACAGAGAGAGAGAGAGAAAAAGAGTGACTACTTTTTCCGGTCGACAAAAAAAAACGAGAGAATAGAAGTAGACGCTGGGGATTTCCGAGCGCAGAAAAAGAAAGAAAATTTCTTTTTACATCTTCATCAGCGTTCTCTTTCGTTTCCATATTACTCATAAATGATGGTCGTAGCCGGCACAGCATCAGCATCAACTGCTCAAACTCAATATTCTTCATCAGCAATTAATCGAGTTCGCAATTTAGGTGAGAAAATAATAAAATTTCATTTCAAATCGATTTCGAACTCCTATGTGAGTAGAATAACCGATGAATTCGAGGTGAAACATGTCATATGTCACTATGCATGATTAATAAACTAGTTTATCCCGCTCGACAGACAGGCAGACAGTGAAAATCAATCGAGTTTGGAATACGTATATGTGTGTATGTATGTGTATGTGGACAGATGACAGATGTTTTTCGATTGTTGACCATGTAGAAAATACTAATGGACGCGTCATTTTTTTTCTTTGTTTTGTTTGTTAAATCAATAGAGGATCGAAAATTATTCGTGGGAATGTTGAATAAACAAATGACTGAAGAAAATGTTCGAACGATATTCGAACCGTACGGAACAATCGAAGAATGTACGATTTTACGCGGACCAAATGGCGATAGTAAAGGATGTGCATTTGTCAAATATGCGACTCACAATGAAGCTCAACAAGCCATACAGAATATTCATGGAAGTCAAACATTTCCAGGTGCATCATCATCTATTGTTGTTAAATTCGCTGATACAGAAAAAGAACGACAATTACGACGTATGCAGCAATTAGCTGGACCACTCGGACTCCTATCGAATCCATTAGTACTTCAACAGATCGCTGCCAATTTAAATTATCAAGGTTACACACAAATTCAACAACAAGCGTTATTAGCATCGTCAACCGGTGCTCATCCAACAGCGTATACGACGATACCAGTTTTAACTACATCTGGTCAACCAATGAGTAACGGAACGATGACACCATCGACAGGTAAATTAAACAGTGTTCGATTAAGTTTTACGAAAATAAATAAATAATTCTTAAGGCGAGTGCGACAATATGGACTTTCCGAATTGTTCGTTAGTTAATGCATCACCTGTTAACAATGGACCAGCAACGATTTATCAAACAGCAGTCACTGGTCCGAATGGTCAACCAGCTGATTTATTCTCATCGGGAATGCAATATCCAAGTAAGATCTCAAGTGAAAAACAAAAAACAGCTAAAAATTCATTTCGATTCGTCTTTCAGCAGTTGTTGGTCCAACAATCGATACAGCTACTGGTATTCAATTACAACCTGCTACTGCTTATACGACATTGCCAGCTCAATATCCGATCTACACTCCAACAGCAATCTATTCTCATTTGCCAACAACAACACTCATTCCAGGTGCATTGGCATCACCAGGCAAAGAAGGTTTGTGTTTTGTTTCGAAATTCTCTCTCGATGAAAAAAGATCCTTTCGTTCTCTTCGATTTCTAATGTGTTTTGATAAAGACGAAACAAAGAAAAAAAGGAACTAATTCGATTTCGATTTCTTAGCTCTACCACAGTTCTTCGGCCCTGACGGTTGTAATCTTTTCATCTACCATTTACCACAAGAATTCGGTGATTCCGAACTTGCATCAATGTTCATGCCATTTGGCAATGTTATATCGGCTAAAGTTTACGTTGATCGAGCGACTAATCAATCCAAATGTTTTGGTAGATATGAGATATTTTCTTTGAGAAAGAGAATTTCGGGATAAAGATAAGAGATCTTGACGATGAGAACGAACGAAAAAAATACAAGATTTGAATTCTGTGCTGGATCGCCGCATCAAGTTGTGAGAAATATTTGAAAATGAAAGTTTTTTGAATTAGTTTTATTTGATGTTGTGATGTGACAATCCAATACAGTTTTCTTCTCTAGTTTTTTCTTCTTCTTCTTGTCTGTGCATCTCTCTTTCTTTTTCTCTTTCTTTTTTTTCTCAAAGATAAACAAATGTACATCGTACTAATCTCGTTTTTGTTTTTCAGGCTTTGTCTCCTATGATAATCCACAATGTGCTCAACAAGGTAGTTCAATTCTAAAACATTCTTTCGTGAGTTTTTTTTCATTTGCTGTTGTATTTTAGCCATACAATCGATGAATGGATTTCAAATAGGCATGAAACGTTTGAAAGTTCAATTGAAACGTCCGAAAGATCTTGCCAAACCATATTAACTCATAAAAACACAGACACACAGTGCATTTTTCCTTGGTTTTCTAGTCATATGATCATTTGTTCTATGTAAATAAGCATTCCTAACGACGAATTGACAATCGATGATGTCTGTGTGTACGCATGTACATTGATTTTCATTCCAATAACTAGTCAAGACATTTTCTTCTCTTTTTTTTTAAATCTTATTCCGATAGTTCAAATATTCGAGAAAGCACATTCACATACACACATTCTTCTCTTTTGTATCATGAAAAATTTTGTTGCGTTAAAGATTTTTCTCTTTTTTTTTCTTAAAACATTTATTATTATTATTATTATTATTATTATTATTATAATTATTATTACTATTTACCCATTCTTTTTTTTTGCCGCATTAATGCTTTGTTGATTTCTAATGTTGAATTGCTGCATCTTTTTTTTCTCTTCTTTTCAAACAAGGTGGCAACAAATGCCAATGTAATCTTCCTAGTTTACTCTTTTAAGAATAAATTTAAATTAATAATTAGATATTTAATCATGAATCATAACACAACAGAAGAAGAAAAAGAAAACATATCATCGATGTTAAGTTAAACATTTTTATATGTTTTACTTGCATAATTCGGGATGAAACCGTTAAAATAAGGTTGAGATAAGTCAATATGTGGGTGATGATGTCGAGATGTTAATTCTGAGTCAGGATGTGTAAATCGAATAGTACCCAAATTGAGAGTATTCAAATTCGGTTCACTTTTAACCAAAGGTATTATTGCTTTTTTATGTTGAGCACGACGTTGATCATATTTTGCCTAAAACAAATCAAATTCATAGGAAAAAACAAAGTCACTTGACAATCTTCTCACTTTATTGTAATACATAACACCAAATAAAGCAATTGTCATACCGATAACATTTGCAGTTGTAACAGGATTTCTTAAAACTAATAATGATATGCATATGACCACGATACGTTTCGTACTATTAGCAATACTATATGACAAAGGTGATACGAGTGAGATCATGGTAAAAGCAACGACATTATGAACAAATGTGAGTACACCATCAATAGATAAATAGACAAAGATTTTCATCGCTGGATGATACGAATGCTAAATAGAAAAAAAAGCAAATCGATAATAATTATTTGAATTCGATTTTGTTTTTACATATTTGGTATTGTAGAAAAGCTCGATTCCGTCATAGAAAAACCAAAATGGAACAAATAGACACCATGAAGTTTTGGCAAGAATTTGTAACAATGCAAAATGATGAATTGATATATCTTTTAATGACTGCGCACAAACAAAAAATGAAATCGAATAGATTTGTTTTCATTCGAATTGAATTTACTTTTTTTGAATAAATATTTTGTAATGAAAAACCAAATGTCGATAATAAAGCACTGATAAGTCCAGTTAAATTAAATGAAATTTCTGTCACTGTTGCAATAATAACGCCGATAATAATCAGTAGAAGAGAAAAATAAACGGGATAAGATTGTTTTTCACGAAGTATTAAACGAGATAAAATCCTTCGAAAAGAAAAATTCATCTTTTGAAAATCAATTATATTTCGCATACACAGTAAATAACGGCATTGTTGCTTTGACAGTGTGAGCATAAGATACCGGGACTTTCCATAGACTGACATGAGATGAGACTTGGGCAAGAAATTTACCTATCGATAAAGGGACTATGATTTTGAAATAATAACTACGATTTTCATAGAGAAAATCCGGTGATGGAACTTTCCATAAACTAAATAGATTTCAACTAAGATTTAATTTTGACGTAAAAATATTCATTACCGAAGTAATGGAATACTAAGTATCCAAACACTGGATAATTGTACTAAAGTAACAGTCAACGGAAATGGAAATTCGTTGAGTAATTCTTTAATAATAACATTGCCTGCTGCTGAAACACCTGAACAATTGAAAAAGAAAAAAAAGTCAAATTAAAATTGATTTTTAAAACAAGAAAATCATATTTATTTTTGTGTACTCACCATACCAGACCATACATAATGATACGATTTGAAATGCTTCGAATACGACTGAATCTCGAATTGTTCGGATCATTCTCTTCGATTTCGAAGCATTCTATCACTTATTGACAAGACGACGAAGAAAGTGAATCTAGAAGAATGTCAATGGTACAGAGAAGTAAATAAATAAAATAAATATTAACATAACGAAAAGTAAAAAAAGAAAACAAATTTGATTTCTTTTCATTCGATTATCATTTATTCATGGACAAAACTAACGTGATAAAACCCTCAAGAACACAGTCTTTGTCAAAATCGAAATATGATGACGTCGAGACTTGTGTAGGACGTGTAAACGATTGATTCCCTCTCGTTAGCTTAACTAAACTATCATTCTTACTATTCTTTGGTTAATATTTCAGCCATAGATATCAATAGATGTCTGCATATGATAGATATTCAACTGGGACATCTATGACCGTCAACTTTTGTTCGATTGTTAGATTAACAAATAAAATGTTTGATTTCTTTGTGTCTGTCTTTTCAATCATCGTCAGATTTAGTATTGCGAAATGAAACGTTCGTATTCATCATTAAAATCTCAAGCATCGAAACGATTGAAAACAAAAGTCGACTCTTTGAAAACTCAATCGTCATTAAACTTCCTTGTTGAACAATCGAAAAATGCGTTTATTCGTTATCTTCGAATGCCACCGATATTTTTCAAACATCAATTATATTCTCATGAACCAAATAGTCGTACATTAATCGATTGTGAACTTCAAAATATGTTTCAACAAAATCAGATACGTTTATTTCATTCAGATTTCGGCATTATGTTAATGTTTACAAGTGATTATCAATTATTAATCGAACAACAATTATTAAATTCGAACCGTTTAAAACAACATTTTATTGACAACGTCCTACCGAAATCGATACGTTTATCAATTGAAAAGAATGCTCTGGAAAATAATTTTCAAATGAATACAAATGATATTAATTTGCTTATTCAATCGGGTTTACTTCTACCAAAAGAAAGTGATCAATATTGGTTTTCAATACCTGGCCTCGCTCCGTTAGTTCGTTGTGTCGAAAAAGGTCGACGAATACTTTTACAGATGTTAGCAAGACGAACATACAGAGAAATGTCAATGAATGAATTTCGACAACGTGATACAAAGAAACATTGTTTACTAGGCTTTGAATATCATATTCACGATTTAATTGGAGCCAATCTAGCGCATATTATTGATACACCTACAGGTTCGGTTGTACGAATCGGTGGAGAAAAAAATTGAAAGTCAAATTTTGTAATATTTATTCGCCTTTTCTCAAAAATAAAATTTTAGGAAATAAAAGAATTGAATTTTTTTCACATAATCAATTTATTAATAATTTTAACATTAAACCAAAAAAACATAGAATATAAAAAAGTACAATATTCTATGATGGTAAGTCTACGTAAAGGCTAAATAATAAAATGAAGTTAAGGAGAAAAAAAGAACGAAACATGATCTTTCCAAGGAAAAAAGAAGCTTAAGTACTGTTCATGATGAAATCCAGCGAGTTTTTCTGGTTTTGAATGTTATTTATTAATTATTTAATAGCTTGATGATGATGAGCTGAATGATGATGATTCGTAGCTTGAACCACCAACGGCACCACCGAATTCAGCAGCACCTCCAAATCCAGCAGCACCACCTCCAAATCCAGCAGCACCGCCGAATCCAGCATCACCACTTGATGAGTAGCTTGATGATTCGAATGAACTGAATCCACCAGCAGCACCACCTAATTCAGCACCTCCGAATCCAGCAGCACCACCGAATCCGGCAGCACCACCGAAGTCAGCAGATCCACTTGATGAGAAGCTTGATGATTCGAATGAACTAGATTCACCGCCGAAAGCAGCACCTTCTTGACCGTATGAGCTAGCACCGAAGCCAAATGAGGCACCACCAGCAGCACCGCCAGCACCAGCAGGTGGTGACTAGAAATAGCAATGAAATATTGAAAAATGAGAAGAATGAAATGATAGAACGTACGATATCTTCAACAACACCAGCAGCACGAGCTTGTTGAACGAGTGTGCTAGCATCAAGAAGTGAAGCACCATATTGTTGGAGATAAGCTTGTGGGTTAGCTTGTTGAACACCGAGGTTTTGGAATTGACGAACAATACGGACTTGAGCTTGTTCGTATTGGATGATGACGTTACGTGGAGCAGCATAAGCTTGAGCAGCAGCAGCACGTTGAACAATGGTTTTTCGTTTGGCTTGAGCACCATATGGAACCCATCGTTCGATGATGATGTCACCTGAAAAGAAAAGAAAACGATCTCATTATGACTGAGAAATATGAAATTGATCAATGCATACGTGGTCGAGGTGGGAGGGGTGGAAGACGTTCGATGATGACTGATCGTGGTGGAACTGGTAAAGCAGCCAATCGTCGGACGACAGTTTGTGAAGCGACTGAGGCTGGTGGTTGTGGTGGTCGTTCACGGAGAACGAGTGGGGGTGGTTGTGGGAGAGGTGGAGCTTGTTGTTTGATACGGAGTGGTGGTGGTGGTGGTGGTTGAGGAGGACGAACTTCTTTGATGATGAGTGGCTAAAATATGAATATTCTCGGTGAGATCGAATCAGAAGAGAAGAGTAGAATGACTTACTCCTGGTGGTGGGAGTGGTGGTGGTTGAAGGAATCGAACTTTGATGTTTTGTTGATATGTTTGAACACCACCGGCGGCTGGACGACGGATGATTTGTGGGTTGTTGTCAATGAAGAGACCTTGAGCATCAGTTGCATATCTTTGAACTTGTGTGCTTGATGATGATGATTCGTAGCTGCTTGCACCACCGAATCCTCCACCGACAGCGACACCAGCGTCAGCACCAGCACCATAACCACCGCTTGAGAATGATGATGATTCGTAGCTGCTTGAACCACCGAAACCTCCGCCAACAGCGACACCAGCGTCAGCACCATAACCACCGCTTGAGAATGATGATGATTCGTAGCTGCTTGAGCCACCGAAACCAGCACCAGCACCAGCACCAGCACCGTATGATGCAGATTCGAATGATGATGAGCTAGCTCCATAACCAGCACCACCTCCGATGTTTTGTCCTGAAGAAATGAAAACGAAATAGAATCATATCGAACAATTTAAATTGAAATAATCTTACCAACAAAGTTACGGAATTCGTTTAAATCAACACGACCGTCATTGTTGGTATCAGCTTGTTGAAAAGCAGCGCTTGCCATTGTAGAAGATATCGGTGACGATGAATTTACTTACTAGTGAAGTAAGAATGTAATAAATCTGCAGATAACTAAGTGTTTATATACCACTAACGAGTCACGCATAAGTAAACAAAGGGAGAGAAAGAGAGAGAGAGAAAAAGAGGGAAAATCTGTTTATTTTTGCCTTGCTTACGTATTCAAATGGTTTGTCATGGTCATTTTTTTAGCAAGAAACAATGATTAATCAACAAAAAAAAACGAAACGCAATAGAGAGAGTGATACTATTTTCGGCAAGAATGGATAAAACACGATACAGTATTACAACCCTACGTAAACCTGTAAAATCATTGGTGAAATCACAAAAACACAAGATAGCTGTGGCTTGTGGCTGCCGTGTTTACCTTGAGAAATACGTACAGGTAAACATAGATTATTCATGCCCAATCAACCAATAACAGATAATAAAGAGAAAACGAAAGGAAGCGCCCCATATGATAAACGAAAATGAAAAGGGGGGAAAATCGCATTTACATCTCCACATTTCATAAGCCACTAAAAGAAAAATCGCAATTGCGTCTTGAAATCTTAAAATTCAAATCTATTTTTCTTTCGACATATGATGTCCTCGAATAGATACTAAGAAAAATACGTGCTGTTCGAAATCATTGATGCTGTCAACGATTCTAGGTACAATTTGTTCGTTAGGTATATCTGTTTAATCAAGGATATATCATTATTATTCGTTTGTCATTGAAAAGTCATCGTTTTATTTAATAAAAATGTCCATGGAGATACAAAAAAATCAGCTGGAATGATTAACTCGGAATGTTTTTTTT
>Ga0209930_1001203_pt1 | contig 44159 bp, 37 predicted proteins | sample ThiBiot_500_biof_2_FD_183948 | JGI IMG/M metagenome (GOLD analysis project Ga0209930, IMG submission 183948) | Wastewater bioreactor microbial communities from Cape Town, South Africa - Thiocy_cont_500_biof (SPAdes) | ecosystem: Engineered > Bioreactor > Thiocyanate-remediating >...
TGGGCGCAGTATCTGGTCGACAAGGGCCTCGTGAAGAAGGGCGATTTCGTCTGGATGCCCGTCGAGATTCCGGGCGCGACCTATGGCGTGCAGGAAGAGGAAGGCATCAAGAGCGTGTTCGAGCCGCTCGGCATCACCTATGAGGTGACCGAGGCCAAGCTCGACCAGGCCGAAGCCATCAACCGCATGGTCGATTACCTGACCGCCAACCGGCAGAAGGTGAAGGCGATCATCGGCCTCGGCGACCTCGTCACCGGCTCGATCAAGCGCGTCTTCGACCAGGTCGGCGTCAAGCCGGGCGAAATCCCGGTCGTCGGCTGGGGCAACTCGCTCGACACCACCCAGGAAGTGCTGCAGGGCTATGTGAACGCCGCCCAGTGGCAGGACCCGCAGGCGACCTCCTATGTCGCCCTCTCGCTCGCCAACATGGCCGCGAGCGGCATTCCTCCGGGCTTCAACGTGATCACCGGCGCCCTCTACGAGAAGGACACCGCGCAGATCTACGACGACATCCTGTCGGGCAAGTAGCCGCACGGTAGAAGACAAGGTTCGGCGCGCCGGCTCTCCTGCCGGCGCGCTCCCTTCTCCCCCGCTTGCGGGACGGCCCGCCGTCCTGTCACGTCAGACCCTCAGCATCGGCGCCCCGCTCGTGGAAAAGCACAGCTTCGTCCAGCGACTCATCGCCCGGCCGGAATTCGGGCCGCTCGTCCTCCTCGTGGTCGAGCTGGCCGTCTTCTGGTCGATCAATCATGAATTCCTCTCGGTCGGAAACATCAGCAATACGCTGAGCTTCACGGTCGAGCTCGGCCTCATCGCGCTGGCGATGACGCTGCTCATGACGTCCGGAGAGTTCGACCTGTCGGTCGGCTCCGTCTTCGGCTTCGCGCCCGTCGTGATGTGGACGCTGTTCAACACAGGCGCCGCCTCGCTCGAACTCGCCTTCCTCGTCGCGATGCTGCTCGCCGCCGTGATCGGCTGGGCAAATGGCTGGTTCGTGACGCGCGTGCGAATCTCATCCTTCCTCGTGACGCTCGGCATGCTGCTCGTCGTGCGCGGAACGGCGCTCTACATCTCCGACGGCTTCCCGCAGCGGACATGGAATTCCGGCGAGCAGTGGCTGGCGGATATCCTGGTCGGCTCCTTCTATGTCGGGTCGTTCCGCCTCTATGCCTCGCTGTTCTGGTTCATCGGCTTCGCCGTCGTGCTCGGCTATCTCCTGACCGGCACCCGCGTCGGCAACTGGATCCAGGCCTCCGGCGGCAACCCCGGCGCGGCGCGCGCCCGCGGCGTCAATGTCGACCGCGTCAAGGTCGCGCTGTTCATGCTCTCCGCCATGCTGGCGGCGCTCGCCGGCATCATCTCGTCGATCCGCACCTCGTCCGCCAATCCCAACAGCGGCTCGGGCTATGAGCTCGAGGTCATCGCCATGGTGGTGATCGGCGGCACGGCGCTGACCGGCGGCCGCGGCACCATCATCGGCACCGTGCTCGGCGTTTTCATCCTGCGCGTGATGCGCAACGGCATCGTCCTGATCGGCGTGCCGGGCCTCGCCTACAACATCTTCATCGGCGCGATCATCCTCGGGATGATGACGCTCCATTCCTGGCTGGAACGCCGGCATCAGTCGGGGAGCTGACGATCATGGCCGAACCCCTCATCCGCATGGCGAGCATCCGCAAGGCCTATGGCCGCGTCACAGCGCTCGACGGTGTCGATTTCCACGTCAACGAACGCGAGATCGTCGGCCTGCTCGGCGACAACGGCGCCGGCAAATCGACGCTCATCAAGGTGCTCTCGGGCGCCGTCCCGCTCACCAGCGGCGACATCTTCGTGCGCGGCAGGAAGGTCAATTTCCGCGCCACCAATGACGCGATCGCGGCCGGCATCGAGACCATCTACCAGGACTCGGCGCTGGTCACGCAGCTCTCGATCGCGCGCAACCTCTTTCTCGGCCGCGAGCCGCTGAAGGGACCGCGCTTCCTGAACCGACTGGACCAGGAGAAGATGAACGAGGTCGCGCGCGATCTGCTGAGACAGGTCGGCATCACCAAGAACATCCCGCCGACGACGCCGATCGGCTCGCTGTCGGGCGGCGAGCGCCAGGCGGTGGCGATCGCCCGCGCGATGTATTTCGACAGCGATCTCATCATCCTGGACGAGCCGACCAACAATCTCGGCGTCGCCGAGACGCAGGGCGTGCTCTCCTTCGTCCGCAATGCGCGCGACAGCGGCCATTCCTGCATCTTCATCGCCCACAACATCCACCACGTCTTCCAGGTGGTGGACCGGATCGTGGTCATGCGGCGGGGCAAGGTGGTCGCCGACGACATCGATCCGAAGACGACCAGCGTCTCCGCCGTCGAGGCGGTGATCACCGGCATGAACGAGCCGGGCGCGACGCATCACTGAGGCGGCGCGGCGGCGCATCGGGGCATCCGGGGCCTTTGCGGCCCTCCGCCGTCGCATCGCCGCGCTCCTTCTGCTAAACTTCGGGCGAGCCGACTCGTCGCCCGCGTCGCGGCGGTCCAACGCAATGCCGCAACTGAGAAGCGTCCCGATGAAGCACGCCTATCCCGCCATCCTCGCACTCCTCGCCGCCAGCGTCCTCGCCGGCTGCCAGTCGACCGCGCCGACCCAGGTCTCCGTCCCGCCGGCGGCCTCCGCCAACGAGCCGCTCGCCTGGGTGCGCAAGGACGGCCAGAGCGGCCGCGCCAATCCGGCGCTCGCCGACCAGTTCGCGACCGACCGCGCCGCCTGCGTCCTGCCGCCCGGCGACAATGCGTCGCTGCGCGCCGCCGAGGCCTGCATGTCGGCGCGCGGCTATGTGCTCGTGCCCGCCACTCAGGCGGCCGCCACCGCCGCCCAGTTCCGCAAGCAGGCCGGCTACGCCAGCTGACCGCTCGGCTCCCGGTCATCGTTCGGGCCGGGCGTCATGCCCGGCCCTGAGCCTGCAATCGGAGACAGGACAGGCTCGTGCTGACTGTCCCAAGGGTTGAAAAGCGCCCGGAAACACGCCATTAGCTGGCTGTCGGCCAAGCTGCCGATATTGTCGTCAGAGGAAGGCCGCGCATCCGCGGCCTGCGGCAAGAGACCAGCGATGATGCGCCGGAACGGGCAGCCGTCTGAAACGGGCTTTGATGTCTGAGTCGGCGGACGCGCTCTCGTCGCTGGCCAGGCGCCGCCGACAGATTGTCACGGTCTTCATCGCGGCCGGCGCGTTGGTCTTTATCGCGCTCTGGGCTTTCGAGACGAGTGCCGGCCTGATCAAGCCCAGCGACGAATGGGCTTATCCGCTCGTCATCGTCTTTCTCTGCCTGAACCTCCTCGGTGTGATCGCGCGGCCGCAGCTCCAGCCTTACGCGGAACTCGCCTGCTATCTCGTCGTCGCCTTCTATCTCGTGGCGCAGGTCGCCCTGTTCGCGCTCGGTCCGCCGGATCAGGGCATCTATGACGTCGCCAACACGCTGCAATGGATGCCGGCGCTCTATGTGGCGGCGTTCATGTTCTTTCCGCGCCGGCGCGCGGTCGTCGCCGTCACGGTCACGTTCCTTCTCTCGTCACTGGCGCTCGGCATCGCTGCCCTCCAGGCTTCGGTGAGCGACGATCTTCGGGTCAGCGCGCTTCTCGTCAATGCGGTCGTCGCGCATCTGCTGACGCTTCTGCTGCTGTCGCTGGTGACGATGCTGCGCACGGAATATGACCGCGTCGCCCGTCATGCGCGCAGCATGGAGGACGCGGCCAGGACCGACCCGTTGACGGGCATCGCCAACCGCCGCGCTCTCGAGGACTGGATGCAGTCCTTCGAGCACCAGGACGCCGAGCGGGGCGCTGCCCTCGTCCTGTTCGACATCGACCATTTCAAGACGATCAACGACCAGCACGGCCATCTCGTGGGTGACGAGATCCTCGTCATGACGGCGCAGCTGATCCGCAGCCAGTTGCGCACGATGGACAGGGTCGGCCGCTGGGGCGGCGAGGAGTTCCTCGTCATCCTCGAGGATGTCTCGATGGCGAATGCGCTGCGCTTCGCCGACCGGGTCCGCCATCTCGTGACCGTATCCGCCCATCCCGTGGCCGGCTCGGTCACCATCAGCGCCGGCATTGCGCTCTGCTCGCCGGGCGAGGCGGTCGCCGACACGTTCCGCGCCGCCGATGCCGCCCTCTACGCCGCGAAGAGCGGCGGGCGCAATCGCGTGTCGGAAAGCGCCTGACGGCTCACTCCGCCGCCTCGGCCTTGCGCCGCTTGCGCGCCGCCTTCGCCTTGTCGAGCACCGGCTTCAGGAAGCGCCCGGTATAGGATCCCGGCACCTTGGCGATCTCTTCAGGCGTTCCGATGGCGACGATCTCGCCGCCGCCGTCGCCGCCCTCCGGGCCGAGATCGATGATCCAGTCCGCCGTCTTGATGACCTCGAGATTGTGCTCGATCACCACGACCGTGTTGCCCTGGTCGACGAGGCTGTGCAGCACCTCCATCAGCTTGGCGACGTCGTGGAAGTGGAGGCCGGTGGTCGGCTCGTCGAGGATGTAGAGCGTCTTGCCGGTCGCCCGGCGTGACAGCTCCTTGGCGAGCTTCACGCGCTGCGCCTCGCCGCCCGAAAGTGTCGTGGCCTGTTGACCGACCTTGACATAGCCAAGCCCGACCTCGTCCAGCGTCTCCATCTTGTCGCGGATCGCCGGCACGGCCTGGAAGAAGTCGCGCGCCTCCTCGACCGTCATGTCGAGCACGTCGGCGATCGACTTCGACTTGAACTTCACGTCGAGCGTCTCGCGGCTGTAGCGCTTGCCCTTGCAGACCTCGCAGGTCACGTAGACATCGGGCAGGAAGTGCATCTCGATCTTGATGACGCCGTCGCCCTGGCAGGCCTCGCAGCGCCCGCCCTTGACGTTGAACGAGAAGCGGCCCGGCCCGTAGCCGCGCGCCTTCGCCTCCGGAAGTCCCGAGAACCACTCGCGGATCGGCGTGAAGGCCCCGGTATAGGTGGCCGGGTTGGAGCGCGGCGTGCGGCCGATCGGCGACTGGTCGATGTCGATGATCTTGTCGATGAACTCCAGCCCCTCGATGCGGTCATGCTCGGCCGGATGCAGATGCGCGCCGTTCAGGTGCCGCGCCACTGCCGCATAGAGCGTATCGATGAGGAAGGTCGACTTGCCGCCGCCCGAGACGCCGGTGATGCAGGTGAACGTCCCGAGCGGGATATCGGCCGAAACGTTCTTGAGATTGTTGCCGCGCGCCCCGACGACCCGGATGCGGCGATCCTTCTTGATCGGCCGCCGCTTTTCCGGAACCTCGACGCTGAGTTCGCCGGAAAGATAGCGCCCGGTCAGCGAGTTGGGATCGGCCATGATCTCGGCCGGCGTGCCCTGCGCCACGATCTTGCCGCCATGCACGCCGGCGGCGGGGCCGACATCGACGACATAGTCGGCCGTCATGATGGCGTCCTCGTCATGCTCGACGACGAGGACGGTGTTGCCGATATCGCGCAGATGACGCAGCGTCTCCAGCAGCCGCTCATTGTCGCGCTGGTGCAAGCCGATCGAAGGCTCGTCCAGCACATAGAGCACGCCCGTCAGGCCCGAGCCGATCTGCGAGGCGAGGCGGATGCGCTGGCTTTCGCCGCCGGACAGCGTGCCGGAATTGCGCGACATCATCAGATAGTCGAGCCCGACATCGACGAGGAACGACAGGCGCTCGCGGATTTCCTTGAGAATCCGGACGGCAATCTCGTTCTGCTTGTCGTTGAGCTCCGCCGGCAGCGCCTCGAACCAGGCGGCCGCCTTGCGGATCGACAGTTCCGAGATCTCGGCGATGTTGCGCCCGGCGATCTTCACCGCCAGCGCCTCCGGCTTCAGCCGCGCGCCTCCGCACACCCGGCAGGGCGTCGAGCCCTGGTAGCGCTCGATCTCCTCGCGCGCCCAGTTCGATTCCGTCTCGCGCCAGCGCCGCTCGAGATTGGTCACGACGCCTTCGAAGCTCTTCCTGGTACGATAGGCGCGGGTGCCGTCATTGTAGACGAACTCGATCTCCGTCTTGCCCGTGCCGTGCAAGATGGCGTTCTTCGCCGCCTCGGGAATCTCGTCCCAGGGATCGGTCATCGCGAAGCCGTAGTGCCGCGCGATCGCCTCCAGCGTCTGCTGGTAATAGGGCGAGGACGACTTGGCCCAGGGCGCGACCGCGCCCTGCTTCAGCGACACCGAGCCATCCGGCACCACGAGGTCCGGATCGATCTTCTTCTCCGAGCCGAGCCCGTCGCATTCCGGGCAGGCGCCGAAGGGATTGTTGAACGAGAACAGCCGCGGCTCGATCTCGGCGATCGTGAAGCCCGAGACCGGGCAGGCGAATTTCTCGGAGAAGGTGATGCGGCGCGCCTCGCCCTTGTCGTCGGTCTCGTCGGCGAATTCGGCCAGAGCGATGCCGTCGGCGAGTTCCAGCGCCGTCTGGAAGCTGTCGGCCAGCCGCGCCGCGATATCCTCGCGCACGACGATGCGGTCGACGACGACATCGATGTCGTGCTTCAACTTCTTGTCGAGGCTCGGCGCCTCGGCGATCTCGAAGAAGACGCCGTCCAGCTTGATGCGCTGGAACCCCTTCTTCTGAAGCTCGGCCAGCTCCTTCTTATACTCGCCCTTGCGGCCGCGGATCATCGGCGCCAGCAGATAGAGCCGCGTCCCCTCGGGCAGCGCCAGCACGCGGTCGACCATCTGGCTGACGGTCTGGCTCTCGATCGGCAGGCCGGTCGCCGGCGAATAGGCGATGCCGACCCGCGCGAACAAGAGGCGCATATAGTCGTAGATCTCGGTGACGGTGCCGACCGTCGAGCGCGGGTTCTTCGAGGTCGTCTTCTGCTCGATCGAGATTGCCGGCGACAGGCCGTCGATCTGGTCGACATCCGGCTTCTGCATCATCTCCAGGAACTGGCGCGCATAGGCCGAGAGGCTCTCGACATAGCGGCGCTGGCCCTCGGCATAGATCGTATCGAAGGCGAGCGAGGACTTGCCCGAGCCGGACAGCCCGGTCAGCACCACCAGCTTGTCGCGCGGCAGGTCGACATCGATATTCTTGAGATTGTGCTCGCGGGCGCCGCGAACAGAGATGAACTTGCCGGTGTTTCCGCCCGACGAAGCCTTGTCAGCGTGTGATGCCATTTCCTGTCGGTCCATCGGGGAGGGCGGCGAAAGCCGAACTGCAAATCTAGGCGTTGTGCGCCGCGAGACAAGACGGCGCCGGCACCGAGGACCCGCTGGTCCGCGCCGCGACTCGCCCTTAGCGGAGCGGAACCGATCTTGCCAGCGCCAATGCGATTGTCTAGAACAAATAAGGAACACGGGTCCTTCAAGATCGAGAGCCCCGCTGTGGACAAGACGCGAAGGCGGGCGAAAGCGCCGGCGATTTTGTCTAGGCTGCGGCAGGAACGGCGCCGCCTGCGCTCCAGCGCGGGCGGCTGCCCAAGAGGAAAGGAAAGCGCATGGCCGGTAGCGTCAACAAGGTGATCCTGGTCGGCAATCTCGGGCGCGACCCGGAAGTGCGCCGCTCGCAGTCGGGCGACCCGATCGTCAATCTCAACATCGCCACCTCGGAGACCTGGCGCGACCGTCAAAGCGGCGAGCGCAAGGAGCGGACCGAGTGGCACCGCGTCGTGATCTTCAACGAGAACCTCGCCAAGATCGCCGAGCAGTATCTGAAGAAGGGCTCGAAGGTTTATATCGAGGGCCAGCTGCAGACCCGCAAGTGGCAGGACCAGTCCGGCCAGGAGAAGTACACGACGGAAGTGGTGCTGCAGCGCTTCCGCGGCGAGCTGACGCTGCTCGACGGCCGTTCCGGCCCGTCCGAGGGCGGTGGCGACTATGACAGCGGCGGCTCCAGCGATTTCGGCCGCTCCAGCCCGCTCGAAGCCCCGCGCGGCGGCGGCGCCCGCCAGCCGGCCGCGAGCAGCTCCTACGCCGCCGATCTCGACGACGACATTCCATTCTAGGCGGGCAACACGGTATCGGGTGACGGGCACATGCCCGTCCTGCCGGATGTCCTGGCGCCGGGTCTCGACATCGTCTTCTGCGGCACCGGGGCGGGGGCCTGGTCGGCGCGGGTCGGCGCCTATTATGCCAAGCCGGGCAACAAGTTCTGGCCGACGCTTCATGCCGTCGGCCTGACGCCGCATCTCATGGCGCCGCTCGCTTATCGCGAGGTGCTCCGCTACGGCATCGGGCTCACCGATGTCGCCAAGGAGCATGTCGGACAGGATGACGCGATCGATCTTTCGCGCGTCGATGCCGCGGCGCTGCATGAGAAGATCGCCCGATACGCGCCGCTTCGCATCGCCTTCACCTCGAAGCGCGCCGCGAGCTTCGCCCTTGGCCGGCCGACATCGCGCATCCCCTATGGCGTGACCGGGGATCGGATCGGTCCGGCCATCGTCCATGTCATGACCTCGCCGTCCGGCGCCGCCGGCTCCTATTGGTCGCTCGGGCCGTGGCAGGAGCTGGCAGCGGCGCGGTGGGCAGGTGTGGCAGCTCGTGTTGAAGTCGCGCCGCCCGACCGGTAGATCAGGCAGGTTCGGGACTGACTGGCGGGAGGCGGCATGAACCAGGCGCAGAGCGCGCTGCAGGCGACGTTCGGACGGGCGATCGCCGCCTATCAGGCCGGCCGTCTCAAGGAGGCGGAGCAGCAGTGCCGGCTGGTCGTCGCCGCCATGCCGAAGCTGTTCGATGCGCGCTTCCTGATGGGCCTCGTCCAGGCAGGGCAGGGCAACCACCGCCCGGCGATCGAGAGCTTCGACCGCGCGCTCGCCATCCGGCCGCAAGTCGCGGATGTGCTGGCGGCGAAGGCCGCCTCCGAACAGGCGCTCGGCAAGCTCGCCCAGGCCCTCGCCAGCTATGACGCGGCGCTCATCGCCGCGCCGGCGAGCCCCGAGCTCGCCTATAACCGGGCGACGGTGCTCGAAGCGATGGGCCGCCACGACGACGCCCTCGCGGGCTATGGCGCCGCGCTGGCGCGGCGGGCGGATTTCGTCGAGGCGCTCAATAATCGCGGTGTGCTGCTGCAGGCCTCCGGCAACGCCGAGGCCGCGCTCGCCGATTATGACCGGGCGCTCGTGGCGCGTCCCACCCATGTCCCCGTGCTGCATAACCGGGCGCGCCTCTTGCGCGATCTCGGCCGCGCCGACGAGGCGCTGCGGACCATCGAGCGGGCCCTCGCCGCCGCGCCGGGCCGGCCGGACCTGTTGAACAGCCGCGGCCTGATCCTGCTCTCAGCCGGCCGGGTGGACGAGGCGCTTGCAAGCTTCGAGCGCGGTCTCGCGGCTGCGCCGTCGGATCTGACGCTCCTCACCAACACGGCGAAGACGCTGCTGAGGCTCGGACGCGCTGCCGAGGCGCTGGCGGCGATCGAGAAGGCTCCGGCTGCGCGCCGCTCCGAGCCCGATCTCGCGGCGCTCGAAGGCAGCGCGCTCTATGAGCTGCAGCGCTACGAGGACGCCGTTGCCGCCATCGACCGCGGCCTCGGCGGTAAGCGCGAGCATGCCGGGCTGCTCACCGATCGCGCCAACGCGCTGCGCGAATGCGGCCGGTTCGAGGGGGCGCTGGCCGACTATGATCGCGCGCTGGCGATCGAGCCGGGCCGCCCGGCCGCCGTCTATGGCCGCGCGACGCTGCTGCTCTTCCTCGGCCGTCATGCCGAAGGATGGCCGGGCTTCGAGGAGCGGCGGATCACGCCGGTCTGGCGGTCGCGCGAGGCCGGGACGCCGGAATGGGACGGTAGCCCGCTCGCGGGTCGGCGCCTGCTGCTGCATGCCGAGCAGGGCCTCGGCGACACGATCCAGTTCGTGCGCTTCGCCCCGCTGCTTGCCGAGCGGGGCGAGACCGTCGTCGTCGAGGTGCCGGAGAGCCTCAAGGCACTCGTTGCCGGGATGGGGAACCTCGAGGTCGTGGCGCGGCAGGAGCCGCCGCCGCCGCATGACGTGCATGCCTCTCTGATGAGCCTGCCGCATCTCCTCGGTCTCGGCGACCATCTCCTCCCCGGCCGCGTCCCCTATTTCGCGGCGGACCCGGCGCGTGCCGCAGCCTGGCGGGAGCGCCTGCCGAAAGTTCCGTTCCGCATCGGCATCGCCTGGCAGGGCAATCCGAACGCCGCCGTCGACCGTCTGCGCTCGGTGCCGCTCGCCGCCTTCGCGCCGCTTGCGGCTCTCCCGGGTGTCGAACTGGTCAGCTTGCAGAAGGGTGCCGGCATCGAGCAGATCGACGCGCTCCCCGCCGGCATGGCGGTTACGGTCCTGCCGGAGGATTTCGCCTCGGGGCCGGACTCCTTCATGGATACGGCGGCGGTCATGGCCAATCTCGACCTCGTCGTCTCGATCGATTCCGCCGTTTCGCATCTCGCCGGCGCGCTCGGCCGGCCGCTGATCGTCGCGCTGAAGCAGGTCCCGGAATGGCGCTGGGGGCCGAGCGCCGAGCACTCGCCCTGGTATCCCTCGGCGCGGCTGATGCGCCAGGCGCGGCGCGGCGACTGGAACGAACTGTTCAGCAGGATTGCCGCCGCCGTCGCGGGCCTCAAGGATGGGAGATGATGGAATGAACGCGACCGTCGAGAGCCTCTATCGCTACCCGGTCAAGGGCTTCTCGCCCGAGAGGCTTCAGAGCGCGCCGCTCGCCCGTCATTCCACGATCCCCGGCGACCGCGTCTATGCCGTCGAAAACGGGCCGTCGGACTTCGATCCCGAGGCGCCGGCCTATCAGCCCAAGACCAAGTTTCTCTGCCTGATGAAGAATGCGCGGCTGGCGAAGCTGCGCACCACGCTCGATCCGGAGACGCATGACTGGCTTGTCGAGGGCGATGCGGCCGCGACGTTCCGCCTGTCGTCGGAGGAGGGCCGGGCGGCGGCGGAGACATTCCTCACCGAGTTCATGGGCGAGGAGGCGCGCGGGCCCCTGAAGGTGCTCGACGCGCCGGGCCACAGCTTTTCCGATGTCGGCAAGCCGCTGATCTCGATCATCAATCTCGCGACCGTCGCCGCGCTCGGTCTCGCGCTTGGCCGGAGCGTCGATCCGCTCCGCTTCCGTGCCAATGTCTACCTGACCGGCCTGCCGCCCTTCGTGGAGCTGGACTGGGTGGGGAAGCGCGCGGCGCTCGGCACGGCGGAGATCGCCATCATCAAGCGCACCCGCCGCTGCGTCGCGACCAATGTCGATCCCGTCACCGCCGAGCGCGACATGGAAATCCCGGCCAGCCTCCTGAGGCTCTATGACCATATGGATTGCGGCGTCTATGCCGAAGTCAGGGGCGGCGGCATGCTTCATGTGGGGGACTCCCTGATCCTCTCCTGAAGGAAGGTTGCGGCATGTCGTGGGCTCCGCTGCTCGAAGCCTCTCCGGTCATCCAGCTTCACGCCTTCGCGGCGCTGGCGGCGCTCGCCATCGGCATCGTGCAATTCGCGGCGCCAAAGGGAACGCTGCCGCATCGCTCGGTCGGCTGGCTGTGGGTTCTCCTGATGGCCGTCGTCGCCGGCTCGTCCTTCTGGATTCACACGATCCGCACCTTCGGGCCGTTCAGCCTGATCCATCTGCTGTCGATCCTGACGCTGATCGTGCTTCCGACCCTCGTCTTGAAGGCGCGCCGCCATCAGGTCGGCATGCACCGTCATCTCGCGCGCAATCTCTTCATCGGCGCGCTGGTGATCGCCGGCATCTTCACGCTGCTGCCGGGGCGCATCATGCATGAGGTCGTGTTCGGCCGGTCGGCGGTCGAGGCCAAGCCCGGCTAGAGAGCCCCCGGGAAGGCGGTCTTGGCGATCGCCACGATGCCGTCGGCGACGAATTGCACCGAGAGCGCTGCGAGCAGGACACCGAGCAGGCGCGTGAGCACGATGCGGCCGGTATCGCCGAGCGCGCGGTCGAGCGGGCCGGCCGCCATGAAGACGAGCAGGCAGGAGAGGATCAGCAGGGCGACGATCACGAGGAGCCCGAGAAGGCTCAGCGTATCCGGCGCGCCGGATGCGATCAGGATCGTCGCCGAGATCGCGCCGGGACCGGAGATGAGCGGGATCGCGAGCGGGAAGATCGCGAGATGGCGGACATCGTCCTGATCGAAGGACGTCTCCTCGATCGCCCGGTCGGCGCTCGCCTGCTTGCGCTTGTCGCGGCGCTCGAAGACCATTTCGAAGGCGATGCGGAAGAGCAGCAGCCCGCCGGCGATGCGGAAGGCGGGGATCGAAATGCCGAGGAAGGTGATCAGCTTCTCGCCGACCAGCGCAAAGGCGAGCAGCACCAGCATGGCGGTGATGGTCGCGCGGATCGCGGTCTGGCGGCGCTGCAGGTCCGTCATGCCGCGCGTCAGCGCGACGAAGATCGGCGCGAGGCCGATCGGGTCGATGGTGACGGCGAGCGTCACGAGCGCGTTCAGCAGATAATCGCCCACAAATCGGTCCCCGGGGGCGGCGCGCCGGCACCGCTCTCCCGAGCTTGGCACGGCTCCGTCGGCGCTACCAGTCCGCCGCGCCCGGCGTCCAGAATCCGTAGGTGCAGCCGCCTTCCACCGGGCGGGTCGGATCGATCATCGGCGCCCAGCCCTCGGAGACCGCGAAACAGTCATGCGGGTCCTCGGCCACGAGCTTGTAGTCGGTGCCGTCGGTCTTGTACCAGGGCAGGAACAGCCCCGCGCCCTTCTCGACGACCGGAATGTCGGGATCCACGGCGGGGAGTTCATCCGGATAGCTGCCCGTGGCCGCATGGGCCGCCAGCACCGCGTCGTTCAGCGTCTGCAGCAACCGGATGTTGCGCTCATAGCCGAAGATGAGCGGGTCCGGCGGGCGCTTCAGTTCGGCGATGCGGCTCTTCGCGCGCGCGGCGAGGGCGGCGGCATCGGCACTCTTCCAGTCGAAGGCCTGGCTATCGATCTGAGGCAGGCAGGCTGCGAAGCCGGCCGAATAGACCAGAGCGCCCTTCCAGTTCACGTGATAGGGCGTGTCGTAGCGGTATTGCACCGGCACGATGGCGCCGATCGGGTCGCAATGGATCGGCGAACCGGCCGCGTCGGCGGCGCGGGCGAGGTCGATGAGCCGCTGCCAGTATTCCGGCGTGAAGATCGTGCCGGAATCGTCCTCGACGATCACCGGCCAGGTCAGGATCAGGCTGGCCCCCTTCGCCTCCACCACCTTGCGGGCATCGGCCAGCGCGCCGGCGGCATAGGGCGTGACGATCGGCTGCGCCGGCGTCGTGGCGGCGCGCATGTCCGCCTCGGCGTCCTTCGGCGTCTGGAGCATGAGCTCCTTGTCGCCATGCGCGTTCATCGTCGAATAGTCATAGGGCGCGTGATCGTCGTCCGGAGCGCCGGAGGCCCGAGCCGCCTTCCAGTCGTCGAGCAGCGTCGCGAGCGGCCTTGCCGGGCTCGGCCGCGTGCCAAGGATCTCGCCGATGCGGTTGCCGACGCCGTCGAGCACATTGAGCGGATGGGCGGCGGCGGCCAGGCGGGCGAGCCGCGTGAACGGGATCGCGTCCGCATAGGGGTAGAGGAAGGCGAGAAAGGTCTCGGCCGAGAGATCCGTGACGGCGGTCCGGCTGTAATGCTCGAACTCGAGCGGCATCACCACGCGGTCATTGGCGTCGACGAACCCGTCGAGCTGCGCCAGCAGCAGGTCGATGTCGAGGCCGGCATGCATGCCGAAATTGAGCACCGTCTCGCCGGTGGCGCGGGTCACGGCGCCGCCATCGAGGCCGAACAGCGTTCCCGATCCGGCGGCGACCAGGGTCTTGCGCGCGTCGGGAGAAAGCGGCTTCACGATGTCGGCGTAGAAGTGCCGACGGAGCGTCAGGATATCGTAGAGCCACCACTGCGCGCGGCTCCAGGCGCCGAGCTGGAACGTCACCAGTCCGGCATAGAGCAGCGGCCCGAGGATCGCAGCGAACGCCATGGTGGCGAGCGAGCGTCGGGCGCCCTTCGTCAGCGCGGCGCGCAGGCGGACCCTGCCGCTAGAAGCGGAAATAGATGAACTCATTCGTCGAGGTCTGGCCCGTGAAGGCGAGCAAGGCAAGGCCGAAGATGAGGCCGCACCAGAGCGCGGCGCGGAAGGCCGCGCGCCGGTTGGGCAGGATGGTGACGCCGGCGATCAGTGCCGCCGGCGGGGCGAAGAACGAGACGAGGGCGGCGAGGCCGACAAGCGCCATCATGCGGTTGAGATTAGCGACCGTCAGGAAGGGCCGGTAGCTGTCGGTGAACATCCCCGCAGGATCGACCATCGCGTGGAGATGGATCATCGCATCGCCGAGCGTCGCCGAACGGAACAGGATCCAGGCAAAGGTCACGAACAGGAAGGTGAGCGGCCAGGCGATGGCGCGCGGCAGGCGCGGCATGCCGCTACGGGTCCAGAAGCGGTTCGCCGCGAGGCCAAGCCCATGGACCAGCCCCCAGACGACGAAGCCCCAGCCGGCGCCGTGCCAGATGCCGCCGATCAGCATGGTGGCGACGAGGTTCGCATAGGTGCGGACGCTGCCGTGGCGATTGCCGCCGAGCGGGATGTAGACATAGTCGCGCAGCCAGTTGGACAGCGTGATGTGCCAGCGGCGCCAGAATTCCTGGATCGAGCGCGACTTGTAGGGCGAGGCGAAGTTGAGCGGCAGGCGGATGTTGAACAGCATGCCGAGGCCGATGGCCATGTCGCTGTAGCCGGAGAAGTCGAAATAGATCTGGAAGGAATAGCCGAACGCCGAGAGCCAGGCCGTCCAGAATCCCAGCGCCTCCTGGTCGGCGAAGAACGGCTTCACATAGATGCCGAGCGGATCGGCGATCAGCACCTTCTTGGCGAGGCCGACCGAGAACAGCGCGAGGCCGAAGCAGATATTGCGCACGCGAGGCGTGAACACCCGCTTCAGGTCCACCTGCCGGCTGATCGGCAGATAGGAGGTGATCGGGCCGGCGATGAGATGCGGGAAGAAGAACAGGAAGAAGACGTAGTTGCCGAGATTGGGCCGCCGGATGCGGCCGCGATGCACGTCGATCAGGAAGGCGATTTGCTGGAAGGTGAAGAAGGAGATCGCGAGCGGCAGATGGCGGAATTCGCCATGCGAGACTTCGCGCCCGAAGGCGGTGTTCACCGTGTCGGTCAGGAAATCGAAATACTTGAAATAGCCGAGGATCGCGACATCGAAGACAATGCCGACGACGAGATAGAGCTTCGCGTGGCGGCCGCGCTCGATGGCCATCGCCAGGGCGAAATTGGCAGCGAGCGACACCGCGAGCACGATGACGTCGAGGAAGCCCGAGATCGTGTAGAAGACGACCGACGCAAGGATCAGGAAGATCTTGGCCGCGAGATCCGACTGCCGTGCCAGTGCCCAGGTCACGAGCGTGACGACGGGCAGGAACAGGAAGATGAACTCGGGGGAGGAAAAGAGCATCGACGGCGTGAGGCGAGGAGGTGCAGCGGGACCACGATCGGGGCGTGAAGCGCATCGTCGCCGCCGTCGCCCGTCGAACGCGGCTATCTCGCATGCCGGGCGAGAGGGCGCAAGCGCCCCGGCCAAGGCCATTTTCGCCAAAGCCATCGGCCTCATGCCGCCGATTCAGGGGCAAAAGTCGCGGAAAACCGTTGCGATGGCGGGCGTTCCTTGAACCGCCGCAATGCGGTCCCTATGATCGCGCGCAACGAAACCTGATTCCGGAAACATCTGTTGTCCGATACCAACGAGCCGCCGCGCCAGGACGAGCCCGGCGACGGCCGGCCTCCCGAATTCGAAGGCATCTCCATCTCCGACGAGATGAAGCGCAGCTTCCTCGATTACGCCATGAGCGTGATCGTCAGCCGCGCGCTTCCCGACGCCCGGGACGGCCTCAAGCCGGTGCATCGCCGCATCCTGCATTCGATGAACGAGCAGGGCTATGACTGGAACAAGCCGTTCCGCAAGTCGGCCCGCGTCGTCGGCGACGTCATCGGTAAGTACCATCCGCATGGCGACCAGTCGGTTTATTTCGCGCTGGTCCGCATGGCGCAGGATTTCTCCATGCGCGTCATGCTGGCCGACGGCCAGGGCAATTTCGGCTCGGTCGACGGCGATATGCCGGCCGCGATGCGATACACCGAGGTCCGTCTCGCCAAGGCGGCGCATTCGCTGCTCGAGGATATCGACAAGGACACGGTCGACTTCCAGGACAACTACGACAATTCGGAGCGCGAGCCCGTCGTCCTGCCGGCGCGCTTCCCGAACCTGCTCGTCAATGGCGCCGGCGGCATCGCCGTCGGCATGGCGACGAACATCCCGACGCACAATCTCGGCGAGGTGATCGACGCCTGTATCGCCTATATCGCCGATCCGGCCATCTCGATCGCCGATCTCATGGAGATCGTGCCCGGTCCCGATTTCCCGACCGGCGGCCTGATCCTCGGCCGCGCCGGCATCCGCGCCGCCTATCAGGATGGCCGCGGCTCGATCCTGATGCGCGGCCGCGTGACGACCGAGACGATCCGCAAGGAGCGCGAGGCGCTCGTCATCACCGAGATCCCGTATCAGGTGAACAAGGCGGTGATGATCGAGAAGATCGCCGAACTCGTGCGCGACAAGCGCATTGAGGGCATCTCCGACATCCGCGACGAGAGCGACCGCCAGGGCATGCGCGTCGTCATCGAACTGAAGCGCGACGCCGTCGCCGATGTGGTGCTGAACCAGATCTACCGCTTCTCGCCGCTGCAGACCTCGTTCGGCGTCAATATGGTGGCGCTGTCGGGCGGCCGCCCGATGCTGATGAACCTGAAGGACCTCATCCAGGCCTTCGTCGCCTTCCGCGAGGAAGTGGTGACGCGGCGGACGCGGTTCCTGCTCAACAAGGCGCGCGACCGCGCCCATGTGCTCGTCGGCCTCGCCATCGCCGTCGCCAATATCGACGAGATCATCCAGCTCATCCGCACGGCGCCCGATCCGACCACGGCGCGCGAGCGGCTGATGGCGCGCCATTGGCCGGCGCTCGACGTCGCGCCGCTCATCGCGCTCATCGACGATCCGCGCCATCGCCTCGCCGAGGACGGCACATACCAGCTGTCGGACGCTCAGGCCCGCGCGATCCTCGACCTCCGCCTGCAGCGCCTCACGGCGCTCGGCCGCGACGAGATCGCGGACGAATTGAACAAGATCGGCATCGAGATCGCTGACTATCTCGACATCCTGCGCTCGCGCGCCCGCATCATGGGCATCATCCGCGACGAGCTGACGGCGGTGCGCGACGAATTCGCCACCCCGCGCAAGACCGAGATTCTCGAAGGCGGCGCCGATTTCGAGGACGAGGACCTGATCCAGCGCGAGGACATGGTCGTCACCGTCAGCCATGAGGGCTATATCAAGCGCGTGCCGCTCGCGACCTATCGCGCGCAGAACCGTGGCGGCAAGGGCCGTTCGGGCATGGCGACCAAGGACGAAGATTTCGTCACGCGCCTGTTCGTCGCCTCGACGCATACCCCCGTCGTGTTCTTCTCCTCGCGGGGCATCGCCTACAAGATGAAGGTCTGGCGGCTGCCGCTGGCGGCCCCGCAGGCGCGCGGCAAGTTCCTCAATAACCTGCTGCCTTTGCAGGACGGCGAGCGCATCACCTCGATCCTGCCGCTGCCGGAGGACGAGGCGAGCTGGGAAACGCTCGACGTCATGTTCGCCACGACGCGCGGCACCGTGCGGCGCAACAAGCTCAGCGACTTCGTCCAGGTCAACCGCAACGGCAAGATCGCGATGAAGTTCGACGAGGAGGGCGACGCGATCGTCGACGTCCAGCTCTGCTCGGAACAGGACGACGTGCTTCTGACGACGGCGGCCGGCCAGTGCATCCGCTTCGAGGTCACCGATGTGCGCGTCTTCAAGGGCCGCGACTCGACCGGTGTCCGTGGCATCGCGCTCGGCGAGGGCGACCGCGTCATCTCCATGGCCATCCTGCGACACTTCGATGCGAATGCCGAGGAGCGTGCGGAATATCTCAAGAAGAGCCGCGCCGTCAGGGGTGAGCCGGAGACCGACGAGGTGGTCGTCGATGAAGCGGATGCCGAGGCCGGCGCCGCGACGGCCGAGCCTGCTGCCGACTCCGAAGCGCGCTACGTCGCCATGAGCGCCGCCGAGCAGTTCGTCCTGACGATCTCGGAAAACGGCTACGGCAAGCGGACGTCGTCCTTCGAGTACCGGGTCACCAATCGCGGCGGCAAGGGCATCGTCGCCATGGCGGTCAACGACCGGAACGGCCAGCTCGTGGCGTCCTTCCCGGTCGAGGACAGCGACCAGATCATGCTGGTCACCGATGGCGGCCAGATGATCCGCATGCCGGTGGGCGGCGACAAGCCTGTCCGCATCGTCTCGCGCGGTTCGCAGGGCGTGATCGTCTTCGACACCGCCGAAGGCGAGAAGGTCGTCTCGGTCGATCGCCTCGGCGAGACCGTCGAGGACACGGAGCCGCGCGCGGAAGCCGAGTAGGCGCTTTCCGCGCATCGGACCAAAAAGAAAACGCCGGCGTGAGCCGGCGTTTCAGTTTACGGGGGAGGTCTTTTCTTGATCGGTCGGGGTTTACCGAGGTCAGGAAAGGGGCCCGGGCTCAGTTGGTGGGCGAGGGAACGCGCGTCAGGATCGACATGCCTTCACCACGCTGCTCGATGGTGATCTCCGGGCTGCCGCCGAGATCGGCCATGACCGTGAGGCGATCGGCCTTCTTGGCAGCGGGGGCGCGCATGTCGTTCAGAACGCCGGCGCCGGCCACGCCTACGGCGATGGTGGCCACCGCCGAGGTCGCAAGGATCAGACTATGAAACCATGTCGTCATTGCCGCTCTCCGTATCGCGGACGATCTGAACTTGGACACATCACGCCATCGGGGCTATGAACCGCATCACTACGCGCTGTTCATCTGCCCTTCACTTGGGCTGACAACGTCGCGAAATCGAGGCGGTTCCGCGGAATTTCAGCGACGGGGCCGGTCACAGCTTCGCGATCATGTGAGACACCGAACGGAGATCATGCCGATGCCGCCGATCCGGACCGGCTTTTTCCCAGGCTCCTTCGACCCGATCACCAACGGCCATGCCGACATCCTCGCGGCGTCCCTGGCGCTCTGCGACCAGGTGGTGGTCGGCATCGGGACGCATCCCGGCAAGGTGCCGCTCTTCAGCTTCGAGGAACGCGTGGCACTGATCGAGATGCTCGCCGCGACCATCGAGGGCGGGGCAGGGCGCGTCTCGACCATTGCCTTCGACGGGCTCACCATCGACGCCGCCCGGCAGGCCGGAGCCGGCATCCTGATCCGCGGGCTGCGAGACGGCACCGATCTCGATTACGAGATGCAGCTTTCCGGCATGAACGGCGCCATGGCGCCCGACATCCGCACCATCTTCGTCCCTGCTTCGCCGGCCACGCGGCCGATCACGGCGACGCTCGTGCGCCAGATCGCCAAGCTCGGCGGCGACGTCACGCCTTTCGTGCCGGACTTCGTCGCCCGAAAGCTGACACAAAAATTCGCTTCCTGACCGCGCCCGCCAGTCATCCCGCCAATCCTGGCGAACAACCGGAGACTTCCGTGACCCGATTCTTCAGCATGATGGCGGCGATGCTCGCCGTCTTCCTGGCCGTCGCCCCGGCGATGGCCGCCTCCGAGAAGCTCGATCCCGAGAACACGATCTATCTCGATCTCAAGGACGGCCGCGTCGTCATCAAGCTGCGCCCGGACCTCGCGCCGAAGCATGTCGCGCAGATCAAGAAGCTGACCCGCGAGGGCTTCTATAACGGCATCGTCTTCCACCGCGTGATCGACGGCTTCATGGCGCAGACCGGCGATCCGACCGGCACCGGCATGGGGGGCTCGGGCAAGAAGCTCAAGGCCGAGTTCAACCGCGAGCCGCATCTGCGCGGCACGCTGTCGATGGCCCGCGCCCAGAACCCGGATTCGGGCGACAGCCAGTTCTTCATCTGCTTCGCCGATGCCCGCTTCCTCGACGGCCAGTACACCGTCTGGGGCAAGGTGATCGAGGGCATGGAGAACATCGACAAGATCAAGCGCGGCGAGCCGGTCAAGGACCCTGACCAGATCGTCACGCTCCGCGTCGCCGCTGACGTGGCCTAAGGCACCTAGGACCTTCGCGCGGGCCTTCGTCGCCCGCGCTGACACACTGACCGGGCGCCCGTCGGGCGCCCGATGCATTCGAGAGACCGATGCGCGTCGACCTTTTCGATTTCGATCTTCCGGATGAGCGCATCGCGCTCCGGCCGGCCCGCCCGCGCGACGCGGCACGCCTGCTCGTCGTGAAGCCGGGCGCGGCGCCGGAGGATCACATCGTCCGTGAGCTGCCCGACCTGCTCAGGCCGGGCGATGCGCTCGTTTTCAACGACACCCGCGTCATCCCCGCCCAGTTGTTCGGCGAGCGGGTGCGCGAGGGCGTCTCGGCGCGCATCGGCGTCACGCTGCATATGCGCGAGGCGGGCGACCGCTGGCGCGCCTTCCTGCGTCCGGCCAAGAAGATCGCCGCCGGCGACCGCATCCTGTTCGGCGAACAAGCCGACCGCGCCTGCCTCGTCTCGGGCCTCGCGGCGACGGTCGCCGAGAAGGGCGACGCCGGCGAGGTCGTGCTCGCCTTCGCTTTGAGCGGCCCCGACCTCGATGCGGCCATCGCGTCGCTCGGCCATATTCCGCTGCCGCCCTATATCGCCTCCAAGCGTCCCGAGGACGCCGAAGACCGCGCCGACTACCAGACGATCTATGCCCGCGAGGAAGGCGCCGTCGCCGCGCCCACCGCCGGCCTGCATTTCACGCCGGAACTCTTCGAGCGGCTCGACGCGCGCGGCGTCGAACGCCATTTCGTGACGCTGCATGTCGGCGCCGGCACATTCCTTCCCGTGAAAGCCGACGACACCACCGATCACCGCATGCATGCCGAGCGCGGCGAGGTCTCCGCGGCCACCGCCGACGCGCTGAATGCCGTGCGCGCCCGCGGCGGCCGCGTTGTCGCCGTCGGCACGACCTCGCTGCGCCTCCTGGAGAGCGCCGCCGGCGAGGATCGTGTCATCCGGCCCTTCAGCGGCCCGACCAGCATCTTCATCACGCCCGGCTACCGCTTCCGGGCAATCGATCTCCTGATGACCAATTTCCACCTGCCGCGTTCGACGCTGTTCATGCTGGTCTCGGCCTTCTCGGGCCTCGAAACCATGCGCGAGGCCTACCGCCATGCGATCGAGAATGGCTACCGCTTCTATTCCTACGGCGACGCGTCGCTGCTCTTCCCTGCCGAGGCCGAATGACCGATCGCTTCTCTTTCACGCTGCTGAAGACCGATGGTGGCGCGCGCCGGGGGCGCATCGACATGCCGCGCGGCAACATCCGTACGCCGGCCTTCATGCCGGTCGGGACCGCGGGAACGGTCAAGGCGATGTATCCCGGACAGGTGCGCGAGCTCGGCGCCGACATTATCCTCGGCAACACCTATCATCTGATGCTGCGGCCGGGTGCCGAGCGGGTGGCGAAGCTCGGCGGGCTGCATGTCTTCGCAAACTGGCCGCATCCGATCCTGACCGATTCCGGCGGCTTCCAGGTCATGTCGCTGGCCCAGCTCAGGAAGCTCGACGAGAACGGCGTCACCTTCCAGAGCCACATCGACGGCCGTCGCTACGAGATGACCCCGGAGCGCTCGGTCGAGATCCAGGGCCTGCTCGACAGCGACATCCAGATGCAGCTCGACGAATGCGTCGCGCTGCCGGCCGAGGAGAAGGAGATCGAGCGCGCGATGCAATTGTCGCTGCGCTGGGCGGAGCGCTCCAAGGCGGCGTTCGGCGACCAGCCCGGCAAGGCGATTTTCGGCATCGTGCAGGGCGGCGACAATGAGCGGCTGCGCGCCGAATCCGCCTCCGCGCTCGCAGCGATGGACTTCAAGGGCTATTCGATCGGTGGTCTCGCGGTCGGCGAACCGCAGGCGGTGATGCTGCGCATCCTCGAGATGACGACGCCGATCCTGCCCAAGGAGAAGCCGCGCTACCTGATGGGCGTCGGCACGCCGGAGGACATCCTCGAATCGGTCGCGCGCGGCGTCGACATGTTCGACTGCGTGATGCCGACCCGCGCCGGCCGCCATGGCCTCGCCTTCACGCGCTTCGGCAAGGTGAACCTGAAGAACGCGCGTCACGCCGAGGACCATCGTCCGCTCGACGAGAGTTCGGACTGCCCGGCAAGCCGCGACTATTCGCGCGCCTACCTGCATCATCTCTTCAAGGCCGGCGAGACGCTCGCCGCCATGCTGCTGACCTGGAACAACCTCGCCTATTACCAGAGCCTGATGGCCGGCATCCGCGCCGCCATCGACGAGGATCGCTTCGAGAACTTCCGGCAGGCGACGAAGGAAGGCTGGGCGAGAGGCGATATCGCACCGCTCTGACGGACCGACAGCCTCCCGGCTTTGCCTGAACCGGATTTCAGCCCTGGATTGATTTCACCCAAGGCGCGACCGCCCGATCGCGTTAGGATGGCGCCATTCGGGCGAAAGCGAGATGGCGGAGATGGCGGCAGCGAGACAGCGCGGCGACGCCGGCCAAGGCGCCGCACCCACTGACGCCGGCTTTGCGAGCCGCACGGTCGATGCCGTTCTCGCCGAATTCGACACCACGCCGGGCGGGTTGTCGGAACCGGAGGCGGCGGCGCGCCTCGCGCGAGCCGGCCCCAACCGCCTGCCGGAGCCGCGCAGCAAATCGCTCGTCGAAGTCGTCGCCGGCCAGTTCCGCAGCCCCTTCATCTATCTGCTGCTGATCGCCGCGGCGATTTCCTTCGCGCTCGGACACGGCTCCGACGCCTGGTTCATCTTCGTCGTGCTGGCGAGCAACGCCGCGATCGGCTCGTACCAGGAATGGCGTGCGGAATCGCGGGCGCGGGCGCTGAAGTCGCTGATCCCGGTCGCCGCCTCGGTCCGGCGCGGCGGCGTCCTGACCCGCCTCGACGCGCGGCAACTGGTGCCGGGCGATATCGTCGAAATCGAGGGCGGCGCGCGGATTCCGGCCGATCTCCGGCTGGCCGAAGCGGTCGGCATCTCGGTGGACGAAAGCCTGCTGACCGGCGAGTCGCTGGCGGTGGAGAAGGTCGCCGCGCCCCCGGCCGCCGCCGACGCGCCGCTCGGCGAACGGGTGACGATGCTGCATGCCGGGACGGTGGCGGCGCGCGGTCGCGGCGTCGGCATCGTCGTCGCGACCGGCCGTGGGACGGTGGTCGGTCAGCTCGCCGCCAGCCTCGATACGGAGGAGGTGCCGCCGCCGCTGATGGTGCGCATGCAGCGTTTCACGCGCGACGTCGCGATCGTGACGCTGGTGCTGATCGCGATCATCGGCGCCGTCGAGGCGATGCGCGGAGCGCCGCCCGACCAGATCGTGCTCCTCGCCGTCGCGCTGGCCGTCTCGGCGATCCCCGAAGGCCTGCCGGTCGCCATGACCGTCGCCCTCTCGATCGCGATGCAGCGCATGGGGCGCCGGCAGGTGATCGTGCGCCACATGATGGCGGTCGAGGGTCTCGGCTCCTGCACGCTGATCGCGACCGACAAGACCGGCACGCTGACCGAGAACCGCCTGACGATCGAGCGCTGCTGGCTGCCCGGACGCGGCGAGGGTTCGGTTGCGGACGCCGCATCAGCGCCGGTGCTGGAGGCCGGAGCCTTCGCGAGCGAAATCGCGGCGCTCGACGGCGATCGTCTCAGCGGCGATGCCGTCGACCTTGCCTTCCATGCCGCCGTCGCGCGCCATCGGCACGATGCGACACAGGCCGACCCCGATCCTCTCGGCCGCATCCCCTATGAGGCGGAACGGCGCTACGCGGCCGCCTTCCATGGCGACGGCGAAGGGATCGTCGCCTATGCGAAGGGCGCGCCGGAAACGATCGCCGCCCTTGCCGAGGACGACGGCGCCGCGCTTGCCGCGGCGCGAGACCTCTCGGCACGCGGCTTCCGCGTCATCGCCGTCGCGGCCGGCCCCGTCCCCGCCATCGGCGAAGACGCACTCTCCGGCCTGTCGCTCGTCGGGCTTGCCGGTCTCATCGACCCGCTGAGAGCGGGCGCCGCCGAGGCGGTGGCGGCGGCGGGGGAGGCGGGCATCCGCGTCGTGATGGTCACCGGTGATCATCCACTGACAGCGCTCGCCATCGCGCGCGAGGTCGGCATCGCCGACGAGGCTGCGAGCGTCGTGAGCGGAACGGAACTCGCGGCTCTTGGAACACCCGCCGCCTTCGATGCCGCGACGGGACCGGCGCGGGTCTTCGCCCGGATCGAGCCGCTGCAGAAGCTCGCGATCGTCGAGAGCCTCAAGCGCCAGGGCCATGTCGTCGCCGTGACGGGCGACGGCGTGAACGATGCCGGCGCGCTGCATGCCGCCGATATCGGCGTCGCGATGGGGCGTGGCGGCACGGACATCGCCCGCGAGGCGGCGGGCCTCATCCTTGCCGACGACAACTTCGCCTCGATCGTCGCCGGCATCGAGGAAGGCCGGATCGCCTATGACAATGTCCGCAAGGTGATCCTGCTCGTCATCTCGACGGGCGCCGCCGAACTCCTCCTGATGCTGCTCGCGACGCTCTCGGGCCTGCCGCCGCCGCTGACGGCGGTACAGCTGCTCTGGCTCAACCTCGTCACCAACGGACTTCAGGACGTCGCGCTGGCCTTCGAAAAGGGCGAGCGGGGCGTCCTTCGCCGCCGCCCGAGGCCGGCCGGCGCGCCGATCCTCGACCCGCCGATGATCCGGGCGGTGCTCGTCAGCGGCGCCGCGATCGGGCTCATCGCCTTTGCCTTCTACGCGGGCGCCCTCGCGGCGGGACTGTCGCAACCGGTGGCGCAGGGCGCGACGCTCTGGCTGCTCGTCTGGTGCGAGAACGCCCATTGCTTCAATTGCCGCTCGGAGACGCGCTCGGTCTTCCGCATCCCGCTCGGCAACAACCCGCTTCTCGTCGCCTCCGTCATCGGGGCGCAGGCGCTCCAGATGGTGGCGCCAGCCATCCCGCCGATGCGCGATCTCTTGTCGCTGCAGGGAATTGGCCTCACAGAAGGCCTAGCGCTGTCGCTCGGCGGCATCGCGGTGCTGGCGGTCATGGAACTCTACAAGCGCATCACCGCCCCGCGCGCCTGGTCCGGCTAGATCGTCGGAGCTTCGTCCTTGAGCAACTGGCAGCCGGAGATCTTCCAGGTGCCGTCGGCCTGCTTCTGGAAGCTGTAGAGCGCGATCCAGCCCGAGCCGTCGGAGGCGGTGAGATAGACCTTCTCCATCGGCCCGAGCGGGCCATCGACTACCTCTCCGAAGGCGACGCTCTGCGAGCGATAGACCGGCGGATAGGCCTGGCGGACCATGGTCATGAAGACGTCCGGGCTCGGGAACATCTGGCGGATGCCGGGCGCCGCGTGGCTGTAGGCGCCGGCCGCATCGTCGCGCCGGAACGCGTCGAGCTGCTGCTGGACCAGCGCCTTGAATGCCGCCCGATCGTCGGCCGACGGCTCGGCGCGGGCTGGAGCGATGGCGCTCGCGGTGATAGTCGCGGCGACTGCGAGGGCGGTGATGAGGGCAGGGACGCGCATCGGAACCTCCTTGTACGACAGCGCCGCCTTAGCAACTAGCCGCGCGACGCCGGCCGGCAAGGGAGGCCGCCGCCGATATTCGCGGCTTTCGCGCCGCGCCTCTGCCTGCTATCCCGTTGCGCTCCGCCGCAGGACCGCAGGGAGCCTCCGATGAAAGCGCTGTTCGTGCAGATCAAATGCGAGCTCGGCCGCGCCTACGAGGTCGCGACGGCGATCGCCGACAGCGAGATCGCCTCGGAGATCTATTCGACGGCGGGCGAGTTCGACCTTCTCGTGAAGTGCTACCTCGAAGACGAGGTCGATCCTGGTCATTTCGTGACCGAATCGATCCAGCGCTTCCCGGGCATCCGCGACACGCGAACGATCATGACCTTCCGCGCTTTCTGATTCTCCGTCAGCGGCTTGGCCCCGTCGGATGAATCATTTTCTCAGCCGCCGAGCGCGGCATCCAGCCGGGGCAGATCAGCCTCGCGCGGCACGCCGAAGCGGATGAAGCCGGGCCGATCGACAAAAATCCGCGTCCAGACGCCGCGCCGCGCCAGCCTCTCGTGAAGGTCGCCGGCATCCGCCGCTGCAACGAGGCGGAAGAGATCGGTGCCGCCGGTGACGGTCAGCCCATGCCGCGCCAAGACCGCGTCGAGCCCCTGGCGACGCGCCGCGAGACGCAGGCGTGTCGTCTCCCGCCAGGCGGCATCCGAGAGCGCAGCGCGGCCGATTGCAAGCGCCGGCCCGGAGACGGGCCAGTCGCCCATCAGTCCCGCAAGCCGCGCGAGGATCGCGCCGCTGCCGAGCACGAAGCCGAGCCGCAGCCCGGCGAGACCGTAGAATTTGCCGAAGGATCTCAACACCACGAGGCGCGGGTCGCCGAGCGCCGGGACGATGCTGACCTCGGGCGCAACCTCGGCGAAGGCCTCGTCGACGACGAGGAGCCCATTCGCCGGCAGCGCGGCGAGCGCGCCGAGGAGAGCGTCGCGGGTCGTGATGCGGCCGTCGGGATTGTTTGGATTGGCGAGCACGACGACGGTGCTGCCCGCGGCGTCCGAGAGATCGGATACGGCACGGACGCCGTGCCCGGCCTCGCCCCACGCCTCGGCATGACCGGAATAGGTCGGCGACAGGACGGCGACCTTCGCCGTTGGCATGAGCGCCGGCAGCAGCCGCAACGCCAGGTCGGTGCCCGGGACCGGGAGGATCCGGACATCGGCCGGTGCGGCATAGGCCTGACGCGCCGCCGTCACGAGGGTCGCAAGGTCAGCCGGGTCCGGCAACCGGGCGAAGGTTGCTGCGTCGAGCGCAGGCATGGGCCACGGCTCGGGATTGATTCCGGTGGAAAGATCGAGCCAGCCCTCGGCCGGCAACCCGTATCGCGCCGTCGCGCTCACCAGCGCGCCGCCATGCCGGGGTTCGGCCTGTCGGTCCTCGCTGGAGCGCGCGTCTCGCATCATGGGAAGTGGAGGCCTCGCCCGGAATCGAACCGGGATGCAAGGATTTGCAGTCCTCTGCGTAACCATTCCGCCACGAGGCCCTCGGGTTGCGGATGTAGAGGCAAGGCGCTTCCCGAGGCAAGCATTTTCTCGCTGTCATCCACCACGGCCACGGGCGGGCCGGAGGTCTGGCGCGGCGGCTTGTCTCGGCGAATCTCTCCGCGCTTGTTTCGACAACCCTCTCTTTGTATGGATCAGGGACGGCATCCAAACAGCAGGACGAGGGTTTCGGATCATGGTCGACTACGCCAAGGCGCGCGCCACGATGGTCGATTGCCAGGTGCGGACGGTCGACGTCACCGAATATCCGGTCCTCGACGCCTTTTCGGCCGTCCCGCGCGAGGAGTTCGTACCCGACGCGCTGAAGCCGCTCGCCTATATCGACGAGGATCTGCTGGTCTCCGCGCCGGGTGCCGCGCCGCGCCATCTGATGGAGCCCGGCCCGCTCGCCCGCCTCGTGCAGCTCGCGCAGATCATGCCGACCGATCGCGTGCTCGATCTCGGGCCGGCCTCGGGCTATTCGACGGCGATCCTCGCGACGCTCGCCGCCCATGTCACCGGCGTCGAGCCCGACGCCGATCTTGCCGAGACGGCGCGTGCCACGCTCGCCCGGCTCGGCCATGACAATGTGACGATCGTCGCCGGTCCGCTCGGCAGCGGTCATGCCGCCGGCGCGCCTTATGACGTCATCCTTTTCGAGGGCGCGATCGAGCTTCTGCCGGACGTGATCGCCGACCAGCTCGCCGATGGCGGCCGAATCGTTGCCGTCGTCGGCACCAATGGCCTCGCCGGCAAGGCGACCATCTTCACCCGTTCGGGCCGTACCGTGTCCGGCCGCCCCGCTTTCAATACCCATGTCCGCGCGCTGCCGGAATTTGTGCGGCCCAAGGCCTTCGTTTTCTAAACACCCGCGATATCAACCACTTGGTAACCAGACGTTCGGATTTTACCGATCGCTGGCTGTGTCATTCGCGCCGCAGCATACAGTTTATCAACGCTTCTCTGGGCTGTGCCATTTGACCGTCATCGGTGCCAGCGTAAATTACCGGCGTCTTGTCCGCTGGTGGACGTCCGGTAGGGGGGCGTCGCCTCGCAACGTCGAGGTTTGATAGTGCCGTTTTCCAGGGTTTCTCTGACATCCGTCGCTCTGGTTGCCCTCCTGGCTGCCATACCGGCAGTCTCCCGAGCGGATACGCTCGCCGCCGCTCTTGCTTCCACCTACAACACCAACCCGACGCTGAACGCGCAGCGCGCCGCCCTGCGTGCAACGGACGAAAACGTTCCGCAGGCGCTTTCCGGCTATCGCCCGGTCGTCACCGGCACGGCCGGCATCGGCCTCGCCAGCGTCAACTCCACGGCCGGCAGCACGACGCTGAGCCCGCGCTCCGTGGGCCTCACGATCGAGCAGCCGCTCTTTCGCGGCTTCCAGACCCAGAACAACGTCAAGCAGGCCGAGTCGTCGGTCCTTGCCGGGCGCGAACTGCTGCGCTCGACCGAGCAGGACGTTTTCGTCGACGCCGTCGGCGCCTACACCAACGTCATCCAGTCGCAGGCGATCCTGCAGCTGCGCGAGCAGAACATCGTCTTCCTGCAGGAGCAAGTGCGCGCTGCGACCGACCGTTTGAAGGTCGGCGAGGGTACGCGCACCGATCTGGCGCAGACCGAGGCCAGCCTCAGCCAGGGCCAGACCGATTATCAGGTCGCGGTGTCGAACCTGAATGCCAACAAGGCGACCTATCTGCAGGTCATCGGCATGCCGCCGCGCAATCTCGTGACGCCGGTGATCACCGGTTCGATGCTGCCGAAATCGTTGAACGCGGCGATGTCGCTCGGCCTCAAGAACCACCCGGCGATCCTGACGGCGTCCTACAATGTCGACACCGCGGCCTTCAACGTGAAGTCGATCGAGGGCCAGCTGCTGCCGACGGTTTCGCTGCAGGGCAGCCTGTCGCATGCCGACGAGCAGTCGCAGCAGAATGTCTGGAGCAACTCCGCTTCCGTGACAGCCAATCTGGTGGTGCCGCTCTATGAGGGCGGCGTCGTCTATTCGCAGGCTCGCCAGGCGAAAGAAACGCTCGGCCAGCGGCGCATCCAGCTCGACGGAACGCGTGATCAGGTCCGCTCCGCCATCAGCACCAGCTGGGGCCAGCTCGAGTCGGCGCGCGCCGCGGTCGTTTCGGCCGAGGCCGGCGTGAAGGCGGCACAGCTCGCGCTTGATGGCGTCATCGAGGAACAGAAGGTCGGCCAGCGCACGACGCTCGACGTCCTGTTGCAGCAGCAGACGCTGATCCAGGCGCGCGAGTCGCTCGTCATCGCCCAGCGCAGCGTGATCGTCGCGGCCTATTCGATCATGTCGTCGGTCGGCTCGCTCTCCGCCGACAAGCTCGGGCTCAAGGTTGCCACCTACAAGCCGCAGCAGCACTACAACGCCGTTCGCGACAAGTGGTTCGGCCTGCGCACGCCGGACGGCCGCTGACGCTGAACAACCTTTCACGGATTTGATCGACGCCGGCCTCTGGGCCGGCGTTGTTGCACGGCGTCTTCCCTGCATGGCTCGTGCATAACGCCGCGGCGCCGTTTCACGGATCGGCGGAATTCGCTAGCGTCCGCAGAGAAATCGCATGAGAATCAAGCGATTCGGATGGTGGGCGTCGGGGGCATCGGGTGGCCAAGGTCAATCAGGTTCAGGAGCCGTCGATGGAGGAGATCCTCGCCTCCATCCGCCGTATCATCTCCGATGACGGCGACGACACGCTGCTGCCGCCGACCGTCAAGCCCGGTCCAAGCGTCTCGACCGAGGCCATCGATGCGCTGTTCGGCGCCCGTGCGCCCGTCGAGGATGATCCGATCCCCTCTTTCCTGCGGCAGGAGCAGCCGAAGCCGGAACCGGTCCGTGCCGCCGAGCCGGCAAGGACCGAGCCCCCGCGCGCTGCCGAGCCTCGGCCGCGTCCGCGGATCGAGATGCCGCCGACGGACGGGCCAGAGCGGGCCGCTGCGCGGCCCGAGCCGGTCCGTGCCGAGCCCTGGCGAGCCGAATCCTCGCGGCCCGACCCCGCGCGCGCCGAGACGCAGCCGCGTCCGGCCGCGCCCGCGCCTGCGCGCCCGCTTCCTTCGTCGGCCGAGCGCGAAGCCGACCTGCAAACGCCGCCGCAGCGCCGCGCCAGCGATCCCGCCGAGGAACTGCCGTCGGGCCGCCAGCTTCTGTCGCCCATGGCCGATGCCGCCGTGTCGGCGTCCTTCGGCGACCTCGCCAACACGCTCCTCTCTGGACAGGCGCGGACGCTCGAGGATCTCGTCAAGGACATGCTGCGGCCGATGCTGAAGGCCTGGCTCGACACCAACCTGCCGCCGCTGGTGGAACGGCTGGTCCGCGACGAGATCGAGCGCGTCTCGCGCGGCCGCTGAGCCATCGCCGGGAGCGACGACCGCGACCCTTCGCGGTCCCGTTCGGTTGACTCGCGGGCGCTCCTCCGATTACCAGCAACCCAACGACCCTCATCCGGACACGGTCATGCTGGACAAGAACTACGACGCGGCCGCCGTCGAGCCGCGCATCTATGACGCGTGGCAGCAGGCTGGCGCCTTCAAGGCCGGCGCCGGCGCGAAGGAAGGCGCCGAGCCCTTCTCGATCGTCATCCCGCCGCCGAACGTCACCGGCTCGCTCCATATGGGGCATGCCCTCAACAACACGCTGCAGGACGTGCTGGTGCGCTTCGAGCGCATGCGCGGCCGCGACGTGCTCTGGCAGGTCGGCCTCGATCATGCCGGCATCGCGACGCAGATGGTGGTCGAGCGGCAGATGATGGAGCGGCAGGAGCCGGGCCGTCGCGCGATCGGCCGCGAGGCCTTCCTCGAAAAGGTCTGGACCTGGAAGGGCGAATCCGGCGGCACGATCATCGGCCAGCTGAAGCGCCTCGGCGCCTCGGCCGACTGGTCGCGCGAGCGCTTCACCATGGACGAGGGCCTGTCGCGCGCCGTCGTCAAGGTCTTCGTCGAGCTGCACCGCGCCGGGCTGATCTACAAGGACAAGCGGCTCGTCAACTGGGACCCGGCGCTGATCACGGCGATCTCGGATCTCGAGGTCGTCCAGATCGAGACGAAGGGCCATCTCTGGCATTTCCGCTACCCGATCGAGGGACGCGCCTTCGACCCCGATGACGAGACGAGCTATATCGTCGTCGCCACCACGCGCCCGGAGACGATGCTCGGCGACACGGCCGTCGCGGTCCATCCCGACGACGAACGCTGGCAGCCGCTCATCGGCCAGCATGTGATCCTGCCGCTGGTCGGCCGGCGCATCCCGATCGTCGCCGATGCCTATTCGGATCCCGAGAAGGGCTCGGGCGCGGTCAAGATCACGCCGGCTCATGATTTCAACGATTTCGAGGTCGGCAAGCGCCACAGCCTGCCGATGATCTCGGTGCTCGACCGCGAGGCGAATATCACGCTCGCCGGCAACGCGGATTTCCTTGAGGGCTTGCCGAAGGGCGAGGCGCTGGCCGCGCTGATCGACGCGCTGGAGGGCCATGACCGCTTCACGGCGCGCCGCTCGGTCGTCGCGCTGATGGAGGAGGGCGGCTATCTCGCCAAGATCGAGGACCATATGCACATGGTCCCGCATGGCGACCGCGGCAATGTCCCGATCGAGCCGTTCCTGACCGACCAGTGGTATGTCGACGCCAAGACGCTGGCCGCCCCGGCCATTGCCTCGGTTCGCGAGGGTCGCACCAACTTCGTCCCGAAGAACTGGGAAAAGACCTATTACGAATGGATGGAGAACATCCAGCCCTGGTGCATCTCGCGCCAGCTGTGGTGGGGCCATCAGATCCCGGCCTGGTATGGCCCGGACGGCGCGACCTTCGTCGCCGCGAGCGAGGAAGAGGCTCGCGACGAGGCCTATCGCTATTACAAGTTCGCCACCGATGACGCAGGCCCGATCGCGCCCAATCTCGAACGGATCGTCATCGGGACGGCTGCCGTTCCCGGCGAGCTCGACGACGCCGCGACGGCGCTCGAGCTGACGCTCGTCCGCGACGAGGACGTGCTCGATACCTGGTTCTCGTCCGCGCTGTGGCCGTTCTCGACGCTCGGCTGGCCGGACGAGACGGCGGAGCTCGCCCGCTACTATCCGACCACCGTCCTCATCACCGGCTTCGACATCATCTTCTTCTGGGTCGCCCGGATGATGATGATGGGGCTGCACTTCATGAAGGACGCGGACGGGACGCCCGTCGAGCCCTTCAAGGATGTCTATATCCACGCCCTCGTCCGCGACGAGCGCGGCGCGAAGATGTCGAAGTCGAAGGGCAACGTCATCGACCCGCTGGGCCTCATCGACCAGTATGGCGCCGATGCGCTGCGCTTCACGCTGGCGGCGATGGCGGCGCAGGGCCGCGACATCAAGCTGGCGACCAGCCGCGTCGAGGGCTATCGCAATTTCGCGACCAAGCTCTGGAATGCCGCCCGCTTCGCCGAGATGAACGGCGCCGTGCATGGCGGCGCCTTCGATCCGTCATCGGCCAAGGAAAAGCTCAATCGCTGGATCGCCACCGAGACGACGCGCACCGCACGGGCCGTCACCGAGGCGCTCGAGGCCTATCGCTTCAACGACGCCGCGAACACGCTCTACCGCTTCGTCTGGAACACCTTCTGCGACTGGTATCTGGAACTGGTGAAGCCGGTCCTCATGAACGAGGACGCGGACGCCGCCGCGAAGGCGGAGACGCGCGCGGCGATCGGCTGGACCTTCGACCGCATCGTCACGCTGCTGCATCCCTTCATGCCCTTCATCACCGAGGAGCTGTGGGGCCGGACCGGCACGCGTGACGAAATGCTCGTGCTGACCGATTGGCCGCAGCTGTCCTTCGAGGACGAGGCGGCGGCCGGTGAGATCAACTGGCTGGTTGATCTCATCACCTCTGTCCGTTCGGTCCGCTCGGAGATCAATGTGCCGCCGGGCGCCATGGTGCCGCTCGCCGTGGTCGGCGCGGCACCGGCGACGGTCGAGAGGCTCGCGACGCATGACGCGCTGATCAAGCGCCTCGCACGCGCCGCCGAAGTCACGGTCGCCGACGCGCCGCCGAAGGGCGCCGTGCAGACGGTGGTCGGCGAGGCGACGATCGCCCTGCCGCTCGCCGGCGTCATCGACCTCGACGCCGAACGCGCGCGCCTCACCAAGGAGCGCGACAAGGCGGAGAAGGAGATCGCCAAGATCAATGCCAAGCTCGGCAACGAACAGTTCGTCAGCAAGGCGCCGGAAGAGGTGATCGAAGAGCAGCGCGAGCGCCTCGCCGAGGCCGAAGCGCTGGTCGCGAAATTCACCTCGGCGCTGGAGCGGCTGAAGGGCTGACGGCAGCGAATCCGGATGCAAAAGGCGGCCTCTCGCGCAATCGCGCGGGGGGCCGTTTCGTTTACGGTCCTGCGCCGCAAGCCCTCCGGACTTACGCCGCCCGGGCCGCCAGCGCCTGATCGGCGGTCATCGCGGTTTCCGGCGTGCCGGAGACGATGAGTTCCAGCACCTCGGCCTCGTCGGTGTGGCGGATATAGCGGTCGCCGACCGCCTGGCCGCGCTTCATCACCATGATGCGGTCGCCGACGTCGAAGATGTCGGTGAGGCGGTGCGAGATGATGATCTGCGCGACGCCGTGGCGCTTCAGCTCGGCCATGGTCTCGAGCAGCCGCTCCGTCGCCATCACCGAGAGATTGGCCGTCGGCTCGTCGAGGACCACGACCCGAGGATTGAACGAGATGGCGCGGGCGATGGCGACCGATTGCTGGCGGCCGCCGGACAGGCTCTCGACCTTCTGGAACACCGAGTTGACGTCGACCTTGAGGCGCTTCAGCACCTCCTCGGCCTCGGCATACATCCGCTTCCGATCGACGAACAGGCCGCGGCGCGGCCAGCGGCCGAGGAAGATGTTCTGCGCGATGTCCATGTTCCCGCAGAGCGCGAAGTCCTGGTAGATCATCTCGATGCCGTCGACGCGGCTCTCATGCGGGCTCTTGAAATGTGTCGGCCGCCCGTCGACGAGCACGTCGCCGGAATCGCGCTGATAGGCGCCGGTCATCACCTTCATGAGCGTCGACTTGCCGGCCGAATTGTCGCCGACAAGGCCGAGGATCTCGCCGGGCGCAAGGCGGAGATTGACGTCGCGCAGCGCCTGCACGGGGCCGAAGGCCTTGGAGATGTTGCGCATCTCGATGAGCAGCGGCGTCGCTGAACCGGAGGACATGGCGGAACGCGTGGTCATGAGGAACTCCGTCGTCAGGAGGCTGTGCGGGGCGCGGCGCTGCGGCGGCCGCCGAGGCGGCGGCGGATTGATGCGCCGAGATCGCCTTGCCGGATCCAGACATCGCCGACCACGGCGACCATCAGGATCAGGCCGATGAAGACATTGACCCAGTGCTGCGGCATCACGAAGGACTGGCCGTTGCCGAGGATCAGCTGCAGCGAGAGCAGCGCGCGGATGAGCGCGATGACAGCCGCGCCGGCGAGCGCGCCGATCACCGTGCCGTAGCCGCCAAAGATCGAGCCGCCGCCGATGATCACGGCCGCGATGGCGTCGAGCTCGCGCAGCTGGCCGGCGGACGGATTGAAGGAGCGCAGGAAGGCGACATAGATGACGCCCGCGCAGGCGGCGCAGAGCGCCGAGAAGACGAGGCTGATCGCGCGGACGCGGCCTGTGTCGATGCCGGCATATTCGGCGGCGCGACGATTGCCGCCGGTCGCGTAGATCATCTGCCCGAACGGCGTCTTGCCGAGGATGAGCCCCGCGATGATCGCGACCACGATCATGAAGATCGTCTGCACGCTGAGCGCCGCCGCGAGATCGTAAGCGAGGCTGCCGCGCGCGGGGGCAACGCCGAAATAGGTCAGCGCGTCGATCAGCTTGCGGCCGAGCAGGTTGAAGCCCTCGGGGAACGAGGAGAGCTGCCGGCCGGCCGTCAGCCAGGCGCCGATGCCGCGCGCCATGTAGAACATGCCGAGCGTCGCGACGAAGGCCGGCAGGCCGAAGCCGACGGTGAGCAGCGCATTGACGACGCCCGCCGCCGCGCCGGCCACGAGGGCGATGAACACCGCCGTCGCCGGATCGAAGCCGAGCTGCTTCATGAGGAAGGCGCAGGTGGCGGCGGAGAGGGCGAGGACCGAGCCGACCGAAAGGTCGATGTCGCCATTGGCGATGACATAGGTCATGCCGATGGCGAGCAGGCCGACCTCGGTGAAGGACAGCATCAGGTTGAAGGAATTGTCGATCGAGCCCCAGAAATCGGGCCGGAGATAGAGCCCGACGCACCAGAGCGCCACGGCGAGGATGATCGCCGCCGCGTCGCGCCGCGCCAGGAAATGGCCGATCGGGCCGCGCGCCCGCATCGAGCGATCGGAGGCCGAGGAGCCCTTGGTCTGCGCGCCCTCGATGGCGACGCCGCCGACCTCGATCACCGGCGGCAGCGGCCGGCCCCGGACACGGGCCCAGAGGCGCGGAAACACGTTGCGGCGGATGATCCAGGGCTCGATGAGCACCGAGAGCAGCAGGATCAGCCCGAGAAAGGCCGGAACCGCGCCGGGCGGCAGCTGCGCCATGCCCTGCACCTTCATCTCGGCATCGCCGACCTTGACGATGCGCGTCATCGGAATGCCCTCGCGCAGCACCTTGTCGATCAGCGTGACGAGGATGGCGCCGAGCGCGCCGCCGAGCAGGCGGCCGCGACCGCCGAGGATCGAGGCGCCGCCGACGATCACGGCCGCGATGACGATGAGCTCGGCGCCCTGGCCATATTGCGAGGTGATGCCCTTGTCCTGCGCGACGCTCATCAGGCCGGCGAGCGTGGCGGAGAGCGCCGAGAGCACGTAGCCGCGCATGCGCACGCGACGGGTCGGAATTCCGGCATAGGTCGCGGCGAGCTCGTTGCCGCCGGTGGCGTAGGTCTCGTAGCCCCAGCGCGTCTTCGCGAGGGCGAACATGCCGACGATCGTGACGAGGATGAAGATCAGGATCTGGTTGTTGAAGCCGAGCGCGTTGGTCTCGCCGATCTGGAAGAACCAGGCACCGTCGCTCGCCGCCTTTTCGCTGTAGGAGATCGTCTTGCCGCCGGTGAGACCGAGCACGAGGCCGCGCCCGATGAAGAGCATCGTGAGCGTCGTGATGAAGGCCGGCACGCGCAGGACGGTCACGAACACGCCGTTGACGAGGCCGACCGCCAGCCCGGTCAGGACGGCCGCGCTCAGCGAGGCGACGATGCCGAGATCGTAATAGGACTTCGAGAAGGCGATCGAGAAGATCGTGGCGACGAGGCCGAAGGTGGAGCCGACCGAGAGGTCGAGATCCTTGTTGACGATGACGAAGGTCATGCCGGCGGCCATCACGCCGAAGCGCGCCGTATCGCGCAGGATGGCCGAGAAGGCGTCGGGCTGGCCGAAGAATTTCGGGTTGATGACGACGCCGGCCGCGTAGAGCAGCACCATGAAGGCGAGAAGGCCGATCTCCCAGCCGCCGATCAGCTCGAAGGGCAGGCGTCTGCGGAGGGGCGGGGCGGTGCTGATGGCGGTCATGGGAATCCTTGGCCGGCCTGCCGGCGGCTGCCGCGCTTCTTTGTCATCCCCGGGCTTGACCCGGGGATCCAGACTTCGGCTGGTTAGGCTGCGGCAAGGCTGGATTGCCGGGTCGAGCCCGGCAATGACAGGTGAAAACCTGGCAGCCATCCGCGCTGTCGGCGCGGATGGCCGCTCCGCAGGCGGCTCAGTTCTCGAAGCGCTTGCCGACCAGGTCGACCGTGTCCTTCGTCACGAGCTGGGCGCTCGTGTCGAGATTGGCGGCCGAGATGCCGCGGTCGATCTGGAGATAGAGCTGGGCGACCGGCCAGAAGCCCTGCAGGAACGGCTGCTGGCCGAGCGAGCCCGAGAGCGCGCCGGTGCGGATCTGCTCCTGCTGCTTCGGTCCGAGGTCGAAGCCGAAGGCGCAGACCTTGCCGTTGAGCTTCAGCTGCGCGACGGCATCGCCAAGAGCCGGGGTCACGAAGCCATTGGCCGCGAAGCCGCCGACCACGTCGCCACGCGATTCGATCAGCGAGACGATCGAGTTGACGATGTCGTCCTTGTTGACGTCGATGCCGATATTCTCGGGACCGGCGTCGACCTTGAAGTCGTTCAGGCGGCCGGCATCGTTGAGCGCCTTCACGGTCGCCTCGAAGGCGGCGGTGACGCGGCGGTTGACCTCTTCATTGCCGAGCGTCGTGGTCGACGGGAAGATGATCGAGCCGCCCTTGGCGCCGGAATCGAGGACGCATTTGGCGAGCGCCTCGCCGCCGATCGCCGCGGCGGCTGACTGCTGGCCGGTATGGCTGATGGACGAACGGTTGGCGAGCTTCGGATCGAAGGAGTTGGTCGTCGCGACGGGAATGCCGTTGGCGAAGGCCTTCTTGACGATGTCGTCATAGGCGCCCGACTGCGGCGTCGTCATGATGATGCCGTCGATGGTCGGGTCGTTGATGACCTGGTTGAGGATCTCGATCTCGCGCGGAATGTCGTCGACCGGCGCTTCCGAGCCGAGCTTGATCAGGTTGATGCCGAAGGCGTTGGCGGCGACCTGCGCGCCGACATAGGTCGGATCGAAGAAGCCGTTGCCGGCGGTGTGCGTGATGATGGCGAAGGTCAGCTTGCCATCCTTGGAATGGAAGTCCTTCGTGCCCGGTGCCTCCTTGGAGGCGTCCTCGAAGGTGTAGCCGCCGACCGCCTTGTCCAGCGTTCCCGACTGCGCATAGGCATAGGTGCCGACGAGCGACACCGCCGCGCCGAGCGCGAGCGTCTTCATGAGCCTGGTCATTCTTTTCCTCCCGAAAGATTCCCCGGATTTTCTTGGGCGATCCGAGTTGAGGCAGCATATTGAACGGCTTGCGCAGCCGCAACGCCCGGTAGACCTGCCTTTTGTCGAATTTTCAGGCCGATTTGTAGGATGATAGGGTCTCGAAGCCGCGAAATGCGCCGCTGTGCACCCCTATTGGACTGTGCAGTCGCAGTATAAAATCGATCAAATCTGTTGCGATGCAGAAGAAGCCTTAGCCGAGCGTCGTGTCACGCAGGCGGCAGGCGGCGCGCTCGATCTCGTCCAGCGTGCCCGGGTCCTCGATATTGGCGAGGAACGGCGATAGCGGGCCGGTATCGGCGATGCGGGCAAGGCGCACGGCCTCGTGCAGGACGCGGATGGGCGAATAGGCGTCGCGGAGATCCTCGAGCGGGAGGAAATGCTCGCGCAGCAGAGAGGCCGCCTCGGTCTCGCCGCCCTTCAGCGCATGCAGGATCGCCGTCGAGAGATGCGGCGCGATGCAGACGGAGCCGGAGGTGAAGCTCTTCAGCCCGAAACCGGCGAGATGGGCGATGACCGGCCGCTCGCCGATGCCGCTGACGATGCGCTCCGCCGAGCCGGCGGCGTCCAGGAAGGCCGAAAGAGCGGGATCCTCGGCCGGGTCCGGCCGCACGATGGCATATTTCAGCGCCGCCACCGCGCCGTCGTCGAAGAGCGCCGCGAGATCGCGGGGCGCGAGATAGCCATCGGCGCGCACATAGGCGATGAGCGGGCGGCCATAGCGGTCGGCGAGGCGGCGGATTCCCGTCGCGACGCCGGCGGGTGTCGCGGCCGAAGCGGCGGGCAGCAGCATCGCGGTCGGGAAGTCGCGCTCGCGCAGCATGTCGATCTGGTCGGCGGCCTTGCCGAAATCGGCGCCGACGGAGGGGATGGCCCAACCTTCTTCCGGCGTCACGTCCTCGACGAGATCGAGGAACGGCGCGAATTCGCGAAAGCCCATATTGTAGAGATTGGCGTTGCCGCCGAAGAGGAAGGTCGAGACGCCGCCGGCGAAGAGGTGATCGACGAGCTTCCGCGTCTCCTGGCGGTCCAGCGTGCCGTCGGCACCGCGCGGCAGGGGCGGGACACTGATCACCGAGCGGGCGAGATCGGTCGGCTCGACGACATCGGTTTTCATGCGCTTGTCCCCGCGTTGGTGTCCTTTGTCATCCGCCTTCGGCCCCTGCGTCAACCGCTGGCGCGCATCGACGATCCCGCCGGTTCATGCCATGGTCTCGCGCCGCTTTTCGGAGACCAGACCATGCACGACCTCGGCCTCAAGCCCCTCATCCCGACGCTGCACCGGCTGGCGGAATGCCCCGTCTATGACGATCGCACCGACCGGCTCCTCTTCTGCAACATTCTCGACGGTGAGCTCCATGCCGTCGATCTCAAGTCGGGCGAGGAGCATATCTGGCGTTTTCCCGAGATCGTCGCTTCCTATGGCCTTTGCGAGAGCGGTCGCTTCGTGGTGGCGCTGAAGGACAGCGTCATCTTGTTCGATCCGACGACGGGCGAGCGGACGACGCTCGCGACCGTCGGGGCGGATCTGCCGACCGTGCGTCTCAACGACGGCAAGGTCGGCCCGGACGGCGCCTTCTGGGTCGGCGGCATCAACAACGCTCCCGACAAGGCAGCGATCGCCGTTCTCTACCGGATCGACGCCGCGGGAACGGTCGAGGTGAAGGTCGACGGCATCAAGGCCTCGAACGGCCTCGCCTGGACGGCGGACGGCCGCACAATGTTCCACACTGATACGCGCGGCGTCTGGATCGACCGCTGGACCTTCGACCCGGAGACCGGCGCCATCTCGGACCGCACCCGCATCGCCCAGCCCGATGACGCCATTGGCCGGCCCGACGGCGGCGCGACCGATGTCTATGGCTATTACTGGAGCGCCGGCATTTCGGCCGGGAAGCTCAATCGCTGGTCGGCGGAAGGACAGCTTGTCGAGAGCTTCGAGATCCCGGCCTCGATCAGCATGCCCTGCTTCGGCGGCGCAGACGGGCGGACGCTCTTCGTGACCAGCAACCGTGACGGCCGCACGGCCGAGGAACTGGAGCGCTATCCGCTGACAGGAAGCGTCTTTGTCGGCCGCTCCTTCGTCGCCGGCGTTCCCGCCTGGCGCTTCCGCGGCGCCTGACTGAGGCATGAAAAAGCCCGCCGATCCGGATCGTCCGGAGCGGCGGGCTCTTGATCGCGAAAGCTGGGCCGGTCAGGCCGACCAGGCGCGGAAGGTCTGCGCCTGCTCGCCGAGGCCGGCGATGCCGAGGCGGACCTGGTCGCCGTCCTTCAGGAACTTCGGCGGCTTCATGCCCATGCCGACGCCGGGAGGCGTGCCGGTGGTGATGACATCGCCCGGATCGAGCTGCAGGAACTGGCTGATATAGGACACCAGATGGGCGACGCCGAAGATCATGGTCTTCGTGTTGCCGGTCTGGACGCGGGTGCCGTTCAGGTCGAGGAACATGTCGAGGTTCTGCACGTCGGCGACCTCGTCGGGCGTGACCAGCCAGGGGCCGAGCGGGCCGAAGGTGGGCGAGCCCTTGCCCTTCATCCACTGGCCGCCGCGCTCGGTCTGGAAATGGCGCTCCGACACGTCGTGGCAGACGGCATAGCCGGCGATATGATCGATCGCCTCGGCCTCGCTGATATAGCTCGCCGTCTTGCCGATCACGATCGCGAGCTCGACTTCCCAGTCGGTCTTCTGCGAGTTCTTCGGGATGATGACGGTGTCGTTCGGGCCGACGATGCAGTTCGGCGCCTTGTTGAACAGGATCGGCTCGGAGGGGATCGGCGAGCCGGTCTCATGCGCATGGTCGACATAGTTGAGGCCGACCGCGATGAAGTTCCTGACGCCGTTCACGATCGGGCCGAGGCGCACGCCGGCTTCGACGGCGGGGAGCGTGGCGGGGTCGATCGCGGCGATCTTGGCGATCGCACCGTTCTTGAGCGTTTCCGGGGTAATGTCCGAGACGACGCCCGAGAGGTCGCGGATCGTACCGTCCTTGTCGAGAAGGCCCGGCTTCTCCGCGCCCGCGGCGCCGAAGCGTAGGAGTTTCATCGTTATTCTCCGTGTTGGCGGCGGCGATCATGGGCGAGCGACCGGGGTGATGCAAGCGGCGTGAAGCGTTCATTCAGCAATGGATTGTTGCCCTGGCGGAACAGATGGACGTGCATTCCCTTCGTTGACCGCGAGACGGCATCATGCGAACGAGGGCCGGCCCCGGTGGGCGAAGAGGCCGGGGCGCTTTGTCGGAGGCCCGCTTGCAGACGCATCTCGATACCTGGCTGGCCATTCTCGGCTTTGCGGCGGTGACGGCTTTCACGCCCGGACCCAACAATATGATGCTCATGATTTCGGGCGCGAATTTCGGCTTTGTCCGCTCGATCCCGCATTGCCTCGGCATCACATTCGGCTTCCCTTTGATGGTGCTCGCGGTGGCGCTGGGGCTCGGCGGCGTCCTGCTGGCCGAGCCGATGCTGCACCGCGTCCTCACCTGGGTCGCCTTCGCCTATCTCTGCTGGCTGGCCTGGAAGCTGGCGCATGCCGGCCGCGTCGATGCCGCCGGCGTCAAGGTCGGAACGCCGATGAGCTTCCTGTCCGCCGCGCTTTTTCAATGGGTTAACCCGAAGGCCTGGATCATGGCCGTCGGCGCGACGGCGCTCTACATGCTGCCCGGCGAGCCGCCGCTGGTCGCGGCCGGAAGGCTGGCACTCGCCTTTTTCCTGATGGCGATCGCCTCGACGGTGGTCTGGTGCCTGTTCGGGACGGTGATTGCGCGGGTCTTGTCGAGCGACCGCCATGTGACGATCTTCAACATGGCCATGGCGGTGCTGCTCGTAGTAAGCATGCTGCCGACCCTCGTTTAGGGCGTTCCGCCGGACGGCCCGGCCGCTGCGTCACAAATCTGTTGTTCGCATCCGCTAAGCGGTCTCTAATTCTTCATCGGCCGAGGACGAATCAAGATCATGTCGATCGCGGTTGCTCCCCGTCATCTGCGAACGTTGTTTCTGTCGGATATTCACCTCGGCACGCGTGGCAGCCAGGTCGATCTTCTGCTCGACTTCCTGAAATACCACGACGCCGAGACGATATTCCTGGTCGGCGACATCGTCGACGGTTGGCGTCTCAAGAAGAGCTGGTACTGGCCGCAGTCGCACAACGACGTCGTCCAGAAGCTGCTGCGCAAGGGCCGCAAGGGCGCCCGTCTCATCTATCTGCCCGGGAATCATGACGAATTCCTGCGCGATTATCTCGGCACGCAACTGGGCGGCATCGAGGTCGTCGACAGCATCGTGCACGAGACCGCGGACGGGAAGCGCCTCCTCGTCATCCATGGCGACCAGTTCGACGTGGTCGTCCGCCACGCCCGCTGGCTCGCCTTCCTGGGCGACGGCGCCTATGTTCTGGCGCTCGGTCTCAATACAATTCTCAACAAAATTCGACGCCGATTGGGGTTCGACTACTGGTCGCTGTCGGCCTGGGCGAAGCTCAAGGTCAAGAACGCGGTCAGCTTCATCGGCGCCTTCGAGAAGGCGCTGGTGAGCGAGGCGAAGCGGGTCGGTGCCGACGGCGTCGTTTGCGGCCATATCCACCACGCGGCGGTTCACGACCAGTTCGGCATCCGCTACATCAACACCGGCGACTGGGTGGAGAGCTGCACCGCCATCGCCGAGCATCACGACGGACGGATCGAGATCCTGCGCTGGTCGTCGATCGCAAAGGATGCGGCGCTCGTCGTCGACAATGAACCGAAAGTCGATCAGGTAGCGGCATGAGCCGGCTCCTCATCGCGAGCGACGCCTGGCACCCGCAGATCAACGGGGTCGTGCGGACGCTCGAACGGCTCGCACGGCATCTGCCGGAATTCGGCATCGAGCCGGTGATGCTGACGCCCGACGGTTTCGCAACCGTGCCGTGCCCGACCTATCCCGAGATCCGCCTCACGGTCGCCTGGCCGGGCAGCATCGGCCGGCGGCTCGATGCGATCGATCCCGACCATGTGCATATCGCGACGGAAGGGCCGATAGGATTCGCGGTGCGGCGCTGGTGCCTCCGCAACCGCCGCCTGTTCACGACGAGCTATCATACCCGCTTTCCGGAATATCTCGCCGCGAGGCTGCCGATCCCGGTCGGCTGGAGCTATGCGATGCTGCGTGCCTTCCACAATGCCGGCGCCGGCTGCATGGTCTCGACCCGGTCGATCGAGATCGAACTGCAGGAGAGGGGCTTCCGCAATCTGATGCGCTGGATGCCGATCTCTTCCGGCCGGGCCGCAATCCGGACGCGCTCGACCTGCCGCGGCCGATCTATCTCTATGTCGGCCGCGTCGCGGTCGAGAAGAATATCGGCGCCTTCCTCGATTGCGCGCTGCCCGGCAGCAAGGTGGTGGTGGGCGACGGTCCGGAGCTCGAGACGCTGCGGCGTGCGCATCCCGAAGTGACCTTTCTCGGCACGCGGGTCGGGTCCGAACTCGCCGACATCTACTCCGCCGCCGACTGCTTCGTGTTCCCGAGCCGCACCGACACGTTCGGGGTCGTGATGCTGGAGGCGATGGCCTCCGGCCTGCCGGTGGCGGCCTATCCGGTCGCCGGCCCGCGCGACGTGGTCGGCAATTCGGGCGCCGGTGTCCTCGACAATGACCTGCAGGCGGCGGCGCTCGCGGCGCTGTCGATCTCGCGCGAGCGCTGCCGCGAGGTGGCGCTGCAGAATTCTTGGCAGTCGGCCACGCGGCAGTTCCTCGACAATGTCACCGCTGTCCACCGGTCGCCGCGGCCGACGCGCGCGGCGGGACGGGCTCAATCGCGCACCGGCACCCACACCTCGCACCCACCGAGGCCGGTCACGGGATCGAAGTCGGGCCCGTAATATTCGACCATCATGATCGCGGTCGACGGATGGGCACAGCGCTCGCGGCCGAGCCACTCGCCGGCTGCCGCGCAGGTCGCGCCGATGGTCGAGACATGATCGCGATGACGGAACACGGCGAAACGCAGCGGCGGAATGCGGACGCCGACCAGCCCTTCTTCGAGCCGGTCGAGCGAGGACATCGGCACGGCGGCGAGATAGTCGAAGCCGTCGGTGCGATCGTCGTCCGAGCGGATGCAGACACCATAAGCGTCGCCACGGATCTGGTCCGGCATATGGTCGATATGCGGCCCGAAGCGCTGCCAGAGCAGCGGAATGCCGCCGCGCTCCTCATAGGTGAAGAAGGCGCGGAGGCCGGCCAGCAGCCGCGCATCGACGCTGCGGATTTCGGGTTCTGCGATGGCGATGGGTGTGTCGGGCATCAGGATGGGCTCCACGAGCGTGAGTG
>Ga0209930_1001204_pt1 | contig 44148 bp, 51 predicted proteins | sample ThiBiot_500_biof_2_FD_183948 | JGI IMG/M metagenome (GOLD analysis project Ga0209930, IMG submission 183948) | Wastewater bioreactor microbial communities from Cape Town, South Africa - Thiocy_cont_500_biof (SPAdes) | ecosystem: Engineered > Bioreactor > Thiocyanate-remediating >...
AATGACAAAAGAAAATGAAGTAACAATTCACGTTTTTCGAATACGGAACGGATGCGCTTCAGTATTAAATACATATGTATCCAATGGGATGACATTGTCATCAGAAAAAATCAAAAGTAAATATTTTAATGTTTCAGCAATGAAAAAACTTTGTTGAACATCATCTTGTGATACTGGTATTTGATAAACATCACGAATGCCAGTGTAACCACCTTCAACTCGACAATGTTTTTCAAGATTCTGAAAAACGAAAACGAATTTGACAATGTTTTAGAATGGAATGTCAACATACGATGATCGCATCCCAAGCCCAATCTCGATACATTTGCTCATGAGTGTGTCTCCATAAATAGAACCAAGTTTCAATAGCTTCAGGTCGTAAAATATAATATTTTTCTCCATCACGTAAAGCTTTAGCTTCATTCTCAGCTCGTTCGAAATGAAATGCTTCTGGACCAAGACCAGTCGCTAAATAGACGAAGACAAACACTTCATTCAAAATGTTTTTGGTTGAATTTACGTGATCGAGCGTAAGATTCCCGACAAGTTTTTCCAATTCCTTTGGCAATATCAATTTCATGATTATCCGCTAAATTATTTGCTATTGCACCTGATATTGATGATAACACGTAGAGACCACCAACGAAACATGTCAAATGACCCATTTGAGGATCTAAACGACCCGAACGTTGTTCACCAAAATAAATTAAATTTGATGTTGGAGTTTTGCGTAACATTGACTCTTCAGCTGCCTTTTAAACAAAATCATTTTTTGTTTACGAAAAATCCAAAGAAAACGAAAGACATGAAATTACTTTCATTGCATTTTCATACATTGAACGTGCTTGTTCATCTTTTTTGCCAGATAGAACCCAACTTTTTAATAAATATTCATAGAAACTATCGCCTAATCCACCGAGTGAAGCTTGTTCTACAAAATATAGAAATATGTTGATCAATGATTTCAATGAAATTGATTTACTTTGACACCATTTTCCTGTTTGAGGATTAATATAATTCCAATACATATTATTTTCCGAAGCTTCTTTTAAAACTTTTCGAAGTTTTTCAACCTAAATACACAAAAACAAAATCGATTGAAATCGAACAAAACAAAGAAAAACCTTTTGCAAATAAATATCTTTGCCAGTTAATTGCGAAAGATATTGAAATTCGAGATGCATCGTTCCTAATTCCGATAGAATTGAACAACCACCTGCAGCCCAATTCCAATTTTTTGATGCGCCACTTGATAAAACAATCAATGCATGAGGAATACCTGTTGGTGTGTCAAATGCTGGTAATAATAAATCAGCTACTTGTTGAGCTTTGTCCAAATATAACTTCAATTTCAAAACAAACAAATAGAATTTCATTCATTTTACTTTTTATTTTGTGAATTTTACTTTATCATTGGTCAAAGCATAAATTGCAAGAAAACCACCAACAAGACGAATATTGATTTCAAATGCAGAGATTTCACTTGGCTAAACAGTGAAACGATCGAACAAAAAGTGTAAAGAATTGAGAAAAAACGAACCACATTGGGATTGAATTGTGTTTCAATCCATTCTCTTGACTTTTGATAACTATCTTTTAAATCAGCTAAATAAATCGTATCGAGACTATCGATAATTGTAATGCCTAATGTATGTGATCCGAAAACATTCGCTGAATGTCCCGTTTTCGATATTGGCCGATGTTCATTTGCACCCCAAGCATATTTACTATAACCCTCGTAAGCATGTAACACCATCTAACAACAAAACACATATCGTGAGATTATTTTCATGTCTTCTAATCATTTATTTTATTTAGTTCATTTTCGTTTATGACATTAGAAGTGTTTCAACAATTCTCTTCTTCGATTTATGTTCTTTTTTTTTCTACGAGAATCGATACACACACGCTAAAAGATTTCTGTGTTCTTGTTGTTCGTCGGTCTGTTGGAAAGAAAGAGGATTAAAACCAGCGCAATAAATTCGAATAAAAAGAGAAAAAAATGTTGTTAAACAACTGACAAAGTAAAAGACTACGAATGAAGAGAAGAAAAAAAAACAAATTGAAAATGAAAGATTAAAGAAATACGAAAGAGAAATTATTGAGAAATATCGAACTTTCCAGACTTGTGACATGGAAATAATGTGGTTTAGAAGACGTCTTTCATGTCCGGACAACACTCACCTTTATTCGATTGATCTCAACTCATATCTTCGTATATAGAAGTGACTGATCGAAAAAAAGGTTTTCAAAACACACAAGAAGAAGAAGAAGAAGAAAAAAGAGAAAAAAGAGAACAGTTCACACACTCTAGTTTTGTCTAATTTAGTTTCTCTAATAAGCAGCTGGCATATAACCATAGGGTCCAGGATACATAGCTGCAGCTGATGGATCATAGAAGTTGGGTTGTTGATAAGGAGCAAAAGCGCCTTGTTGTTGAAATGCAATACTATTGGCATCGAAATACGGTGTACCAACTTGTTGACCACCGAAACCATAATAAGGTGGAACTTGATTTGGAACTAAACCAGCTTGTTGAGCAGCAGGCATTGGCATTTGAATTGGTGGAAGAACGCCGCCGAATTGTGCACCAGCACCAGCTCCTTGCATATATTGTTGCATTTGAAGCATAGCTGCAGCTTGAGCTTGCATGGCAGCTGGCGACGATGGTGGCATTAACATCGCTTGTTGCATTGGATCGCCACCATATAAACTTTTATTTGGTCCGGGAAATTTACCAAGTTTACCTGGTTGTTGAGCAACTTGACCGAAACCATCGTAGAATGGAACACCGCCTGCAACGTAGGGTGATGGTGGAGCAGCGCCGGGAATTGCTGGTGGACCATAACGAGATCGGCCACCTTTGCTTGATGAATGATATTCGTATTTGTCGACTTTTTCAGCTTTTTCACGTTTATTTCCGAAGAGACCCATGTCGATCGATTTGTATTTGTGTTATTGAAAAGTGTGAGTGTGTTGGTGAAAGACGAAGATGAAAACGAGACGAGTGTATCTCAACTGAGTGTTGTCCGAAATGAATGAATGAAACGAAACAGAGATTTATCGATACATATATGAACACTCGTTCATGCAAACGACCGACGTTACGCTTCGATAAACACACACACAACAAGAACAACAATATCAACTCAGGAGAAGAAGAAGAAGAAAAACGAGAGAGAGAGAGAGAAGAGAAGAGACACTCCATTGGTTCGGAGGCGAGAGAAGGAGATCTTTGATTTGATGACACAACGTATTGATGTTCATTGTCTCTCTCTCTCTCTCTGTGTGTGTTGTTAGTTGCGCGATAGAATATGTATCGTTCACATTCGAACATCGGTCATCGATAATGATGGATATACGTGATGACAGCCGTGACGATACCCATCTTTTTCTACATTCATTAAACATTGTGTTTAATGGATGTCGATATGATCAAAACCATTTTAATGACCACCTTTCTCGTTTGTTACACTTCAACGAACATTCGAAATTCTTTTTTTCTTTCTCTTCTTTTCTCAATTAAACTTTCCTACTATTCACGCATTTTTAACAAACGAAAAAGAACAAAAGATAAAATAAGAAACGACAAAACTAACCTCGCGAACTTTTTCACGACGCATGTCGACCGATTGAATCTTTGCTAATTCGTCAATTGACATTTCACTAAATGTTTTTCTTAAATTTTCAATTGAATAAACTTTCGCAGTCGACGAGACGTTTTTTGTTGGAGCGATTTTTTCAATTGGATCTTTGGCATTTTCATCAATATTAATCAAATGTTTTTGATTTTCATAAATTTTATTATGTAAACGATTTCTTTCGGCGTTTAAATGTTCGAGATGATCATGACCTAATCCATCGACAGGTGGCGGACGAAGTGGTGCAACGAAAATCTCTTGAAAATCACGACTTTTAAGTACGGAAACAGGATCAATTGATACCGATGGTAGATACCGAACGGCTATAAATGTTAAACCAAGAAATAATAAAACAACAAGACCAAGAATTTGCCATGTACGACCACGTCGTCGAGTCAAATTCGTCTTTAGAATTGGCAACACCGGCTGAAAACGAACCATTGAATATCAAACAAGACGAATTCGAACTGAGTTTTCGACGAAAAACAACAACAGTCTTGCGATTTTATTATCTAAAACTTGGGTTTCGACAGAAATAGAACATTTTTCGGATTGCTTTTTATTTTATTTTTCGAGAGACAAATCTTTGTTTTATTTGGCCATGATTAAATAATGAGAGACAAGACGAACAAGGAAAAAAAATATATATATATGTATGTTTTGTTTATATGAGACAAAAAAAAAGAAGATAAATAGATGAGAATGATTAAAGTTGATCAACGAGACGAACAATATTTAGAGATTAAAATAATAATAAACATTTAACTTTCGATTGGAGTTTCTTCTAATAGTAATCGAAATGAAAATGGAACAAATGGATAACCTTCGCCTTTGTAAAATTTCGATTGAAATTCGACCCTAAAATCAATTCAACAATCGTTCAATTTAAAAGAAGAAGAAAACAACAACAACAACGAACCAATGAAGTCGAAGTGCATGAAGAAATGCCGAAAGACCTTCCATCAAAAGTAAAATAAAGACTGTTAACGATGACCAAGGCATAAACACTAAGAATGATGCAATACAACCACCGTATCCATTCATTGATAGACCAATGTGTAAAACCATATGCCATAACACTTCAGATAATTCTAAATCAAGACAAATTTTTATTTGATTTTGTCATTGAATTGAATGGAATTTGTTGTTACGTGCGTGAGCTAATGACAAAGCCCAAAGACGAAGATATGATGCCGTATGAGAAATACAACCGAGGAAATATTCGATGGTATGAATACCTTGTTCAACCCAAACTTCACTCATTTCAACCTAAATCAATCGATTTCGTTTTTTGTTAAAAATGAACAAAAAGTGAATGATTAATATGAGCGCACCTCGGTTTGATGATGCATTTGATGCGAATGATCATCATCAAGCATTTCTTCAGCATCCGTATCCCGAACGTCAACATCGAGCGCCACACCTCTCTACAAAATTAATCAAGCAGCTACGTTAGTTTTTTGTTTGTTTACAAAAAAAAACAGCGGATCAATTTAAAAGCCTTGAACTAATCAAAAAAAGAACCTTTGGCTCATGATGTTCGAGTTCAGGTTCAGGTTGAGTTCGATTTTCGGAAGAATCTTGTTGCTGTTGTTCTTCATCATTATTGTTGTTGTGTGCTGATGTGGAGGTTTGACTTACGACTGTTGCATACTGTGTTTTATTTTTAAGATTTTATTTTCGATAGATTCTAAAGAAATGTTTGTGATTTGGTTTTGACTTACATTTGCTCGTCGTTTGTTCATCATGATTCGATAGATTGGTTTGCCTAATAACATCCATGGAATACAAATAACAGCGAGTAGAATTAAAGCTGTTTGAAGAGCTTTTTGACCAGAATAAAATACCACCGAACTTTGAGGTTCTTTTGGATAACTAACCAATATCATGTTTATCAGATCTATACAAACCAAACAAAAACAAAAAACATCTTTTCAATGGACAATTCTCTCTTACGAATAAGTAATGCTGGTGCGTCGGTTGCCATACTTCCATCATAATGAGTCCATTTATAGAAAATCAAAACGATTAGATAGAAGAAAATGCACACTAAAAATAAGATTTGTGGAAGAAATTCTAAGTAAATTGCATGACGATGATTGAAATGTCTAACAAACAAAAATGTGAATTGATTTTGTTGAGAAAGAAAAAACAAACAAACGTACAAATGATTCCATAAACTCAGGCAAACACCGAAACCCATTTGAATAATTCCAATAATAATTGCAAATTTCATTTTAATCGAATTTGTAAATGTGATTTTATTTTCCGATAATTGCCAAACAGGATCCAAACCAATTGGATACGGTGTTCCCGAATACATTTGACGATATTGAGCATTGCCACTGTAATTATACGGAGTTGGTTCTAAGATGACTGTTTCACTTCGATTCAATGTCGATTCACTACAAAAACAAAAACAAAATCAACAAATCGAATTGGGATTTTTCAATTTGAAAAAATTTACTCGAATTTAACTCTCCATGCTGAACCGAAAATATTCATTGATTTCGAGAAAATATCGTTATAAATTATTCCGGTATAGATCGAAAATAATCCCATTAGTAAAATAATATATCGTCCGCCGAAGAAAATCGTCCAAACTTCTTGATTTCGCCATTTATCTTTCAACGAACGTTCTTTTAAAACCATCCAAAGTCCGAATAAAGTCATAATTAAACCGTGACCCGCATCACCAAACATCACAGCGAATAGAAATGGAAATGTAATGACAACAAATGGCATTGGATTGATCTCGCGATACGTTGCAACACCGTAAGCATCGACTAAATTTTGAAAACCTTGAGTAAATTTATTTAATTTATGATGCGTTGGCGGTTGTTCGCGAGTCATCATTCGATTTAAAACCGATGAAACTGTTCCGCCACCACTTGCTTCCTTTACAATTCAATTTCAAATATGGAAAAACAATCAAAGAGAAAGATGAAACTCACCGATCCTTTTCGTAAAGCTAATTGAATTCGATCGAGTTCGGAAACCGGTGCCCAACATTCGGCAATCAAACATTTTCTCGCGACATCATTGTTAAACATATTCATCGTATGATAAATAGCTTTGATTTTTCTGACTTTAATTTGCCATGTTCGAAGATTTCTCGATGTGGCTGCTAAAACTCTCGAACGATGATCTTGAGTTTGACTGAGAACAACAGTCAGATCTTCGAGACGTGTCATTACGCCCATGGCTAATTCACGACGTTCGTGAGGATTCTCCGGACATGGATAGACATTTGCACGGAAACCTTCGCAAATCTTTTGAACACGAGTTTTCAATTGTTCACCTTGGAAAAACACGACGAATACTGTCTTATGAACTTTTTCACCCTAAGCAAAACGAAAGAATAATTGAAGAAAATCAAGTTTTGGAAATGAACAAACCGAAACAGGATCTTCGATGAGATCGGGAATTTCGGCTTGTTTGAGAAAAACATTGCCTCGACAAACACGCCATAACATTCGTTCGAATGCAACGATACGTTCACGTGGAACAACACCCGTAATAAATCTAAATCAACCAACACAACAACAACATTTATTCAATTCAATTTAATTCTCAAAAAAGAAAAGCACGGGGGGACACATGGAAAACAGACAACCAGCTAAGCAAAAGCCGAATTCAATTCTATTTTATCGACTAATTTTACCCAAGTTTCATTCCCGATGTTGTTGTTGTTGTTTGTCCACCTAATTCAATTTCATGTTCACCAGTTACATCTTCTAAAATGCCAACAGGTGGATTCGATTGAGCCTTTAGAAAATAAACAAACAAAGAAGAAAGAACATGCCAATGTGTTTTTTTTTACAATCAAGAAAATCAATTTCAAGCAAAAGCTAAAGCAAACGAGCTGTGCAATGGTATGTGTGTCCCCCGTTTTGTTAGAAAAATCAATTTGAAAATCTACCCTAGTTTATTATGAGTGATCATCGAATATTCGTGTAGCAGTTGAATTTGATCATCGTCCGATTCCCCCTGATTATTACGCTGGCGTGCTGGTGCAAATGCCATTGCTGCCTAATTTTACAACTCGTGTCATTTTATTTTTAGAAAGCAAAGCTTTTGCTTGAAAAAGAAAAATCTTTCCTTTTTTTTTTCGTTTCTACGGAACTTACATCGTCGAAGAATGTTTGTGTCATCGTCAGATTATGTTTTAATTCGGTTAATTCGTTGTAATTTCGAAGTAAAGCATCGGCATTCGTATTGATTTCTTTGAGTTCGTGATCTAATTTCTCAAATGTTGCCTAAACACAGAAAACAAAAAAACGAATATTGAGAATGAATCGATCGATGTGAATGAATCTACTTCGAGATCGATCATTTCTCGAGGTTTAGGCGCATCGGGATTATCCTCGGGATCGTAGATTGGTAGATCGTCTTTTTTGATTTCTGTTTCGAGAAAACGAAGTTTTCGTTCCATTTCTTCGCATCGTCGAACTTCATTGACGAATTTCCGTTGAAATGAATTGACATTCGGATTTAAATCACGAAATTGAACAATTCCTAATTCTCCTAATTCCGAAATACATGAATAGGCCGCATCCGGTTGTAAGAAGAGCTGACATAGAGTCATTTCTTCACTTCGAAAGATCGTACTCATCACTCGGCTTGACAAATCAAAAAAGAACACAAATATCTAAATGAAAATCAATAATTTCTCTAGTTATCGTTTCGATCACACGAATGAAAAAAAAATTATTATCAATAAAGATTCCATCTTATGAAAAAATCTAAATGGCCTCCTTTTTCTATTCATCATCATTCAGCATTCAATAAATAGAAGCGACACGACGTCGACAATAACAACAAATATTTTTTTTTTATTCTTCTTCGTCATCATCATCATCAATTTTTTATACCAATCAAAAACACGTCGGTTTTACGACAGATGGCACCAGTGTTTACCATATATTAATCATATTATTCGATGTGATATGTCATATCATCAAATGGATTAATAATAAAAGAATATTTTATTTCGAATAAAGGTCTTTTATGTATTTTAATGACTTACATTTGTTCATTACTTCGAAACATATTTATGAGTTATATATAGTTACACTTGTGATTTGGTTGATTGATTTTCTTTTTCATTTGATGTTTTTCAAGGATGTGTTTCGATAGAACAGAACAAAATCTGTTGAAGAAGATCGATATTGACATTGTGGAATGAAATTTAAAACGGTTTTTATCCACAAAGAAAATTGCAAAATATCGTTAGTTGCTCACGCCTTTAAATACATCGACAAATCCATGAGATTATCATTTCATACGAAAACATATCTTTATGTCAATTAAATGTCGTGAATGCAACAATGTTGCGCCTAATCAAACCGCATTTTTAACTTATGAAATATGTGCTAATAAATCAATGATGATTTTTTAGAAAGTGCATTTCTAGCTGAAAAATACAATGATCAACGATACGAATGTGTCAACAATCATTCTGGAAATTGGATTGCTAACATTCAAAATATTCGATAATGTCATTTCTAAAATTTTTCAATAATTACTTTTTTCAATTGAGATATGAATATTAAACAAGAATCATGAATAAGAAAATGTTACGTTACTTATGTATAGATTAGATATAGAATGTACAGGTAAGAATAAGTAAGCAATTAGAGATTCTACCAATACTTTCATTTCATAATGATCTTGATCTTTGTGCCTCTTTCAATATCAACTTTTCTTAAAACTTAATCAATGTCCTATATAAGCAGGACGACGTAGTATTCTTTAGAATCAAAATCTATTTTAATCAGCTGCCTTCTCTATCCGCCCTTGGATCGAGTGGAATTCTAATCCTAAATTTCTTTTTATTATTTATTTCCGACAAACCATATATAAAAAAAAGAAGAGAGAGAAAGAAGATTATAAGAAGAAGTAGTGTCAATCATCGTGCGAAATAGCATATTTTGAAGTTGCACAATGACCTATTCGAATGCGTGTATCATAATTTGATTGTATAGTACACATAAAGATGGTCAATTAAGACGACTTCGTTTCCCATATTTTACGTCTTCATTTGTAAATTCTTTGAATTTATTTTGAAAGTTTCACCGTTGACCACTTGCCAGTTTTTTGTATTGAGTAAATACTTATCATCTTCTAATTCTTCAATGTTTTTTGGTGGCGTTTGCGTCAATATCAACCCAGGGTGATCAGATCAATACGGTCGCCGTAGCGATACACAACAATAGCGTATATGGCCATTTTCCGCAGTTTACAGTCGCATTTTATCGTAAATGTAAAGTAGAATGTATTTGCTACAGATTCGAGTAGTTTTCGCCTAGAATCGTTTGACAATCTGTTTCAATTAAGATCACTTATTGTGCTAAGTAGAGTTCGACGAGCTCTACATGGACCGTAAGGCCTGTTTCATCGGAATTAGATATTTTATTCTGAAAAAGAGAAAACACAATAAAAAATTATTTGTTGTTTTTTTTTGCAAATCAAAAACCGTTGTAGAAAGAAAAACACTTTTTCGAAGATAATAGATTACTTAATCTTGTTTATCGGTATAAGGAAACGTTTAAATGTATTGTTCGGATAGAATGGTAGTTAAGTCGACTCTTGCATTTTGTCGACAAATACTCGATATAAGTCCTGTCTCATGATTTCGAACAATCGAATCTGATGAAACTTGAATAAATCCATCATTGCATATATCCATTCGATGTAAATCATCTAGAACTTGATTCGATCCAAAATAAGGATGCTCAATAACTTCTCCTTTGAAATTATGACCAAGAGTAGCACATTCGACACCATTGATGATCATTATATGACCAATATCAAGTGCAAAATTATAAACTTCATCACATTCAATGAACGTTTGTTGTCTAATATCATGCGGGAATATCCATTTATCATTGATACGAATTGGATGCCATGGTGTTATAACTAAACCATTGTCAAAGACGACCATTGGAGCTCTTTTAGTTTTTCGTTTGATTTGAATTGTATAATTAACTGTTGCAATTTGTTCGTTCGATGTTCGAACAAGATCACCTTTACGAATATGTTTGACTTGTTTTGTTGATCCATTTGCTAATTGTACAAGACAATCACCGGCAAAACAACCATCATACTCCTCCTCGTTGTTGTCGTCTTCATTATTCGACGATGATTCGTCTGGATTTCGTTGATCATAAATACGTTCACAATCTTCTGAACAGAATGTGTCATTGTAGCCTGAAGTTTCATAGTAAAATCGTTCACATTCTCTGCATTCTAAACGAACATCAGTATTTGTTCTTTTGATAACTACATCTTTTCTTTGTCGAATTGAAATTCCTTTATTACAATCGATTGATTTTGTTTCAACATCAATGAAATCATTGTTAGATTTTTGTAATTGTTCTAATTTTTGTTTACATTCATTGATTTGACTTTGCCATTGTTGAATATCTGATTCAACATAATCATTATTCGATTGATTTGCTCTTAATTCTTGTGCCATGGATTCGAATTTGTCTTTCAAAATATCTTTTTCTTCATTAATAATTGAATGAAGACGTGCCTTGTTTTGTGCAACAATTTCTTTAATATTTGCAATCATATCGTTTTCCCAATCATCAATAACTTTGATGAGTTGTGATAATTTCAAATTTTGTTGATTATTTTCATTGAAAAGTGTTTGTCTAACGATGTTATGTTGTTGAATTAAATCTTCGAAATCTTTGTCAAGTAATTTTCGATGTTCGAGATGATGATCTTTGCAGAAAGGTTTCAAACATCCCATACACATCACACTGCCTTTTTGTTTTTTTCTCGATTGACTACATGTGTAACAATCATTTTTATTCGACATATTATCTAAAACAAAAAAAAACGAAACAATTTTTTTATGATTTTTGTTCTTCATAAGTTCAACAATTCGATAAAATTGGTTTTGAAATGACAAAGATCACTGATTTGATAGATTCTCCAATTGTTTGAATAAGAAAATTCGGAGACAATCGAATTCGATTGCGAATCAATTTCAATGATTGTCGAATGATTGGCATCAGTAAGAAGAATATTTTGATTTTGAATTTGAGTTGCATCTTGAAGCCAACTGATATCTTCGAGAGTAATTGTTTTAACGATTTGAAAATGTTGATTAAGAAGAAGAATTTGACTTTGTTTTGTATTGCAAAGCATGAATTCGATTTCAGTTTGTTGATTCGATTGAAAACGTTGAATTGCATGTGGACATTTCAAATGTGAAAGAAGAACAATTGTTTCGCCAGTCGAACGATTGATTTTAACGAGTAAACCTTGATGAAATAATGTGGCTAAATAATATTCTGAATCAAAAATAATTGCTGAATTAACATGTGTTGTTTGATGAAGAGTCGGATAATTGTAAAGATGATGATCAAAATCTCGTTGTACAAATCTTAGTTGACCTTTTGGAGTGGTGGAATATCCATGTTCAGTTGCATACCAATCTTCGATGATCTTGTTTTGAGAATTCAAATGAAGAATCGCATCGATTCCTGTACTTGTAACGAGAAATGAATTGTTTTCTGTTCGATGAAGACTATGCAAATCATTAAATGATCGATTTTCAATTCGTTTGATTTCTTTTCGTTGAATGAGATCAATGATACTGATAGAATTCAAACGATTATTTGCAATATATAAATAGTGATCTTCAATGAAAAATCCCGATGGAGTATCGAGATCTAATGAATAAACAATTTCTTTGTTTGTCCAATTGATAATCACAAATTTGCCTCCTAATTCCGGTTCAAATCCAATTTGATTGGCTTGTAAATCATTGATACCTTTTCCTGTTCCCGTTGATTTTGAATTTTTCTTCGAATTCTTTTTCCAATGTTGTTTCAATACATCAAATTGATCGGTTAAAAAACTTGCGGCAATATAAATGCAATCATCACTTTTTCTTGACGATGATTTTAATAGAAGACGAATTCTCTCGAGTAAACTTCTTTTCAACGAAAATTTCTTTTCTTCAATTTGAAAAATCTTAATAAAATCTTTGAAATAATTGTCAATCATTTCCATTTGATCAGATTTTAATTGTGCAAAATATTGTTCAAGTTCTTCTTTCGATGAATTCAATGAAATTTTAGTTTCCATTTGAGGTAATTTTGGTATTTCGATCATTGTTAACGTTCGATTATATTGATTGAGTAATAATGAGCTAATAAAACAATACAAAGATTGTTGATGATGTTCTTCAATTAAAATCAAATTGATATTCAAATAAATAAGATTCGTTATGACGATGAGAATATTCATTAGATCTGATGCTCGAAACTCGTCGATCGTCGATTGTTCGTTACATTTTTGCATTGACTCGAGTATTTCGGTAATTTTAATTGAAGAAGATAATTCATGGAAATATTTTTGATATTCTTCAGTCGGAAAAATGTCATTTAATTTGATTATTTTGCCAATATTTAATTTGAATTCATTTTCAAATGTTTTTTGATTAAGTATTACAAATGTTTTGTTGGATTTATTTAATAAATTAAGAAGAAGAATCGTCGGAAAATTATCAATTTGAAGTTGATCGAGAGAATTTATATTCCATAAAATATTTACATTTTCCAAATCTCTCGGAAGTTGTTCTTTGATTTTGTTGAGTTTCTCTTCGAAATTCTGCATATTTCAAATAGTCGATTTCTCTTTCTTGATAAGAAAGAAACGAAAATAAGTCACATGGCTTTATTATTTTTATTGATAAAACTAGATGGCACAAGAAAATTCTCTTGAAGTTTTTTTTGTTTCTTTAAAATCATCTTTCAGTGTACAGCGACATCGTAGTATAATATATCAATATACGATTGTCAACCAATGTGAATTCGAAATAAAGAATAACATTGAATGAATTTGTTTGAAATATAATGATTATATTATTTCATACATTACCACTCGACATAATCTATCGAATATTAGATCATTTACATGATCAAGACTTATTTCTTTCGGCAAGAAATGTTTGTCAACGATTGAATATCATTCTTGATTCATATCAAAGATTTAACGTAATTATATTGACATTTCAAAACAATTCTTGTTTTTGTTTCCATAGACACTTACAAAACTCAACCTTTGGACTAGAAATATTTCTACTGAAACTGCTCGATGTCTTAGTGAAGTATTGAAACACAATATGGTAACTTATGATTTACATTATACTCATACGGTTTTCATTATTGTAGACACTTACATATATCGATTTTAACAGTACTATAATTCAGCCAGAAGCTGCTCGTCAGCTTAGCAAAGCATTGCAATACAATACAGTCATTTACAATCTCTATCTTAAGTCTTAGAAAATGTTCATATTTTTATTTTGTATAGAAAATTACGCATTTGGATCTTAGTTGTGTCATTTTTGGAATTGAAAGTATTCGATATTTCAGTGAAGCATTGAAACACAACACAGTATTTTGACATTAATATATAAAAACTAATCATGATCTTCGTTTCCATAGAAACTTACATATCTTAATCTTGAATCTAACAATTTTAAAGCGGAAGTTGCTCGGTATCTTAGCGAAGTTTTGCAACAAAATACAGTAAACTTATTCTCATCTGTGATTACATTTGAAACAAATATGAATACTTATCTTTTCGATAGACTCTTATGCAGCTCAATCTTCGTTACAACTATATTGGACATGAAGGCAGTCGATATCTTAGTCAAGCATTGAAATACAATACAGTCAGCTTTCAAATTCTCTTTCACTTCGATGAAATATTATTATTTCTCATTTTTGTAGACGCTCACACACCTCAATCTTGCAAATAACAACCTAGGAGATGAAGGTGCTCGGTATCTTAGTGAAGCGTTACAACAAAATACAGTCATTTTACATCTGGATCTTCATTTTTAACAAATATGTTTACTTTTCTTTTCATAGGCACTTCTACAATTGAATCTTCGATATAACGACATTGAAGATAAAGGTGCTCAATATTTGAGTCATGCATTACAACAAAATACAGTAAATCGAATTTTATCATTACAGTTAGATGCGATGGCAGTATTCTTTTCTTCAACAGACGCTTACAGAATTCAATATTGATTGTAATAAGATTGAAAATGAAGGTGCTCGACATCTTAGTCAAGTATTCAAACATAATACAGTAACTTAACTTTCCAATCTCTTCTTCATTTTGATCAAATATGATTACCTGTCATTTTCCCAGACACTTACACAATTTAGTCTCCACCATAACAATTTTGGATCTGAAGGTTATAAACATTTGAGTCAAGCATTACGATATAATACAGTTATTTTATGTCGATATTTTGATTTCTAACAAATATTCATGTTTGGATTTTTAAAATAGAAATTGACAAAATTGGATTTATCATCTAGTGCGATTGAAGATGAAAGTGCTCCATATCTTGCTGAAATCTTACAACGAAATATAGTAACATTTCATTTGCTATTGTATTCGAAATTGATAAAAATCATTCTTTCTTTTTCGATAGACACTTACAGAATTCAATCTTTATTTGAATAAGATTGGAAATGAAGGTGTTCGCCATCTAAGTCAAGCTTTGAAACACAATACAGTCACTTTTCATCTATATATTCATTTCGAACAAATAGTTTTCCATTTTATTTTCATATAGACATTAACAGAACTTAACTTGGGCTATAACGAGATTCACGCTGAAGGTGTTCGATATATAAGTGAAGCATTGAAACACAATACAGTCACTTTTCATCTACATGTTGATCTCGAACAAATAGTTTTTCATTTGTTTTCATAGACATTAACAGAACTTCATCTTTCCGATAACAAAATTCATGCTGAAGGTGCTCGATATCTTACTGACGCATTCCAATACAATCAAGTCAATTTATATTTGATCATTCTCTTCTAATAAAAACATCATCACTCTTTCTTTTCATAGACACTGACAACGCTTAGACTCACGTCTACCATGCTTGGAAGTGAAGGTGCTCGATATCTTAGTCAAATATTACGACAAAATACAGTTACTCTTCATCTACATACTGATTCATAACGAATATCTATGCTTTTTGGTTTTTGTAGAAACTTACTGAGCTTGAAATTGCTGATAACGCAATTGGAGAACAAGGTGTTCGATATCTTAGTGAAGCATTGAAGCTAAATACAGTAAATGATCAGTGTCTGCTTGAATTCTAGAGAAAATGTTGGCTTTTTTGTTTGATTTAGTCACTTACAAAACTTGATCTTTCTTTTAATGAGATTCAAGATGAAGGTACTCGACATCTTAGTCAAATGTTCCAGTACAACACAGTAATAATCTTTCAAATATTCTTTTAATACTCTTAGATTTTTCTTTGATTTGATTAGACAATTACAGAACTTCGTCTCATTGACAATAATATTGGCGAAAAAGGTTTAGAATATCTTAGTCAAGGATTAACATCTAATCAAGTCATTTTCTATCGAATAATTAGATTCTATTGAACAAATATTATTTTTGATTTGCTTAGACACTTAGAAAACTTGATATTAGCTCTAATGGAATCAGTTATGAGAATGCGAGATATTTTATTCATGCATTACAACACAATACGGTTTTATTCTATTTACCTCGTTGAATTCTATTAAATATCATTGATTCTTTCTTTGTATAGATGCTTGCACAAGACGGAGGAGAAGAAGATTTAGCTGGGATCATTTGGTGATTTACACGACACAAGCAAAGTTGTATATATTTATCTTGTTCAATGAAAAAAGAAAATAGTTTTGTTTTTATTTTGAATTTAGAGAAAAACATCCACACTATAACGATCATGAGAAATTCTCTCGAGAACTTTTCCAGCTTCTACTTCATCACAATTTTTGCATTCTGAGATAATCTTAATAAAACATGATTTTACTGAAGTACCTAATTTCTTTGCACTTCCACATGTATAAAAACGTGCATTCTCATGATATAATTTTGCAATATCTTGTCGATCTTGCCATAACAAATCTTGTACATATTGTTTTTCTTTACGAGAGAAAGCCATTTGAATTTGTACAGCACCCAATTTCGACCATTTATCAAGTTCATTAGCATAGAGATAATCTTGATCGGATCGACAACCAAAATACAGAATTGCAGAGCCCACTTCTCGACCACAAGCTAATTGTGCTGCACGTTCTTGAATAAAACCACGAAATGGTGCGATTCCTGTTCCAGCAGCAATCATTACAATCGGAATTTTTGTATCTTCAGGTGGATGAAATGTAATATTACTTGGACGAACACTACATGTAATTCGGTCACCTTCTTTTAATTTAGCAAGATAATTCGAAGCAACACCAAAATATTGACCATGTCCACTCAAAGCTGGACTATTGAGAACATCGATGGTCAATGTAACAACATCTGTATTCCATAAAGGTGAAGATGAAATACTATATTGACGAATTCGAAGTGATGGTAACATTCGAAGATATTGAGCAAATGTTAATTGACACGATGGATTCAATTCTAAAATATCCAAAAGACTAATTCGTTTGTCGAGAATTTCTTGTTCGTAGACATCTCCAACTAGATTAAGTAATTTCTTTTGTTCGTTTTCATCTTCACAAAGATTGGCAACAGTTTCCAATTGTTTTTTAGTAATCGGTTGAGTTAATTCGACATAACCACTAAGAACGTCAAAAGCACTAACAGGATGATTGGTTGGTAGGAATGTTTCTGTTGTTGAAACGATTTTAATATGTGTATCAGTTGTTAATTTAAAGTGTTTGAGAACTCGAGTGACAACCTCAATTGGATTTGTTGGTAAAACAGCGAGATAATCACCTGTTCGATATGTTTGTCCTTCGGGAAGTTTGATTTCTAAATGTCGCTTTTCTGGTCCAAGAGAACTTGCGTTGACTAAAATTTCATTTCGTTGAACAATTCCAACTTGATTAATTTGTCCGAGATTTCTTGTTGATTGAACAATTTCGATGGTTAATTTTTCTTCACTGGTTACATTTTGACCGTTGGTTTCTTTTCGAAGAACACGAAAGAGTTTCTCTTTCCATGAATCAAATGAACCAAAGAAATCTCCGGCAGCATCGGCTTCACCTCGTTCAATAATTCGGTGGCCACCACATTCCCCGATAGTTTCATCGATCAATTTCGGAATCTTTTGATAAGTATTCACCCAATCATGATGTCCAGCACCAAAAACTGCATAATTAACATTCTTTAATGTTGGTTTCGTTTGAAGATAAGCAACAAATTGTTTGGCATTGTCACATGGTTGACCTTCATAAGAAGCTGTAATAATAATCACTGGTTGATCTGTTGGAATTAATCCAACAGCAGAATCAAGTGTTGCAACTGTTGCATTATAACCAATAAGTGGTGCTTCTGTTGCAATATTTCGTGCAAATGATTCACATGAACCTGAATTACTACCATAAAAAACTGATAATGGTTGAATAGTCTTGGTTGTTTCAGCATTCAGTGTATTTGGTTTGTCTGTTGATTTGACTGATGTAATTGTATTGAATGATAATTCAACAGGTTGTCTTGATCGAACACGTATTTTAAGACCTTCAGGTTTAATAGTTAATGTTTGTTTAATGCGAAGATCATACGAAGGATCAACGAATTCGATATTAAAATGTTTGACAATCAAAGCAAGAGCTAAGAGACTTTCTTGCCAAGCGAATGGTCGACCAATACAAGCTCGTTGTCCATTTCCAAATGGTTTCCATGCATTCGATGGAAGTTTTTCAAAACCACCATTCAACATTCGTTCAGGAAGAAATTGTTCAGGTCGATCCCAAACTGTTGGATCACGATGTAATCCAGGTAAATAAACGAGAATCGTATCATCTTTAGTGATTTGATAATCACCAGGAAGAATGATACGATCTTCTTTCGGTTGTAAACTAAATAAAGGTGCTGTTGGTTGTAATCGAAGTGTTTCTTTTAAAATTGCATCGATATATTTCAATTGACTTAATGTTTCAATTGTAATTTCATCAAATTGATCAACTTCAGCTTGTGCTTTTTGTAAAGTTTGAGGATTTTTCAAAAGAAAATACGTTGCAAATGAGAGTAGACCTGATGTTGTTTCATGTCCAGCAATGAGAAATGTAACCATTTGATAACGAATATTTTCATCCGAAAGTTGATAACCTGTTTCGGGATCTTTTCCATGAATCATTCGATTCAATAGATCATTGACATCATTGGGATTTTGACGTCGTTCTTTAACAATTTCATCACAAAGATCATGTATAAACTGAATATTTTGATTATATTTCCGTGTTGTTGCCATCATCAAAGCATTTTGCAGAGTCAATCGTCTTGCTCGTCGACCACTTTCGAGAAGAACATCGACCATAGCATCAACAAAATGATGCATTTGTTTTTCATAGAAACTATTAAATCGATAATTAAAACTACATAAAGCAATTGTATCCAATGTCAATCGAGTAAAACTATCACAAGCATCGATAATTTCTCCTTGAAATCTTTGCCAACGAAGAATTAATTGTGAAGCAATATCGATCATCGATGGAAACATATCTCGAATAGCTTGAGGACCAAAAGCAGGCATGAGAATTTGATGTGCTAATTTCCAATTTGGTTCTTGTGTATGTGCTGTAAAAAGACCATCGCCTGCAATAGCTCGAATTTCGACTAATGGTCCACTGACTTTCTTATCGAATTTGGATTGATCACAAACAAAATTGACTAATTGTTGATTGGAAATAACAATGAGACTTCGTTGAAAGATTGTTATTCGATAAATGGATCCATACAGTTTTTGTAATCGTTGTAATGATTCAGAGAAATGATCGGAATCGACTTCTTTTAAATTTCCAATGAGAAATGATTCAACTGGTTGCGGAATTGTTTTTGTCATTATTGAAAAAATCAAATTGTACAATTGTCAATCACATACGTATTTATATATCGAATATTTTCTTGCGTTCTGTCAGCACCTTTGAAACGTATTTTGCATTCGAAATGTACTTCGTGTATTTTTTATTCTTAAACATCATCAATACGAAGAAAAAAAAACATCATCGATTTCAGAGAATTTGCTTGAGAACATCGTTGAAAGTCAGTTTGCCTTGAATTCGAATAATATTAGGATCATTTGTTTTCGTCCAACCGATAGTATCATCGTCAATACTTCGATGTAATTCAATCATATTAGTTACAGTTGATTTTGACCAACCGAGTTTATTTCCAAGATTTTCAACCATTTCATCTGTCATTGATGCAACTTCAACTGGTTTTTGTAAAAGATCACCAACGATTTTAGCAACATCATTTGGTGAATAAGTTTGTTGAGCTTCTAATTCAATGATTAATAATTTGTTAAGTTCATTTGAAGGTTTAATCATATATTGAGCAGCAACACGAGCAATATCATTCGTTGCAATATACGATGTTTTCTTATTTAATCGTTGGAAAATAGTTCCGATAACAGGTGAATATCCAGCTTTGAAAGCAGAAATCGAGTCCAACCAATTCTCCATAAATGAAGCAGCTCGTATAAAAACAATTTGCGATGTTGTATCCTTTAATTGTTCTTCTAAAATATGAGCTGTTAAAATATTTCCTGTTTTTGTTGGTTGTTCAGCTCCCCAAGAACTCAAAACAACAACTCGTTGAACTTGAGCTGTTTGAATGACTTGAGCAAATGCTTGACTAACTTGTCGTGCTGATTGAAACATATCCGATCCTTGAACATCAGTTGGATTCATCACGAAAACAGCTTTTGCACCTTGAAAAGCTCGAGTCAATGCTTGAGCATCGTAGAGATCAGCAAGAGCTACATCGATGTTTCTTGATCGAAATGATTCGGCTTTTGTTTCTGATCGAATAACAACACGAATTGGAACTGATTCACCAAGAAGATAATCGACGAGAGCAGAACCAACGTGACCGGTTGCACCTGTTACAACGTAACTCATTTTTATTTACTTTTTTTGCCTCGTGCAATTCAATTTATATACTTATTGTCGTTCTCTTTCCTTTGAAATGATAGAAATCGGCCACATGCGTACTTTTCGTACGGCCAGACCGTGTAGAATTGAGTTTTATTTTATTAAAAGCAAAAAATCAAAGTCACGCGCAGTGTTTTTGTTGTTGTCTGAGAGGAGAAAGAGAAAGTCATTTGTTTTCTTTTCGTTTTCGTTGACGTTTATCTTTTGATTTGTCGGGAAATAAAAGTTTATCATGAATTTGATTTTGTAAACAATAAACAATTAAATCTTCACAAGCGACAGAAACTTGAATTCGTTCCAAATTCGCTTCTATTCTCAATTGTTTGACTAACTTTTCTAAATCGGATTTATTCGACATCACTTTTGTTTTACAAAAAATAATAACAATTCAAATAACTATTTGTAATCGAGTGAACTTACGTTAACGTCCAAAATGAATCTTATTAGCAGATGTTGTTGCGAACAATTTCAGTCCGATTCTTGATTAAGTATAACGTTGACATTCCTAGACATAAGTCAACACAACAACGAGAGAAAAACACCGTCAATCAACATAGATTTTTCTATTTTATATATTTATTCTTCTTTTTTTTCTTTCTTATTGACAAACTTCTCACATAATCTGTCCCATTCGGGCGTGTTTTTCTCCAAATGGGTTTAGATTTAATGAAATCGATCAACCGTATCACTTCGTCTATAAAAACAACACCTGAAAATCGACAACGAGAAGAGAACTTACATCAAAAGGTTCGAGTTACTTATTTAGCAAATATTCGATTGGAATTCTTTTTTTTTTCTTTTTAAGAATTAAATTTACTTACAAAAACATCGAATCTCAGTGTCAAAGGTAATTTCATTTTGTTTCTTGTTTTGTAAATTGATTTTGTTGTTGTCGTAAATAGAAGTTCAAGAATGGTACAAGGTTTGTTCCGAGAATATTTCATAGCGAAGACAAAACAAATCATTTTAGGAATTTATTGAAAAAAACTCATCGGGTAAATTCGATAAAACTGAATTTACTCAAGTTTATAAAAAAAACTTTCTCCAAAAGAAACAGATGAAGGTGTCAACAAGTAAACTTTCATTTTGATTCTTTGTTTTCCATTGAAACAAATCAATTGGTTTCTCTCATACCAGAGCTTTTACTGTAGCTGATAAAAATGGTGATGGATCACTTGATTTCAATGAATTTCTTCTTTCTATTGCCGTTGGAGTTCACTCAGCTACTGCTGATGAACGACTTCCGGTTATTTTTGACTTATGGGATGTTTCCAATGATGGACTACTCGATGTTAATGAATTAGCTCATTTAATTTCAGCTATGGTAAAAACCGAACAATTGTTTCGATCGAAATGAAAATTGATTTTTGTTTTTAGTATGATCGTGCTCATGTGAATGATCGTCAAGGTGATAAAAACCCAACGACTCGTGCAAAAGAAATCATCAAAAAACTCGACGCTAGTGGAGATAAAAAATTAATTTTAGATGAATTCGTTAAAGGGTAATTCAACTTTCCAAATCAAAATAGATTTTGTGATTGTTTTTCTTTACAATTCTAGATTAAAAGGTGATGAAGTCATCGCTGGTCTTCTTGCGCCGAAATAATAGAAGAAAATCAGTTTTTTTTCTATTGATCGAATAAATTATTTATGTAGAAATTGATTTATTAGTTCGTTATAAAGTTCGATATATTTCTGATGAAAATCGATCCATCGATGAGATTCAATTGCGATTAAATCTTCGTACAGATAATTAGCTTGAGCGAAATCATTGATTCGACCGAATGATTTAACTTGAATACCGAAATAGATCAATCGAATTGAATGCCAAAGTAATTTTTTCGTTTTATAAAAGTTATATTGTCGAGGAAGTGGAGTTCTATCCCAGAGACAATCATTTGACATTTCTTTCAAAATATTTTCTGTTTCTAAATCGGTATTTTCGTTAGGAAATAGAACTTCAGTTAAATTTTTCGCTGACATAAATAAATGTGATCGTGAATGATTCATTACTGATTGTTCTAACATTGAGTTATTCACTTGAAATTCTTCATAAAACGGAATTTTCTCAATCCATTTGAGATCTTCTGGTAAGAAAATACATTCGATAGCGAACATTGTATTTGTTTTCAATAGTTGCCGAAATGTTTCAATATTAAACATCCACATTTGAGCTTCACGATCTCCCAAATCAACAAAACATTTTTTATCTGTTTCATCAGAAAATAAATAACGAAATGTTGGATTAATCCAATGATGATTAAACATAAAATCTAATGAACTCCATTGTAAATTTGGATGTTGATCCCATGCATTCGATTTCAATACGATCACAATATCATAATCACTTTGACGTTTTCTACTCGCTGTTCCATATGCACGAGAATCAAATACATAAATACATTCAACAAATTTTTCGTCTAATGAAAGACTTTCCAGTAAAGTTTCTTTATTCATTGTTTTTATTTGAAAAACAAAACAAATGTCGTTTCTTTTATTCTGTGAGTCAATAAAAACTCCATAAATTGATAAGACATGTTATCAAGAAATATATTTTCATTTTCTTTTCATCAAGTCGAGAAAATTTCGTATACTCTAGCGACACATTCTCAATCAATCATAACATGTTCCTTACACAAAGAAGAGAAGAGAAGAGAACAGGAAGAAAAATGATAATCTGATATTCGTCAATAGCAATAGACAGGTTAATATATTCGACGATTATTCCTTGTCGTTTCTGTATAAGTTCATGTCAATCATAACACGTTCAATTTCATGAAAATGGAAACAATTCCAATAAAAAGACTGACTTTGTTTGATCGAGAAATATTGTCATTTCGACTCAACGAATTATTTTACAGTAATTTGGCTTTATTAATTCCAACTCTCGGTTTAATATCAACATGGCATTTTTTCTATGGCCAATCATTGTGAGCAAATCGAAAATTGATTAGAAATTTTGTATTTCTATTGATGATTTTAGATTTTCTTGGCATTTTCCTTTCTTCTGGTCATTTTGGTTATTATTTAGTTTCGTCGCTCTATCACATCGTGATTGTAGTGTAATTGTAATGTTTGTGACATTCATGATAGTCTATCCGTTTGTTTTTGGTTGGCAAATTATTCTGCTTATTATTAATTATCACCAAAAGGAAATATTTGAATCTTGTCATTCGAAGCCAATCATTGATGATCAATTTTGTTTATTTCTCAGTCGAATTTGGGGACCTATTTGGTTCGATATTCTACGTGACGCATTTCATTTGATAATTGTATTAGTTTTTCTGTTGTATCTGAATGTAATTTATCGAGAAGAGGAGGATATTCGTCCATTGATATCAATGCCATTCAATGATCGATTATTAAATCCACCTTTGCCTTTGATATTCGATCGACGAAAACAAAGAAGAAGAATAAGATACCGACGGTCTACTTTTGTATTCCGCTATGTTTTACGTCGAACAGGTCAAATTCATTGTCGTCTACGTCGATATGGATGATAATTTCAGAGATCTTCTTAGACTAAAACCATATATGACTGTTGTTGTGATAGGATCTTGAATTAAAATAAAAAATGAGTATTTTCATGGATGTCGAAATATTTTTACAATTGAAGTAGGTTGAATTTCATTCGATACTAAAATGGTGCTTTCTATAGAATTCATGAGCTTATATCGCTGTACTGAATCAACTAAACTTACTTGACTTTCAGAAACTGGGTTCAATGATTGATTTTTTAACTCAGTCATTAAGTCGAAAGTTTGTTAACATCCTCAACTGATAAACGAATGTTTATCCAATGGTCCATTTTCAATAGCATCTACCCAGGCCAAATTAGCACGACCGTAAACAGTCGTGATTTACGATAAAATACTACTATAAACTGTGTAAAATGGCCGTATACGCTACCGTTTTGTGCCGTCACGACGACTGTATTGATCGAACTGGGTTGGTTTAATTAAATTCCACGTAAATCGACTCTATGAAACTTTATTAGCTGGTGAAGATTATCAAGCAATAACATCTAATGACGATAGTTGTGTAGCACCAATGGATACAATGCCAATTAAGATTGATATAATAGCATTAGCTAGTTTAATTCTAGTTTCAGATAGTCTTGATGTAGCCAATATTGCGTAAGTGACCGTTTTTTAATAGTGAAAACTAAAAGATAGATAAAATTTATTTTTGTCGTTTAGTGTTGCCCTTCGTATAATTCTACAACAATGTATCAAAGTATTCGAAGAACGTGATGTAATGGTGTTACTTCAGTTACAGTTGATAAACGAATGTTTATCCAATGGTCCATTTTCAACAACACCTAATAAACAATGTGAATTTATTGGTTTATTAGCATCGTCATGTAATGAATTTGAAAATGATATCTCAAATGGTATACTTGATTTAATAGTACAAGCGATAAAAAGTACAACTGGTTTCAATCATCAACTAAATCAACATACAAATCTTGAAGTTAATTCAGTACGTATTAATTATTTATCACTAAAATCTATCTAATGTTTTTTTTTCTCTAAGGTTTTTCTTGAAATTCAACAACGAATAAATAGTCAGATTGAACAATCTTGAATACTTTTTTTCTTTGATATTTGTTAATTATTTTTGTAAAATGACATGAAAAAAAATCTTGTATCTTTTTTTCTTCTTGTAGATGAGTGATTATTCGATCAAATTGCCTGAACTTTGTTGGTTTAATATTTGTCTCTAAAAGATCTCGCTCAATTATCATCTACATGTCGTGTGTTACGTCAGATGATATGGTCTCGTCAATCGTCATTATGGATATATTTAATTTATCAAAAATTTCCTTCACCTATTCTTTGTCAATCATTAAAAGTCTTTTGCAATGAAGATAAAGATGAAGATGAAGATGAACTTATCAACGAAATCGATCGATTTTCTAAAAGAGTTTTGTCAGATATCGAATCTTATAAAGTTTTACACGAACGTTTTCTTCAACCAGGAAGTGGTCAGACGTGGCATGGTATGTTTTTATTCCCATGAAAAGATATACGTGCTTTTATAACGATGAGACGTTTCGCCCTTTCAAAGTCTATTCCGTTGTCTGATTATCCAGTTGCATTATCATCGAAATTATTCCGTTTATTCTATTATCGGTAAGCGATTTTTTCGTTGTTTCATTTTTGAATTAACTAAAATATCAATCGGAGAAGATCAAAGATTTTCTTTTCATATTAAGAATTCTCTAAAAATAGTTTATTTTCTTTTAAAGACTAAACAAAACAAGTATCTCGGCACCAATTGGTGCAATTATTTATGCTTATCTAACTGATCGTCATCTTTATCCATCCGTTGGTAATATGTGCTATCGACATACTCGAATGTTCAACGATGAAAAACGATTAGCAAAGGTTGACAATACAGGCGGTGTTTCTATTACAACAATTGATGATCAATCATCGATTTCTGATGTTATAACATTTTTTTTTCGATAAAATTCCTCTGTGGTGTGATTTACTTCCAGGTCGTTATAATTTAACATGTCAGATGCGATTACGACGTCAGGTAAAAAGATTTTTTGTCATTGATCTTTTCAATGTATCATTTCGAGAAGAATCGAGCAAAAAAAGAAAATTTGATTAAAAAAAATTAGTTTTTTTTTTAGTTGCTCGATAATTATCCCAGCGAGAATTATTTACTTGGTATGGCTCCTATTAATATTTGTTTGTTAGGCGATCGAGCTGATCATGGTGGTCGACAGAATATTGTTCGATACACTTGGTTATTAAAACAACATGAGAAATATGGTGATGATCAATGGTTCAATGTTTCTCTTATAGATAACTTCGTTCTCAATGATATTTCAAATGTTTATTTTGGTATTCGAGTTCAGGATTATCCAGTTCTCTTCGATATTTGGCTTAAAAATGTTCAATTGAATTTCATTGAAATTAATTAGGACAAATTTTGTTTTGTGTCAAATCATCTTTTACCGTTGTAAATAAATAATAAAATCGACTTCGAAACTATTTTTCTTTTCGAACTTTCATTTCGAGAACAAAGTGAAAAAGAAAAAAAACTTTCATTTAGATGGGATGTTTCCAATGATGGACAACTTGATGTCAATGAATTAGCTCATTTAATTTCAGCTATGGTACAAACAGACAAGAGTTATTTCCAATTGGAATGAATTTTGATTTTTGTGTTTAGTATGATCGTGCTCATGTGACTGATCGTTAAGGTGACAAAATCCAACAGCTCGTGCAAAAGAAATCATCACGAAACTCGACGCTAGTGGAGATAAAAAATTAAATTTAGATGAATTCGTTAAAGGGTAATTCAACTTTCCAAATCAAAATAGATTTTGTGATTGTTTCTTTACAATTCTAGATTAAAAGGTGATGAAGTCATCGCTGGTCTTCTTGCTCCGAAATAATATAATTAAATCAGTTTTTTTTCTATTGATCAAATAAATTATTTGTGTAGAAATCGGTTTGTTAGTTTGTTGTAAAGTTCGATATATTTCTGATGAAAATCGATCCATCGATGAGATTCAATTGCAATTAAATCTTCGTACAAATAATTAGCTTCAGCGAAATCATTGATTCGACTGAATGATTTAACTTGAATCCCGAAATAGATCAATCGAATTGAATGCCAAAGTAATTTTTTCGTTTTATAAAAGTTATATCCTCGAGGAAGTGGAGTTCTGTTCCAAAGAGAATCGCTTGACATTTCTTTCAAAACATTTTCTGTTTCTAAATCCGTATTTTCGTTAGGAAATAGAACTTCAGTTAAATTTTTCGCTGACATAAATAAATGTGATCGTGAATGATTCATCACCGATTGTTCTAACATTGAGTTATTCACTTGAAATTCTTCATAAAACGGAATTTTCTCAATCCATTTGAGATCTTCTGGTAAAAAAATACATTCGATAGCGAACATAGTATTTGTTTTTAAAAGTTGTCGAAATGTTTCAATATTAAACATCCACATTTGAGCATCCCGATCTCCCAAATCAACAAAACATTTTTTATCTGTTTCACCGGAAAATAAATGACGAAATGTTGGATTAATCCAATGATGATTAAACATAAAATCTAATGAACTCCATTGTAAATTTGGATGTTGATCCCATGCATTCGATTTCAATACGATCACAATATCATAATCACTTTGACGTTTTCTACTCGCTGTTCCATATGCACGAGAATCAAATACATAAATACATTCAACAAATTTTTCGTCTAATGAAAGACTTTCCAGTAAAGTTTCTTTATTCATTGTTTTTATTTGAAAAACAAAACAAATGTCGTTTCTTTTATTCTGTGAGTCAATAAAAACTCCATAAATTGATAAGACATGTTATCAAGAAATATATTTTCATTTTCTTTTCATCAAGTCGAGAAAATTTCGTATACTCTAGCGACACATTCTCAATCAATCATAACATGTTTCTTACACAAAGAAGAGAAGAGAAGAGAACAGGAAGAAAAATGATAATCTGATATTCGCCAATAGCCATCGGCAGGTTAATATATTCGACGATTATTCCTTGTCCTTTCTGTATAAGTTCAAGTCAATCATAACACGTTCAATTTCATGAAAATGGAAACAATTCCAATAAAAAGACTGACTTTGTTTGGTCGAGAAATATTGTCATTTCGACTCAACGAATTATTTTACAGTAATTTGGCTTTATTAATTCCAACTTTCGGTTTAATATCAACATGGCATTTTTTCAATGGTCACTCGTTGTGAGCAAACGGAAAATTCATTTGAAATTTTTGTATTTCTATTGATGATTTTAGATTTTCTTCGGACTTGCCTTTATTCTGGTCATTTTGTTTATTATTTAGTTTCTCCTTTGTAACAGCTCGTGATTGTGGTAGAATTGCAGTATTGGTGATATTAGGGATAATCTATGCGTTCGCTATTATTTGGCATTGTTCTCTACTTACTGATAATTATGAACAAACGGAAATACTTGAATCTTGTGATTTGAAACCAAGCGTTGATAAGCACTTTTATTTATTTCTGATTCGAATTTTGGGACCTATTTGGTTCGATATTCTACGTGATGCATTTCTTTTGATAATTGTGTTAGTTCTTCTGTTGTATGTGAATGTATTTCGCCGAGGAGAAGACGAGGAAGATACTCGTCCATTGTTATTGGATCCATTCGATGATCGATTATTAAATCAATCTTTGAAATTCAATCGACGACAACAACGAAGAAGAATAAGATACCGACGATCAACTTTTGTATTTCGTTATGTTTTACGTCGAACAGGTCAAATTCATTGTCGTCTACGTCTACATTGAAGATAATTTCTACTTTCTCTGGTGTTTGTTTATGTTTGTATTGTGAATAAAATCAATGAAGCATATCTATATTTTCTTCGCATAAATAAACGAAACATGTTGTTCTTTTTTCATTGTAAACAAAAATGAGCACAACAACATCAATCCCAAAGAAAGCTGCTGCTAATGATTTAACTCAAAAAGGTTCAAATTTTTCTCTAGAAAAATTTCTAATGAATGATTTTCACATTTGCAGAGTTAAATTTACTTGAAAAATCATCGAAACTTAGTCGAAAAGGTAATTTTTTTGGTTGAAATGAAAATATATCTTTCCGTAGAATTAAATGTTTTGAACAGAAATTCAACTGTGGCATAAAGTACATTTGAAACAATAATGAATAACGGAAAATGAAAGTTTTTCTTTAGGATTTTCTGTTAAATCACCCTCAAGGCAAAATCGATAAAAAAGATTTTATTGAAATATTTAAAAAGTTACATCCAAATGACACCGGAACTATTGTGACTCAGTAAAAGAAATGAATTCATTATGAAAGAGATTCAATAGCTGTTCTTCTAAGAGCATTTAATGCAGTTGATCAAAATGGTGATGGAACAATTGATTTCAGTGAATTCTTCTTTTGTGTTGCTGTTGGAAATCGAGTTGTAATTTTAGAAGAACGACTTGAAGCTATTTTGGAATTGTAAAAACACAATTTCATTTCGAGAACAAAGCGAAAAGAAAAAAAAACTTTCGTTTAGATGGGATGTTTCTGATGATGGACGACTCGATGTCAATGAATTAGCTCATTTAATTTCAGCTATGCTAAAAACAGAGAAGAGTTATTTCCAATTGAGATCAATTTTGATTTTTGCATTTAGCATGATCGTGCTCATGTGAGTGATCGTCAAGGTGACAAAAATCCAACGACTCGTGCAAAAGAAATCATCACGAAACTCGACGCTAGTGGAGATAAAAATTAAATTTAGACGAATTCGTTAAAGGGTAACTCGACTTTACCAACAAACAAAAATAGATTTTGTGATTGTTTTCGTTTTAAAATTTAGATTAAAAGGCGATGAAGTCATTGCTGGTCTTCTCACTCCAAAATAATAGAAGAAAATCAAGAAAAAATAAAATAAAAAGATGATTAGTTTTTTTTTCTATTGATCAAATAAATTATTTGTGTAGAAATTGGTTTGTCAGTTTGTTGTAAAGTTCGATATATTTCTGATGAAAATCGATCCATCGATGAGATTCAAGTGCGATTAAATTTTAATACAAATAATTAGCTTGAGTAAAATCATTGATTCGATTGAATGATTTAACTTGAATACCGAAATAGATCAATCGAATTGAATGCCAAAGTAATTTCTTTGTTTTATAAAAGTTATATCCTCGAGGAAGTGGAGTTCGAGTCCAAAGAGAATCACTTGACATTTCTTTCAAAAGCTTTTCTGTTTCTAAATCGGCATTTTCCTCAGGAAATAGAACTTCAGTTCAATTTTTCGCTGACATAAACAAATGTGATCGCGAATGGTTCATCACCGATTGTTCTAACATTGAGTTATTGACTTGAAATTCTTCATAAAACGGAATTTTCTCAATCCATTTGAGATCTTCCGGTAAGAAAATACATTCGATAGCGAACATAGTATTTGTTTTTAAAAGTTGTCGAAATGTTTCAATATTAAAACATCCACATTTGAGCTTCACGATCTCCCAAATCAACGAAACATTTTTATCTGTTTCACCAGAAAATAAATGACGAAATGCTGGATTAATCCAATGATGATTAAACATAAAATCTAATGAACTCCATTGTAAATTTGGATGTTGATCCCATGCATTCGATTTCAATATGATGACAATATCATAATCACTTTGACGTTTTCTACTCGCAGTTCCATATGCACGAGAACCAAATACATAAATACATTCAACAAATTTTTCGTCTAATAAAAGGCTTCTCAGTAAAGTTTCTTTATTCATTTTTTTATTTGAAAACGAAAACAAATTGCTTTTCTTTTTATTCTGTCAGTCAATATAAACTCCATAAATTGATAAGACATGTTATTGCAGTGGCGCAATCAAGGGGGAGGCAAATGGACAATTGCCCATTTCATTTAGAAGTTTGCCCACTGAAACTTCTTTTTCTCTGAACCAGTGTATATATGTGTTTTTGCTCTACCACTTCCTATAAAATTCTCTCTGAAATCCTCAGGTAAGACATGTGCACAGTTATAAACAACTATTATAAAAGACATCTCATTCGTTTGGTTGATACCGTATACGATTATATTTCATCGTGTGTAAAACATCGTAAATAATTGAATACTCGATTATCAGTTCCCTTGATGGTAATCGTAAATTGGATACGATACGGTAATATATGATCGTAATACGATTTCCCCGAAATGTTTCATTTACGAGCAATAAATCATCGTCCTATGTAGTGTACATGTATACTTGTTGTTTTGTACTATTCGCCCATATAAACTTCTCTCTAGTTTAACTCGGATAGAACTCCACAGTTCATTACTTGAAATAGGCTAAAACACATCTAACTCAGGTTTAGAATCTACGTGTTTAATGCATTTTTTAATTAAAACAACCTCATTTCATTTTGTTTTGTATTTTTTTCTATGTTATCAATCCTTCGTCGAACCAAGAAATTTTTGCCTATTGGTAAAACTACCGCCCATTTTGCCCATCGATTTTTTTCGATACAAGTGAAGTTAGCCCACTACTCGAAAAATCTTGGTTGCGTCACTGTGTTATTGCGAAATTTATTTTCATTTTTCGTTTCGCCAAGTCGAGAAAATTTCGTATACTCTAGCGACACATTCTCAATCAATCATAACATGTTTCTTACACAAAGAAGAGAAGAGAAGAGAACAGAAAGAAAAATGATAATCTGACATTCGTCAATAGCAATAGACAGGTTAATATATTCGACGATTATTCCTTGTCGTTTCTGTATAAGTTCATGTCAATCATAACACGTTCAATTTCATGAAAATGGAAACAATTCCAATAAAAAGACTGACTTTGTTTGATCGAGAAATATTGTCATTTCGACTCAACGAATTATTTTACAGTAATTTGGCTTTATTAATTCCAACTCTCGGTTTAATATCAACATGGCATTTTTTCTATGGCCAATCATTGTGAGCAAATCGAAAATTGATTAGAAATTTTGTATTTCTATTGATGATTTTAGATTTTCTTGGCATTTTCCTTTCTTCTGGTCATTTTGGTTATTATTTAGTTTCGTCGCTCTATCACATCGTGATTGTAGTGTAATTGTAATGTTTGTGACATTCATGATAGTCTATCCGTTTGTTTTTGGTTGGCAAATTATTCTGCTTATTATTAATTATCACCAAAAGGAAATATTTGAATCTTGTCATTCGAAGCCAATCATTGATGATCAATTTTGTTTATTTCTCAGTCGAATTTGGGGACCTATTTGGTTCGATATTCTACGTGACGCATTTCATTTGATAATTGTGTTAGTTTTTCTGTTGTATCTGAATGTATTTCGCCAAGGAGAAAAGGAAGATACTCGTCCATTGATATCGAATGCACCTTTGAAACTCAATCGACGAAAACAACGAAGAAGAATAAGATACCGACGATCTACTTTTGTATTTCGTTATGTTTTACGTCGAAAAGGTCAAATTCATTGTCGTCTACGTCTACATTGAAGATACTTTCTCTGGTGTTTGTTTATGTATATATTATGAACAAAATCGATGAAGCGTATGTATATTTTCTTCGGATAAATAGGCGAAACAAGTTGTTTCATTGTAAACAAAAATTTCGAGAACAAAGCGAAAGAGAAAAAAAACTTTCATTTAGATGGGAAGTTTCTAATGATGGACTACTCGATGTCAATGAATTAGCTCATTTAATTTCAGCCATGGTAAAAAAACAGAAGAGTTATTTCCAATTGAGATCAATTTTGATTTTTGCATTTAGTATGATCGTGCTCATGCCACTGATCGTCAAGGTGACAAAAATCCAACAGCTCGTGCAAAAGAAATCATCAAGAAACTCGACGCTAGTGGAGATAAAAGTTAAATTTAGACGAATTCGTTAAAGGGTAACTCGACTTTACCAACAAACAAAAATAGATTTTATGATTGTTTTCGTTTTAAAATTTAGATTAAAAGGTGATGAAGTCATTGCTGGTCTTCTCGCTCCAAAATAATGGAAGAAAATCAAGAAAAAATAAAAGAACAGAAGATTAGTTTTTTTTCTCTTGATCGAATAAATTATTTGTGTAGAAATTGGTTTGTTAGTTCGTTGTAAAGTTCGATATATTTCTGATGAAAATCGATCCATCGATGAGATTCAATTGCAATTAAATTTTAATACAAATAATTAGCTTGAGTAAAATCATTGATTCGACCGAATGATTTAACTTGAATACCGAAATAGATCAATCGAATTGAATGCCAAAGTAATTTCTTTGTTTTATAAAAGTTATATTGTCGAGGAAGTGGAGTTCGAGTCCAAAGAGAATCACTTGACATTTCTTTCAAAAGCTTTTCTGTTTCTAAATCGGCATTTTCCTCAGGAAATAGAACTTCAGTTCAATTTTTCGCTGACATAAATGTGATCGTGAATGATTCATTACTGATTGTTCTAACATTGAATTATTCACTTGAAATTCTTGATAAAATGGAATTTTCTCAATACATTCGATAGCGAACATTTGAGCTTCACGATCTCCCAAATCAACAAAGCATTTTTTATCTGTTTCACTGGAAAATAAATGACGAAATGTTGGATTAATCCAATGATGATTAAACATAAAATCTAATGAACCCCATCGCAAATTCGGATGTTGATTCCATACATTCGATTTCAATACGATGACAATATCGTAATCACTTTGACGTTTTCTACTCGCTGTTCCATATGCACGAGAACCAAATACAAATACATTCGACAAAACTTTCGTCTAATAAAAGGATCTCAGTACAATTTCTTTATTCATTTTTTTTTATTTGAAAAACAAAACAAATGTCTTTTCTTTTTATTCTGTGACTCAATAAAAACTCCATAAATTGATAAGACATGTTATCAAGAAATTTATTTTTATTTTTCGTTTCGTCAAGTCGAGAAAATTTCGTACACTCTAGCGACACATTTTCAATCAATCATAACATGTTTCTTACACAAAGAAGAGAAGAGAAGAGAAGAGAACAGGAAGAAAAATGATAATCTGATATTCGTCAATAGCCATCGGCAGGTTAATATATTCGACGATTATTCCTTGTCGTTTCTGTATAAGTTCATGTCAATCATAACACGTTCAATTTCATGAAAATGGAAACCATTCCAATAAAAAGACTGACTTTGTTTGGTCGAGAAATATTGTCATTTCGACTCAATGAAATGTTTTACGATAATTTGGCTTTATTAATTCCAACTCTCGGTTTAATATCAACATGACATTTTTTCAATGGTCAATCATTGTGAGCAAATCGAAAATTCATTTGAAATTTTTGTATTTCTATTGATGATTTTAGATTTTCTTCGGACTTTCCTTTGTTCTGGTCATTTTGTTTATTATTTAGTTTCTCCTTTCTAACAGCTCGTGATTGTGGTAGAATTGTAATATTGGTGATATTAGGGATAATCTATGCGTTCGCTATTATTTGGCATAGTTGTCTACTTACTGATAATTATGAACAAACGGAAATACTTGAATCTTGTGATTTGAAACCAACCGTTGATGACCAATTTTGTTTATTTCTGATTCGAGTTTTGGGACCTATTTGGTTCGATATTCTACGTGATGGATGTCATTTGATAATTGTGTTAGTTCTTCTGTTGTATGTGAATGTATTTCGTCGTGGAGAAGAGGAAAATACTCGTCCGTTGATATCGAATCCGTTCAATGGTCGATTATTAAATCCATCTTCGATATTCAATCGACGAAAACAAAGAAGAAGAATAAGATACCGACGATCTACTTTTGTATTCCGCTATGTTTTACGTCGAACAGGTCAAATTCATTGTCGTCTCCGTCGTCATGGAAGCTAATTTCAAAGATCTTAGACTAAAACCATATATGACTGTTGTTGTGATAGAATCTTGAATTAAAATAAAAAATTTGTATTTTCATGGATGTCGAAATATTTTTATAATTGAAGTAGCTTGCATTTCATTTGACACTAAAATGGTGCTTTCATAAAGGTTGAGATTTTCAAATTCACACCAACCTGATGTTGGATTCTATAGAATTGATGAACCTATAGCGCTGTACTAAATCAACTAAACCTACCTGACTTTCGGAAACTAGATTATCCATTGGAGAGTTTGTCAATATTGCTTATCATTGGAAGTGTAATAATATATCTCGCAAATGAAGGCATCTGGAATATTCATGTTTGCGCCTACAAAATATCATGTTCTCAGAAAACTTTGTAAGTAAGATTGATGAATTGCCGACTAGCTATTTTACTTTCTTCTATTTTTACTTCTGTTATTCAGTTAGGTATTTAATGAACTATCATAAGTCATCTGTAAGATAATCTCAATAAAAGACAGACTTATACATAGTTATTGACTGAATATTAAAAACATTTTATGATTTGCGTTAAAATCTTCTTATATTTCTTTATTTTCTTTTAAAGTAACATCAACAACAATAGCACGATCTTCAACTTCCATCTAAAAGAAAAATAACAAAAGAACTAAATATCATGTTGTTACGTAATTTTCTAAGAAATTTTCTCATGAAAAGTTTTGGGAAACGGATTAATATTTATCGAATTCAAAACTGGTCTTCCCTAGATCTGATCGGACTATCATTTAATTGGAAACAAGCCATTAGTTTACACGATTATAATATACTTGTCATCCATTATTTACTCTAGCGATTCGACTGGACACAATTAAAGTCTATATGAGTGAATTATTGCAATGACACGAACCTGTTCTTTCCTATCGATATTAATGATGTGAATAACAAAGAAAGCGCCCGGAAATAATAATAACGAACACCAAGCCGGAAGAAAAATATCAGCTAGTTGTTTAATGGAGAAACCAAAAACACTAATGAATGTTCGCCATGGTGCTGGAAATATTCGCTGACCAATAACTGCAATGCCAATACCAAGACAACCAATCGATGCATTGTAGACTCTTGGATCAGCAATATCAGAACCATAGTAAACCGCGGCTTCATGAAGATTAGGCCATATTTTCTCACCCTTGTTTATAATGTACGAAAATCCAAACGAAAGCATTCCGAACAAGAAACAAATAATGGTAAGAGAATATCCAGCCCACACCCAAATTGTAGCTCCTGATAGTTTCTCTCGAGCACGTCGATGCTGTTGACTTCTATTTACGGCTGATCGCAACATTTGTGATGGCCGACGTTGGCCATTTCTCTCCATTATTAATGTTGCGTTTAGCCGGTTGACCTCCGATTCCAGATCTGCAATTCGTTGTTTTAAATTTCGAACATACAGATCGGTATTTAAATGACGACCAGCCATTGATCCTAAACATGAATGTGTTACAACAATGTTCATTCAACATCAGCGAAATCTACGAAAAGTTTGTTTGATCTGACATATGCTTCTCAGAAGATTTTCAAAGACACGAACGAGGTTTTTTTTAATTTTAGAAGATTTTAAGTTCGAATCTCGGTGTTAGAAACTTTTCCGCTAGAGAAAATCGTATTTCGAAATAAGGCACATTCTTTTTTTTCTCTCTTTCTCTCTTAGTCATTAATACGTCTGTTAACCAGGGTATAACATATATCGTACAGGAAAAAACAAAATTTCGAATGTTTTAAACATTCAGTTAAATCTAACGAAAACATCTGTTATCCCTACCTTTTATCAAAGTTTTTGAAATATAAATAATCAAAAGTTAAAACAGGAGAATATTGAACAAAGTGAACGAAAATCATTTCGTTTAACTCCTTTTATACTATTAAAAACAAAAGACGAGATGATGATTTCAGTACTCCTGTTCTCGTCTTCTCTTTCGATATCATATAACATCGATCGATCGTTCCTCGAAAACCCTGGACAATCGCTTTCGTCAGCAAAACCTAGACTTCAGTTCAAAACATAAATTTTAATCGGTTGACATATTAACAACACAGCTGTATATGTAGAAAAGAATAAAAAAAACAAAGAAAAGTCAAATGATATTCATTTTGTACACATGTGCACAATCGGACGATTATTGTTTGTCTTTTATATAAACGCTCATGTCAGTCATAAAACATTGAATTTCATAAAAATGGAAACAATTTCAATAAAAAGATTGAGCTTGTTTCGATTCAGTGCGTTATTTTACAGAAATTTGGCTTTATTAATTCCAACTCTCGGTTTAATATCAACATGGCATTTTTTCAATGGTCAATCATTGTGAGCAAACCGAAAATTCATTTGAAATTTTTGTATTTCTATTGATAATTTTAGATTTTCTTGGCATTTTCCTTTATTCTGGTCATTTTGTTTGTTGATGATTTTTGCGGATCTAACGTGGTGGTATTGTAATGCAGTTATAGTCATTATGGCACCTGTGACAGTCTATTCGTTTGTTTTCCTTTGGCACAGTTTTCTACTGTTCATTCATTATCATGAAAAAGAACTACTTGAATCTTGTCATTCGAAACCAACCGTTGATGATCAATTTTGTTTATTTCTGATTCGAGTTTGGGGACCTATTTGGTTCGATATTTTACGTGATGGATTTCATTTCATAATTGTATTAATTTTTCTGTTGTATCTGAATGTAATTTATCGAGAAGAGGAGGATATTCGTTCATTGATATCAATGCCATTCAATGGTCGATTATTAAATCCACCTTTGATATTCGATCGACGAAAACAAAGAAGAAGAATAAGATACCGACGGTCTACTTTTGTATTCCGCTATGTTTTACGTCGAACAGGTCAAATTCATTGTCGTCTACGTCGATATCGAAGCTAATTTCTACTTTTTTGTGTTTGTTTATGTGTGTATTATGAATAAAATCAATGAAGCATATCTATATTTTCTGCGCATAAATAAACGAAACATGTTGTTCTTTTCATTGTAAACAAAAATGAGCACAACAACATCAATCCCAAAAAAACCTACTGCTAATGATTTAACTCAAAAAGGTTCGAGTTTTTCTTGAGAAAGATTTCTATTGAAATATTTTTTTTACATTTGCAGAGTTAAATTTACTTGAAAAATCATCGAAACTTAGTCGAAAAGGTAATTTGTTGCTTAAAATGAAAAATATTTATTTTTGTATAATTAAATGTTTTGAATAGAAATTCAACTGTGGCATAAAGTACATTGAAACAATAATGAATAACGGAAAATGAAAGTTTTTTCTTTAGGATTTTTTGTCAAATCATCCGACAGGCAAAATCGATAAAAAGGACTTTATTGAATTATTTAAAAAATTACATCCAAACGAAACAGAAAGTGTTATCACTCAGTATAGAAAATTGATTTGTGCTGTTTTGAATAGAAAAGAATTGTTCTTTTTTCTACTAGAGCATTTAATGCCGTTGATCAAAACGGTGATGGAACAATTGATTTCAGTGAATTCATCTTTTGTGTTGCTGTTGGAAATCAAGTTGCAACTTTAGACGAACGACTTGAAGCCATTTTTGAATTGTAAAAGCACAATTTCATTTCGAAAACAAACGAAAAAGAAAGAAACTTTCATTTAGATGGGATGTTTCCAATGATGGACTACTCGATGTTAATGAATTAGCTCATTTAATTTCAGCTATGGTAAAAACCGAACAGTTGTTTCGATTGAAATGAAAATTGATTTTTGTTTTTAGTATGATCGTACTCATGTGAATGATCGTCAAGGTGATAAAAATCCAACGACTCGTGCAAAAGAAATCATAAAAAAACTCGACGCTAGTGGAGATAAAAAATTAAGTTTAGACGAATTCGTTAAAGGGTAATTCAACTTTCCAAATCAAAATAGATTTTATGATTGTTTCTTTCCAATCTTAGATTAAAAGGTGATGAAGTCATTGCTGGTCTTCTTGCTCCAAAATAAATAAATAAACGATTAATATTAACGTTTCTTTTTCTTAAGCAAATAAATTGTTTTTTTCTCCTTGCATAAACGATGAAAATATCGGCGAATGTTTTTTTTTCTTTTTTTCGATTGGTTTACTGAAGCACATTAAATAATCATTTCGTTTTTATTTATTTTGAAAATGACGCAAAGACCTGTCTTAACTCAAAAAGGTTCGATTTTGTTCGCTAAAAACGTCGGTTCAAATTCAATTCATCTTTTAGAATTAAGTATTCTCAGAAAAAAAACACAAATGAGTTACAAAGGTAAATTGAAATCAGATTTAGTCTTGTTCGAATTCTTTTTTTTTCTCGTAGAAATTCAATTGTGGCATCAAGTTTGTTTGATTTGTCTTGTGTTTGTGTTGAAATGTGATTTGAATTTAGCAATTCTATGAAAATTATCCGTTGGGTAAAGCGAATAAGAAACAATTTATTGATAGTTTCAAAGGAATGGTCGAAGCCGATGAATTAATAATTTTATCTCAGTAGAAAAAAAACAAGAAAATGAATTTGAAGGAGAAATATTTGATTTGATTGTAGACAATTTGATATTGTCGATCGAAATGGAGATGGAATCATGGATTTTGGAGAATATTTATTTGCTTTGGCTTTGAATTCAACAAAAATTAGTTTCGAAGAACGACTTGAAGATGTTTTTGATTTGTACGAGTTTGTTTTCGAATTGGATTTGAACGAATAGTTGAATTTAGATGGGATGTTTCGGATGATGGACATTTAGATGAAAATGAATTGTCTCATCTCATTTCGGCTATGGTAAATCTTTGGATTTGTCGTTTTCGTGGAATGTGAAAAGTATTTTTTAGTATGATGCAACGGGAGTTAAAGATCGAAAAGGACAAAATAATCCAACGACACGAGCGAAATCAATTATTGCCAAACTCGATGCGAATGGAGATCGAAAATTAACAAAAGAAGAATTTATTCAAGGGTGACAGACTAAAAACATCTTTTTGTTTTTCATCAATCGTTTTTTTTCCAATTTTAGGTGTAAAAATGATGAAGTCATTGCAAAGATGTTTACTTGAAGTTCATTTTTGAATAAATGAAACCGATGAACCTGCCCATTTTGTATTTTTATTGAATGCAACATTGATAATTTTGCCTGGAGTGAGACGAGTACAAGTTGTAGTTAGAATCGGATCATCGAAATCATCAGGCCAAAGAAACATTAAACGAATTTCTGCTTTGAGAAACGAATTGTCTTCGCGAAAGACAGGCTCATATTCAGTTTTTCTTTCTAAAATCCAATTTTGAGGATCTTTGATGTTTTCAATGATTTGTTTGGTGACATCAACATGAACATTACTTCCACCAAATGAAAATAAAGGTTTTAAAACATAATTTTCAAGATCCGAAGGCAAATTATCGAGAATCTCCGAAAGATAAAATGTTTTTAAAACACAAATTCCTTGAAGTAAAGGTAAAATCCATTTACTAATTCTAAAATACCAATTGGGATGAGGAACCCATTCGACATCGAGATCTTGTCGAATATCAACATTGTTTTTAAACAAATTCGGATCATCAGCAACTTCATCGAATATCAATCGATTGTAAATTCGTTTGATTCGTTTGGTTTGACCATTTCGTTCGTAGAAAAGTTGTTTATCTTGTTGTTTCAAATCACTCAATGAAACAATTGGAATGTCTAAATATTTCTTATGAAAATAGAAATCCGATGCTGTTTTCTGTTGTGGTGCATTGACATCCATGAGAACAACTTCATCGGGTTGATGACGACCAACAATTGTCTTTCGAAGTAATTCGATGTATTTCTCTTTTGTTAAATCATTGAAAAATATTGTCCAATTCGAAGGAATTTCATAAACAGATCGATAGGATTCGCTCATATCGATTTCTAATCCATGTAGAGATGGAAAACCTTGCAGTTCGATTAATTTCGGTGCAAAATCACCTTGTTCATCTTTAGTTATGGCGAAATCCATTGTCACTATGTGAGGATGATCGTTTTCATTGGTACAACGCCATCGATCGGGAATGGCTTTTTCTGTGATTTGTTTGAAATCTTCACGTCGAATAAAATTCATAATATGATTTGCAGCTGCAATCACTCGATCACGAAATTCATTACTGAGAAATAATGGAGATTCAGCTAAACGCATCGGAATCGGTGTTGGCAGTTGATCGTTTAGATTTTTAAGAAATTTTTTATGAGTTTCTTCGTTAAATCTTTCATTGAAATGTCGACGAATTTTGGGTGATTCCATTTTGACTTTGTTTTATTCAAATGATTTGAGTTTAGCTTTTTTTCCGTCGTTTTATAACGTGTGCTGGTATTATGAGAGAATGTTTATACTGCACAACCTCGTTTCGTTCTTTCTTTCGTGTCTTTTATTTATTCTCATGACCAAACACACACACTTCACTCGAGGAGAACAACACGTGAGAACATTGAGTAGAAACAACTTCTTTTCTTTTTGTCTTTATTTGCTTTTTTGTGAAAGAAATTGAGTGTCTTCAATTAATTTTTCAATTTCATTGATATATTGTGGAATATCATGTGAATTTGCTGTATGTACTGTTGCACCCAAAAACCATTGAATGATTTGAAGATATTTTCGAATCGATTCTTTGTAATCATATCGATACAAAACATATTTCCACATTAATTCGACATATTGATTTTTTGTATTGAATAATTCTTTCGGGTTTTCGTTGATGCTGAATGAAGAAGTATCGATTGATCATTGGCGGATAATCGTGTTAGATCTTGATTTCGTTGAAGAGAAGTTCCTGCAACTGGTCTTGTCATCGATTGATGTTTTATGGAAAAATTTGAACATAATTGTAATGCTTCTTTCTCGTCGTAACTATGAACTAAATTTGTTAATAAAGTCCATTGATTTGCATCGAATGAAGATGTATCTTTATTCAACAGATTAACTATTCGAATTTAAATCAGATAAACAAATTATTTCGAAATGAAACGAAGATTTGTGTGGATTTACTTGTTCTATTTGATTCGATGCTTTTTTTCTTTCGTTGTGTTGATAAAGACGAACGAATCATTTCGATTTTCATACCTTTGCCAAAACATTTGTTCAATCGACATGACGAACATAAATGACGCGTAAAAATATTAATTTCACATTGATTCGAATATGGACATGTCAATTGAGTCTAACAAAACAAATGATGAATTAACAATTCAATAGAATAGAAAAAGAAAATCTTCCTTAACAAGGAATAATCTCTTTAGGTTAAAATCTTCTTTTCCTTTTATTAGGCAAATTATTTATTTTGTAGAACAGATTCATAACTCGGTGGCAAATCATCATCGTCAATTTTCGGTTTTGTTCCAATGAAAATCGGTAGACTAATATCGAAATTAGTCAAAAATCCTTGAACTTGAACAATTAATTTAATAAAATATCGATTAAGAATAAACGAAGGTGTTGACGTATTTCGTTGATAGTGAAACGATGGAGAGATTTGATCTTTATCGGGAAGAGTTACGAAGAATTCTTCTCGAATTTGTTTCAATTTACAATTTTGAATCGTTGGGAGATTTGTTTGAAAAATAACTTGTCGATAATGATTGATGTCGATGATTGACGATTGAAAAATGATGAAACGAACATTTTTAATGAGAATTTCTTTGGGATTGTCGATTTCAATTTGAAAATCGATCGATTCACCTGGAAGAAAACCAATTTTATTGATTTTGCCTCTCAATAAAATATCTTTTCGATTTTGAGTTGCGAATGTCGCTTGTTGAAAATATTCATAATGATTGTCAAGTGCAACACGAGGATAAATCGTGAGGAAACGAATTTGTTTTTGATTGAATTGAAATCGAGGTTTATCAATGATAACTTGAAGAAAATATCTTACATGAGGATACACTTGAGGACTATTAATTGACGGAGGAAGAATATCGAATAAATCGAATTGAAATGGCCACGAGTAATGACCTTGACTTAAAACTACAAATTCATCGCCGATTTTCGGTCGAATAAAGATCATTTTCGATGAATAAAATGGCGAATGACGATATTCAGTCAATGTTGTTGATCCACCACGTCCATTGGAAAGTGTTTTCGTTGTTGTATAGCCAATTTCACCGATCAATGAAATAGAAATTTCTCGTGCTCGAATTTTATCATTTCGATTTGTCCAATGAACAAAACCCGAAAGAATTTCATCGGTAAAATGAATTGAATTTTGTTGATGAAGATCGATTGTAATTTGTTGAATACTACTGCAACTTCCCATCACGATCCCAATGAGAAGAAAAAAAAAGATGCCTCTTTTATTATTAATATTCAAATGGCGTAGTAATATTAGTCCTTTTCTTTCTCGTTCTGCAAAGAAGAACAACACACATCCTACGCAAATAGACTCTCCATGATCAATATTAGCTTTTATTTACAAGTCTAATAGGAACATCGAAATCAAAATGAGTAAACAATCGATGAAGTTGAACTGATATTCGAAGATAATAATTGATTTCAACGGAGATTCGTTCGTTTTGATATCGAAATGTTGGTGGAATAACGTGAGATGGGATTAAAATTGAAAATGTTCGATGAATTTGTTCGTCTTTTTCATTGAATAGATTCGGTAGAGTTGTTTGAAAAAGAAGATTTTCTTTTGAATTCGATTGAATTTGATAAAATTGATACAAATAGAAATCGATTTGTTTGATCAAGAGTCTCTTTGAATTAGTTAAATTCATTTCCATATGAATAAATTCATTGGGAAAATAAGTTAATTTGTCGAGAATACATTTCAATTGAATATCTTTTCCACTTTCATTTTCAAATTTTGTTTTCAATGAATTTCGTTGGAGATCAACGAAAGGATAAATAGTTACAAATGTAGTTTGACTTCGATTGGGTTCGTACCAAGATTGATTCATCGTAATTCGTAAACGATAACTAACATAGGGATACGAATGATATTGATTTAATGTTGGAGGAAGAGAATTAACTAGAGTGATTTCGAATGGCCATGAATATTCACCTTTACTTAAAATCAATTTATTTTCACCGGTTTTTCGTTGAAGAAATGGAATTTTTTGAGAATAGAATTCGATTTGTTTGTAATCGGTTGTTGTTATTGATTGACCAGTTCCATCGACAGTTAATTTCGTTTTGGTATAACCGATTTCACCTGTTAAACAAATTGAGATTTCATCGATTTTCAATTGTC